>Ga0116193_1000011_pt1 | contig 190000 bp, 166 predicted proteins | sample AD_UKC115_MetaG_FD_89892 | JGI IMG/M metagenome (GOLD analysis project Ga0116193, IMG submission 89892) | Active sludge microbial communities of municipal wastewater-treating anaerobic digesters from Hong Kong - AD_UKC115_MetaG | ecosystem: Engineered > Bioreactor > Anaerobic > Digestate...
AATTCAATGCTCCACTGATATACTTAAATCATGATTGAAATTAGCTCAGCCGTTACTATTGACGCTAGTGAAATCCACTGTGAATTTGTCCGCGCATCCGGTCCTGGCGGACAGAATGTTAACAAGGTGGCTACCTCTGTTCAGCTCAGATTCGATGTATGCAATTCACCCTCTTTAGATCCAGAGGTAAAAAAACGCCTGATTAAGTTGGCAGGTAAAAGGATGACTGAGGATGGGATTCTGATGATCACTGCGCAACGATACCGCACCCAAGAGAAAAACAGAGAAGATGCAATCAATCGCTTGAAAAAATTAATCGAAAAAGCAACTTATACTCCACGGGTCAGAAAGCAAACCAAACCCTCCCGTGCTTCCCAGGAAAAAAGATTACAAAGAAAACGTATCCGCAGCCTGGTGAAGAGATCGCGCCAGACGACTGAAGATAATGATGCTTAATATTTTCATCCAAGAGTATAATCGAGCATCATGCATCAAAATTCAAACCCGGTTATATCATCACAAAACACCACCACCCGGTGGCCACAAATTTTCCGTTCTCTAAGACATCGGAATTATCGTTTATGGTTTTTTGGTCAGGGCATCTCATTAATTGGCTCCTGGATGCAGACCATGGCGCAACAGGTTCTAGTTTACCGATTGACTGGAAGTGCAACCAGCCTTGGCATTATCAGTTTTATTGGTTTGATCCCTCTTGTCCCCCTTTCACTTTGGAGTGGTTCTCTCTCTGATCGTATTTCAAAACGAACATTACTGCTTATTACACAAGTTGTCATGCTGTTTCAGGCACTGATTTTAGCCATTCTTACCTGGACAAATTTAATTCAGGTATGGCATGTGTATGTCCTGGCTTTCGTCATGGGTGCTGCACAGGCGATGGATACGCCTGCCCGTCAAGCATTTACCGTTGAGATGATAGACGGCAAAGAAGACCTTTCAAACGCAATAGGGTTAAATTCTGCCATGTTCAACATGGCACGTGCACTTGGCCCATCCTTGGCGGGTGTTCTTGTGGCAGCCACTGGAGAAGGAAATGCATTCTTTATTAATGCTTTATCATTTGTAGCAGTGATTGTCAGCCTGCTCATGATGCGAGAACTGCCTCAACTTCCACAGAATGAAGAAACACAAGGGACATTAAAGCATATGGCTGATGGTATACGCTTCATTAAAACCCAACCAGTCCTTCTGGTGTTAACCAGTATGATTGCAGTCAGCGCATTCATGTCGATGCCTTACAGCACACTTATGCCAGTATTTGCTTCAGATGTATTGAATAAAAGCGCAGAACCGGTCATTCAATTCATGTGTAATCCTGAAACCGGCCTCATGACCTGTCGTTCACCCGAAGCTCTGCCCTTAGGAATTCTACTGACTACATTAGGTATCGGTTCAGTTTTGGGGGCATTTTTTGTGGCTGCTACATCAGACAGTATCCGAAGAGGTGCATGGCTGACAGCTGGCAACATTGCTTTTCCCGCTTTTTTACTAATCTTTTCAGCATCACAGTCGTTTCTTCTATCACTGGTGATTTTAATTTTCGTCGGATTCAGCTTTGTGTGCCAGAACGCCCTTGCAAATACTCTAATGCAATTTGCCACACCAGATTCTATGCGTGGTCGAGTGATGAGTCTGTACAGCATGACCTTCCAGGGCATGATGCGCCTGGGAGGGTTGCAAGCTGGTTTGATGGCAGACTGGTTAGGCGCTTCTCTTGAAGTAGGAATTACATCAGCAATTTCCTTTGTCTTTGGTATATACGTAGCATTCCGTTATCCAAAGGTCAGGAAATTGTAGTTTAAGGTAAAAGATGGCTACCCAAGAGTCAGTAGGACGATTCCACCTACTGTCATCAACATTCCTGCAATCGTTTTGAAAGTTACTGGTTCACCAGCGAAAATTATTCCCATCAAGGCACCAAATAATGGTGAAGTGAACGCAATAGGCATTACTTTTCCTAAAGGTGCACCCTTGATCGCTGTGTAATAACACAACATACCAGCGGAACCTGCAACCACACCACCTCCTATGATCATAAAAAGCAGGGCTTTTGGACTTGCTTGACCCACAGTTTTCCATTGTGGGTAGCTTACAATACCCAGAACGATCAATGCAATTGCTGTTCGGATGGTAATTCCCATTTGTGGGCTTAAGTTACCCAGATGTAAGCCTTTCTTTTCAAAATATCCCCCGACTCCCCAAAAGATTGCTGTCAACAACGCAAATAACTGTGGCTTCATGAATCCTCCTATGTAATGAATGGCGATGTAAAAATCATGTAAATTTCCCTGATCGTCAAAACAAAATTTTTAACAATAATTTTAAGGTAATTTTGACAATTCCCTATTGCAAATTGCCTTTATATCACGTACAATGTGTCTAAACGTGGTGATAAGTGGTGAATTGTGGTGAATTTTAATGTGAACGCCGGGTGAATCCGGCGTTCAGCATATATAGCAGAGGTAGAACGTATGTTCATGGGTCGGTACCAGCACACTATTGACGAAAAAGGACGGATGACAATTCCGGCTCGCTTTAGAGAACTGCTGGAAGATGGCGCATTTATCACCGAGGGATTTGAAAATAGCATCCTAGTCCTTACGAAAAAGAATTTCGATGCACTATGGGAAAATGGAACTACCCTCAGCCTTACTGATCCAAAGGTGCGCGAGTTCAAACGTATATTTTTTGGTGGCGCAAGTAAGGTTGAATTTGATAAAGCTGGACGCATTTTGATTCCATTTTTCTTACGAGAAAAAGCTCAACTAAAAGATGAAGCCCTGGTTGTTGGAATGGGCGAGTCATTTGAAATCTGGTCGCCAGAAAACTGGAAACAACAACAAACATCACTTGATATGAAAAAATCAGACCCTCAGTATTTTGCTGATTTGAGTATTTCGTTGAGGTAGTTTCAGGTTGAGGATTATGATATGCAACCACCTCACCTACCAGTACTTTACCAACAAATTATACACGCGTTATGCCCACAGAGCCCGGGACGGTACATAGATGCCACCGTCGGTGCAGGGGGTCATTCCTTTGGGATATTAGAATCTAGTTCTCCTGAAGGACATTTACTCGGTTTTGACCTCGACCCTCAGGCGCTGAAAATAGCTTCTCAGCGTCTTTCTTCTTTTTTAGGGAGAGTGACTCTCGTGCAGGCTTCATACACCTCCCTGACAGAACAGATGAAACTCCTGGGGTGGAATGAGGTGCAAGGGATTGTGATCGATCTGGGAGTATCTTCGATGCAATTCGATTATGCAGAAAAAGGTTTTTCTTTTATCAAAGATGGCCCTCTAGATATGCGTTTCAATCCGGATCAACCTGTATCTGCAGCAGATTTGGTTAATAATCTCTCGGAGAATGAGCTGGCAGACCTGATCTTTCAGTATGGTGAAGAACCGCAATCCCGCCGAATTGCTCGAGCCATTTGCCAAACCCGACCGCACACCAGCACCGTTGAATTGGCTGCAATAATTCAAAGCGCAACAGGGGCACATGGTAGTAAAATTCACCCCGCAACCCGAACGTTTCAGGCGCTGAGGATTGCAGTGAATGGCGAGTTAGATTCTTTAAAAATATTTCTACCGCAGGCAGTTGCAGCATTATCTAAAGGAGGTAGATTAGCTGTTATCTCGTTCCATTCACTAGAGGATAGGATTGTTAAGCAGTATTTTCGTCTGGAAAGCACAGATTGCCTCTGTCCCCCCTCACAACCAGTATGCTCCTGCGGACATAAAGCGAGAATCAAGTTGATCAACCGTCACCCCATCGTAGCGGATGATGCAGAGATTAAACTGAATCCTCGAGCAAGAAGTGCAAGACTTAGAGTTATTGAAAAATTGTAAAAATTATCGTTACTATCTGAAAAATAAAATATTTACAAAGAGAGCAAACAGGTATTAGCATGGCGAAGAGTTTTACACAGGCATACAAACAAGCACCCTGGAGGTTACAGGTCCAACGCTTTGGCGTGATTGCCTTAGCACTTGTTGGTATTGCTATCATTGCTTTTCTATACTTGAATATTTCTGCACAATCAGCTACTGCCGGCATTGAAGTACAGCAACTCGAAGCCACCCGCCAGGCAATTGATAACGAAAACGCCAGTCTTCTTACTGAATGGGCAAACCTTACATCTGCAGTTGAAATGGAAAAAAGAGCGTACGCAAGTGGATATGAATTGATTGACCCCAATAATGCCACCTATGTGATTGCGCCAGGGTATACAGGTAAAGAACTGCCAGATGTAGAGACAGCACCTTATTCGAATCTATCTGCACCCACTGTGATTAAACCCAGTTATACCCAATCTTTATGGGAGTGGTTTTACGACACAATGATATTGAACGGAAGTATTCTGGGGGTGCAGCCATGAGCCAGGATAAATTCAAGGGTCGTATTCAATATATCAAGTTCGGATTCCTGGGTGTAGCACTCATAATTTTTGCTCAGTTGGTTCGGATCCTCATAACCGGTAATGATCTCGTCAGCCCAGATACCCGCTTTGTTACGTACAATCCAGAGCGTGGTGAAATTTATGATCGAAATGGCAATCTATTCGCTGGCAATCGGATTGTTTATGAAATCTCTGTCAATCTAACTACGGTTAACGCCAATCAGAATCAAGACCAGATTGTTCAGATTCTCTTCAATGTGATTGGCAAAGACTACAGCTCCAAATTCCTCGCTGCTCAGGAATATAACGCCAGCCAAACCGACCCGGAAAAAAAGATATATTATCTACCTCTTGATGATTTCATCGATCCCGAAAAGATCACCTATTTAGAGAATTATCTGGAAGAATATGCAACGAAACGGCTAGATAAGAAAGTAGCCAAAAAATTACCAGAGCTTAATCTCAATGGGCTTGAATGGTGGCCTCACCTCGTTCGCACTTATCCTGAATCTTCTCTGGCTTCCAATGTAATCGGTTTTGTAGCATTCCAAGATCGCACTGCTCCTACTTATTTTGGCATTGAAGAAAAATACAACCAGTTGCTAGCAGGGAAATCCATTACAGTGGAAGTTTCCGATGACCCCAATAAAATGAATGATCTCGCTGAAGTACCTCCAGGTGCAAGCTTAATTTTGACCATCGATCGGCAGATCCAAAAAAGCATGGAACAAATCATCGACCATGCTGTTGAACGGACTGGATCTGTATCGGGTGTTATCGTAGTAGAAGATCCCGAAACGGGTGAAATTTTAGCAATGGCAACTACCCCACGCATGGACTTAAACCAATATTCCTCAGAATTGGAAAAGTTTCCAGAAATGGGGTCTTTTAACCGAGCTATTGGGGTTCCTTATGAACCAGGTTCAGTATTCAAGGTAATTACGATGGCTGCTGCTTTGGATGCAGGAGTAGTAACCCCTGATACGACCTTTACCGATACCGGTATTATTTATGTAGGGCAGACCGCTATCTATAACTGGGATGGCGGTGCCTGGGGATTGCAGGATATGCAAGGGTGCATGCAACACTCATTGAACGTATGCCTGGCATGGATTGCACAACAGATGGGTTCAGATTTGTTTTACCAGAGTCTAGAAAACTTTGGCATCGGACGCAGCACAAATATCGACCTTGATGGTGAGATAGTTTATCCCCTCAGTGTTCCGGGAGATAAATACTGGTCAGAAAGCAACCTGGGTACTAATTCTTTTGGACAAGGTTTGGCTGCCACCCCAATTCAGATGGTGACTGCTATTTCAGCCGTAGCCAATGATGGAAAGATCATGGCACCACATATTGTTAAAGCTACCATCCAAGATGGGCACATTTACGAATACACTCCCCAGGTCATGTTGATGCCCATCAAAGCTGAAACCGCTCATACTCTTACTGATATGTTGGCAAAATCATTAGAAGAAGAAGCCTCGACAGCTCTGGTTGATGGATATCGTGTTGCTGGCAAGACAGGTACAGGTGAAATTGCAATCCCGGGCGAAGGCTATGTAACCGAATTGACCAACGCATCCTTTGTGGGTTGGGGTCCAACCGATGATCCAAAATTTCTCGTTTACATCTGGCTAGAAAAACCAACATCAGATCGATGGGGTTCGATTGTAGCAGCCCCGGTATTTGCAGAAGCAGTACAAAAGTTAGTTGTTTATTTGAATATTCCACCTGACGAAATTCGTCAGGAGTTGTATAGCAAATGAGGATACTGTGTTTACTGTAAATGTTATCTTAGAAGCGCTTACCGGTTCATTCAACCCCAATGCAACAGCAATGATCAATGGGGCTGCCATTGATTCACGACAGGTTTACCCCAAAAATATTTTCATTGCAATTCCTGGTGAACAGGTGGATGGGCATGATTTTGTTGCAGATGCTTTCAGGCGCGGAGCTTCCTGCGCAATTATCCAAAGAGATAGTCCTCTCCCCTTCCCTGTTCTCGATCTGCGAAACGGAGTACTTCCAGAAGAGTTTGATTATTCTCAGATTCCATTTTGCATCCGAGTTGAGAATTCATTAAATGCATTACAAAAGATTGCAGCTTTTTGGCGGCAACAGTTGAATTTACGGGTTATTGGTATTACAGGTAGCGTGGGAAAATCCACCACCAAAGAATTGGTCGCAGAGGTGCTTAGCCAACGTTTTCATACTTTAAAGAATCCCGGCAACATGAATAACGAAATTGGCTTGCCGCTTACAATTTTGCAGCTTACAAAAGAACATAGCCATGCTGTCCTTGAAATGGGTTTTTATGTTCCTGGTGAGATTGCATTCCTATGCGAAATTGCTAAACCTCAGATTGGCGTAATCACAAATATCGGAACGGTACATGCAGAGCGCGCTGGTTCGCAAGCAGATATCGCACGAGGTAAATCCGAGCTGGTTCAACACCTTCCTGCAGGTCCAGAAGGTGTTGCCATTCTGAACTATGATGACCCCTGGGTTCGTGGCATGGCAGAAAAAACCAACGCCTCTGTGTTCACCTATGGTCTTGATCCAGAAGCAGACTTATGGGCAGATAATGTGGTCGGCATGGGATTGGAGGGCATTCGTTTTCAGCTTCATTATAAAAATGAAGTATTGCATGTACGGGTACCCCTTATTGGCAGGCACTCGGTGCATACCGTTTTACGCGCAACAGCAGTTGGGCTAGTTGAAGGACTGACATGGCAGGAAATACTGAATGGAATGCGAGAAAGCCACATGCAGTTGCGGTTAGTTGTCGTACAGACTCCTAAAAAGGCTATTATCTTGGATGACACCTATAACGCTTCACCTGAATCAACCATGGCTGCCTTAAACCTGTTGGGTGATATGACCGGCAATAAAATTGCTGTGCTTGGTGATATGTTAGAGCTTGGAATCTATGAACAAACCGGTCATGAAATGGTCGGAAATAGAGCTGCTCAAATCTGTAACAAGCTCTTTACAGTAGGACCTCGTGCACAGATTATCGCTTCTGCTGCTCAAAAATCAGGTATGCCCGAAGAGAACATTTTCACCATCGAAGATACAGATCATGCGGTGGAGTTTTTACGAAACAAATTTGCAGAAGGAGATGTAGTTTTGATCAAAGGTTCACATGGACTGCATATGGAGCAGATCGTGGCTGCTTTGGAGGAAAAAGAATGACGGAAACTGCATTAGCTCTTTCATTGACGACTCTGGCTTTCATGATGACAGTCATTTGGGGTGGCCCTCTGCTGCGTATTTTGCGTCATTTTCATATCGGTAAATTAATTCGAGTGGAAGGTCCAGATAGCCATTTCTCGAAAATGGGCACCCCTACTATGGGTGGCATAATGATCATATTGCCAGTGCTTCTTCTCACACTTCTCATGAATGCAGCAACACTTATTGGCCTTGATGTATTTGGCCGCGCCATCATTATCCCTCTTACAGCAATGGTTGGATTTGGGCTTTTAGGAGCCATTGATGATTGGGAAGGTATCAGAGGAAAAAGACGTGGTTTGGGAATGCGAGCTCGAACAAAATTCCTGATACAGGTAATTTTTGCAGTAATCCTGGCTCTAGGGTTGAAATACCTGCTCGGAGTTCCTGAAATTTACTGGCCTGGTTATGACCGCCCAATCTGGATTGGTATCTGGTATATCCCACTGGCTGCTTTCATTATTGTAGGCGCATCGAATGCTGTCAACTTTACCGATGGGCTAGATGGACTTGCAGGTTTGATTGCAGCAACAGCTTTCACTGCATATGGCGCTATTGCCATTATGCAGGGCCAGGTCTTTATCTCACGTTTCTGTTTCACCATCGTAGGTGCTCTATTTGGCTTTTTGTGGTGGAACGTTCACCCAGCTGAATTATTTATGGGTGACACTGGATCTCTGTCGCTGGGTGCAACGATTGGTGTTATTTCATTGATGACAGGTCAATGGCTTCTATTACCATTGATCCTTGTCATTCCAGTCAGCGAAGTAATCAGCGTTATTCTACAAATTATTTATTTTCGCATCACAAAGGGAAAACGCCTGTTCAAAATGGCACCTTTGCATCACCACTTTGAGCTCCTTGGTTGGAGCGAAACCCAGGTAGTACAGCGATTCTGGGTGATCAGTCTGTTATTTGCGATGTTAGGAATTGCGGTGGCATTAGTATGAGCGATTCAAATTGGCAAGGTAAGAAAATTGTTGTGCTTGGAGCAGCCCGGCAAGGGTTAGCTTTAGCAGGTTATCTTGCCATGCACAATGCCAGGGTTATGTTAAATGACATGAAAACCCCTGATCAAATTTCTGGTAATCTTCAGGCACTACGCCAGATGGGTGTTGAAATGGTGTTTGGCTCTCATCCATTGGAATTGTTGGATAATACGCAGATGCTATGCCTTTCTGGTGGCATCCCACTTTCCCTTCCTATAGTGCAAAAAGCGATGCAATCTGGGATCATCCTCTCTAATGATTCACAAATTTTCATGGAAGCTGTCCCTTGCAAGACCATTGGAATTACTGGTTCTGCGGGAAAAACTACCACCACCACCCTGGTTGGCCGTATGGCAGAAGCAGATCAAAAATGCATGGTATGGGTTGGAGGGAATATTGGTTTACCTCTCATTTCGTTGGTGGATCAAATGAAGAGCGATGACCTGGTGGTAATGGAGCTTTCCAGTTTCCAGCTCGAACAAATGACCATCAGCCCCAACATTGCTGCAGTACTGAATATCACGCCAAATCATCTCGATCGTCACAAGACTATGCAGGCATATATAGAAGCAAAAAGTCATATCCTGACCCATCAAAAACCCGGTGATGTTGCTGTTTTAAACCGTGACGATGAAGGTTCATGGAGCCTGAAAGAGAAAATAATTGGTCAGCAATATTCATTTGGATTTGATAAGCCAGCATATCCATACTATGGAACAAGCTACCACAATGATTGGGTATACCTTTCTTCTGGCACTCATGAAGAAAAACTTATGCCACGTAATCTGATCCTTCTGAAAGGGGAACATAACCTGGCAAATATTCTGGCAGCCTGTGCTATTGCGGCTGCAGCAGGCTTCTCGGCAGAATCCATGATCTCTGGTGTGGCAGGTTTCAATGGTGTTCCTCATCGACTTGAATTAGTGAGGGTGCTGCATGGTGTAGCCTGGTATAACGATTCAATAGCAACGGCACCCGAGCGCACTATGGCAGCGATCCATTCCTTCCAGGAACCCCTTGTGCTAATGTTGGGTGGAAGGGATAAGAAACTCCCCTGGGAGTCATTAATCGCACTGATTAATGAACGGGTTGATCATGTTGTTCTGTTTGGCGAAGCCGGTTCAATGATTGAAAGTAAGCTAAAAGAAGTTCATGGAAAAGAAAGACCATATACTATTTCACTTCATGAAAAAATGGAAGATGCAGTTGTTGCTGCCCATCAGGTAGCACAAACAGGTGATGTGGTTTTACTTTCTCCTGGTTGCACGAGTTTTGATGCATTCAGGGATTTTGAAGAGAGAGGCGAGAAGTTTCGACAATGGGTCAACAGTCTTTCGTAAATACACAATATTCACAAAAAGCAATCAGACCACAATCCTTGCGATTGAAATTGGATCTGCTACTGCTTATGTGCGTGTTTGCTCTCCTCCTGATCGGGATCCTCTTTGTATATTCCTCCAGTTGGAACTATGTACTGCGTGAGGATTCTTCAGCATCCTACATTCTTCAAAGACAGCTTGTCTTTATTGGTATTGGGTTGGTTTGTGCTATGATCGCCAGCCGGATTGACTATCACATTTACACTCGCTGGGTATTGCTCTTCATGTTGGTCACACTGGCAATGTTGATCGCGGTATTTCTTGTAGGGTCACAGGCACCAGGTGTTCCTACCCGTGCTCTATTCAAGAGTTCCATCCAACCATCAGAGCTGGCAAAACTTGTAATTATCATCTATCTGGCAGTCTGGTTGAATAATCACCATGACAATCTAAACAATTTTACCTTTGGAATTTTACCCCTCCTGTCGATTATTGGTCTTACCGGCGGTTTGATCTTCATGCAGCCCGATATAAGCGCTGCAATAACAGTTGTGTTTCTTGGTGGAGCTTTGTTCTTTCTGGCTGGTTCCAATTTTCGTCAGGTAGTTTTTGCTCTTGCCATCGTTCTGGCAGTCGGTACGATATTTGTTCTGATCAGCTCTACTGGACAGGAACGTATGAGTGACTACCTGAAAGGGTTGATGTCGTTGCAAGATGCATCTGACCATGTTCGCCGCTCATTGGAAGCGGTCGTTCGTGGCGGGTTATTTGGTGTAGGAATTGGGAAAGGCAGCACAAAATACCTTGGGCTACCTGTGCCATGGACAGATAGTATTTTTGCTGTAATTGCAGAGGAAACCGGCTTGATCGGCGGAGTCGTCGTTCTTGCCCTCTTTATTGTCATTGCCTGGCGTGGTATTCGAATTTCCTGCAATGCACCGGACCTTTTAGGAAAGATCATTGCAGGCGGTATTACGATCTGGATCACTGTGGAAGCTTTGATCAATATTGGTGTTATGGTCAATGTTTTCCCATTTGCAGGAAATGCTCTCCCGCTGGTTAGTTATGGTGGGTCGAGTATGGTGACAACTTTAACGGGTATTGGAATATTGATGAATGTTGCACGATTTGGAAAATCGAGCAGTAAAAATATCGAGGAGAATGGATTTCATGAGGCTGTTGATCTGCGCAGGCGGGACCGGAGGCGGCGTGTATCCCGCACTCACGGTACTGCAAGCACTCGGGAGTGATGCCCAACCTGTCTTATGGGTTGGCGGAGAGGGCGGTATGGAAGCTGACCTGGTAAAACGCGCCAATATCCCATTTAAAGCCATTCCCGCAGCTGGGGTTCATGGAGTTGGCCTTCGGCAGATCCCAGGCAATCTGTGGAAATTATTCCACGGTTGGATTGCTTCACGTCGTATCCTGCACAGTTTCAAACCGGATGTTCTCTTATTCACTGGTGGATACGTTGCGGTTCCTATGGCTCTGGCTGGAATTCCATATTCATCGCTGTTATATGTTCCCGATATTGAGCCAGGGCTTGCATTAAAGGTTCTTGCGCGCTTCTCTGATGTCATTGCACTTACTGCAGAAGAAAGTAAAAAGTTCTTTCATCATAAAAAAATGGTAGTCACTGGTTATCCCACCCGTCCCGACCTTGGAAATTGGGACCGAGAGAGTGGTCGCAAAGCACTTAATCTGGATCCTGATCAAAAAACACTGCTTGTCTTTGGTGGAAGCAAAGGAGCCCGTTCAATTAATCAGGCAGTGCTGGCGATTCTTCCTGAACTACTTGAACAGATGCAGGTGGTTCACATAACAGGAAATCTGGATTGGGAAACCGTGAAGGCTGAAACCCAGATGTTAAGCCCGGATACTATTAAGAATTACCATCCATTTCCATATCTACACGAAGAAATGGGCGCTGCATTTGCATCTGCAGACCTGGTCGTATCACGTGCTGGGGCTTCTGTTCTGGGAGAATTACCAAGGTTTGGACTACCTGCTATTCTTGTTCCATACCCGTACGCCTGGCGTTATCAGAAGGTCAATGCAGAATATCTCATTTCAAAGAAAGCTGCAGTAATGCTGGAAAATGAAGCTCTTTTCACAAAATTGCTTCCTCTAATATTTGACCTGTTTCAAGATAACGACCGCCTGGCTGACATGAAGCAGGCTATGTTCAGTCTTGCAAAGCCAGATGCTCCAGAAAAACTAGCAGCCGTATTACGAGAAATGGCTGGTTCGCAAAATCAGAATACCGGAGGAGCTGCATGATCGGATTGAATGTTCTCTTCTGGGTTTTTGTAATTCTCTTTGCTGTCATCGGAATTACTCGTGGGTGGGCAAAAGAAGTACTGGTTAGTTTCTCAGTCATACTGGGGTTATTCCTCCTCAATGTGTTGGAAAAGTATGTACCCATCATAAAAGATGAAATGCTGTTGGATCCTGATGGAACTATTTTCTGGATACGCATCGGATTGATCCTCTTCCTGGTTTTCTTTGGCTATGAGACCCCCCACTTCCCCCGGCTTGCTGAAACCAATAAATTCATCCGGGAGAAATTTCAAGATTCGCTGCTGGGATTCTTTATCGGTGGATTAAATGGATATCTCATTTTTGGTTCTCTCTGGTATTTCATCGATGCTGCAGGATATCCATTTTCAATCATTACACCCCCAGTGGCAGGCACACCTGTTGGTGATGCAGCGATTACGCTGCTATCGTATCTTCCACCGGTATGGCTGGGTATCCCAGTGATCTATTTTGCGGTGGCTCTTTGTTTTGTATTTGTATTGGTGGTTTTTATCTGATGGAACACGTACACTTTATCGGCATTGGAGGGACTGGTCTTTCCGCTATCGCTCGCCTGCTTCTGGAAAACGGGTACACGGTGAGCGGTTCTGACCGGTCAGACACTCCACTCGGAAGAGACCTGGCGGCAGCCGGCGTTCAGGTATCTATCGGACATGCGGCAGAACATATCCGCGGTGCTGATATTGTTGTACGCTCATCCGCAATACCAGATGATAACCCCGAGGTAATCGCTGCCCTGCAGGCTGGCATTCCTGTTCTCAAACGCTCTGCATTTCTTGGACGATTAATGCAAGACCGGTTGAGTATTGCCATTGCTGGTACGCATGGGAAAACGACGACCACAGCGATGATTTCCTGGATTTTCTCTGCACTTGGTGAAGATCCCAGCTACATTATTGGCGGTGTTTCGAAAAACCTCGGCAACAATGCGCATGCAGGCAAAGGAAAATACTTCATTATTGAAGCAGATGAGTATGATCGCATGTTCCTGGGATTAGAACCCTATTTTGCTGTCATCAATACAATGGAGTATGATCACCCAGACTGCTTCCAGACACCTGAAATATATCAGCAAGCATTCGTAGACTTTATTCATCAATTGAAACCTGGCGGGCACCTTTTTGTTTGTCGTGACAACCCCGGAGCTTTTGGTTTGTCTGGAGCGATACTGCAGGCTCGAAAAGCCTGGACTTTTGGGTTGGATCCTGCAGCTGACTATCATGTAAAAGATTTGCAGATCAACAACCTGGGCGGTTTTTCTTTCAAAGTCCTGTTTGAACCCTGGGGAAAACCATCAGAAACTATTGCACAGGTTCGGTTGCAGGTACCCGGCGAACACAATGTACGCAATGCTATGGCAGCACTGGCAGTGTGTCACCAGGCAGGTCTGGATACACAAAAAGCAGCAGATGCTCTAGCATTATTCATTGGAGCAGGTCGCCGCTTTGATGTCTTGGGCGAAGCAAATGGCATCACTATTGTGGATGATTATGCCCATCATCCTACCGAAATACAAACCACCCTGGCAGCTGCACGTAATCGATATGGCAGCAGAAGGCTGATCGCAGTCTGGCAGCCCCATACCTATACCCGCACCACTTCTCTGTTGAATGATTTTTGTAATGCTTTTCAACAGGCAGATTTTGTGTTTGTCACCGAAATCTATGCAGCCAGAGAAAAAGATCCTGCCATTACTGGATCACAGCTCGTCAAGAAAATGGGTCTCCACGAATCACAGTTTCTTCCCTCAGTGTCAATGGCAGGTGATCAATTGCTGCGATTTCTTCAACCGGGGGATGTTCTTCTGGTTCTTTCTGCAGGTGATGCAGATCAGATAAGCAAAGATGTATTAGCTGGTTTACAGAATAAGGAGGTGAATCATGGCTGATATTCAAACCAATTTGTTTGTTTCTCCTCGTGCCACAACTCAAGTAACTAGCAAAGAGGAAGTAGTGGATTTCCATCGATTCTTCCCGGTGGAAAGGTTATCTGCCAACGAAAAAGAACAGGTCGAAAAATTGATTGATTTTCTAAAGAATTATGCCCCTGAGGTAAAGACGAAGTGAACTTAAACCCCGGTACAATGGACCAGCTTCAATCAGCACTTGGAAAGAAACTCCAGGTAAATGCAGCCTTGGGAGGATATACATCCTCCAGGATCGGTGGCAGAGCTGATGGGCTGGTAATCGCCAATAATCTTTCAGAGCTGGAACAAGCTGTCACAATTTGCTGGCAACTGGATATTCCCTACCGAATTTTAGGGAATGCATCCAATGTTCTTATTTCTGATCACGGTTATCGCGGCATAGTGATTTTAAACCGGGCAAAAGCAATTCATTTTAATAAAAACGTCGAAGCACCATTCGTAATAACCTCATCTGGTACCAATTTGGGTGGACTTGCTCGTCAGGCAGCTATCCATGGTTTCAGTGGTCTGGAATGGGCCGCTTTCATACCAGGGACAGTGGGCGGTGCAGTTTATGGCAATGCGGGTGCTCATGGAAGTGATATCCAATCATGCCTGATCATGGCAGAAATCTTGCACCAGAATTATGGTAGACAGAGCTGGAATTGCGAGCAGTTTGGATTTACTTATCGCTCCAGTGTGTTAAAGCGCACACAGGTACCAGTAGTGATCCTTAATGCTCAGTTTAAGCTCACTCACAGCACAAAAGAAGAAGTACAGGCACGCATGGAAATATTCAATGATCGTCGCCGGAAAACCCAACCCCCAGGCGCCAGCATGGGTTCGATGTTCAAGAATCCTGTAGGTGATCATGCAGGACGCTTAATCGAAGCAGCCGGGTTGAAGGGTACTCGCATTGGAGGGGTTGAGATCAGCCCGGTGCATGCTAACTTCTTCGTTAACCAGCAGGATGCAAGCGCCAGCGATGTTGTTCGACTTATTCGCCTGGTGCAAAAAACGGTTAAAACACAGTTCGATGTCGAACTTGAACTTGAAATTGAATTATTGGGTGAATGGAATGAAATCTAAAATTAACATCGGTGTGATCTTTGGTGGCAGATCGGGAGAACATGATGTCTCTCTTATGTCTGCTCGCTCCATCATGGCTGCTTTGAATCCAAAGTCAGATACCAGCTTTAACTTTGACGAAATCCCTGCTGGAAAAATAAACCAGGAAAAATATAATGTTATCCCTATCGCTATCACCCGTGATGGTAAATGGATGATCGGTGAAAATCTACGCCAGAATTTAGTCGATGGAAACGTAAAAAACCTGACTCCAGTTGTACTCCTTCCAGAACCAGGAAATAATACCCTTTATGCACGCAAGAGCACTTCTCATGGAACGATCCTTGATTCAGTAAATACCCTGGATGTAGTTTTTCCCGTACTTCATGGCTCATTCGGAGAGGATGGTACCATTCAGGGTTTATTTGAAATGGCTGGCATCGCTTATGTCGGAGCTGGTGTGCTGGCATCATCCGTTGGCATGGATAAGATCCTCTTCAAAGACCTGATGAAAGCCCACAATATTCCTGTATCTGAATATCTTGCCTTCCGAAGAGATGAAATTGAAAGTGACCCAGAAAGGGTCATTCAGGCTTGCGAAGCATTGACCGCTTATCCCTTGTTTGTGAAACCTGCCAATATGGGCTCATCTGTTGGCATCTCAAAATGCTATAACCGTTCAGACCTTTTGAAAGGATTAAACGAAGCTGCACAATATGACCGCCGAATCCTGGTGGAACGAGGTATCAATGCTCGAGAAATCGAATTGAGTGTTCTGGGGAATAATCATCCCAAGGCATCCAACCCGGGTGAAATTTGCCCCGTCGCAGATTTTTACTCTTACGATGCAAAGTATATTGATAACAGCACAATGCTCTATGTTCCTGCGCATGTAGATGAAAGCATCATTCATCAGGCAAAAGAGATCGCAATAAAAGTCTATCAAGCGATCGATTGCGCTGGAATGTCTCGTGTTGATTTCTTACTTGATAAAGACTCATCAGTGCTTTATGTCAATGAAGTAAATACCATACCAGGCTTTACGAATATCAGTATGTACCCTAAATTGTGGGAAAATGACGGAATCAGTTTCCCAGAGCTTGTCGACCGGTTGGTCGAACTTGCATTGGAAAGAAAAGCGGAAAATGATCGTACCATCCGTACTTATGGGAGTAAAGCATGAGGTTGAGTAACGATTCGACCACTCGTTCTGAGAGGATTCGAGCCCGCCGTAACCAGCAATCACAACAAAGGGTGATTAAAGCAGGTGAGCAAGTAAAACGCACCACCACATATCGTCCCCCTATTACAGTAAGAGGCAACGTAGGAACACCCGTGATCCGGCGTGCCTATAATCAACCACGCAGGCAATATGCCATTTCTATGGGGTCCTCTGGAGTGGAAATGCTTACTCCTTCAGTTCCTGTCATAAAAATCGGATGGCGGCTAGCATCAGCAATATTGGCTGTTCTGTTTCTTTGTGTGCTTATCCTCTTAACGAATTTGGAACAATTCCGAGTAAAGCAGCCTGTTCTGGTTGGTTTTGAGCGTATTACAGCAACAGATCTCGAATCAGCTTTATTGGTGACCGGTGAACCAGTTTTTGCTATCGATCCAGAAGAAGTCCAATCTACTTTACAGGCCGCATTTCCAGATCTTTCCAATATCACTGTTCATGTTAATTTCCCGGCGAACTTGATCATTAGTGCCAGTGAACGCGTACCAGTAATTTCTTGGGAACAAGATGAAACGGTACAGTGGATCGATGCAGAAGGTGTACTCTTCCCTCCCCGTGGAGATCAGATCGTGCCATTAACCATTATGTCTGATAGTAATCCCCCGATGGTTCTTAACCCAACTCCGGTAGAAAAGACCAACACGGATGATGAATATATAAAAACACCAGATAAGGTAAAACCCGAATTCATCCTTGCTGCACAAAAATTAAGTGAGCAATTGGGGACTGGAGCTGCAATTATTTACAGTGAGAGTAATGGACTTGGTTGGGGTGATCCACGAGGGTGGAAGGTATATATTGGATCAACCCTTGAAAATTTGGACGAGAAGATCAAGGTTTATAACACACTGGTTGATAAGTTAAGTGCTGAAGGCGCTCAACCTACCATGATCAATCTGGAATTCATCGATGCGCCTTACTACCGCCTGGAGCAATAATTATGGACGAACCAATTGTTGTGGGAATTGATATTGGCACTACAAAAATCTGTACGCTGATCGCTCGCGTAGAGGGCGAGCATAATCTGCGTATTCTAGGTGTAGGCATTGAACCCTCTCAAGGGCTCCGCCGCGGGACGATCGTCGACTTGCAGGCTGCGTCTCTGGCAATCGCAAAATCTGTAGAAAAAGCAGAACGCTCTTCTGGTCTTGAGATCACCTCTGCGTTAGTCAGTCTGGCAGGGGCAAATGTCTCTTCAGTTAATTCCCGCGGTGTAGTTGGAATTTCAGGACGGGCAATTACGCAAGATGACATCGACCGGGCTCTGGACGCAGCACAGGCAGTTGCCATCCCCCATGCCCGTGAGATTATTCATGTCATCCAGCGTGGGTTCACGGTTGATGGTGAAGGTGGTATCCGCTCTCCTATTGGAATGCATGGATACCGATTGGAAGTCGAGGCACATATCATCACCGCTGCAGCTGCCACCGTTGAAAATTTGCGTCAATGTGTTGAAGCTGCCGGGGTCAGGGTTGTGCAATTTGTACTGAACCCACTGGCAAGTGCTGAAGTAGTATTGAACGAAACTGAACGTCAAATGGGTGCTGTAGTTGTGGATATTGGCGGCGGAACAACAGATATGGCAATCTACATCGAAGGCGATATCTGGCATACCGCTGTCATTCCAGTAGGCGGCAATCATGTTACTTCAGATATCGCACAAGGGTTGCATCTGCCTATTACGGTGGCAGAAGATGTTAAAAAACAATACGGTTATGCCGTTGAAAATGATGTGGATGCATCTGAAACATTTAGTGTACGATCTTTTGGCGAAGAAAAACCTGTTCAGGTTAGCCGTAAAGACCTGGCTATGATCATCGAGGCTCGTGTAGCTGAAATTTTCGAACTGGTTTTAGCGGAGATTAAACGATCAGGGTATGACGGGCTACTCCCCGCAGGTGTAGTACTTACGGGTGGAGTATGCAATCTTCCTGGCATTCGCAGCTTGGCTACACAGGTATTGGGGCTGCCAGTGCAGATCGTCAAACCTGAAAATCTTGTCGGTTTGGTGGATCAATTGCATTCTCCTGCATACTCCACCAGTGTCGGTTTATTGTATTGGGCTTTGATCATGAATGACAATATCACCCCTGCTCCACGGCGAGGAGGAGGATCATCGAGGGATCATTCATCTGGAGGAATTAATTGGGATTCGATAAAACGATTCTTGCGTTCATTATTGCCATAAATTAAGAAATTCGACCTTTCAGGTCTGTTCATAGTTTTCATTGATATCGTTTTTTAGAGACAGAGGAGGAACCAATGGAGAAATACAATCAACCACAGTTTGAACAGTTTGCTCGCATCAAGGTCGTTGGTGTGGGCGGTGGTGGATGCAACGCTGTTGATCGGATGATCTCTGACGGCATGAAGGGAGCAGAATTCATTGCCATCAATACCGATGGACAGGTTTTGCAACACTACCAGGCAGAAACCCGGATTCGCATCGGTGATAAGACCACTCAGGGTAAAGGCGCTGGTGGAAATCCAGATGTGGGTCGCAAAGCCGCTGAAGAATCAGCCGATGAGTTATATGATGCATTGCGCGGCGCAGATATGGTATTCGTTACTGCAGGTCTCGGTGGCGGAACCGGCACCGGAGGTGCACCCATTGTGGCACAAATCGCCAAAGAAATTGGTGCATTGACGATTGGCGTGGTTACCAAACCTTTCACATTTGAAGGCGCCAAGAGATTACAGGCTGCAGAAGCGGGTATCGAGAGATTGAAAGAAAAAGCTGATACCCTAATCGTAATCCCAAATGATCGCTTGCTGCAAATTGTCGACAAACGTGCCAGCTTGCAAGATGCCTTCAAAGTAGCTGATGATGTACTACGTCAGGGCGTCCAGGGCATTTCCGAGTTGATCTCGACTAGTGGTTTGGTCAACCTGGATTTTGCAGATGTGCGTGCGATTATGGCAGAAGGTGGAGCCGCACTCATGGCAGTTGGTCGTGCTTCAGGTGAAGATCGCGCCCGCATTGCAGCAGAATCTGCCATCACCAGCAAACTACTCGATATTACAATTGATGGTGCACGTGGCATTCTGTTGAATATCACCGGTGGTAACAACCTGACCTTGTTCGATGTGAACCAGGCAGCAGCGATTATTCGTGAAACAGCCCATCCAGATGTCAACCTGATCTTCGGTGCTGTAATCGATGAGACAATGGGTGACGAAATTCGTGTGACCGTGATCGCAACCGGGTTTGATCGTACTGGCGTTCGCATGCCAACCTCAACCCGTACAACTCGCAGCAATTCGGAATTTGATCTGCCGTCTATTCATCGCCCACAACCGATTGTCGATAAAGTGGAAAAAACCACCCCTCAGCAGGTTCCGGTGGAATTTACACCCAAGATGATCCGCACTGAAGACCTTGAAATTCCAGCCTTCCTGCGGAATCGTGGAGAACGACGACACATTGACATTCAATCGGAAAATGACAGGCAATAAACCTGTAGATTGCTAAAAATGTTGCTTGTTGCATTCCTTCTCCCGAAAAACTGGAGAGAAGGAGGTTTATGAAAACCGGTTCCTCTTAATGGGTAAATATTTCCTGGCAGCTCTCCCTGCCAGGTATAGAAACATACGCATCCGGGCGGTCTGGTTGACCGCCCGGTATTCTTTTTTCCGGGTATAATCGAAAAACTATGAAAAATGATCAACGAGTTATTTGTTTTGACCTGGATGGCACACTTTTAGTCAAAGGTGAACGCATCCGGTCTGGTGATTTAACAGCTCTATCTACAAATGACGGAACTGTGTTTATTCCAGCATCAGGCAGATCTATTGCTTCAGTGAAAGAGATTTTCCATAAACATGGATTATTTACCGATTGCCCCATTCAATTTCCATTGGTATTGCAAAATGGAGCAATTACCTATCTGCCAAATGAAAAATTGTTGCACGTAAAAACTTTCGATCCTGAAATACAACAACAGTTAATTGATATCGTCGAACAGTTCCCCCATATACCATTTTTTATGGTTACAGATACACACCATTTTGTTCTACATCCCAATACATTCAGCGAAGAATCATCTCAAAGATATAAATTCCGTGAAGGCGTTTTTAACAGACATGATCCAATGTTACGGATGACGAAGATCATGGCTCTAAATACCGATCCAGATCAATTGCTACCTTTCTACAATTCAGTTACTCCTCTACCTGTTGAACGTGCTTTCAGTCAGGCGAATATTGTCGAAGTAACACCACAAGGAGTGAACAAAGGGAATTCACTGCTCGAGCTTCTTAAAGAGCTTCAGATCCCTCAAACAGCTGAAATTCTTGTGGCGGGAGATGGAGAAAACGACCTGCCATTATTTTCTGTGGCTACTCGATCATTTACTTTACCCCACGCTGAAGAAAAGGTACGCAATGCAGCTGATTTCGTGATCGAGCCAAATGAAGAGGGTCTTTTCCGTGAAATGTTGTCGCACAGATGAAATTATTTAGGTGGGTATCCGGTTATATCCTGGATTTCTTTATACAGCGGCTTGAGCTGTTTGTAAATCTTTTTATATACCCGGTTGTATAGTTCATCGTAAAACGCATGGTTTGCTTTCACCGGTGTAAAAGTTTCTCCCAGATGAGTCATTTCCTTAACAGCCGTTTCAAAGTTGGGATGTAATCCCAGCCCAACCGCTGCATCGATGGCAGCTCCCAATCCCGAAGCCTCATATACATGTGGGCGAGATACTGGCAGCCCAAATATATCTGCTGTGATCTGCATGGCAGCATTACTTTGACTTCCTCCTCCCGCTATGCGAATTTCAGTAATGGGAATACCACTCCTTTTGGAAGTCTTTTCAGCACCTTCGCGCAAGGCATAAGCTAATCCTTCGATAATGGATCGATAAATGTGAGCCCGGGTATGGATATCGCCAAATCCGATGATGCCACCCTTCGCTTCAGGTCCTGGTTCCTTTAACCCTGGTGACCAGTAAGGTTGCAAGACCAATCCCATGGAACCAGCAGGTACCGAATTGACCAGATCATCGAATAATTCTTCCGCTTCGACACCTCGCTGCTGCGCAAGGCGTTCTTCATTCATTCCAAATTCTCGTTTAAACCAACTTACCATCCAATAACCGCGATAAATTTGAACTTCCATACTATACGCATCTGGCACAGCTGATGGATACGGGGGAATTAATGGAATGACTTCTACGTATTTTTTATGCGTTGTATTGATCGTTGCTGTCGTTCCAAAACTCAAGCAGGCAATATTCGGTTCCAGGCAGCCAGCACCAATGACTTCGCAGGCTTTATCTGCAGCTGCAGCAATGAGAGGTAATCCTTCAGGTATCCCAGTCTCTACCGAAGCTTCATGACTGATTTCACCAATTTTTTCCCCTGGTGGTACAAGTTCAGGCAGTTTTGATTTTTCTATTGGCACAGCCTGCCATTTCCAATCAAATCTGCTCGCCCAATCCTTCTTTTTGTAATCAAAAGGTATATAAGCTACCTGGCAACCAATTGAATCAGCTACTCTACCTGTCATCTTATATGTCAGGTACCCGGATAATTGTATATATTTATCTGTTTGTTCCCAAAGGTCTGGTTGATTGGTCCGGATCCAATTTAACTCTGCTTCAGCTTGCAGGTATTTTACGGTTTCAGACATCCCGGAAAGAGCAAATGCAATTCCCCAAAAACCACTTACTGGCTTTAATCCCTCTGTACGACGTTGATCCATCCAGGTGATGGCTGGTCTAAGCGGGTTTCCGCTTTTATCCAGGTTGATTAATGTACTGCGTTGGGTGGTAATGGCAACACCAGCAATTGCTTTTTTATCCACACCAGGCACCTGCCAAAGCGCCTGGCATGCCTGGCAAACAGCATTCCAAAAGACGATAGGTTCTTGTTCGATCAACCCCGGTGCTGGAGTTAAGTATTCAGGAAGCTTTATTTTGGTTTTCGCAACCAATTCTCCTTGTAAATTGAAGATCAATGCTCTAACACTTTGGGTTCCATTATCAATGGCAAGGAGAAATTCTTTAGGCATGACTGCCTCCTGATTCATGATGAGTATTGTAATTCTCTTTACAGTTTTATCACACTTCCGGCAAACTGTACGAATCTTGAATGATTTTCTTATATCTTCCTACTTCATCCTCCCATTTTTTAGGAGACCAGCCAAGCACCTGCATTATGCTTTCTTTAAGCTGTACCAGGTGTTGTACTCCCCCGGCGTGCTGTAATAACCCTAATCTGACGCGTCTCAGAAGCAGATCATCCAGATGAACCACACTTTCCTGGGCAGCGGCATAGGTAATTTCCAAAGGTGTTATAGTACAGCCTGGTAAACATTCGAAGTTAAACAATTGATTGTTCTTAAGCCATAGTAAAAAAGGAATACCATATCGGTCGACTAATTGCTCTGGACAAATCACCTCTTTTTGTGCTTTAGTGAATTCCGGATCAAACATAGGTTTCTTCCACTGAAAATGAGGAGCTTTTTCCAGTTTAGGAATAGCACGTGCAAGTACCGCTTTTGCCATGACACGATAGGTGGTTAATTTTCCACCTGTGATCGTTAACAGCCCATGATCTTCATATACCGCATGCCGGCGGGATTGAGCGGATGGAGATATTGAATCTCTTCTGATGATAGGACGAAGTCCCGAAAAGGTGGAAAGTACATCACTTTCCTCAATATTGGTATGAGGGAAGGTGACACGTATAGCTTCCATCAAGTAATCAAATTCCTTTTCATCAACAAAAGGTTCTTCTGCTCTCTGTTCATATTCAATGGGGTGATCCAGATCAGTTGTTCCAACAACGGTAGTGCCATTCCATGGAATGAAGAACATCGTACGATGATCTTGTGGATGATCGAAAGTTATAGCGTGAGTAAGAGACAGTTTCGATCCATCTATAACAAGGTGACTACCACGTTGCTTACGGATGATGGGTTTTTTTGCTACCAGACCGCGAAGAGCGTCCGTCCAAGGTCCAGTGGCGTTGATAACTACACTGGCGGGTATCTCAATGGGGCTACAATCAGATTTGTCTTTTCTTTCAACAACTACACCCGCAACCTCACCCGTAGAGGTTCGCATCAGTTCTATTACGCTGGCATAATTGATGGCCGTTCCCCCAAGCCTTTCCCCTTCTTCGATCAGGCGCATAACCAGGCGTGCATCATCTACCACTGCATCAAAATAGAACAGCCCATTCTTCAAACCATCTGGATTGAGCTGTGGACAAATCGAGATAAGCTTTTCTCGCTTTACCTTTCCATGATTCCATTTACTTCCCATAAGGTCATAGATCACCAGACCAAGGATGTATTTCTTGGTAGAGATTTCTGCCCCCACATAATTATTGATCAGGAAACACATCGGTTCAACCAGTTCAGGTACTTCATTCAGAAGTCTTTCCCTTTCTCGAACTGATTCATAGGTTACACTAAATTGACCCTGGTTGAGGTACCTTAACCCTCCATGTACCAGTTTGGATGATTTACTGGAAGTCCCCGATGCAAAATCACGCGCTTCCAATAAGAGCACTTTCAATCCAGCAGCCGTTGCATATCGAAAGATACCTGCACCTGTGATTCCCCCTCCAACTATAATAATATCCCAGCGATGTCGTATGACATCCCATACCTGGTCACGTTCAAGTGGCTGCATTATTCCTCCTGCTCTATCAATAATTTTCCCGGGTTGAGAATTCCTTGTGGATCAGCGTACTCAAGCACTGCATTTAAGTATTGCATACCTATGCGGCTTTTTTCATTCGTCAGGTAAGGAGCGTGATCTACACCCACACCATGCTGGTGGCTGATAGTACCACCATTGGCGACAATAGTCTGGCAGGCAGCAGTCTTCATCTTTTTCCAATGGGCTAATGTCTGCTGTGGTTCTTCACTGCGTGGCCATAAATATGTAACATAGATACCCGATCCATCTTGATAATGATGTGATAGGTGACTGAATACCAGAGGTTTAACTCCTTGCGCCTGACCAGCATTCGAAATCGCTTTTTTTATCTCTGAAAGTGTATTGATAACTTTACTCCACGGTAATGCGGTTTCCAAAGTATCCAATGCATACCCCAAATCCCATAAGCTATTTCGCAAATAAGGAGTAGTGAACCTTGTCTTTTTCCACATGTCACCGATCACAAAGTCCACTGGGAAACCATGATACGCAGAAAATACTTGCATTACCCTGCGTTTTGTGTAATGTGCAATTCGCTTATCACCCGTGATCCCGTAGATGAGCAGGCAGCGGTCTGGACCATTCCCAATCAACGAGAGACCACGATTGGCAAGGTTCACCAGCTTTACTTTTCCTGATAGTTCCAGTGTAGTAACGGTCTCTTTGGCATCACTCAAACGGCACATCGAAACACCTATTCCATCATTGATGATCTCACGAACAGCTTTTGTTCCATGATCCCAATCAGGGAAGAAGACTGCTAAGAATTTCTCATATTCAGGAATGGGCTTTACACGGATGATGGCATCTGTGATTACCCCCAACCTCCCCTCGGATCCGAGTACAAGGTGTTTTAAATCAGGTCCGGCTGCACTTGCGGGTAGCGGTGGTAGGTCCAATGCTCCCTGCAAGGTTTCTACATGACCACCCGCAAAGTCTTCTTCAATCCTTCCATAATAATAACATTGCTGACCACACGAACGGGTGGCAATCCACCCCCCCAGGGTGGAATATTCGAAGGATTGGGGAAAATGTCCCAGAGTGACTCCCCGCTTATTGAGGAGATTCTCTAACTCTGGTCCTGCGATCCCAGCACCAAAAGTAGCCAGATGGCTTTCTTTATCGAAATCAATAAATTCTTTCATCCTACCCATATCGATGGTCAGAACGCAGCCATTTTGCTTCTGCGGGTTGATATGACCCAGCACACTGCTGCCACCACCATATGGGATGACTTTAATGCTATTGGCTTCTGCAAATTTCAGCAGGTCAGCTACTTCTTCACGATTGGTAGGATAAGCAACGCCATCTGGAAATATTTCGAATTCACCGCTTCTCATGGCTACCCAATCGGGTAGGCTTTGCCCACGCGCATGCCTGAGACGTTCTTCTGCATCAGTGGTGATTAAAGGGTGCTTAGGGATCTTACTTAAAGGAACCTTACTAATAACAACTTCAAGTGTTGCGTCGGGTATTTTTGCTCCAACGCCCACTTCTTTTTGAAGATATTCCAATGCGTTTGGTGGTACAGAATACTCTGTCTCGGAGTTTCCCCATCCATTCCATCGTTTCATGTTCACCTCATTAATATTATTTGCCACTACTTTTCCAATACCGAATGCTCTCTTGCATTACCTTCTGGCATATTTCATATATTCGTTTATCATCAGCCACTTTTGCCGCCTGCTGAATATCTCGATAGAAACCCCATGAATGAATACGCGCTTCTGCTTGCTCAAAATACTTTTCAGCAAGGATCAAATACATTTTTGAGAATCCATTGAGGATCAAAGTAAATACCGGATTCCCTGATAAGATCGACATTTTTTTTAGCACATTCCAGTCAAAAGCAGCAAAGGATCGAGCATCTGTTTCTGGATCAGGTATAGTAGTAAATAATTCCATAACGCTATCACGATTGTTTTGTACAGCAGCCTGGAAAAAGGCAGGAGCCAGAAGAATGCGAACAGTTAGCAGATGTTCAACAAACTGCGGATAGTAATGTTCGGAGTGATTCGCCAGGTGCTCCAGAACAGCCAGGTTACCTTCCTGCCAGGGATTGCATACACGCGTGGATTTTCCTTGATGGATTTCGATCCAACCATCCCGTGCCATTCGTTGAAGGGCTTCTCGTAATGTAGGACGCGTAACACCCAGTTGGGTTGCCAATTCGCGTTCAGGAGGCAACATACTATCAAAAGGAAACGAACCATCCAGGATGGCATCGATCAATCGGCTTTCAGCAAGTTCAGCAGGTTTGAGGATCGGTGGGTAATTATTCATAATTGTTTGGTAAGAGGTCTGACCAGTTTATTTCATTATAGAGAAAATAATTCAAAATTTCAACCCCCTTCTTTATATGTATTGTTTGTGGTTATTGAATAGTTTCCCCGCCTTAATAGAGAGATAAAGGGCAACTTCTTTATGAAACCGATACGAAAAATACCCCATTGCGACTCCATGGGCTTCATGTTCGAAGCTATTGATGATCACAAATTCAACTAACTCTCTGCAAGAGAATTGGTATAAAAGTCATTAACCAATACTAATAGCAAGAAGTGCGGTAACCTTCACCGCACTTCTTCAATACTACCAATAATTGTTATACCAATGATTTAGTGATGGTTTCCATTATTTGTTGGTTCTTCATGATGTACTGGCGGTGTTACCAAACCTCCACTTCCATCACCAGAAGCAGGTGTGCATGTACAGCTTTCATCCGGACCAGGCCCAGGGCCATATCCACTTCCTGGAGTAGGTGTACCAGTTGTCCAGGGATTTTTATCTACTGTTCCTTGCAAACCTTGTGTTTCCTGTAATCCTTGTGTCACAATTATCTCTGGAGTTGCTGATTGTGTTTGATCTTGAATCTGATCACGTTCTTGTAAACGAATACGGATTTGATCAGGAGTTAATCCTTCTTCAAATAAGTGGAGTCTATCTTGAATCATCAACCTGGTTTGCTCAAGAATTGGATTAGTTCCTAATGAGCCTTGCCCCTGATATTGCGAAAGTACCTCATTGTGCTTCTGCAGGGAAATTTCTAACTTTTGTAATGCCTTTACTGCACTATCACCATTAAGTTTTAATGCATATTGCAGAGCCTGATCAATTTGATTCTGATACCTGCTCATCATTTCTTCAGAGATTCCTTTTTTTGAATCAAGTAATGATTTGATTTCCTCGAAACGCCTGGCAGTAAAATCATATTCCAGTTGATATTGAACTTCCGGATCACTTGTTAATGCAATACGCATTTCTTCAGTCCATAGTTTTACATCATAAAGTGGTTGATCAGGCTGACTGGATTGTGCTGCAGCCACAGTCACTCCCCCTGCTCCTAAAGCCATTGTTAAAATTACCATAATAGTAGCAAATATATTGAACATTAATGTATGCTCCTTTCGGTAGAAGATTAATCTGGACGAAATTTCTTTCATCCATCTATTAAGACGAGAATCTACCCGAGGAGATACGGTGAGAGATACTCTTTTTGCTTCTCGTAAGTAAGCAATACGCCCCTTTTCAATATTTGCAACGCTTCTATCCTGAACTTCTTGAATCAGTTTTAACTGATCGACCACAGTGTCTTGTTGCTGATCTCTCTTCCCCATTTACTCTCCTTTACTCCAAATTCAATAATGATTTTCTTAGAGAATCAAGTGCGCGATGCTGCAAAGCTTTTACCGAACCCACAGTCTTTTTTAAAGCAGCAGCAATTTCAGGGTTTTCCCATCCTTCCAGATATTTCAAAGTTACCACCAGGCTTTGATCAGGGGGTAAAGATTGTAATGCCTTACGAATTTGAGTTTGCTTTATTCTGATTTCCATCTGTGTTTCAGGAAGGTCTTGTTCATTTGCATGAATACAGTCATCAAGCTCCACCAATTCATGAGAATGGCTCCGAAAATGATCAGTTACCCAATTATGAGCTATTCGGTATAAATAAGCCTGTAAATGATCTTTTGGTCCATGACCTGTTCGCAAAGCAGCCAGAAAGCGAGAAAATGTATCAGCAACACATTCTTCAGCAAAATTTTCATCACCCATTAACCTCATAGCATAACGATAAATGCCAGCGTTATAACGATCATAAACCATCGCAAGAGCATCAATGTCGAAAGTTCTTGCATGCGTTAGGAGGTTTTGCTCATCTGCAAACATAATTCTCTATCTATTAAGACGGTGAACCCCAAAAAAAGATACGCAGAAGGAATGAAATGAGAGTATATCAAGATCGTGTTCATAATTAAGGATAAAAAAACTGTACATTGTAATTATTGTAAATGAAAATTCTTCTTATCTTGCCACGGCTTTTTAATGCAAGATTTTCACATGCACTACGCTCAATCTAGTGCCAGTTCACCCATTCCTTTAGAATTTTCTGTTTTAATTTTCTACAAATCCTTTTGTCATTTCATGGTACATTTATTCAGTAAACCCATTCAGAGGGAGAAATTATGTCTGCCATCTCTTCCAAAAGCACACAAAAAGTACAGCAGGCGCTCGAAAAACTTGAATTATCCTACCGGGTTGTCGAACTCCCTGCCTCAACTCGTACCGCAATCGAAGCGGCTCAGGCAATAGGCTGTCAAGTGGCACAAATTGTTAAATCACTCGTATTCCGGGGAAAACAAACAAATAAAGGTATTCTGGTACTGGCAAGTGGAATTAATCGGGTGGATGAAACACGCCTGGCACAATATTGTGGCGAACCCATTGCCAAAGCAGATGCTGAATTTGTGCTTTCGAAAACCGGTTTTGCCATTGGTGGTGTTCCTCCCCTGGCACATGCCACTATTATGGAAACGTATATTGATCAGGACCTATATCAATGGGAAAAAATCTGGGCAGCCGCTGGCACACCCCACGCGGTTTTTTCTCTCCATCCTGCTGACCTTGAGTTGATCACATCCGGGAAAATCGTTGAAATAAAGTAATCATGTATGCATCAATTTGCATTAAATATGATTAAAAGTTTCTTGCAACTTGTTGAACTTACCTTCATTTTGCAACACAACAGGTCGAACCAACATCAATAAGAGAAACTAAAATCCCCACAATAGATTTTTCGATATTATTAGAAAATGTGGTCACATTGGATGATGGTTATATTCTTACTGGCACCCTTAAGCAGAATAATGGAGAAAGCGTGGGTTTTGAGCCAATCTTCACTGAGAATTTTGCCATTGTTGATACGAATAATTCACCAGTATCCTTTGAGCCAACCTGGATAGCTGATATTAATTCCTGGAGTGTTGATACCACTACCATGAGTCAGACATGGCCAATAAAAATACCAGGAAAAGATCATGCCTGGCCAATATCAATCTCAATCCAACCAATATTGATTTCATCTCCAGTAAAAGTAACACATTTTTCAATTGATCTTGGAAATGATCCTCAGATAGGAGAATCATGGGATATTGGCTTGGAAATCCTATTGGAAGGTGAAATTATTACCCAAATAGATTCGGTCAGTTTAATACAGGGGATTACACCACTTGAGGATTCCAATTTATTTGGCCTTGATTTTTCGATCTCCATTGGAACAAGCAATTCACCAAAACTAATTCTTCAAGACAACATTCATCCATTTAATTTTTTAGGTGGAAGTGGCGGACCTGAAGGATATAACCTTTCCTATGTTTATGAAAATGGTTGCCGCCTTTTAAATTTTATGGATATCTCTATTTTTTACTAATCCAGATATGCGGGATCTGTACTTCAGATGATTTTTCAATCATAAAATGATTATTGCAGATAGACATGATTTCTCAAAATATCTGGTATCTTTTCAAGGGATTGTTTCGTTCAAAATCCCTGAGTTAGGTAGAATATCTCAAAGCGGGTGTAATAAAAAAGGTGCAGCTCTTTACGAACTGCACCTTGATATCTTTACATCATCTTCCGGACGATTTCCAACTGGCCGGCTGCTCCCAGATATTCATTCTTCTGGGCAATGAAATTGGCGTATTCCTGCATGAATACTTTCCCGATCGGCCGAAAGTCGAAGACTTCAGGATGATCACGGAAATATTCACGGTGTACACGCGTCCAAACAAGGCGTCCATCTGTATCAATGTTGATCTTAGTCACACCTAATTCTGCAGCTCGTCTGAATTGCGTGGCATCAACACCTCTAGCGCCTGCCAAATTGCCACCTGCGGCATTAATTCGTGCAACCTCTTCCTGAGGTACCGAGCTGCTGCCATGCATCACCAATGGAAAACCAGGCAGTTCCTTTTGGATTTGTTCCAAAACATCAAAATGCAAAGACTGCGAACCTTTGAATTTAAAAGCACCATGGCTTGTGCCAATGGCAACTGCCAGAGAATCACAACCGCTACGCTCGACAAATTCACGTGCCTTCTTTGGGTCGGTTAATTTGGCTTCAGATTCACTGACTTTTACATGCTCTTCCACGCCACCCAACTGACCCAACTCAGCTTCCACAACGATACCGCGTGCGTGAGCAGCTTCTACTACACGGCGTGTGGTGGCAATATTACCATCGAAGTCTTCATGGCTGGCATCGATCATCACTGAACTGTAAAAACCGCTCTCGATGCAGTCATAGCAGGTTGCTTCATCGCCATGATCAAGGTGAACCGCGAAAATCGCCTCCGGGAATACTTCATCCGCCTGTTTGATGATGGCTTCCAGCATTTTTTTGTGAGTGTATGAACGGGCACCTTTGCTGATCTGAATAATGAATGGGGCTTTGCTATCAAGATTTCCCTGGAACAAGCCCATTGTTTGTTCCAGGTTATTGATGTTGTAAGCGCCAATGGCGTACTTGCCATAAGCTGCTTGAAACAGTTTTTTGGTCGTTACGATCATTTCGTACTCCTTGAAAAAGATGGTAAATACCGGGAAAATTATTCCCAAATATCTGGTTTTTTCATCCCACCAGATATTGCGAGTATTATAGTCTATTTTTCTTTAGATAATCAGTACACCCCTGAAAAACTTCACTTTTTATCAGGGATCGTAAACAAGAAAGTGCTACCCTTACCCAACCCTTCGCTCTCTGCCCAAATCTTTCCACCATGCGCTTCCACCCAATGCCTGGCAATGGTCAAACCAATACCGCTTCCCCCGCTTTCGCGCGATCGAGAGGTATCCACCCGATAGAAACGGGTAAATATACGCTCCAGTTGCTCAGGCTCAATTCCTGTGCCATCATCCTTAACAGAGATGCAGGTACTTCCCTCTTTCCTTTCAGCCATGATCCAAATACTGCCACCAGTCGATGAATATTTCACTGCATTTCCAACCAGGTTTTGCAACACCTGATCGATACGACTCTCATCTGCAAAAACTTTCCAATCGTTCTCCTCAGGAAGGAATAAACTTACCAGTTTTTCTTTCACCTGCTTGGAGAAACGTTTTTCCACTTTTTTGAACAGATCACTTAACAAAAAGTCTGTCATTTGCAACTGATATTGCCCTGCTTCCACGCTGCTTAGCTCCTGAAGATCATCCACCAACCGCTGCATCCTTTCGGATTCCTGCAGAATGGTTTCAAAAGTATCTTCATCCGGCGAGATCACCCCATCAATCAACCCTTCTGCTGTACCACGAATGGCGGTCAGGGGTGTGCGCAGCTCGTGAGAGACGTCCGCCATCAACTGCCGTCGCATGGTTTCGGTGTGTTCCAGACTTTCTGCCATTTGGTTGAAATGCAGTCCCAGACTTGAAACTTCATCCAGTTCCTCTTCAGTATGGTTCAATCCTGCATTCACCCGGTCGGAATAATGCCCTTCAGCGATCCGGCGCGATACTTTAGCAATCTCTTTTACAGGAGCAGCGATCACCCGGCTCATCCATAAGCTGATCAATATAGCAGCAAAAATCGCTGCGACAACAGCGAAAGAAAATGCATCAAAGACTGCTGCACGGAAATTACCCATTGCAATTTTCTGTATTCCAATGCGCATCATTTCTCTCATCAGTTGCCTTTCAGGATCGAGATGACGGAAGAATGCATTTGGAACGGTCAAATTGAGAAGAATTGCAGTTAAAATCACTACAACCAGAAGTACCAGAACATACGATAGAAATAATTTAACAGCCAGATGTCGCCGGATATTTTGCATCATACAACCACCTCATCATCAAACCGGTACCCTACCCCCCTTATGGTAGCAATCCACTCTTCGTTACCCAATTTTTGTCGGATATGACCCACATGAACATCCACCACGCGGGTATCGCCATAATAAGCATATCCCCAGATTTTTTCTAATAACACTTCCCGCGTCATTACCCTGCCACGGTTTTCCACCAGCCCTTTTAATAAATCAAACTCAATAGCTGTTAGATCAATCTCTTGGTCACCCACCCAGACTCTGCGACTGCCGGTATCAAGACGAACATGTTTGAAAGCGTATACCTCCCCGCTGGGTAACGCATCACCACCTTTTCGCCGGAGAGCAGATTTGATTCTCGCTACTAGCTCTCGTGGACTGAATGGTTTGGTCACGTAATCATCCGCACCAACCGATAGCCCAACAACTTTATCCATCTCATCTGAACGTGCTGATAAAAGAATGACATATACATCCGATTCTCGGCGCAATTGGTTAAGAAGTGTAATGCCATCCATCCCCGGCAGCATGATATCCAGCACAACAATATCTGGTTTGAACGCCCTGGCAGCCTGCAAGCCTGTGTTTCCGTCAACAGCAGTGAAAACTTCATATCCTTCTGGCTTCAGATAAGCACTGATAAGATTAAGAATATTCTGTTCATCATCAATCACTAGAATCTTTGCATTTGTCATTCCAACCTCACCAGATTGATTTCTTTTATTCTAGCTTAACCTACAATCAAATGAAAACGGTGGGCAGTATCGCACCACCCACCGTTTGCCAGTGGAAAATTCTACAAGGCTATTTCAGTTCTGCTTCTTCTACAAATTCTCCATGCCAGGTATGAAGCCAGACCTGACCGGTAAAACCATTGACACTCAACATACCTGCTACTTTGCCATCTTTTTCATAATCAAACGTATAGTATCCATAGAAGGCGATGGGATCACCTGATACTTTTGCGCCTGAGATCTCTTCATCAAGGTATGCCTGAGCCTTTTCTGCTGCTTCAACCGGTGTAACGGTCATTTCTGCATCGACATCTTCAGGTCCTTGATAATATCGACGCCCTATCATACCCGTCATACCATACTTCAGGTTCCATATATGGTTTGGACCAAATTCAGGAATTACTTGCTTTGTGTTTGGATCAACCAGTAGCTCCATCGCTCCCTTGCCCGTGCTGACTTCTTTGACAGCTACATAAGCACCGTTATCAAAGATCATAACTTCACTGACCACAAGGTCATCGTTTGCAAGCGTACTCAAATAGCTTTCGGCAGCTTGGGTTGCTTCATCAACACTGATCTCACCTTTTGAGAGAAAAGAACCCATCATTCCACCTTTTCGCACTCCATCTTGTCTCCCCCTGCCAGTCTGACGGAGACCAGGCATCATCCCTTCTTCATTCATCCAGCCACCCATGCGCATACCAATGCGGGGTAGTATTCGATCAGTTTTGATAACTCGTGCCACATCAGTAGCCTTACCAATAAAGAATGCCCCTGTAAAAATTCCTCCGGCAACTATTAATCCAGCCAGAACGATTAAAACAATTTTCCAACCTTTTTTCATGCATTCCTCACTTTCTTGATCATAGGTTACCTTCTGACTACTAAGGTTCTTTAAAGGATATGTAAAGATTCGGTAAAGTTTTAAATAGTAGAAAATACCTTTGGGGTATGAAATCAAGTAAAATGGTCTTAAGCTTTCTAAAATTCAAGAATACAAGATCAAACATGCCATCACACTTGCCACAAATTCTTATTCACAGCAATGAACCCATCTGGATCGATTACGGGTTATTTCCCCGACTTCCCCATGAAGGAGAAGATATCTATTGCGATTCCCTCACTTTTCGAATGGGATATGGATATAAACTTGCCAAAAAATTAAACGCCTTGAATGTCAAAGTGGGTTGGTGCTTGCAGTATGCAGAACCGGTATTTCAGGCACTGGCAAAAGCCGAGGCACAACTAGATGGGATCAGCGATTCATTGGTCGAAATCACCCCAACCCATCCCACCTCGTTGGCAATCAGCGCACCTTTACAGTCTGGCGATCATCGAACGGTTATTGCGAACGCAACTTATGACCTGGATATTTCCTGGTTAACCGAGAATAGACAAAATCCATTATGGTTGGTTTTATGGGATTGGCAGGCAAATATCAAGCTGTGCGAAATTATTGCATGGTGCCAGAAAATGAAAATTCCAGTTTTTCTCGGTGTAACCCAATCCGAAAACATCGGTATCTATATTGAAAAACTGGTTAACCTACTGAAAGAAACATCGATAGTGGAAGGCATCGTTTTCCATCATCCCCCATACATCCAGAAGAAAGAAATTGTTCTGGAAAACTCGTTTGTTGAACTCTTGCAAAAACATATCCCTGTCATCATTGTCAAACAGAATGATGGATTTCGAATTATCTCTCTCATTAACAATATTCTATGTGATCAAACTAATGGTTGTTTCATTGAATGGCTCTCTCATTACATCCACCAGCGATTGCAGAGAAAAGACGTCATTAATTCAATCATCTATGCGCAGAACTGCTCTCGGTAATTCTCTACTCACATCATGTTCTCTTTATTCAAATAATTCAGCCAGGTTGGTTTGAATCGATCAGATAATGCTGTTAGAATAACCCCAATAAGGAGAAAACTATGGAAGCAAAACAAGAACCTGAACAATATGATGTCATTGCTACGGTGATCAGCCAGAAAGGGTTATGTCACGCAGGATACAAGGTGGGCGACCAAATCCATTTTGGTCAAAATAGTATCTCCGGTGCTCCCATCTGTTATTTAGCCCTCGATTGTTTGCTTTCTTCTGTTATCTTACTGCGGAATGGTGCATCATATCCCTGGTCTCATGAAGGAATAATCCAATTGTCTTGCACAGATGCTGAAAATCCTGTTGTGTTCGAATTGAAGAGAATGATCATAAAGAAGGATTAATCGAGGATATCATGTTTGAATTTGCAACAGCAGCCCGCATTGTATTTGGTGAAGATAGTGTTTATAAAACTATTCCATCCCTGAAAGCTTTTGGCGTAAAAGCGCTGGTTACGCTTGGATTATCAGAATCTTTCTCACAACCTGTTCTGGAAGCAATAAATACACAGGGGATTGAAGTGATCACTTTCAGGGTTATAGGAGAACCAACCCTGGATTCTGTACAACAAGCGATTGATATCGCCCGACAGAATAAAGTTGAAATGGTCATCGGCCTTGGAGGGGGGAGTGCCATTGATACTGCTAAAGCAGTTGCAGGCATGCTTGCCAATCCGGGTGAATTATTGGATTACCTCGAAGTAGTCGGCAAAGGTCAAACCCTTACAAACCAAAGCATCCCCTGGATAGCAATCCCCACCACAGCTGGTACTGGCTCTGAAGTATCACGCAATGCTGTTATTGAAGTCCCTGATAAGAAATTCAAAGTCAGTCTTCGTAGTTCACTTTTACTTCCCCGTATTGCAATCGTAGATCCTAAACTTACCCTGCCCCTTCCACCTGAAGTTACTGCCACCAGTGGAATGGATGCTCTATCCCAGGTGATCGAGCCTTTCTTATCCGTCAGAGCGAATCCAATGGTCTCAGCACTTTGCCGGGAAGGGATTCAACGGGCTGGTAGATCCCTTCGCACAGCATATTTCGACGGGCTGAATTACCCTGCCAGAGAAGATATGTCTCTCGCCAGTCTGATTGGAGGATTGGCATTAGCCAATGCGGGTCTGGGTGCAGTACATGGATTTGCAGCCCCTCTGGGAGGGATGTTCCATGCCAGGCATGGGGCACTTTGTGGCAGATTACTGCCTGCAGTCATGCAGGTAAACTTCCAGGCTCTACTCACCCGAGAACCAAAAAATCCTGCGTTTATGCGTTTTCAGGAAATAGCGATCTTATTAACAGGAGATACCAGCGCGCAACCCCAACAGGCAGTTACCTGGATTTCTGATACATGTGAACTCTTAGAAATCCCATGCCTGTCAGAGTACGGGATCACCAGGAACGATTTCCCAACCATTGTGGATAAAGCAAAACAAGCCAGCAGTATGAAAGGCAATCCTATTGTCCTCACACAAAATGAACTAACTCAAATACTGGAGATTGCTTTTTAACCTCAAAGACATCTCATCTTTTCGTCTGATAAAAACGATCCACTTCTTCTCTAGTTGGAATGGATGTCTGCGCACCAAAACGTGTAACAGCTATAGCAGCAGCCGCGTTTCCATATCGAACAGCATCTTCGATTGAAAAATTTCTGGTCAATGCTGCAGCGAACCCACCTATAAAAGTATCGCCTGCTGCAGTTGTATCTATGGGCTTAACCTGATAGGCAGGAATTATCTGCATTCCTTTTGAGTTTGCAAATAAAGCACCATTGGCTCCTAAAGTAATAATTACCTGTGTAACTCCCCAATCCAGCAATACCCGGGTTGCTTGTTTTGCATCATCAATACTGTTGATCTTAATCCCAGTCAATTGCTCTGCTTCGATCTCATTGGGAACCAAAAAGTCTACTTTTGAGAGTAGTTCTCGCGATATTGATCGGAACGGAGCCGGGTTTAAGATAAGCTTCGCTGGGAATGTTGCCACCTCCTGGATTAATGCCTCAACCACTGCTACAGGCAATTCGAATTGGGTCAAAATAAATCGGGCTTCTCGAAGGATGGCATCAGCTTGTCTCAAATCATCAATACTTACTTTTCCATTTTCTCCGGGTGAAATTACAATGCTATTTTCTCCATTCTCATCCACCAGGATCACAGCAGTGCCTGTTGCAGTTTCTCCTTTTTTAATGGCTTGAATATCCACGTGGCTTTCTTTCAGGCTGGCTATTAAACGCTGACCAAAACTATCGTTGCCTACTCTACCAATCATGGCGGCTTCCCCTGCAATTCGACCTGCTGCTACTGCTTGATTGGCTCCTTTTCCCCCACAGATCATACTTAGATCTCCTCCCGAGACCGTCTCCCCTGGTACTGGCATCTGTTTTACCCGTACAACCAGGTCCATATTTAAACTTCCAACAACCACGATATCAGCCATTTCTTTCCTCCAGAAATTTGCAACATTGAGATTATCTTACTATAACTTACGATCTGGTGATGTTTTTTTCGATCAATAATGGTGATAAGAATTGGTAAAAGAATACCGGCATATGTTCAACTCTAATTTTTTCCTGCAATGATTCATAATTTTCTAAGTATAATAAAAACGATCAACTTACAGGTTCAATGAAAGGCGGACTACGATGCAACTCGAAAAATCTGATCGCTTGATCCAACGAGCCAGGGATGTTATCGAAACAGAAATCATTGGTATTGAAAGCCTGCCAGATCAGTTCACGTCTGACATCAACCGGGTGATCGACCTGTTGCTTCATCGAAAGGGTAAAGTGATGGTCACAGGTGCGGGTACTTCTCGCACGATAGCTGAACGATTTGCACATTTGCTTTCCTGCTGTGGCATACCAGCGCTTTTCATCCACGCTGCAGATTGTCTACATGGAGGAGCAGGTGCCATTCAATCAGATGATGTACTGTACATCATTTCCAAAGGTGGACAAAGTGAAGAGATCAATCAATTTGCCCAAATTGCCCACCAACGTGGCGCAAAGATCATTGCACATACAGAAAAACCTGATTCACCATTAGGAAAACTGGCCGATGTCGTTTTTAAAGTTGTTTCTCCTGTCGGTATCGATCCCTTTGGAATGGTTGCAACTGGCAGCTCACTTGTCAATGCGGCAGCATGTGATGCAATCTGTGTAATCCTCCTTGAAGAAGGCGGTTACACAAAAGAAGCTTTCGGCTTAACTCACCCGAGCGGAGCTGTAGGCATAAAACTGGCTGAAGAAGAATGATTCTTCATAAATAATTATTTACTAACTCTCAGCGAAAAACTTATAAGGAACAGGAAACAATATGACAAAGAACTTCATGGATATTATCTCGGATATGGGAGCTGCGGGACTTCAGGTAACAGAACTGGCAGCCGCAGAAGGTGCAGCAGGAAATATTTCTGTATTTGTTGATAAACTGGAAGGAATACCTGCTTCTTATCAATCAACTGGGATTGTTGATTTACCAGTTCCTGCACCTGATTTGGCAGGTGGCTGGGCAGTGGTCTCAGGTAGTGGAAAACGTTTACGTGATATTAAAGATTCTCCCGAAAAGAATGTTTGCATTTACAAAATCCTGGAAGGTGGAGTCAAGGGAGAATTGTTTATTGCATCTACCATCCGACCCACCAGTGAGTTCAATTCTCATCTGGCGATCCACCAGGATCAGGTGGCACGTCGAAAATTGGGATATCATGCTGTGTTACACGCTCAATCCGAACATCTAACTTTCCTTAGCCACATACCCAGGTATAGCAATACACGTGATCTCAATCGTAGACTGCTTCGCTGGGAACCCGAAACGATCCTGATCTTCCCTGAAGGTATCGGTTTAATTCCATTTGAAGTACCTGGCACACAGGCTTTGATGAAAGCAACTGTAGCTGGCTTGCAGACACATAAAATTGTCATCTGGCAACGGCATGGGCAGGTAGTTCGTAGTGATGAAAGCGTAACCAAAGCTGCCAACTATATTGAATATGCTGAAACAGCAGCCACTTACGAATATTTTAATCTCACCATAGGTGAACCTACGGAAGGTATTTCGATAAAACAGATACTTGATATTTGTAAGGCAAACGAAGTTGACCAGGTTTTCTTCTCCGAAGAAGAAATCTAAACTTCTTTCTAATCAGTTTGCAAAAGATTACGATTTTCTGACAGGTTTTCTATGAACGCAAGGGAAATTATCGAATTTCTCCATCTGACACCTCTTCCTATAGAAGGTGGATTGTTCAGTCAGTCGTATAAAGCGAAAGAAAAGATTCCTAAAAAAGCGTTACCCCCTCGTTATCATAGTGACCACAGTTTTGGAACAGCAATCTATTACCTTCACCAACCTGGTACCTTCTCTGCCATTCATCGTTTGCTTACTGATGAGGTTTACCACTTCTATCTTGGGAACCCTATAGAGATGCTTTTACTCTTTCCAGATGGAAGCTCGCAGGTAGTCATTCTGGGTCAGGAAATTCTCTCTGGACAATTTGTTCAATTCGTTGTTCCCGCAGGCGTTTGGCAGGGATCGCACCTTCTGCAACCAAATGGTTGGGCTCTACTGGGTACCACAATGGCTCCAGGATATGAACAGGATGATTTCCAGCTCGGAAATCGCAAGGAATTATTATCACAATACCCCGAACAAAAGTATTTAATTGATATTCTCGCCTTAGATGGGAGCCAGCTATGAAACCTGTAAAAATAATTCCACCAGTTGGAAGCTTATTGGATTTCCATGAAAAGGTTGCAATAATAACCGGAGGTGGAACCGGAATTGGGAGAGGAATTGCTGGAAGGTTCGCTGAAGCAGGTGCCACCGTTGCCATTCATTACAACACCAGCAAAATTGGTGCTGAAAGTTTAAAGCAGGATATCCTCTCAAAAAACGGAAAAGCCGAAATCTTTCATGCAGACCTGACGGAAAGTGAACAAGTTAGCAAGCTGTTTGATTCGATATATCAATCATTTGGGAAAATAGATATCCTCGTCAATAATGCGGGAGCTTTTCCACTAGCCAGCCTGCTGGAAATGACCCCTTCCCAATGGGATAATGTGATCAATGTCAATTTGCGTAGTGCATTTTTATGTACCCAGGCTGCCGCCCGTCAGATGATTAAATCTGGTAATGGCGGCTCGATCATCAACATCACCTCGATCGAAGCAGAAAACCCCGCACCATCTCATTGTCATTATGACACCGCCAAAGCCGGTCTATTGATGCTTACTCGCTCTTCTGCAATGGAACTGGCGCCTCATCAGATCCGTGTGAATGCAGTTGCACCAGGGTTGATTTGGAAAGAAGGGATCGAACAGGAATGGCCAGATGGTGTCAAACGCTGGGAAAAGACCGCCCCACTTCATCGCCTGGGAATGCCTGAAGATGTTGCAGATGCCTGTTTGTTTTTTGCTTCCGATGCTTCTCGCTGGATTACCGGAGCCAGGCTCCTGGTGGATGGTGGAGTAATGACACATTGCATCTTCTAAAAGAAAAGCCGGTCTTGAAAAATTCCGAACCGGCTTTTCTTTCAATCTACAACACCATTAGCGCTGGTGTTTCGATCAAATCCTTTATAAATTGTAAAAAACGGGCAGCGGGTGCACCATCCACAATGCGATGGTCGAACACCAGGCTCAACACCATCATCTGCCGTTTAACCAGTACATCTCCTACATATACGGGTTGCGCATTAATTCTCCCAACCCCCAGGATGGCTGCTTCTGGTAAATTGATCACTGGAGTAAATCCATCCACATCGTACATCCCCAGGTTGGTGATCGTGAATGTACCACCTACCAGCTCATCTGGCAGCGAACGACCATTGCGGGCTTTTGCTGCCAGTTCACGAATTTCAATGCCAAGCTGATGTAGTCCTTTTTGATCAGCGTTGCGTACCACTGGAACCAGCAATCCGCGTTCGGTATCCACTGCAATTCCAATATTGATCTCGGAGACAAACTCAATTGCTTCCGGTGTCAGCCGTGCATTCATATAGGGATATTTACGCAGTGCAGTTGCTACAATTTTTACCAGCAACTCATTATAGCCAGGTTTAAATCCCCACGATTCAGTATAGAACGTTTTCAACTTTTCTCGCCAGGTTACCAATTCAGTCGCATCAACTTCCATAAAAAGTGTCACACGGGCTGATGTATGCACACTCGAAGCCATGCGTTCAGCTATGATCTTTCGCACTCCGGTTAATGGTAGTTTTGTTACTTCTCCCGAAATTTCAGGTTGTGGCAGAGTCTGTTTCATCTGGTAAGCCTGTTCAACATCCGCTTTCGTGATCATTCCCCTGACACCGCTGCCGGTCAGTTCGTGTACATCCACACCAACATCCTGCGCCATGCGCTGGGCAACTGCCGTGACTTTCGGTTCATTTTGTAACGCATTATATACATCCCGTTCAGTAATACGAATTCCCCTTCCCCCGGTTGGAGTAATCCCTTCCAGTGCAATATGCTTTTCTCTGGCTATTCTTTTTGCGCGAGGAGAAATAAATATTTTATCAGTGATAGCCTGTTGCTCTTCACCCTGTTTATCTTCTCCTTTTACAGGAGCAATTTTTGATGCAACAGTTTCTACAGGTGTTTCTGAACTAACAGAAAAGCCAGCATTGAAAGTTTCTTCAGGTGTACCTATGGTCGCAATGACAGTTAAAACAGGCACAATCATTCCTTTGGGAAATGGACCAATATGGATGGTACCATTGGCGTTTGCTTCGACGGGAAAAACCGCCTTATCCGTCTCAACTTCTACAACTTCCTGACCACGTTTTACGGTTGCCCCGTCTTCTACCAGCCAGTTGATAATGGTAACCCGCTCAACTGTCTGGCCCAACTGGGGAACAAACAGTTCTTTTGCCATTATGAAACCACCTTTCTGCATGCCTCAACGATCCGCTTCGTGTTTGGGATCGCCAGATCTTCCAGTATTTCTGCACGCGGCACTGGTACATTCGCTGCAGCTACACGCACCATAGGAGCATCCAGCCAATCAAATACTCGCTCGTTTAGCTGAACCATAACTTCATTGATAAAACTGGTATTCTCGTATGCTTCTGTCACACCCACAAATCTGCCGGTCTTTTTTACAGATTCAGCAACCGTAACTATATCCAGAGGGCATAAAGTACGTAGATCGATTACTTCTACATCAATACCCTCTTTAGCAAGAATCTCAGCTGCTTCCAATGCTCTTAAAACCATCCGAGAGTAAGTGACCAGTGTCACATCTTTTCCCCGTCGCTTGATATCCGCTACACCAAAGGGAATAATGTAATCTTCTTCTGGAACCGGACCTTTTTCTTTATAAAGCATCTTATGCTCAATGAACATGACAGGATTGTCGTCACGGATAGCAGCTTTCAACAAACCTTTAGCATCGTAGGGAGTGGATGGCATTACCACATAGATTCCAGGAAAGTGTGTCCAGAGACTCTCCAGGCTTTGCGAATGGTGAGCTGCAATCGCCCTGCCTGCACCTCCTTCAGTGCGGATGACCATCGGAACTGAAGTTTTCCCCCCAAACATGTAGCGATTCTTTGCCCCTTGATTTGCTACCTGATCCATTGCCAGCGGAGTAAAGTCAACATACATGATCTCCGCTACAGGTCGCATTCCTGCCATGGCTGCGCCTACTGCCGCACCACCGATCGTCGCTTCAGAAATGGGTGTATCAATTACTCTCTTTTCGCCAAACTCCTCGAACAAACCACGGGTTGCTCCATATGCACCGCCATATAGCCCAACATCCTCTCCCATGATGAACACTTTTGGATCACGTTTCATCTCTTCACGAGCAGCTTCTACTAATGCCTGTGCGTATGTGATCTCGCGCTTAACCTCACCCTTATGGATCTTTTCCCGCCATTCCTTATCAGCATTAATATCCTGTGGTGTAAATTTCGAGGGGGCAAAAACATCTGTAATCAGTTCGCTTTCACTGGGTTCCGGTGATCGATTACTGTATTCCATGGCGATATCTAGTTTGTTTTGTGTTTCACCTTCCAGGGTATCTACTTCTTTTTTATTCATCAGACCCAACGAAACCAGACCCTTCGAAAAAGTATCAAGTGGATCACGTTTCTTCCATTCAGCTTCTTCTGCACGTGTACGGTATGCCCGTGGATCGGAGTGGGAATGCCCGTACCAGCGATATGTCATGCATTCAACAATTGAAGGACCTTCACCTCGCCTAGCTCTGGAAATTGCTTTGCTGACTGCACTGCGGACTGTGAGAGGATTCATTCCATCTACCGTTTCACCAGGTATGCCATAGGCTTTAGCTCTTTCAGCGATCCTTTGAACCTTACTCGCTTTAGTCCAGGGGACAGACATAGCATACTGATTGTTCTCTACCACAAAAACAACAGGCAGATTCCATAAACTTGCCATATTGAGCGATTCATGGAAATTTCCCGTATTGGATGCGCCATCTCCAAAGAAGCACAACACAACCCGATCTGTATCCTGAAGTTTTTGAGCCAGAGCTGCACCTACAGCAACAGGAATATTTCCACCTACGATACCCGTTGCACCCATATTGCCATGATCTACATCGGCAATATGCATCGAGCCACCCTTGCCTTTGCAATAACCACCCGATTTTCCCAACACTTCCGCCATCATACGGTTATAGTGTTGCTGCTTTTCTTCGGCTGTTTTTGCTGCATTATCCCCATGAGCGTGCGCATGACCATGCCCGCGATGCGTGCTGGTGACCAAATCATCATCACGCAGTGCCGCAATTGCACCAACTGCCACTGCTTCTTCACCTGCATATAGATGGGATGCACCTCGTAAAACAGCTCTACCCAATAATTCGGCAATATTATCCTCAAAGGCGCGTATTTCCATCATCTGCCGCAGGTATTTCACAAGCTCTTCTTTTGTGAGTTCCTGTTCTTCGATTAAAGCCGATAACTCTTCTAAGGTGCGAACTTCACTTGTATCCATATACCTCCAATAATATTTCTATAAGAATTCTTATTCCTCTGAAGGATAAATTTTCTCTGGGATATTCCGGCGTTTGGGACGTTCGATAAGCTCCAATGTGACACCCAACGTTTCTTCCGTATCCAGGTAAGCAAAGAAACCATCACCATCAAGCCCATGCCCACCTCCATCCATGATTACATGTAAACCAGCTTCCTCCGCCTGGTGAATGGCGGCTTTTATATCATCTACAATCAAACCAAAATGTTGTACTCCATAACCATGTTTTTTCACAAAATCAGCATAGACTGTATCGCCCCACTGCATTTCGATCAATTCAACACGGGTGGTACCAAAATATGAAAGCGCAACGCGCATAGAGTATTCGGTTTCTTTTCCATGGTATGACATGTGTTTCAACAAGGGGCGTTCGTATCGATAAAAATGCCAGGGCCCAATGCCAAACATCTTGTAATAATTTTCCACCGTTTTATCCAGATCTTTTACCACCAGAGCTACCTGAGCAACCCCGTTATTGAGAAAAGGTAGTTTTGCAGTATCAAAAGGCTGTTTGGGAATCATAAATACTCCAATAAAGATTCTAAAGATTGAAACTAGCATTATTATACCTGCGCAAATTTCTACTACATAAAAACAACCAACATTCCAGATAAAACAAAAACAATTCCAATGTTGTGCTGAAAGGAATCCAGGCTAACCCCCTCCTGTAAAAACTACTTCCTGTCATTACTTTCTGTAGACTATTGTATTAGAACATTTTTTCTATTATAATTAGAGCGTGAGGTTTACAGGTGATTGGTATGAAGAATATTTCCATTGTGCCAGTTTCAGGGCAGGTTTCTCTGTTGATTTCCCCTTCTGTCACATTGCCCTATTTGATGGAAATTGCGGCGAAACTTGCTATGCAAAGTCAGGTGTTGATTCTGGATGGTGGGAACTGCTTTGATGGATTCACCCTGACACGCACACTGCGAACCAACACCTCAGATATACAGACGGTTCTTGAACGAATCCTCTTGAGTCGTATTTTTACCTGCTATCAAATGGCTACCATGCTCGAAACCTGTCCACGTGAGCAAAAACCCCTGATGGTGCTAGACATCCTTTCCACTTTCCTGGATGAGAACGTAAAGCTATCCATCCGCAAACAGCTTTTTCGAAATTGCTTGGCGCATTTGCAACATATCAGCCAATCTGCTCCAGTTTTTATATGGGCTCGCTATCGTTCTTCAACCGTGATCGATGACGGCTGGCTGCTGGATACTCTCAAAGATGCCGCAGATGCGATCTGGCATTTTGAAACTCCTGAACCAGCAATTACTCAGCCTTCATTGTTTGGATAGGTTTTGATATTTCTATATGGAGAAAAGGTTTTTGTTATGGGTAGAACATTATCTTCAACCACGCAGACATTTTTACAGGAAGAAGGCGCGCTGGGTCGTTTTCGCAGAGCATTGCGCAAAAGTGACCAATTGGCTTTTGACGAATTATTCAATGCTGCACAGCAGCATATTTCCGCTGCCTCTTATGCTTCTCACCTCCTGCCCTTTGAGAGTATGCTGCTCGCCATGTTGCTGGAAGAGCATAAAGAAGTCACACGGCTACGGCAGGTTGTAAATGAGTTACTGGAGATGCATGCCTGAGGTTAAAGGCTGGCTTCTGGATCTTTTTGAAGATCCTCAGGATGATGTGGTATTGTATCTCATTGCCAAAAAAGGGCAACGATACCGTTTACATTGTGATTTCCCTATCACCTTTTATGCCATGGGAAGCAATGATGACCTGCGCGCTCTCTGGAGGTTTTTAACCACGCAAACTCCCCGCCCCATACTACACCGTGAGAAACGCCTGGATGTATTCAGTAAGCAGGAAGAGACTGTACTGGCAATTACAACCCAAAAATCCGTGGATGAGCGCCCCCTGTTTGAAAAGGTCGCCCACACTTTTCCTTACCTGACGTACGCTGATGCCGATATCCAGCTTTCATTGCGATTTGCGGCCGTAACCGGGGTATACCCACTGGCTTATTGCCATGCAGCTTTTGACCAGGACAACACCCTGACATACATCAAACCCCTGGAAGAAGCCTGGGCGATCTTGCCAGCAGATATTCCTTTTCGCATTATGAGCCTTAGACCAGATAAAGATCCTCACCACACCCAGCCTCACCAGTTGTACGTGGATGTGAATAAATATCACTTTACTTTCAACCTTCAGCCAGAACACGGATTGCTTATCAATCTCAACTCCCTTCTAATACGTTATGACCCTGACCTCCTCCTGACCGATTGGGGTGACACCTGGCTGTTGCCCCATTTGATCGAGTTATCCCAGAAATTCAATCTCCCGCTTTCTCTCAATCGCGAAGAGCGCAAAGATTTTCACTGGCAGAAAGAACGCAGTTATTTTTCCTATGGGCGAATTGTTTACCGTGGACAGCAGGTTCATCTGTATGGGCGATGCCATATCGACCGGTGTAATGCTGTCTTGTGGGATGATTATGAACTGGATGGGGTTGTCGAAGCCTGCCGGGTAACTGCGTTACCACTTCAGCTTTCTGCCCGCAGCTCGCCCGGAACCGGCATTTCTTCAATTGAAATTCTCACAGCATTGCGTGAGAAGATTCTGGTTCCCTGGCAAAAGCAGCAGGCTGAGATGATCAAACCGGCCTCTGAATTGTATCTGGCTGACCAGGGAGGTTTGATTTTCCAGCCAAAAATCGGTATGCACAAAGATGTTGCACAAATTGATTTTGTTTCCTTATATCCCAGCATTATGGTGAACTTCAACATCTCCCCTGAAACAATCCTCAACGATCCCTCCGCTAAGAATTTAGTACCCACTCTTGGATTAGGGATCGACAATAGCAAAATAGGCCTGGTTCCTAAAGCGCTCAAACCTTTGCTTGTGAAGCGGATCACACTAAAAACTGAATTGAGCTGCATAAAATCCTGGCACCCACTGCGAAAATCCTTTACGCGTCGTGCCTCTGCTCTCAAATGGTTATTGGTGACCTGTTTTGGCTATCTGGGATACAAGAACGCCCGCTTTGGACGCATTGAAGCCCACCAGGCTGTCACAGCGTATGCTCGCGAGCTGATCTTGCGTGCAAAAGAAGTCGCTGAAACGATGGATTTTGAGGTAATTCACATGTATGTAGATGCCTTATGGGTCAGAAAACCAGGTTGTACTTCACAATCTGATTTTGATGAACTCCTGCAAAAGATTCAGGAAATTACAGGAGTGGCAATCGCTCTGGATGGCATCTACCGTTGGGTGGTTTTCTTTCCTTCCAAACAGAACGCACACAGGTCTGTACCAAACCGTTATTTTGGCGTATTTCAAGATCAGACTCTCAAGATTCGCGGGGTTGCTATTCGCCGTGATGATACACCAGTTTTTGTCTCACAGGCGCAAATGCAGATATTGAATCTGTTGGTCATTCCACCTGAACCTGCTGATGCACTTCCAGAAATAATCAGGTATCTCAAGCATTGCCTTCACTTGCTTAAAGAACGAAAGATCCCTCTCGAGGATTTACTGGTGAACCAGCGGCTTGGGCGAAAACTTGACGCCTACAGCACCCTGCCGGCTGCAGCGCGTGCCGCTCTTCAACTGGAAAACATTGGCAAACACCTCCGCCCTGGTCAAAGGATCACTTTTTTGTTCACAACAGATAAAACGGGTGTCTATGCCTGGGATCTGGGAACTCCCCCCAATCCGAACAGTATTGACACTGCATATTATCAAAAACTGTTGTTCAGGGCAGCAACCGAAATATTGCAACCCTGGATCAAAGACGAAGAAGATTTAAAAAGGCAGGTATTGGAGTATGAAGAGCAGTTGTTGCTTCCACGCACTCCACATACTCATCCAATCTCACATTCAAAAAACAATTTGCCCCGATTGGCTAACACCAGTTCAAAAAGCAGTATCGCGAAAACTGCCAATATTGAGCAACAGAGTAAATGATTCGTATTTATTAATTTTTTTTAGATTTTCGTTGATCTGTCAGTCGGTAATATATTTTGCGAGTGTATCTGCATCCATCCCTAAAATGTAATTTCCTACATTCAAAGATCTAAGCACGTTTCGTACATCTTCTTCTCGCAGTTTGACAAATTGCAGTTTGTTCTCAATATCACTGATATCGCCATTTCCAAAGAAATCGCCATAAAGACGGATCTCCTGAATGACACCTGCGTTGACCTTCATGTAGATTGTTACTCCACCTTCGTTGAACCGGAATTCTTTTCTCAGATCAAATTCTGGAGATTTTCCATAATTCCAATCCCAAGTGCTGTATTTAGTATCACGTAATTCTCTGATCGCAGCAAGGTCTTTTTCCGAAAAGTGATACCTTTCAGGTTTCAATTCATCCATGAAGGTTCTTTCAAGATGCTCTTTGAACTCGTCCATGGTCATGCCGGGTAAATAATCTGCAATATTGGTAACCCGGCTGCGTACTGATTTCACCCCTTTTGATTCAATCTTCTTGTTGCTCACATTGAGCACATTCGAAAGAACATTCAGATTGGAATTGAATAAGAGGGTTCCGTGATGCAAAACACGACCATTTTTGATATATTGTGCAACTCCAGAAATCTTCTTCCCATCAAGAATGAGATCGTTCCGCCCAGAAAATTCAACATTTAAACCAAGCTGATTCAGTGCATCTGCCATTGGTTGTGAAAAAGCTCGAAAATTGATCTCTGATTGTTGAACATTCAAAATGAAGGTATAGTTCAGATTCCCTAAATCGTGGTATACAGCACCACCGCCAGTTAGCCTACGCACAATTTGAATATTATGCTCTTCTACATACGGTAAACTGATCTCTTCCAAAGTATTTTGATGTTTTCCAATCACAACTGCATTCGCATTTTGCCAGAGCATGATGTACTCTTGTTCTTTATCAAGAGTGGAGAAAACATATTCCTCTGCAGCTAGGTTAAAATATGCATCTGTTTCGGGATATATAATAAATTTCATGGATTTATTCCTTACTTATTGAACGACATGAAAACTTTGCTTAGAAGAAAATGTACTTTGTGTATTATCAAATTTCTTTTTTGCGGATAAATCATATCATCTTCATGTCTTGTACGTCAATTTTATGAACAGGTTTTTCGTATGAGTTTTTAGGGGATTTTTCATTGTAATCTTTTTCTTACCATCAAATTCATATTCATTTCAGAAATTTGCTTATTGACAAATGATTAAATCATTTTATAATGATATTGTAATGTGAGAGCGCTCTCATTTCGTGGGGCGAGTTTCAAGTAAGAAAGTTGTGGGGATCTGATATGAAAGAATTAACCCTAGAAGATATCGCACAGTTGGTTGGAGTGCATCGATCTACAGTATCCCGCGTAATTAATGGCTCTCCCAGAGTAAGCCCCGAAGTTCGTGATAGAGTTCTGCAGGTTATTCGTGAAACAGGATACCAGCCAAATGCAGCCGCGCGTACTCTTGCATCACAACGCTCCTGGATGATTGGACTTGTTCTTCCTCGCAGTGTAAGTGTATTCTTTACAGACCCCTATTTTCCTCACCTCACCCAGGGAATCGCCTTTGGATGTAATAATCACGATTACACATTGTGTTTGTTCCTGGTTGGGAATAAAGAGGATGAAGAAAAAATTCTACCTCGTCTTTCACGTCGTGGAATGTTGGATGGCATCCTTATCCAATCTGGCACACCAGATGATAAATTGATCGACCAATTGAACGCCTCCAGTATTCCCAGCGCAATGATCGGCCGGCCGAATAATCCAGAAGGTTTGTCCTTTATTGATGTAGATAATGTCAAGGCTGCAGAAATAGCTACCGATCATTTAATCAATCTTGGATATCACCGTATTGCAACCATCACAGGTCCCATTGGCAGCACGGTCACCGCAGACCGATTAGAAGGTTATCGAAAATCTCTGGAGAAAAATGGCAGAGCACTTGAAAAAGCCCTTATTGAACCGGGAAATTTCTCGGAAATTGATGCATACAACGCCATGAAAGTATTGTTAGAAAGACAACCTGATGCAGTTTTTGCTGCATCAGATATCATGGCTGCGGGGGCAATACGTGCAGTAAAGGAGGTTGGATTAAGAATACCAGAAGACATTGCATTTGTCGGATTTGATGATATCCCTTTAGGTGGTTTATCCACAGTCCCATTAACCACCATTCGCCAACCCATTACGAAATTCGGTGTCAAAGCAGTGGAACTTCTCATAGATTTAATCGAAAATGGCACTACCCCTCCAAAGCAAATCATCATGGATGCTGAATTGATCATACGAGATTCATGTGGAGCGAAAAAATTGGGAATAATTTAATTGGGGATAATATTTTTTTTCGTTGATGAGAGCGCTCTCGCATTTGAAAAAGGAGGTGATTATTTCACAGAGAAGGAAGTTCGTTTTGTTTTATAGAATTACCTAAAAAAAAGGAGAAAAGGAAGAAATGAAACGATTTTCAGTATTTTGTTCTGTTTTATTGATCTTGTCGATATTACTGACAAGTTGTGCGCAAAAGACACCCACCCTGGCACCCGGTACCGAAGCACCTGCAACTGAAGCACCGTCTGCAACCGAAGCTCCAGTTGCTACTACGGAAGCACCCGCCACCACTGAAGAAATCTCTGGTGAACTTGTGCTGTGGATCATGCCGAATGGCGCTGATCCTCAGGCAGCTATTGATGCGGAACTCGCTGATTTCATGGCACAATATCCTAACATCACTGTAACCACAGAAGTTGTTGGTTGGGGTGACGCTTATTCACGCATCCAGACTGCAGTTCAAGGTGGTGAAGGACCCTGTGTGACTCAGCTTGGAACCACCTGGGTTCCAACCTTTGGCACCATGGGTGGGATGGTTCAGTATACACCAGAACAGGTAGCAGAACTAGGTGGTGAAGCCAATTTCGTGGCTGCTTCCTGGTCAACTGCAGTTGTTGAAGGAAAAGTAGATGCGATTCCCTGGTTTGCAGATGTTCGGGCAATCGCTTACCGGAAAGATGTCCTCGAAAAGATCGGTGTAACTGCTGAAGAGGCTTTTAAAGATGTGGCATCCTTCGAAGCAACCCTCCAGAAAGTAAAAGATGCCCACATCATGAACGGCTTTGGAGTTGAAATTGCCCCGTTCATTAACACCGGACGGAATGACTGGAATGTCTGGCAGAACGCCTCCATGTGGATGTGGAACTATGGTGGAGACATTCTTACAGAAGATGGCACGAAAGCTGCTTTCAACACAGAAGCTGCAATCGCTGGCGTTACAGAATACTATGGTCTGTATGGAAAAGGTTTGACTTCTGCTGATACTCTTGAACTTAATTCAGCTCAAACAGATGGCCGCTTCGGCGCAGAAGCTGCAGCATTTGCATATATGACCGGTCCATGGATCATCAGCAACGCTCGCAATCAGGCTGTTTCAGGTTGGCCGGATGAATCCGCTAAGAATTTGGGATTTGCAAAAATTCCTGCAGGACCTGGCGGGCAATATACATTTGTAGGTGGTTCCAATCTTGGAATAATGAAAACCTGCAAATATCCTGAAGCAGCCTTTACATTGGTGAAATTCCTGACCAGCAAGACTTCTCAAATCCGATATGCAAATGCAATCGGCATGCTGCCAGCAACTATTGAAGGACAGAATGATCCAACCTTCACGGAAGATCCTCTCTTCAGTGTCTTCATTGAAGCTGCTAAAAGTGGAAAATCTGCTCCTGCTATTCCTGCATGGGGTCAGGTCGAAAATACCATCAATCCAGCCTTCCAGGCTCTTTGGGAAACTGTCGCTGCGAATGGCGTGGGGAAACCTATTACCGTAGATCAAGTAAAAACAACTCTTGATGAAGCTGCAGCTACAGTGGATTCTCTCTTAAGTCAGTAGTCAACAGGTTTCAAAGAGGCGGGGAGAACTCCCCGCCTCTTTAAATGATTTATAAGGAGATTCGTATGACTACGATACCAATGAAGAGAAAAAGCACTTCATTCCTCAATAAATTTCGACGCAACCGGATTGCTTATGTTTTTATTGCACCAGCTGTTCTTTTCATGCTGCTTGTGCATATTATTCCTACCATTCAAGCATTTTATATGTCTTTCCTTGACCTGAATACCAGGACATTGTTGGAATATTTGAGAGCGCCTTTTGTAGGGCTGGCACATTATAAGAACATTATCATTGGCTTAACCACTGGCACTGGTGACGCATTGATTAAAGGTTTAGGTCAGGCATTAACAAATTCACTCTGGTTCACTTTTTGGGTACAGGGTGGTACTCTTTTGATAAGTCTGGTACTTGCTTTGTTATTAAACCGTAACTTTAAAGGTCGTGGCGTTGCCCGGACGCTTGTTCTTCTTCCCTGGGTTGTACCTACCTTTGCAGTAGGCATTATTTTTCAATTCATCTGGTTGCAACAAGGAGGTCTTGCAAATCGCATTTTTTATGATTGGCTTCACCTGGTTGATCACCCAATCAGCTGGTTGATCGGTCCAAATACTCGAGCTGCTTTGATAATTCCAGCAATCTGGAATGGGTTGCCGTTTTCTACCATCATGCTCCTTTCTGCACTGCAAATTGTCCCCCTGGATCTTTTTGAAGCTGCAGCCATTGACGGAGCAAATGCCTGGCATAAGTTCCGCTATATCACATTTAATTACCTTAAACCTGTCATCTTTACCACGACCATGTTTGGCGTGATATTCAACTTTTTCGGTTTTGGTCCATACAACATAGCCGTATCGTTATTCTCCAGTGATAATTTAGGCAAATACAATAATTTACTCACGATCGCAATAGTACGACAGACATTTAATAACCAGTTATTTGGGTATGGAGCAGCAGCCTCTGTGCTGGTGATGATCGTCGCCTTGATTTTCGTGGGGCTCTGGTATTTGTCTTTTCGTTCAGCCTTAACTTCTGAATAATCAGAGGCTTCATATGAAAACTTCCGATAAGAAAAGATCCTTTCTTTCTAGAAAAGCCCAACTCAGGATATCCAACGGTTTATTAACAACGTTGACCTGGGTACTTATTGCGATCATTATGATTCCTATCCTGTTTATGCTTCTAAATTCATTTCGTTCTCGTACAGATATTACCAGTGCTACTGCTCCATTATTCCCCCAAATATGGCACCCTGAGAACTATACCAACATGTGGAAAGCATTTAAATTTGGCCCCTTGTTTCTCAATAGTATGATTGTGGTAGGTTCTACCACAGTAATTGCTACGCTCATTGCTTCAATGGCAGGTTTCGCGCTTGCACGGTTCCGTTTTCCTGGTGCTGATGTCTACAGCCTTGCGGTTAGTGGCACACAACTTATCCCAGGTACACTTTTCTTTATTCCCCTTTATTTGACCTTCCTCTGGATTAAAAATAACCTGGGTATACCATTAGTTGGAGACAACCTTGGAGCCATTGTCCTTTATATCGGTTTCTATACGCCAATATCTATCTGGATACTGAGAGGATTTTTTGCCTCCATCCCGGTCGATCTTGAAGAGCAAGCCATGGTGGATGGCTCTACCCGCTTTGGGGCGTTCTTTAAAATTTCTCTGCCCCTGGCAATGCCTGGTATCGTCTCGACAGCAATTTACATTTTTATGACTGCCTGGAATGAACTGTTCTTTGGTTATACCTTGGGCGTAAAAACGGTTCCCGTAGGTATTCGTGCATTCATTCAAGGTGCTGCAGGAACTCAATTACGTTATGACTATATGGCTGCTGCTGCAGTGGTAGTGACAATACCTATAACGATCATGTTCTTTGCCCTGCAGAAACAGTTCATCAGCGGGTTAACCGCAGGTGCTGTGAAGTCATAATGCAAAGAGCAAAACGAGCGATCTTGGTGAATAGAGCGGTTATATTGCTCCTTTTTTTTCCAGCTATCTTTCTTTCAGGCTGTATGACTGGGCAATCCATAAACCAGACCATCTCCCCTACTGAAATTGATACAACGACACCTATGATACTGACTATAACTTCAACAGAAACACCGACTGATACTCCTCTACCTACAATTACCCCTGGCCCTACTGCAGAGTCAGACCTTATTGTTGTGGACGCGGCACAAAATCTGGGCAACATCAGTCCGTTGGTTTATGGTTCCAACGTTGGACCCTGGCAAAGTATCACCAAATCGGATGTTGAGTTGATCAAGAAAGCAAGATTTACCATATTTCGCTATCCAGGTGGAAGTTATGTAGATGAAAACGCACCATCACAATCTGCATTGGATGAGTTCATTATTCTTTGCAGGCAAGTCAATGCTGAACCGATGATTCAGGTAAAACTGGTGAATTCTACCCCTAAAGCTGCTGCGGATATGGTTAAATATGCAAATATTACAAAAGGCTACGGGATCAAGTATTGGTCAATAGGCAATGAACCTTCCCTGTATTGGGAGCAACAGAATATCCCCCATTACGATACATTATCATTCAATACTGAATGGCGAGAATTTGCACTGGCGATGAAAGCAGTCGATCCTTCAATTCTACTGCTCGGACCTGAAATTCATCAATATACTGGTATGCCAGGAGAAGCTGTTGTAGATATTCATTTCAAGGATTGGATGAAAGAGTTCCTGCTGGCAAATGGAGACCTTGTTGATATCATATCCTTCCATCGCTATCCGTTTGGGAACTTTGATCCCCTTTCTGATGAATTATTACGAAACAGTGAAGAATGGGACAGGATCATTCCTAATCTCAGACAATTAATCCTGGCAACCACTGGCAGAGATATACCCATTGCAGTGACAGAAGTAAATTCAAACTGGTCCAACCGGTCAGGAAAAGAGACCACACCAGATACATTGCTAAATGCAATCTGGTGGGCAGATGTCTTTGGTCGAATGATCAACCAGGATGTTGAAATTGTGAACCAGTTTGCGTTGGATGGGAATGGCGGGTGGGCTTTACTTGGCACAGGGAAACCTCGCTATTCTTATTTTGTTTATCTGATTTATAAGGATTTTGGCGATCAAAGGATTTTCTCGTCTTCTGGCATTAAAGGAGTAAGCTCTTACGCCGCTATGCGAAGAGACGGGGCTCTTTCTCTAATTCTGATCAATCGCAACACCTCGCAGATATCGATCAACATTGATCTACGTAATTTTGATTATTCATCTCCTGCCAGACAAACCCTTTTAGATGCCACATATCTTGCGGAAGATATTTCTCCAATCCAGATCAAAAGCAATTTTTCAACTGACCTTCCTGCATTATCAATAACACTATTGGTTATCCCTCCAGGAAAATGATCTTTCGAGGTATTCAATGCGTTTTGGTTATTTTGACGATGAAAATTGTGAATATGTGATTACCCAGCCAGATACTCCCCTACCCTGGATCAATTACCTGGGGATGGATTTGTATTTTGGAATTATTTCCAACACAGCAGGAGGATACTCTTTTTATAAAGACGCCCGCCTCCGAAGACTTACCCGCTATCGGTATAACAATGCACCTCTCGATGAGAATGGAAGATACATCTTCATTCGAGATGATCATTCAAAAGAGATTGATTTCTGGTCACCAACCTGGCAACCCACCAGAACTGCATTGGATTTTTACGAATGTCGGCATGGCCTGGGGTACACAAGAATAATTTCTGCAAGAAAAAAAATTCATAGTGAGATTAAATATTTTGTTCCTCCTGGTGAAAACCTGGAAATCTGGGAATTATTTGTTCGAAATGATCGTGAAGAAATTGCTGATCTTTCCATTTTCTCCACGATTGAATTTTGTCTTTGGGATGCTCAAGATGATTCAACCAATTTCCAACGCAATTATTCAATTGGAGAAGTTGAAGTCGATGAAGGAGTAATTTATCACAAATCAGAATACCGGGAAAGGCGCAACCATTTCGCTTATTTTGCCTCTTCCGAACCATTAGCTGGCTTCGATACCCAGCGTGAAGATTTTCTGGGAGCCTATCGTGGGTGGAACAATCCACTTGCAGTTGAAAAGGGACTAACAAGTAATTCCATTGCGATAGGATGGCAGCCTATTGGCGCGCATCAAGTAAAGATAACATTACAACCTGGTGAAGCCCGAAAGATCATTTATCTCCTTGGCTATCATGAAAACCCCCATAATCAGAAATTCGATCCACCTGATTCGCTTTGTATTAATAAAACTACAGTCAAACCAATCATTCAGAGATTCTTAAAAATAGAAGAAGTTACAAAGTCCTTTGCCTATTTACAGAATTATTGGAAAACCTTGCTAAACCGGTTGCAGGTTAGTGTACCTGACATTCACACTAATCGGATGGTCAATATCTGGAATGCTTATCAAATGATGGTGGCATTCAATTTCTCTCGTTCTGCATCCCTTTTTGAATCGGGGATAGGACGAGGTATGGGATTCCGTGATTCAAATCAGGACCTGTTGGGCTTTATGCATCTCATGCCAGAAAAAGCCCGAGCGCGGATCCTTGATCTGGCAGCCACTCAATTGCCGGATGGAGGAGCATATCACCAGTATCAACCAATAACAAAGCTGGGCAATAATGCTATTGGCAGTAATTTCAATGATGATCCTCTCTGGCTTGTGCTTTCAGTCGCCTCTTACCTGAAAGAAACCAGTGATTGGAGCATCCTCGATGAAAGAATTCCTTTCAACAATAAACCCGGTTCAGAAGACACATTGTATACACACCTGATCCGTTCAATGGAATATACCCTTACCCGATTGGGACCGCACAACCTGCCGTTGATCGGTCGTGCTGATTGGAATGATTGCCTGAATCTCAACTGCTTCTCCGATACTCCCGGTGAGTCTTTTCAAACAACTACGATGAAAGAAGGCAAAGTTGCGGAGAGCGTTTTCATTGCTGGCTTGTTTGTTCTTGCAGCAAACGAAATGGTAGAGATCACACAAAGATTAGGGAAATCAGAGGAAAAGCAACTCTATCAGGATGCCAGAGAAAAGATGATAATAGCTATCGAAACCGCTGGCTGGGATGGAGAATGGTTCTTACGAGCATATGACAATTTTTCACAGCCTGTAGGTTCACATACCTGCAATGAAGGCAAGATTTTTATTGAACCTCAAGGTATCTGTGTGATGGCAGGCATTGGCATTCCTTCGGGACATGCTATAAAAGCATTAGATTCGGTAGAAAGCAGGTTGGCAACAGAAAATGGGATTGTTCTTCTTAATCCGGCTTATAAAAAGTATTACCTGAACCTTGGTGAAATATCTTCTTACCCTCCTGGATATAAAGAGAATGGCAGTGTTTTTTGTCATACCAATCCCTGGATCATGATCGCTGAAACAAGACTGGGAAGAGGAACCAAAGCATTCAATTATTATCTTCGTATCAATCCCTCCTACCGCGAATCAATCAGTGAAATACATCGATGCGAACCATATATTTATGCGCAGATGATCGCTGGTGCTGAAGCCTGTAAACCCGGCGAGGCTAAGAATTCATGGCTGACTGGTGCTGCTGCCTGGAATTATGTTGCGATTACACAATGGATTCTTGGCATCAGACCAGATTACGATGGTTTATTAATTTCACCAGTATTTCCCCAAGATTGGAAAGGCTTCTCTGTAAAAAGAGAGTTTCGTGGAGTGATGTATCAGATTCAGGTGACTCGTGTAGGGAGTGGAAATAATATCTCGATCGAAGTCAATAATAAACAAATAACAGGAAATCTCATTCCCATCCCTGCTGCTGGTGAAAAAGTAGTTGATGTACAGGTAAAAGTAAGCTAGATGCTAAATATATCAGTTGGATGGAATGATGCTTAGTAAAAAATTCTCTACTTTACTTATTTGCCTTATAGTTGCATCCTGTACATTTACCAGCAAGCTAACAGAGGAGATTAAATCCACGACTCCAACTGTTGAAAATGCAATTCCATTTGTCGGAAACATTCTTTCACAGATGACTCTTGAGGAAAAAATTGGTCAAATGACCCAGGTTGAACGTGGAAGTATCAAACCCGGTGATATTAAGAAATACTTCATTGGCTCCATTTTTAGTGGTGGTGGAAGTTTTCCAACCCCTAACGACATCGATAGCTGGGTTGAAATGATCTCCCAATATCAAGACGAAGCGATGAGTACCCGTGTGCAAATTCCCATTATTTATGGGATAGATGCAATCCATGGGATGGCAAGCTTATATGGTGCCACTGTCTTCCCACACCAAGTGGGACTTGGTGCTACACGAGACCCTGACCTGGTACGCCAGATTGGGCAAGCAACTGCCGAGGAAATGCTCGCAGCAGGTATCTCGTGGAATTTTGGTCCAGTGGTAGCAGTTCCCCAGGACATTCGCTGGGGAAGAACTTATGAAGCTTACAGCGAAGATACTGACACGGTAATGGAATTATCAAATGCTTTTATCTCCGGAATGCAATCTATACCAGAAATTTATACCTCAACAGATGAACAAACCCTTTTTGTGCTGACAACCCCCAAGCATTTTCTTGGAGATGGCGGTACTGTCTACGGCACATCCACTCAGTTATTTAACAACATAAAGTATTTGCTTGATCAGGGTGATATGCAATACGACGAAACCACTATCCGAAAGTTATTCCTTCCACCTTATCAGACTGCTATAGAGAATGGTGCAATGAGCATTATGATCTCTTTCAACAGTTGGAATGGCACCAAGATGCATGCTTCAAAGTATTGGATAATGGATGTACTTAAAGGCGAGCTGGAATTTCAGGGATTTGTTGTTTCGGATTGGGCTGGCATAGACCAGATAAATGATGATTATTATTCTGCAGTAGTTACTGCAATCAATGCTGGAATCGATATGAACATGGTTCCCAATGACTACATTCGGTTTATTGACACGATGAAAAAAGCAGTAAAAAAAGGAGACATCTCAGAGAATCGGATCAATGATGCCGTAAGGCGAATATTGACCGTCAAATACAGGCTTGGCTTATTTTCCAATCCATATCCACATTCCAGTCTACTTGAAACAATAGGTTCATTTTCTCATCGATCTTTAGCACGTAAGGCAGTACGTGAATCACTGGTATTGCTTAAAAATGAAAACGAAGTTCTACCCCTGAAAAAGGATACACCTTTGATCTATATTGCTGGCACAGCCGCAGATGATATTGGTATACAGTGTGGTGGTTGGACCACGCAATGGCAGGGAGAAAAAGGCGATATTCAGCCTGGCACAACCATTTTAGAAGGGATAAAAGAGTTAATTTCGAAAGATTCGACCGTTGAGTATTCGCCTGATGGTCAATTTGAAGGAATGGCTGATGTTGGAATTGCGGTACTTGGTGAAACACCTTACGCTGAAGGTGTAGGAGATAAGAGCGATCTATCCCTTACAACACTTGATATTCAAATCATTAACAATCTCAAAGAGCACAGCAAGAAGTTAATTATCATCATCATCTCTGGGCGCCCCCTGATGATCACTGATCAATACCCCCTAGCAGATGCCTGGGTAGCAGCCTGGTTGCCTGGAACAGAAGGCGGAGGAGTAGCAGATATTTTGTTTGGTGATTTTCCATTCACTGGCAGGCTCCCGTATACCTGGCCGCGTTTCAATGATCAGTTGCCCATGAATATAAATAATGTCAGCAACCTGACCGGGTGCGATGCGCCATTGTTTCCTTACGGATTTGGTATGGATATTCAAAACAACCAGCCCATCGAATGGATAGAATGTGAATAACGTTATTACAGCAATATCATTTTTCGTTTATTGAGGTGAAAATTTGTTGACAGATTATTATGAAATTCAAAGGTATGAAGGTTCAGGGTATAAACCATTGATATCGTTTGGCGCTTGGCGGGTCGCTGTTCTCCGCTATCTTGATGAGTTAAAACCTGAAAATATTTTTTCTATGGAGCGGCACCTGTGTACTGATGAAGTATTTATTCTTATTCAGGGAAAAGCACTGCTCTTTGTTGGAGGAAACAATTCTAAAGTAGATGAAATACATCCAATAGAAATTCTTATTGGTGAAGTCTGCAATGTTAAAAAGGCCTCCTGGCATACGTTGGTGTTAAGTGAAGATGCACAGATCATCATCGTGGAAAACGACGATACAAATAAAGAAAATTCGGAAACCACCAGGTTGGATGAAAAGAATCGATCAATCATTTGTGAAATAGCAAAAGATTTCTTGAACCGTAAATAGGTTTTCTAAAATGGATTTTTGCCAGTTAAAGAATTAAGGTGATATCTTATGTCTACTTTCATGTCCTTTCCAAGAAATTTCTTATGGGGAGTGGCTACTTCAGCTTATCAGATTGAAGGAGCAGTGAATATCGATGGCCGGAGTCCCTCCATCTGGGATGTATTCTCTCATACCGCCAGTAAAATCGTTCATGGAGATACAGGCGATATTGCCTGCGATCATTATCATCGTTGGAAAGAGGATATCCAATTGATGAAAAACCTCGGGATAAAATCTTACCGGTTTTCACTGGCCTGGCCTCGCATTTTGCCTGAAGGGAGAGGGAAAGTTAATCAACCGGGCCTTGATTTCTACAACCGGTTGATCGATGCATTACTGGAAGCAGATATTCTTCCCATGGTGACTCTATTCCATTGGGATTTACCTATATCGTTGGCTGGTGGATGGTTGGATCGCTCTGTGGTAGATGCTTTTCGCGAATATACCTCTATCGTTACCAAAGCGTATGGTGATCGGGTAAAGCTCTGGAATACCATAAATGAACCAGTTTGTGCCAGCAAATTAAGTTACAGACTTGGTATTCATGCGCCTGGGATGCGAAATCCTTACCAGTCGCTGGTGGCAGCACACCATTTACTCCTTGCCCATGGAGTTGCGGTTCCCGAAATCAGGGCAAATTGCGTTGACGCAAAAGTAGGTATCGCGCTCAACTTGGGGCTTTACTATCCATCTACCCATTCACGGATGGATGTTGATGCAGTCAGGCATATGGATGGCGAGGATAATCGCTGGTTTCTTGATCCCCTGTATGGAAGGCAATATCCATCAGATATGCTAACCGATTATGTAAAGATGGGTTTCCTGCAATCATTTGAACCCGATTTCGTCAAACCTGGCGATTATGCAACGATCTCTGTTCCTACTGATTTTCTAGGGATCAATTATTACTCGAGAAATATTATTAAAGCAGATCCTATTAACAACTCACCGGGGGAGATTATTACTGTGCCAGCACTTGAAGAAAATCGAACGGAAATGGGATGGGAAATCTTTCCCTTTGGTCTATATGAAATCCTTTCAAGGGTGCAATGGGAATACAAACCCGGAGAGATCATGGTCACTGAAAATGGTGCCAGCTATTCTACAAAACCTGATGACACTGGAAAAGTTCATGACGAAAAACGCATTCAATATCTTCAAAAACATATCGCAGCTATAGGAAAAGCCATCCAGGCTGGAGTACCAATATCCGGCTACTATTTATGGTCTTTACTGGATAATTTTGAGTGGGCACAAGGATATTCACAGCGTTTTGGTATAGTCTATGTGGATTTTTCCTCTCAAAAAAGATACCCCAAAGACAGCGCTTTCTGGTATCGCCAGGTAATCGAGCAGAATGGCTTAAATAGCGATTGATTCGCTGATGAAAAGGAAATAGATTTTCACTCCAATTTCCACACCTGGTATCAAAATTCTTTCATATCGTTTCTTTATATGATCCGTATTTGTTCCGAAAAAAATGGCTCTTTTGTTGCATAACGCCAATATATGGCCTTTATAAGCCATATATTGCTTTTATGGCCTTTTTGGCTATAACTTATTCATATAAAACCATTTGGGCGTACTTCTTCAATCAGCAGTCAAAGCCCCCCGATGTCGCAATATTAACAGGAGATATCGTCAAATCTTCCAGTTTACCTAAACCCCAACGTTTTGATTTATTTCATTCCTTCCAGATTCTTTCAGGTTTGATAAAACAGCAATACCCTGATTATGTTCTATACGATCTTTCTAAATTTCTCGGTGATGGTTGGCAGCTTCTTGTTGATCATCCGCAGAAATGCTTTGAGATCAGCCTGTTCATCCATACCTATATCCGTAAGACATTCAAAACCGAAAAACTGGATACACGGATTGCCATTGCCATTGGTAGTGTGGAATTCGTTCCTGAGATAAACATTTCAGAAGGATTTGGAACCGCCTTCACCGAATCCGTTAAAATGTTGGACCAATTAAAGAATCATCGCATGGGAATTACTCTCGCCACAAAGAATGGGGAGCGTTATTCCCGGCTTTTCGATACGCTAATCAGAAGTTACGACACTTTCATAAAAACCTGGACGGCACTACAATGCCAGGCTGTTCATCTTTCCCTTCAGGGATTGACCCAGGCTGAAATTGGAAAGAAATGGCAGCCCGAATCAATAGACCAGATCACAGTGAATAAACATCTGGCGGCTGCACATTAGAATGTCATTAAAGAAGGTTTATCAGTTTTTGAAACTGAAATCACAAGAATTCTTGAAGAGGGCTAATGATGAAAACCGCTGCCATCCAATTATTGATCATGCTTCTTCTTGCTCATCTAATTGGTGATTTCATCTTACAACCAACTTCCTTATTCAAGAAAAGAAGCATTTACTTTGGAACGCTCTTCATAGCCTGATCCATGGAGCCTTGGCTTACCTTCTTCTTGCCAGCTGGAACGAATGGCTGGTTCCAGTTCTGCTTACGATCAGTCCTTTTCTGATGGATCTGGTGAAGCAGCGTATCATACATGACTCTCTGGCGATTTTCTTGATTGATCAATTACTGCACTTGACCATCATCACCCTGGTAACCTGGTTGATCTTGATTCCCAGAGGGATTACGATATGGTGGTTCACTCTGTTGCCAACCTTTGCAGTAAAGGTAGCTGCCTGTATCGCAGTGATTATTCTACTCTTACCCGTTGGTGGGATCATGATCGGTCTTTTCGTACAACCCTACCAGCAACAAATCAAGAATCACTATCGAATCGAAAAGAAAAAGCCCATTGAGGGGTTGGTCAATGGAGGAAAGATCATCGGTTGGCTGGAACAGGCATTGATCTTAATATTCATGCTTGCTGGTCAATTCGCTGGTATAGGTTTTCTTGTTGCTGCCAAATCCATCTTTCGCTTTGGTGAATTCAAGGAAAGCGAAAACCGCAAAGAAGCGGAATATATCATCATCAGCACATTTGCCAGTTTCCTCTATGTGATCCTCATCACCCTGGTTCTGAAATGGACGATTGGTAGTTTATAAAAAGAAACAGGCTGTCCAGTATGTTTTTCATTACCCTGAGACAGCCTGATATGAATCAAGAGATTTTTTAATCTACCGTGAGTGTTTTACTCAAATTACGCGGGAAGTCTGGATCATACCCTCTGGCGACTGCAAGATGATACCCCAGTAACTGCATAGGGATAACTGCCAGGAGTGAAGCAAAAATCGGGTTGGAGTGAGGAATGACCACCACATCGTTTGCATTCGCCTTCAGTCGCTCGTCAGATTCGCCAAATACAATCGCCCTTCCACCACGACATGTGATCTCGTTAATCCCGCTCACGATCAGTGGTACATCTTCTGGCCCAGCAACAAAGAGTACCGGGAATCCTTTGGTCACTGCAGAAAGTGGACCATGCTTGAATTCAGTGGAGAGGATCCCCTCACAATGAATGTAAGTGATTTCCTTCAATTTCAAAGCACCTTCCAGAGCTATAGGGTAAGTAATACCATATCCCAGACTGTACAGGTCTTCCCATTTATTGATATCCTCCACCAGCTCCTTTACTTGTGGATCGGTATCCTTGATCGTCTTTTCCATCAGGTCTGGCAGCGTTGCAAGCTCGTTAATGTCTCCGTTCCCCATTTTCGTTGCCAGATAAAGAAAAGTAACGACCTGATTGGTGAAAGTTTTCGTCGCTGGCACACTCATTTCATATCCGCAGCATAAAGGAAGCCAGGCATCGGTTGTACGTGAAAGGGTCGACCCAATCACATTGGCAATGCTGAAACAGGTCATTCCTTTTGCCTGGGCAGCCTGTAAAGCGTTGAGAACATCCTTTGTCTCTCCAGATTGGCTCACAAAAATACCCACATCTTCATGTGAGACTGCTGGCAGATATTGAGGAACAAATTGTGGAGCCAGCACCGGGATGACCGCTTTATGTGCCAGTTGGGCAAAGTAGATCGAACCCGCCATGCAGGCATGGTAGCTTGTTCCACATCCGATGAAATATACATTGCGGGCGTTCCTTAACTTCTCTAAAATTGAAGGGATCTCTGTGTTGCTCTCAAGCGCATGCAGAACTTCACGTGCCACCTGTGGTTGCTCGTGGATCTCTTTCAATAGAAAGTGATCAAACCCGCCTTTTTGAACTGCACTCATTTCTTCTGTGATCATCTCTGGTTCCCGCTGGATAAGCGAACCGTCTTTCACAGAATGTAATTCAACTTTGTCAGCCCATAGAGTGATGATCTCGCCATCCTGTAAACGAATTACTTTTCGAGTAAGAGGGAGAATAGAAGGCAGGTCAGAAGAAACACAGGTAAAATCCCCCCCGATTCCCACGACTAATCCTGAGCCCTTCTTGATGGCATACAGCTTATCATCATTGATCCGTCCGATGACAAAAGCATAATCACCCTGCAGGTCTTCATAAGCTTTACGGATTGCCTCAATGAAATCATATCCTTTATCTATATATCTTTCGACTGCGTGTACGCAGGATTCCCCATCATTCTGCGAGCGAACTGTCATGCCTTCTGCCATGAACTGTTCGCGTAGTTCGACATTATTTACTACATTCCCATTATGAGCACCAACAATATCTCCGTCTGAATCCAAATGTGGCTGTGAATTGACCTTCGATGGTTCACCAAAAGTAGCCCAACGTAATTGAGTAATACCTCTCTGCCCACGCATCTCTTCGATGTTATATTTTGCAGCAACTTCATCCACACGTCCGGCATCTTTTCGTAAGTCTATCCTGTCACCACTTATGGTTGCTGCACCTACTGAGTCATAACCACGATAAGTCAATCTCCTGGCAGCTTCGACTAAAATTGGACCTAGAGTCTGTTCTTTTGCTGTAACAATGCCAAAAATACCGCACATAAGTCTCCTCTTGTGTTGGTGGTCTGTTTAGTTTTTCCATAGGCTAGTTTATCATAGAGTCAATTTTAATTACGGCAATTCTTTTAAAAGCAGAAGTATTTCTTTAATTTTCACCAATGGAAAGCTTTATAACAAGGAAGAATTATTCTATTTGAATAATGATAGTGCCATATGGAGGTATTTCATTTGATGGTACAAAATCAACGAAACCACCTGATGAATTAATACTCATATGTGAAGAGGCTTCATTACCATAAAGAAGATCAAGCGGATGATCCCCCTCTGAAAGTATATTTGCCGATTGGCTTATAGTGAAATCAGTAATTGGCTGATCGGAGAAGTTAATGACTACAATTGCTGCCTTGTCTCGATTAGAGACTGTGATTGAATAAATGCTTTGATTTGAACCTTCATTTACAAACACTTCACCTTTGCGGAAGATATCGTTGCTATTCCGGATCGTGATCAACTTTCGATAGTGCGCAAGCAGCGAAGAAGGATCCACCAATTCAGATTGAATATTTACAGTTCCAAAATCAGGTTGAGGGGGTCTCCACGGATCAACTATCGAAAAGCCAGCATGTGGATCAGAAGTCCATTGCATAGGAAGTCTGCCTTGTTCATCTGATGCTACTCCTGACATACCAATTTCTTCACCATAATAAATAAATGGAACGCCGGGCAAGGTCAAATAAATGGAGGCTGCTACTTTCGCCTTCTCCAGGCTGGATCCAAATTGCGTCATCCCCCTATCCATATCATGATTGGTGACAAATGTTCCATATTTTCCATATGGAAAAAGCGTTTTGCTTTTAACAATTTCATTTTCAACAATCGAAGGGTCCTGTGAATTGATCCCCTGGACGATTGCAAAGGAGAGATCAAAATTAAATGCCAGGTCCACTTCCCTGTTTGCCACATAAGGAGCAACTTTTTCATTCACCTCCCATATTTCACCTACAGTAAATGTAGCTGGATTGATGTCTTTGCAATATTTCTGGAAATTTCGGAACCATTGATGCGTTTCGACTGTTCCAACTTGATCTTCTCCATCCTCAATAAGAGCCCCAATTGCATCCAACCGGAATCCATCTACCCCCACATCACTTAACCAGAATTGAGCAATATTCTCCATTTCCCTGGTTACCTCTGGATTCCGATAATTGAGATCGGGCATTCCTTCCCAGAAATAGCCATAAAAGAAGTCTCCATTCAATGGGTGCCATACTACTTGATCCCAAGGTCCCAGGTATCCCGGATCGGTATCTGACCAGATGTACCATTCCCTGTAGGGGGATTGAGGATTCTGTGATTGAATGAACCAGGGATGTTCAGAAGATGTATGATTGATGGGTAGATCAAGGATCACCTTGATTCCTCGCGAATGCGCAAGTTCTAGCATTATCTTGAAATCATCCATTGTGCCGTATTGCTCATTCACCTTGTAATAATCCGTAACATCATAACCATGCGTAGAGGGAGAAGGCATGATAGGCATTAACCAGATCGCTGAGATACCAAGGTCTTCATTAGTGTCAGGATCACCATCGTTGAGATAATCAATTTTTTGAGTAATCCCATTGAAATCTCCAATCCCATCCCCATTGCTATCGTAAAAGCTGCGCACAAATATTTCATAAAAAACAGAATCGAACCACCAACTCTTAATAGCAGGATTTTCGCTTTTGATTTGAGTGGATGTACCCACTGGTACAGGTATCTTTTTTGTATCTTCCGGAGTGTTAGTAGATTTAATTCCTTCTGTAGGTATATCCGTTTCAACGTTTCTGTTAATAATCTGACAGGATGACAGTGAAATAAGCAAAGATAAAATGGTGAACAGAGAAATTCTTAGCGTGCTCATCTGTTGCTTCTTTCATTAAAAAAGAAATACTAATTCCATTTTATCCTGCAATCATACGAGAATCAATCAGATAGTTTTCAAATGATCCAATTACAAATTCTCAATTTTTACTTCAATAGCCATCAAAATGATGAAAATTTTCAAATAATATGTGATAATTATAAAAATGGATACGAAATATCACATATTTTTATTGGTTGAGATTCTTGGATTGAGCTTCAATGGAAGATAGTCACCAGATCTTCACTTTTGAAGAAATGGCTGAACTTGAACGCCGGCGGTTGGTAGCGGCAAGCCTGCGTGGAATTTTGGCTATGTTGAACGCAGATTCACCGCTGGAAAAACTCCTGAATTACATCGTAAATCAAGCATGCCCTCTTTTAAATGCAGATGCTGCAGCAATTTACTATTTACAAAATACTGGTGTTTTAACAGCCCAGGCTTTTACAGGAATTCCTGTTGAATACATAAGATATGCCAATATCCCCCTGGGAAAATTAGCGACTGGGCAGGCCACATTATTAAAAGAACCCATTTTTATTCGAGATACGCAAGAATTAGTTAAGAATCCAAGTTTGTCTCCTGAACTTTTACTGGCATTACAATTAATGTCACAGAATTATCGATCAATACTTTCAGTACCGATCATCATCCGTGAAGAGAGCTATGGTGCTCTGACATTGTATTTTCTACAGACGGTCAACATTCCATACGAAGAAATAACCCTGGCAAATGATTTTGCTAATCAGGCAGCATTAGCGATTGACAATACCAAATTGCGCATGCGCATTGAAAAAGATGCTGTGACTCAGGAACGAAACAGGCTGGCTCGCGAGCTCCACGACTCTGTAACCCAAAGGTTGTTCTCTGCAAACCTGATTGCTGAGACACTGCCAAAAATTATCGAACGTGATCCAGCAAAAGGGCAAGAAGCGCTGGATGAACTTCGCCTGCTTACATCAGGTGCATTGGCAGAGATGCGCTCATTGCTCCTCGAACTTCGCCCAAAGGCTTTGGAAAATATCCGATTGGAAGTACTTTTAAAGCAATTAACAGAAGCCAGTTCAGGAAGATTACATAAACCTATAGCCTTAGAAATATGTGGTCAGGCGACAATGCCGGTAGATGTTTGCTTGACTTTCTATCGGATCGCGCAAGAAGCTTTAAATAATATAATGAAGCATGCTGAGGCGAATAATATAATGCTAGAATTGAATTGTAATGAAGATTCGATCAACAAAGTATGTAATAAGGCCACTCTGACGATCACAGATGATGGCTGCGGTTTTGAACAAGTAGAGAATCTGCCCGGTCATTTTGGTTTTAGCATAATGAATGAACGTGCCCAAACAATTGGAGCTTTGTTAACCATACAGAGTCAAAAAAATTGCGGAACAAAAGTCCAGCTTGTTTGGGAATCTAGAAAGGAGGAGTTATTATGACTTCAACGGGTCCAATTAAAATTTTGATCGTCGATGATCACCCACTCGTACGAAGCGGATTACGAATGTTCCTCCTGGCTTTTGATGATCTGGTACTGGCAGGTGAAGTAACAAATGGCTTTGAAGCAGTATCATCAGCAGCACAATTAAATCCAGATGTGATTCTTATGGACCTGATCATGCCTGCGATGGATGGAATTCGAGCTACTTGCGAAATCCATAAGAAATTTCCGCATATTAAAATCATAGCACTGACAAGTTTCTCTGACCCAACATTAATCCGTGAAGCCATTGATGCAGGAATTTCAGGATACTTAAATAAAGACGCAACAGCGAATGAACTGGCTAACGCTATACGAGCAGTTTATGCAGGAAATACAATCTTTTCTCCAGATGTTGCATTGGAACTGGCCAAAAATCCCACTCCATCGGGAGCTTCTTACGTCCAATTGACTGCTCGCGAAAAAGAAGTTCTTACTTTGATGGCACATGGCAAAGGCAACCAGGAATTATCCGAAGAATTGACCCTTAGTGTTTCAACTGTAAAATTTCATGTCTCGAATATCCTGGCAAAACTAAATGCAAAAAGCCGATCAGAAGCAATTTCTATTGCATTAACAAATCATCTGGTAGATTTGCCTGGCATGGAACCTGATTAGTGCTCATCAGCTAAGATAAACACAACTTCATCTTTTCATTCTTTATTATTACTGATCTTCAAGCCAGGAAAAATTCTCGTCTTTTTCGATACTATGTTCTTTGAGACTAGATGCAGGAAAAGAAAATCTGAAGGTCTGTAATTACCTGTACTTAAGTACAGGTTCGAAAACCCGAATCCATCCTTTTGTATAGGCTAATACTGGTCAATTTCTTGGTGTATTTTCAATCAAGAAAAACTAAACTATTCTTGGAAAGTAATCATATCTTCTACTATGGAGGAATGTGAATGGCAAAATTTATCATGATCCATCCTGATAAATGTACAGGCTGCAAGAATTGCGTCGCTGCGTGCAGTTTTGTAAAAGAGCACCAGATACGACCTGCAGCCTCACGAATCCATGTGTACAATTGGGAACGCGAGCAAGTCTCTGTACCAATGATGTGTCAGCAATGTAATGATGCACCTTGCGTTAGCGTTTGCCCCACTGGTGCCATGCATCGTGTGTTTGGTTCTTCACTTGTTGAATATGATTCAACAAAATGTATTCGCTGCCGAATGTGTGTTCAGGCTTGCCCATTTGGAAATGCTGTATATGACTCTGTTACCGACAAAATCATAAAATGTGATACATGTCAGGATAATCCAGCTTGTGTAGCTGCCTGCCCCGTAAAAGCTATTGAATATGTAGAAGAAGATGTTGCTACACGTTCACGAAAGAAAGCTTTTGCAAAGAAATTTAAGGATGCATTCCAGGAGGTGGCATAATGAACGGCTGGACTGGAGTAACTCTTCGTATCAATTTATCAACTGGCGATATTAAGAAAGAAGCAACCAACCTGAAAGATGCCAAACTATTTATTGGTGCTCGTGGTCTCGCCAGCAAAATCCTCTATGATGAAATTGATGCCAAAATTGATCCATTAAGCCCTGCAAATAAACTCATTTTCGCCCCAGGTCCACTTTCTGGTACCATGGCTCCTTCAATGGGACGTTATGATGTTGTTTGTAAGGCTCCATTAACAAACTTAATTGCTGGTTCTAACTCCGGTGGTTCTTTTGGTCCAGAAGTGAAATTCGCTGGATACGATATGATCATCATCGAAGGTGCTGCGAAAAAACCTTCCTATATCTGGATTAAAGATGACAAGGTCGAAATTCGTGATGCCTCTGCAGTTTGGGGTAAGAATGTACCTGATACTACTGATGCTCTTCGAGCTGAAACAGACGAAGATGCCAAGGTTGCCTGTATCGGACCTGCAGGTGAAAAGAAAGTACTTTTTGCCAGCATTATGAATGAAATGGGTCGTGCTGCAGGCCGTTCAGGTGTAGGCGCAGTTATGGGTTCCAAGCTGCTTAAAGCAGTTGTAGTCGTTGGAACGAATCCCATCAAGATCGCAGATCCAGAAGCTTTCGAAAAAGCAGTTATGACTGCCCGAAAGAAAATAACCGAACATCCTGTAGGCGGTACTGGTTTGCGCATGTATGGCACAAACGTTCTGATAAATATCCTGAACAGTGTTGGTTCACTTCCCACTCGCAACTTCCATGATGGATATTTCCCGGAAGCTGATAAAACTGGTGGCGAGACACTGACAGCAAAATATGTAACTCGACCTCGTGGTTGCTTCTCTTGCGTTATCTCTTGTGGGCGTGCCACCAAAGTTACCAATCCAAAGTATGCAAGTGAAGGTGAAGGTCCAGAATACGAAACAGCATGGGGTTTTGGTGCTGATTGTGGCATCGACGATATGGATGCAATCATCAAGGCCAATTACATATGCAATGATCTCGGTATCGATACCATTACCATGGGTTCAACAATTGCCTGCGCCATGGATCTTTACGAAAATGGGTATATCACTACAAAAGATACTGGTGGCATGGCAATCCCATTCGGTAGCGCTGAGATGATGGTAAAGATGGTTGAAATGACTGGTAATCGAGAGGGTTTTGGTGATCAACTTGCTGAAGGTTCCTATCGATTGGCGTCACGCTACGGTCACCCTGAATTCTCTATGACTGCTAAGAAACAAGAAATGGCTGCCTACGATCCTCGTGGTGTACAGGGTATCGGCTTGAACTTTGCTACGAATAATCGTGGAGGTTGTCACGTACGTGGCTATACCATTTCTCCTGAGGTATTGGGTGTCCCCTTTAAAGTTGATCAACATGCAACTGAAGGCAAGCCAGAACTTGTCATCACTTTCCAGAACCTGACTGCAGCATTGGATTCAACGGGAGCCTGCCTGTTCACCACATTTGGCATTGGCGCTGACGACCTGGCCGCATTAATGTCAGCAGTAACGGGTATTCCTTACTCTGTGGAAGACTTCATGAAAGCTGGCGAACGTATCTGGAATCTCGAACGTTTATTCGACCTTAAATCAGGCATCACTGCCAAAGACGATAGCCTCCCAGAACGAATGCTGAAGGATCCCATAATGACAGGCCCTTCAAAGGGTGAGGTCAACCATCTTGACAAGATGCTGCCAGAATATTACAAACTCCGTGGATGGGATACAAAAGGTATTCCTACTCAAGAGAAATTAACAGACCTTACATTAGCGTAGAAGCAAGTTAGTAAATCACTATCCCCTCTCCCATATCAGGAGAGGGGATATCATGTTGCGATCTGGTATTATTTACGTATGGATATAAAATACTTTGCAACCCTGCGTGATATAACCAAGAAAAAAGAAGAAACTTTGCCTTTTCACGGTGAGACCCTGGAAGAATTACTCCAGAGCCTTTGTACAAAATATGGAAAGGAATTCCAGAAGTGGGTCTCTTGTGAAGATGGTGGTTATGGTAGCTTAAGCGTATTTCTCATTAATGGTCTGGATTATCGCAGCTTAAACGGTTTGAAAACTCAATTAAAAGAAGGTGATTTGATATCCATTTTCCCTCCCATTGCTGGTGGATGCCCTTGCGAAAATGCGAGATCAGATTGCCACGTTTCTGAGGAGTAATTAGTGAACGCTCTGGCTGGATTTTCATTAGCGATTCTATTGGTTGGTGTTGTTATTCAGTTAGTATTTGGAAGATTTTTTACAACAAGGGGGAAAGGCTGGTTGGCATTTCTCTTTGGGATTCTTTCTCTTGCTGGAATAATTGCTCTAGTGCCAACCATCATGCAAGGGAAGACGATTGAACTATCTTTGATCCCCTGGCAGACTGAAGCATCCTTCAGCCTCTATTTTGATGGCTTGAGTTGCTTGTTTGCATTGATGGCTACGGGTATTGGCAGTGCAATTCTCTTTTACTGTATCGATTACATGAAACATGAAGAGAGCACCACTCGTTTTTATGCATTCATGTTGACCTTCATTGCTGGTCTGGTTGGTCTGGTTTCTTCCCAAAATCTATTAATGGCTTATCTTTGTTGGGAGGTGATCGGGCTTTGCTCTTACTTTTTGGTTGGATTCTGGTATCGAAATAACGCTGCAGTAACAGGTGCACGCAAAGTTTTGGTCATGACACATATTCCTGGTTATGCCCTTTTAATCGGTATTCTTTTACTTTATCAAGGATCAGGAACCCTGGTTTGGACAGACCCGACATTGGCAGCCCAATTCAATACAGGAATATTCATTCTCTTTCTGATTGCAGCTATGGCAAAATCAGTCATGTTCCCACTACATACCTGGATCCCTGAAGCCATGAATGCTCCGACCCCTGTCTCTGCATTGCTCCATTCAGCCTGTTATGTTAAAGCAGGTGTGTATCTGATAGCTCGAATGTATTCGATCACAGGCTGGCAGCCTTCATGGAATGTGATTCTCATGGCAATAGGTTGTGTGACCATGGTTGTTGGTGCACTATATGCTATGATCCAGACTGATATGAAGCGCCTACTGGCGTTTTCGACTATCAGCCAGTTGGGATATATTCTGACAGCCTTTGGAATTGGTACTCCAATGGGTATCCTGGCTGGTGCCTTTTACGTTTTCAGTCATGGCCTGTTCAAAGGAACATTATTTTTATGCGCAGGAGCAGTACAACATGCAACAGGTACAAAAGATATGCGACTGCTCGGTGGTCTGGCAAAGAAGATGCCCGGAACCACTCTCGTCTGGTTGGTAGCAGCTGCAGCGATTATTGGTGTTCCTTTTACGAATGGTTTTCTTGCAAAGTGGCTGCTCTACGATGCAGCGCTCCAATCTGGTACGTGGGTGGTCGTGATCGTTGCATGGTTGGTTTCTACCTTTACAGCATTTTATATTCTTAAAGCTACCGTAGGTGTTTTCTTCGGCGAAGAAAGTCCCACCACCAGCAGCAACGAAAATAAAATTGAAGATGCTTCACCCCGTATGCTGGCTGGGATGGGTGTTTTGGCAATCGCCTGCCTGTTCTTTGGCATTGTTCCGCAGGCATTGATAAAGTGGATCATTGAACCAGCTACCCTGGCCATGAAATCCTCCGTGCCAACCACGGTTTCTTTCCTTGGTTTTCAGTTGACCAATACTGGAGCCCCTGTTACGGCAGGTGCAATCCTGACAATTTCTGCACTTCTGATCGTCCTGGTGATTTTTGCTCTTCGCAAACCTTCTCCTAAAGGTGTCTCTTCTTTCACAGGTGGTGATCCTCTCCCCGAAGGAGATACACTCAATGTTATTGATTTTTCTGAATTCGCGGGTGATGCTTTCGCTCCTGTGATTAAAGCCACCAACCCCGATCCAGTCTATCTTTGGATCTGGCAGGCAATATATTGGTTTGCACAAAAAGTTAAACTGGTTTCCGAAGCATTGGAGAAGAGACTGGCTTTCTTACTGATCGCGGCGATTGTCATTATTTCTGCAGTCGTCCTTTGGATTTAATCGGAGGCTGAAAATGGCATTATTAGATTACACAGGTTTTGATTGGAGAATAGCCTTTACAGCCATTACGGTTTTAATTTTCCTGGCTGCAGAGGTTTACTCACATTATATTCCCCAAGGAAAAAGATTCCCGTTGGGATGTCTTGTTATTTCAATTCTGGTAATTGCTTCACTATGGCTCACCGGAGAAATCACTCGAACAATTTTATTAGACTTAGCCGCCCTTGTTTTGGTGATAATGGTATGGTCACAGGATAAACACGCGGGAAAGCTCTTCTTAATAGCTGCTCTTCTAGGTTCTATCTTGTTGGCAACTGGTATGGCTCTGGGTGGATTATTTTCTGAAAATGCAGTCCAACCTGAAGGTTTACTGGCAAATGTGGTGATCTGTTTCATTCTTGTCGGATTTTCCTTAAAGTTAGCAGTGATCCCATTTTCCTTCTGGTTGGCTCCATTGAGTGAACGCACTTCATCCATGACTGCGGTGATGGTGATCTCCTTATTGGATATGTCTGAGTTTGGTTCACTCATCTCACTTCGTATCACTGCCCCCTGGATTTTTAGCAGCATTCAATGGGTGTGGATTGCTCTTGCATTGCTGAGTATGTTTGGTGGCGCTTTGCTGGCACTGGCACAAAAGAATGTTCGGCGGATGCTGGCTTTTTCCACCATAGATGATATGGGGTACCTGCTTCTTGGTCTGGCAGCCGGAACGGTGGGAGGTGTTCTGGGAGCAGCCATTGGTGCTATTTCGCATGCCCTTTGTAAATTCTTATTGTTTGGATCAATCGGTGTTGCAGAAAATGATCTTGATCACCCTGTCACAACAGATGACCGTGGATTAGCCAGCCAACATCCAGCTTCTGGAGCAGCTTTCATTGCTGGATCTCTGGGTATGATCGGTGTTCCCCCCCTTCTGGGGTTTCTAGGAAGATGGAGACTCTACAACAGTGGTGTCGAAGCAGGTGGAATTGGACTGGTTATTGCCATGGCAGTTGCTACCGCTTTGGCTATTCTTTACTATGTTCGAGTTATCCATAAAGTCTGGCTTGGGCAAGCATATGAAAATTCTACGCCAACTCAAAATAGAATTCTTTGGATCAAAGTTTCATTTATTATTTTGATCGTACTTATGATAGTTGCCACCCTTTATCCTGCGATTCTACCAGGAATGGGTGGGAGGTAATAAGATGAATGGTATTTTCTCAAAATTGATCAACATTTCCAGAAGACGATCTCCCTGGGTATATCGGATTAATGCTGGATCGTGTAATGGTTGCGATATTGAAGTAGCACCATGCTTCAGCCCCCGTTATGATGGAGAACAGATTGGTAGTTTGCTGCAAGGTAGTCCCAAACATGCAGATATTCTCCTCATCTCTGGGCCAATCACATTACGCGCGAGAGCAATGGTAGAAGATGTTTACAATCAAATCCCCTCACCAAAAGCGGTGATCGCTCTCGGTTCATGCCCGGCAAGTGGGAATGTCTTTAGTGGTAGCCCAACGATAATAGGCTCTGCAGAAGCAATAATACCGGTCGATCTGTATGTTCCTGGCTGTCCGCCTCGCCCTCAAGCAATTCTGGAAGCTATTCAAACTGCTGCCAAAATGCTCGAGAAGGGCGAAACCCGTTCTCAAAAGGAGGCAAAAAATGACTAACTGGTGGTTGAAAGCCATTTTTTCACTTTTGATTTGGCCAGGATTGCTGACAGGTGCTTTGTTTGGTTGGTTCCTGCTGTGGATGAGTCGGAAATTCATTGCCCGGTTACAGGGACGGCAAGGTCCACCTTTTTATCAGCCATTTTTTGATTTCTGGAAATTAGTTGGTAAAAAGACCATCATCCCCAGGGGGGTGAATCCATTCATTTTTTATGCCCTACCCGTGATCAGTTTGCTATCAGTTGTTTTGGCGCTTGCGCTTTTACCTGTTCCAGGAGGCAATGCAATTTCCTTCAATGGAGACCTGGTTTTCATGATATATTTGCTCGAAATGCCAGCACTCATTGATATTCTGGCCGGTTATGTTACACGCTCTGTTTATGCCCAGGTGGGGGCTGTACGAGAAGCGCTCCTGACGATAGCATACAACCTACCCTTCCTAAGTGCATTGATCGCCCTGGCATTGCGGTTAAAAACCTTCCAGCTTGCTTCATTTGCTTCAGCACCAATCTCTGTCGCAACAGTTTTATCAGCGTTGGCATTATTCCTGGCGTTACTGGCACAGATGAAGGTGAATCCATTCTCCATCCCCAACGCTGAACAAGAAATTGTTGCTGGTATCCATGTAGAATACAATGGGCTTCCCCTGGCATTGTTCGAACTGACCCATGCTTTGGAATTGTCCACCCTGGTTGGATTGATCGCCTGTCTTTTTATTGGACCATTCACTTCAATCTGGGTAAAGCTACTCGTCTTCTTGTTAGTAGCAGCATTGGTGGTCATATTGCTGAACGTTGCTGCTGCTGGAACAGCAAGATTGAAAATACAACGCGCTTTTCGTTTCTATTGGACGTGGGGTGTTGTTGCGGCTGTAATTGTTTTTATTGCTGCCCTGGTTTTATGATAAGAAGGAAACCATGAACATTTTTCAGATCATATTTGGAAACCTAACGAAACGTTCGCGCACACGGAAACCCGAAGACAAAGTGCCCTATCCAAATGACTTTAGAGGTGAGCTGAACCATAAAGCTGAGCAGTGTGTATTATGCGGAACATGTGTGTATGTCTGCTCCCCCGGAGCAATTACGATCGAAACCCAGGAAGAAAAGGGGTTCTGGAATTATGATGCTGGACGTTGTACATTCTGCGGAAGGTGTGTGGAATATTGCCCTACAGATACCTTATCATTCCTGAGTCATTCTGCCCCTAATGTAAATCAACGGGCTGATGAGTTTACAAACCATGCGATTGAATATCAGCATTGTAAACGCTGTGGTGCAATGATCATCCCCTTACCATACGAAACACTGGTACGCATCTATCATTCTGAAGAAGCTGCCCAACATGCAGTGCAGGTTCATGAATTATGTGAACGCTGCCGCAGCCGTGTACAAAGCGAGTCAATGAAATTGGGCATCAGTGGAACAAGAAAGAATTAATGGTGGAGGAAGAATTATGGATGAAGTGCTTAAAGAATTAGCGGTTATCACCGGGCAAGAAGAACCTCAAAAAAAGGTTGATGGTTACTGGTTTACTGCCACTTATCTTGATCCGGTTGCTATGGCGAAAGCCATGCTGAAGAACCAATTCAGGTTATCTACAGCTTCTGCCATAGAACGCACAGATAACGAAACAGATATCGTCTACCATTTTGTAAAACAGAAACTGGCCATAAACATTCGCACTGCAACAAAAAATCAAAAAATATCATCAATAGCAAATGTCTTACCATCAGCAAACTGGATTGAGCGAGAGATCCAGGATCAATTTGGTGTTACTTTTGAGGGGCATCCAGATCCACGTCCCCTAAATAGACCAAAAGAGATGCCTGTAGGATTTTTCCGAAAAGAAATTGCTGAAAAAGTAATGAAAGAAAGAGAGGCAAAGTAAAATGCCTTATACGATTCCACTAGGACCAATCCACCCGGCATTCGAAGAACCGTATAAAGTTACCCTTTCCTGTAAAGGCGAGGTGGTTGAAGATTGTCAGGTAGAGGTTGGTTTTGTAATGCGCTCCATTGAGCTGCTTGCACAACGCAGAAATTACATTCGAGATCTTGTATTGGTTGAACGTGTTTGCGGTATTTGCTCGAACGTACACGCCAGCACCTTCGCAATGGCAGTAGAAAAGATCGCAGGTTTGGAAGTCCCAGCAAGAGCTCGGTTTATTCGTACCATTATTGCTGAACTTGAACGGTTACACTCTCACTTGTTATGGGCAGGCATTGGCGCTGAGGATATTGGCTATCACAGTATGTTCATGGAAATTTATTTTCTTCGTGAGCGTGTGATGGATATTTTGGAAGCCATTTCAGGAAATCGTGTTAATTACGGCATGATTACCCTGGGTGGTGTAACACGTGATGTTGCTGATCCAAAAAGTATTCTTGCTGTCGCCGAGGAAGTTCAAAAGAAACTGGAAAAAGTGGTCATCCCCATTTTTACAAAAGATCCTACCATTATTGATCGTACAAAAGGGATTGGCATTTTAACCAAAGAAGATGCTCTTGCCTACGGCACCGTAGGCCCTCTGGCACGGGCATCCGGTATCGAAGAAGATATTCGAGAAAGCTTCCCCTATGCAGCTTATGCCGACCTAGGCTTCAAACGGATAACGCTGGATAGTTGTGATGTCATGGCAAGGGTAGTGGTTCGTGCATTGGAAATGCTCGAATCAGTCCGTTTGATCGAAGAAGCACTGAAAAATCTACCAGCTGGACCTATTCGCGCAAGTGATGTTCCCTTGGAGATCCCTGCAGGAGAAGCTACCGCACGCTCAGAAGCTCCCCGTGGTGAGGTCTTTTATTATGTTGCATCTGATGGTACCGATACTCCAGCAAGGGTAAAGATACGCACCCCTTCGTTTGTAAATATCCCCTCCATCAAGGCAATGATAAAGGGACAGTACCTGGCTGATATGCCCCTGATCCAGGCGTCGATCGATCCATGTTGTTCTTGTACAGACCGGTAGAGAAAAAATATTTTCGTGAATAAAACTAAAAATGCCCTTGTAGTTGATAAACTCTACAAAGGCATTTTTGTTTAATAAAAATCACAATTTAGAAAAGGCAACTTCTCTACTCATACTTGAAACGCCATATACCTATTATTAAGAAAACGGCTGCAAATGCAAGCAATACACCTGCTTCTGGAAGGACTGCTGCCATACCCTGACCACGCAAAACAAGATCGAGTAATCCTTGCATTGCCCATCGTGTAGGTAAAATTTTTGTAATCGTTCCCACAATCTTTGGGAACAACTCGATTGGATACCAACAGCCCCCCAATAAAGCCATCACCATACCGATCATGATACTCAAACCTGTTGCCTGTCCTTCGGTTTTGACAAAAGCTCCCAACATGACTCCCAAAGCAGCAGCAGACAATGCCGAAGAGATCATGATCACGATCAACGCGGGAATATTTTGTCCCCAATGCAGCTTCATCACCAGAATGCCAAAGCTAATAAGCAGTGCCATCTGAACGAGAGCCCAAAACACCTGCCCAAGAATGGTTCCGATCAAATAGGTGCTTTTAACTGTTGGAGTTACCAGCACACGTCTTAATGTGCCTTTTTGCCGTTCGAATGCAAACATACCCGAGATTCCAATTAATGGAATAAATACCCAGGTGATCAACTGCCCTGCAGAAGAATTCGCCTGTGGATCATAATCAATTTCGGCTTTGGTAGCTGCTAATTGGACTTTCATACGTTGAGGTGCATTTTTGATTTCTTCTTGAGCCTGCTTCATAGCAGTGTTGAAATAAGCCTGACGATCTCTTTCAGATGAAAAAGGGTGTACCTGCTCTGCCAGAGCCACACTGTTTTGGGCTATCTCAACACTACTGGAAATCTTACTGATGACTTCCTGAACCGCCTGTTCAGATGCAATGGCATCCAAGCTATTGGGTAATTGGTAGAAATCAATACGTAATTCCCTGGATGATAGATTCTCCAAAGAAAAATCTTCGGGAATGACCAACATGGTGGAAACTTTTCGACTTTTCAGATCATCCTCTGCTTTTTCAAGCTCTTTCACATCAGGGCGTACCACATCGGAATTCTCAAGCTCATTTATCAACTGCGCAGAAAGAGGTGATTCTGCCAGGTCAGTCACTGCAAGAATGATTCGAGTATCCTTTGGAGCACCAGTTCCACCGGCAAGCACAATCGTAAAAATGATTGGCAAGATAAGGAAGAACAACCATTCCGAAAGACTGGAAAACCGGATAATAGTATCTTTTAGAACAATGGTAAGAATTTTTTTCATGAACACTGCCCTCACCTCTACACCCGCATTACATTGCGTCGGTTGAAAACGACGATAGATATAGCAAACAACACAACACCCATGATTAGCAACGCACATAGAGGAGTCACGATATCAGCCAATGTACCACCTGAAGCCAGGCGGGTAAATCCATCCAGTCCCCAGGCATTTGGAGTGATTTTGCTTACCATTTGAAACCAGGTAGGAAAGTTAGACAGGCTGAAAAAGGAACCACCCAGTATTCCAAATAGCAGCATTAAAGCTGAACCAGCCGTTCCTACCTGCCCTGGTGTCTTGGCAAATGCAGTTATGAGCAATCCCCAGCCCACTGCTGCGAATACGGCAACGATTACCAGTAGTAAAACTGCTAAGGGATTCCCCCATCGCAAGTTGAAGAGAAATCCGCTACTGACTATTAATATCAGCATTTGTGCGGTGCCAGTGAGGAAAGTACCGAATACCTTGCCCCCTAATACTTGATATGATCTGGTAGGAGAAACTAGCAATCGTGGTAAAGTTCCTTGATTTTTTTCACTTAACAATGCTCTTCCGCCATTGCTGGTTGTGAACATTAAGAACATTAATGCCATACCAGGCGCCATATATGCCAAAACATCAAAATCCTTTGCTTCCGCTGTAGTGGTTTGGTTATTCAATACGATCAGATTCTTCGTTTTCTGGTTTTCTGATTGGGTCTTTGCCACAAGCTGCTGTATCAACGCCATATCATTCTGAGTCAATATTCCATTAACAAACATTTGTGAAAAAGCCACTTGCTCAGCTATGCGCATTTTTTCTACTTCCTGAGTAAAACTTTTCACAATACTCTGAATAACCCCTGCACTGGTAGGTCTATTGGGATTACTGTAAACTAGGATTTGCTCAATTTTCCCTGAAGCCTGCCCGGTTAACATGGCATTTGCATCTGGAATGATGCTTTCAGTAAATCCTGCAGGAATAACCACCGCTGCTGCAACTTTATCATTATCAACATGTGCTTGAGCTGTAGCTGCCTTATCAATAACCACCACATACAATAGATCAGCCAGATTATCTGATTGGAACAGCTTTACAAGCTCTTTACCAATTTGCCCTTCATCTTGATTGACGATTACTACAGGTATACTGTTAAACCCAGAGCTGCTGCCTGAAAACCTTCCAGAGATCAAGCCAAGACCTAGAGTCAGCAAGAATGGCGCCAGCAACATAAAGATCAAAGCAGAACGATCGCGAAAAGCCAAGCGAAGATCTTTCCATCCAATAATCCATAATTTTCTCATAGCTCAATCCCTCAAAGCTCGACCGGTCAATTTTAAGAAAACCGCCTCAAGGTTTGGCTCTTGAATATCCACCGTTCGAATCTTATACCCCAGGGTATTGGCTTTTACCACTGCTAGGGGCAACACCGCCTCAACAGCAGGGCTGATAATTGTGACACTCTGGTCGCTTATATTTGCCTGCAGCACACCTGGAATATCTCGTACCGCTGCTGCAAGAGTTTCAGGTACATCAGTATCTCCCAGATGAAGTACTAAACTTTCCGTCTCACCCACCTGGCGAGTTAATTCTTCCTGTGTACCCAGGGCAATCAATTCACCATGGTCAATGATCCCCACACGGTCTGAAAGCTCCTGTGCTTCTTCCATGTAATGCGTGGTGTAAAGCACAGTCATACCCTGACGGTTGAGCTCCTTAACCGAATCGAGAATTGCCCTTCGGGATTGCGGGTCGATTCCCACGGTCGGCTCATCCATGAAAAGTAATTTGGGTTTATGCAGCAATCCAGCACCAATATTCAGGCGACGCTTCATCCCACCTGAATAGGTTTTTACTCGTTGATTGGCTTTTTCAGTCAGTCCTGTTTGCTCAAGAACCTCATCGATACGTTTCTTCAGGGTATTTCCTGCTAGGTCATACATCTGTCCCCAAAAAGAAAGATTCTCTCGACCAGTCAACTCGTCATAAATTGCCAGTTCTTGAGGTACTACACCAATCAATTTGCGTACTTCCTGAGGTTGCTGTTTGACAGAAAAACCACCGATGAGCGCATCTCCACTTGTTGCTTTATAGAGTGTAGAAAGGACAGAGATAGTGGTAGTTTTTCCTGCCCCATTGGGACCTAACAGACTGAAGATTTCACCTTCGGTAATATCAAACGAAATCCCTTTTACAGCATGAACGCCATCATAATCTTTAACAAGATCACGAACTTCCAAAATAAAAGACATGCATAACTCCTTTAATTTTCTAGATAACTAACTTAAAATGAAAATTGCGATGCTTTGGCGGATGCAAATATCCCATCTGATGCAAAGTACGCACGTCTTCATAATAAATTATAAATTTTTACCAATAAATGAGTAGCTGAATTATACCGAATAATGTAGCGCGTTTAAATGATTTATTCTGAACATCTTTACCGATATTTTAAATTTTATGAAATTCTAGAAAGACTATTATTCAAACATTTTAATCTTCTTTTTGACAATGATAATTTTTATGTAAACTAGACAGAAATGGGGATGAATAATACAAGGAAGAAACTAATAATCTTTGTAGTGGCTTTCATTTTTCTCATTATTATATTCATAATACAGCCCAGGTAATTAATATTCCCCCGCCTTCACTCAACTTGTTATTTTTGTGTTACGAGCAATATCCAGAAAGAATTTTTTCTGGCGTAGTCAATAAAGAAGTTAACGATAATTGACCGCAAAAAACATAGTAGAAAATTGTCCTCATCAAAATCTATTCTCGTTTGATAACCACCAGTGTAAAATCATCCTGGTAAACCTGTGAACCCGAAAATTGACGTGTCAGATCAATAATCTTTTGAATAATCCCTGCTGCAGGAAAGTCACGAAATTCATATATAGCATTCCCCAACCTTTCAATCCCAAATTCCTCACTCGCTGCATTGATCAACTCTACCACCCCATCGGTATAGACCACGAGAATATCCCCAGGCATTAATGTGTGTTTTTCAGTCGAATATCTTGCCTTTTTCATGACCCCAAGTGCTGGTCCTAACGCATTCAGTCTCTCAACACTTCCATCAAAATGTATCAACAGAGGTGGTTGTTGCCCACAACAGATATTCGTGATCTCATTGATTTCAAAATTTAAGACAATATAGATCAAAGTCGCAAAATCGTTATTGCTGGAAAAATCTGGTAATAAATGGTTGATTGCCCTGGCAATTTTGATTGGTCCGCCTCTGCCGCGGGCGTGCATTCGCAATAAACCGCGGAATGCTGTCATCAGCAAAGCTGAAGAGATCCCATGCCCTGAAACATCAGCTACCGCTATACCTGATTCTTTACTGGATAATCTGATAAAATCGTAATAATCTCCACCGATTTCTTCAGCAGGCAGGCAAATACCCGCGATATCGTATCCTTTGATAACAGGTTGCTCTCCTGGAAATAACCTTAATTGGGCTTCACGCGCCAACTGAAGCTGCTTTTCTAGTAATTCTTTTTCAAGAAGCTGTTTATGAAGCATGGCTTTCTCGATCGAAATCGCTGCTGCATCTGCAAAGAATTGGAGAACCTCCAGATCACTATCATCATACGCAGCCAATCGGTTGCTTTCGAGGTTCAAAGCACCAATCGCACGATCTTTCCTCATAATGGGAACAGCAATCTCTGACATTGTTTGACTATGACCTTCAATATAAAACGGATTTAGCCGTACATCCGGAACGACCAGACTGGAACAGGTAAAGATTACATGTCCGACAATTCCTTTTCCACACCGGAGCATAGCATCCTCATCAGCAGGTCTGGGATCATAACCACGACGGGCAATACCCGCAATGACTGCATCTGGCTGTTCATTCTTGCGATGTACAAGATCTTGATTGAGAACAAAAATTCCAGCTGCATCGTAATCCACCACACTTTTCACCATGTCCAGAATGTGATTCATGGTTTCATCAAGATCCAATGTATCACGGACTTTTTGAGAAATTTCCAGGAGAAGTTGATATTTCTTTTTATCAGAAAGGATCAATTTTTTCTCTTCTTCATTTTGCACAGATTGGTATATCAGTGAGGTGTATGGTTTTTCAGATAAAAACCATTATATAACAGAGCGTATTAGAAAAACCCGTTTAATTGGCAGTGAACTACTTATTAGTTTTTTCAATTATCGCGCTTATCATATTTGTATTGTTATCGTATTAACAACATTTCAGGGTTGGAATTCTTCCAACCCTGAAAATATCAAAGCGTAGATGCCTCATATTCAGCTTTCTTGCTCGTTAATCAATTTTTATCCAAAAATATTTACCAATAATTTGCTCAATACAGAATAAGAGACAATGATCGTGATGTACCCTTCTCCTACGCTTTTAAATCGCATGGTTCATAGAATTATCGTTGCACACGGCCAGATGCATCGCCTCCAGCAAGCCTGGCTACTTCATCTACAGATACTAGGTTGTAATCTCCTTCGATACTATGTTTCAGGCAGGATGCTGCAACTGCAAATTCCAATGCATCTTGCGAAGTCTTCCCTTGCATAAATGAATAGATCAATCCAGCGCCGAAGCTATCTCCACCACCTACCCTATCTACGATATGGACGCTATAGTTTTTTGAGAAATAAAACTGATTCCCATCATAGAGCATACCAGCCCAGTTATTATCATTTGCTGAAATTGAACCGCGCAATGTGATCGCAACTTTCTCAAAACCAAAGCGATCTGCTAATTGTTTTGCCACACTCTTATATCCTTCGTGATTCAATTTTCCACCAGTAATATCTGTGCCTTCTGCAGCAATGCCAAACACATCTTTGGCGTCTTCTTCGTTTGCGATACAAACATCCACGTAATGCATCAATTCACCCATGACTTTGCTAGCTTTCTCACGCGTCCACAGGTTCTTACGGTAATTCAGATCACAACTGACAGTCAAACCACTTCGTTTTGCTTCTTTACAGGCTTCTAAGCAAATCTCCGCAACATTATCACCTAATGCAGGGGTAATGCCGGTGAAATGAAACCAGCAAGCACCAGTAAATATTTTTGCCCAATCAAAATCTGCTGGAACAGCTTCTGCTATTGCAGAACCAGCTCGATCATAGATTACTTTTGAAGCTCGCTGTGATGCACCCTTTTCCAGATAATAAATGCCTACCCGTTTACCACCACGAACAATCTCAGAAACATCAACACCATAACGCCGTAAAGAGTTAATCGCAGCCTGCCCAATTTCATGGCTTGGAAGTTTAGTAATGAATCTTGCATCTAAGCCATAATTAGCCAGTGAAATAGCCACATTTGCTTCTCCACCGCCATAGGTAGCGCCGAAGCTCTCTGCTTGAACAAACCGATAATAACCTTCGGGTGCCAGTCGCAACATAATCTCACCAAATGTGACCACTTTACCTTTATAAGGTAGCTTCCGGGCTTTAACCACTGGGGCAGAATCGGCAACCGCCTTATGATTTACTGCTGTCAGACTTTCACGAGCCAGGCTTTCGATCGCGTCAAAATCACCTGTATTAATCAGGTCAGATTTCACCATCCAGGTGCCGCCACAAGCGATAACACAGGGAAGGGATAGGTAATCGTTTACATTCTTTTCATTAACGCCACCTGTTGGGATGAACTTTATACCGCCATAAGGTCCAGAAAGCGCTCTGAGCATACCTGTACCACCCAGGTTTTCAGCGGGGAAAAACTTGACAACATCCAGACCAAAACTTAACGCAAGTTCAATATCCGTGGGATTCGAGCATCCCGGCAGAACTGGTAGATCAAGTGCCAGACAGTGTTCCACTACTTTTGGATTGAATCCAGGGGCAACGATGAATTTTGCGCCTGCAGCCAGGGCTTTATCGACTTGCTCAATAGTAAGTACAGTACCAGCTCCAACGAGAATTTCAGGAACTGCATTAGCAATCCGACGGATCGCTTCTTCAGCTTGTGCAGTACGAAATGTGACCTCTACACAAGGAAGTCCCCCTCGACAGAGTGCTCGTGCTAGTGGTATTGCTTTCTCCACATCATCAATTTTTACTACCGGTATTATCTTTAGTTCTTTTAGCTTACTGAATAACTCATGCATAATTTCCTTCCTGATCATGATCACCTCAATGAGGAATATTCTCTAATTAGGAACACCACCATAGAATTCCACTGCTTTTCGTAGATCATCCATATTATGCAATCGGACCTCTGGACTCTGGTGTTTTTCACTTGCGAAAAGTTTCAGGTCGCGTAATCCGCTTCCAGTAACCACACATACGATGCTATCTTCTTTCTTCAGAGTGCCATTAGCTGCGAGCTTCTTTGCTGCAGCAATTACCGATGCACTTGCAGGTTCAGGAAGGATTGCTTCTTTTGCAGCAGTCATCTTCATTGCACTTAAGATTTCTTCATCAGTCACATCTTCCGCAAAACCATTCGATTTATATAAAACATCCAGCGTGGTTACACCCTCAAATGTACAGGGATCATTGATCGCAAAAGCAATTGTTTCTGGATTTTCCCAGTATTCAGTTTGTTTTTGGTGAGCACGAAATGCTTTTACTAACGGTGCACATCCTGTCGCCTGAACACCAACCATTTTTGGCATCTTATCGATCAAACCGAGATTGTACATTTCAGTAAAACCACGATATACCTTGCTGATCAAAATACCCCCGCCAACAGGGCATAAAATATATTCCGGCACGTCAAAACACAAACTTTTAGCAATTTCGTAAGCGATGGTTTTATATCCTTCTGCCCCGTAAGGGTGGTGCAGCATGGTGGTACATAAGTTTCTCCAACCAAAAGCTTTAACACCAGCCACTACGGTGTCAATGCAATCTTTGATATTCCCATTGGCACGAATAAAATGGGCGCCATAGCTCATATTTTGATATGCCCGCTCCAGAACCGCTCCGGGTGGCAATAAAATGAAACATGCTATTTCAGCTACTGCAGAGTATGCAGAAACTGCAGCGGCAGCATTCCCGGCAGAACCAAGAGCTACCGCGTGAGTACCAAGGTTCTTTTCATAGGTAATTGCAACGGTACCAAAACGATCCTTATAGGTGCCAGAAGGATTCAAGGTTTCATTCTTGATGTACAGGTTCTCTAAACCAAATTCTCTACCCAACCGACTGGCATGGATCAAAGGAGTATTTCCTTCTTCCAATGAAACTGGGGTCACATTTTCTTCTATCGGCAAGAATTTTCGATATCCCCAAATACCATGATTACTGCCATTTCTTAATACATTTCGTAAACTCTCAGGATCCGTTTTCAGATCAACTGGCACTTCGATAGATCCGCCACAATATGGGCAAATATATTGATCTGTTGGACCTGAGTAAGGTTTTTTACATATTGTGCAACTTAATGAAAATGACATTATTAACTCCACATATATCTAATGTTTTAGTCTGTCTACAAAGTTCGCAATTCGCTCCAATCCCTTACAGAGATTTTCTTGCGAACTGGCGAACGAGAGACGTACATAATTTTCTTGGCCATTTCCAAATGCAGAACCAGGAACCAGTGCTACTTTTTCTTTTTCGAGTAGTGAGAAAACAAATTCCCGTGAATTCATACCAGTTCCGCTGATATTAAAATAAAGGTAGAACGTGGCAATTGGGCCAAAGGAATTTAGACCTGGAATCGAGCGGATACCATTCACCATCAAATCGCGGCGTATAGCAAATTCCTTCACCATTTCTTGTATATATGGCTTCCCAATTTCAAGGGCTTTAAGCGCAGCTTTTTGCGAAAAAGCACTGATACATGAAGCGCTGTTTTCGTGCATTTTTGTCATCACTGCAGCAATATTCTTTGGAGCAATCGCATAACCGATTCTCCAGCCCGTCATTGCATACGACTTAGAGAAACTATTTATGACAATGCATTGTTCGCGAACATCTTCAAAATCAGTAATACTTTCAAATTTTCCTTCAAAGAGAATATCTCGATATACTTCATCGGAAAGCACGATCAAGTTATGTCTAATCGCCAGATCAGCTAATCCCCTCAAGTCTTCTTTTGAGATAACTGCTCCAGTAGGATTTGCAGGCGAATTGATGATAATGACTTTGGTTTTATCAGTGATAGCACCCTCTACTGCTTCTGGCTTCAATGAAAAACCATCCTCTTCATATGTGCGAACGAATTTCGGCACCCCTCGGCAAGTCAATATCTGACCGACATAATTAGACCAGTACGGCTCAGATAAGATCACCTCGTCTCCTGGGTTCAATAGGCTTATTAGTGTCAAAAAAATGGATTCTGTACCACCGGCACCAACAACAACCTGCTCAGGAGAATAATTTCTGTTGGGATAAGATGCAGCAATTGCAGAACGGAGTGCATACAACCCTGCATTCGGTGTGTAATGGGTTTCTCCATTAAGAAGTGAATTGTATGCAGCTTCGATGATTGGCTTGGGCGTAGTAAAATCAGGCTCGCCGAGTGCAAAACTAATTACATCTTTTGATTCCGCCACCCGATTGAATACTTCACGAATTCCAGATGGGGGAATTTCCTGGCTTATTCTTGAAGGTTGCATTTCAGTAATTTCCTTAAATCCTAAAACAAAAGACTAGATCTCAAAAATGAATTCGATCTCGACCGTGATATCACCAGGTAATTCGTTTGTTCCAATAGCTGAACGAGCTCCCACACCACGATCGCTGCCAAAAATTTCTTCAAATAACCTGGATGCCCCATCCACAACTTTTGGTTGTTGGTTAAAACCAGGTGCACTTTCAACAAAAGCCAGAATTTTTACAAGACTCTTGATTTTATTGAGGTCGCCAAGGTACTCATGTAGAACGCTCAATGCATTCAAAGCACAAATCCGGGCTGCTTCTTGACCTTCTTCTATCGTTCTTTCAGCTCCTACTTTACCTTTAATTGCTGGCACGCCTTTTACTGTTGCACCTTGACCAGAGATATAAAGCAAATTACCAACCTGTTTTACAGGTTTATAAATTCCACCTTTGGGCGGGGGTTCCGGAAGAACGAGACCTAATTCCTTGATCTTTTCGTAAATATCCATGTTTAATATTCCTTTCAAGCTTCAGTAAAAATAATTTTCTGTTTTCTCGTATCAAAATTACAGCAAATGGCAGGCACATTTATGGTTGCCTTCTATTACTTTGAGCAATGGTTCCAGTTCGCTGCAGACAGGCATTGCATACTGGCACCGTGTATGGAACCTGCAGCCTGAAGGTGGATTTAATGGACTTGGAACATCACCTTCAAGTGTGATCTCTGCCTTAACATTAAAAGGATCAGGTTGAGGGATGGCGGAAAATAATGCTTGCGAATAGGGGTGTTTTGGATCCCTAAAAATTGCTTCTGTGGAACCAATTTCTACAATCTTTCCAAGATACATAACTCCTACCATATCGCACAAAAATTGAACAATTCGCAGATCGTGCGTGATAAAAAGATAGGTTAATTTAAATTCTTGCTGTAAATCTTTTAGCAAGTTAATGATCTGTGCCTGGATCGAAACATCAAGTGCGGAGATCGGCTCATCACAGATTACAAACTTAGGGTGAGTGATCAAAGCCCGAGCGATCCCAATCCGTTGACGTTGCCCCCCACTGAATTCATGCGGATATTTCTGGCTATCTTCTTCTCGCAGACCAACGATCTCTAGAATGTTCTTGACCATTTCTTTTCGTTCAGCCCGTGTGCCAATATGGTGCGTATCCAGAGGCTCTGATAAGATTTGTTCGATTCTCCAGCGTGGATTCAACGAACTGTAAGGATCCTGGAAGATCATTTGGATATCACGCCTTGTTTTCAGCAATTCCTTCGATGACAGGGAGTAGATATCTTTTCCTTCGAAACTCACTTTGCCTTTAGTAGGTTGGATGAGTTTGAGGATCAATCGTGCAGTGGTAGATTTTCCACACCCACTTTCACCAACTAACGCAAAAACGCTACCTTTTTCTACAGAGAAACTGATATCATCAACTGCTTTAACTTTTGCCTTTGAGCGAACAACTGCATTTTCCTGCGCGTCAAAGTATTTTGTTAAGTTTTCCACACACAGTAAAGTTTCAGTCATTGTCGCTCCTCTTCATCATAAAAAACTTTTGCATATTACTTTCCTACACTCTCACTGATGAGGTGACATTTACATTGATGTTCGCCAATGCTGGTCATTTCAGGTTCAATTTCGCTGCAAATTTGCATCCTTTTAGGGCAACGGAGATGGAATCGGCATCCTTTAGGCATATTACGTGCGCTGGGTACACTACCTTCGATTGTGTTTAATCGGTCTTTTGTTGAATTCAACTTTGGTAATGAGTCCAGTAATCCTCTTGTGTAAGGATGCAATGGCTGATTGAACAATTCTTTGGTAGATGCGATCTCCAATATCTGACCAGCGTACATAACAACTACCCGTTCAGCAAACTCTGCGACAACTCCAAGATCATGCGTGATCAAGATAATGGACATTCCACTCTCTTTTTGAAGCTGTTTTAAAAGTTTGAGGATCTGTGCCTGTATGGTAACATCCAAAGCAGTTGTGGGTTCATCTGCGATCAAAAGCTCAGGGTGACAGGCAATTGCCATCGCTATCATGATACGCTGGCGCATTCCACCAGAATATTGACCTGGATAATTTTTAAGACGACTTTCTGGTGATGGAATTCGTACTGCTTTAAGCAATTTAATAGATTCTGCACGTACTTCAGATGCTGTCATTTTATTGTGAAGACTTAATGCCTCACCTACCTGGTCACCAATCGTCAATACAGGGTTAAGGCTTGTCAACGGCTCCTGAAAGATCATTGAGATCTTGTTTCCACGGATCTTACGTAATTGCTTTGCTGGCATTGAAAGGAGGTCTTCATCATGAAACAGGATGCTCCCTCCCAAATATTGTGCCGGGGGTGTTCTCAATAATCGCATGATAGACATTGCAGTAACGCTTTTGCCGCATCCGCTTTCGCCAACTACTGCTAATATTTCATTCTTCTTGATAGAGAAACTGACTTTATCAAGTATGGGGGTCACCTGGTTTTTTCTTCCAAAGCCAAGTGAGAGGTTTTTAATCTCTAAAATTGTATCCTGTTCCAAAGCGGCTACCCTTTCACTAGATTATTCATTTTGCGTTTACGCAAACCCCTTTACAAATCACCTGTTCCACATTACGGAAAGAACGAATATCATCAAGAGGATTCTTCTTCAGTGCGATAATATCTGCTGAATAACCTTCAACCAGGCGCCCAGTAATAGAACCCAATCCAAGTGCATTAGCAGAATTGATCGTCGCAATATCAATTACCTGAGATGTTGTCAATCCACAACGCTCAACAAATACCTCAAGCTCCAGGAAAGTCTCATCAAAATATGTTTTAGCCATCCCTGCGTCTGTACCGCAAACCGGGATTAAACCCAGCTCTACACAATTGCGGAAACAATTGATCTGGTTGATTTCTTGTTGCATGAGAAATGCATCACGAGGAGTGCATTCTTTTTCTCCTGAGCGATATGGATCCAACACATGATAAAAACAACTGATCGCCTGTGTGAAATACCTATGCACACCACGATACTGCTCCATTACCTTCGGTTCATAAACACGTTCGAGGATCTGGTTTTCTTTATTTCGGATGAAACAGGCAACATGTTCGATACATTCAACGCCACCCTCAACTGCATTAACAAAACCCTTTGTAGTCAGGCAGTGAGCAAAGGTTGGCAATCCTAAGTGAGCAGCTTCTTTTGTTACAGCCTGAATCTGTTCAATGGAATAGCTTGTCCGGTCTGCACCTGAACCTGGTGTTAATTGACCTCCTGTTACAACCAACTTGATCGCACCGCATCCTCTTTTTTGGTGTATTCTTACTGAACGGATCAACTCATCGATCGTATCAACCTCACCACCCATAAAGTGCATATGTCCACCAGTAACAGTTAAGGGTGGTCCAGCTAATTGCAGTCGTGGAAGCTGGATGGTCTCATGAGCAAGTGCGTCTTGAAGATTAAGAAGATCCCAGGTGCTTCCAGCATCACGTACCGTTGTAACACCCGATCGTAATAAAGCATTTGCCCTTATTGCTGCTCCCATGAAACGTACTTTCTCATTTGCTCCCAGGTAGACTGGAAGAGGATCAAGGGAAGCATCAAATTCAAGGTGAACATGAGTATTGAACAAACCAGGAAATAAGTAGCATGACGATAGGTCTAGTTGTTTTACGTCTGGGTATTCTTTTTGCAGAGTCTCAAAAGTTCCAATCTTTTTAATCTTTTCTCCTGAGATCAGCAAACCATTGTCAGAACGAATTGAATGCTTTTCGCTATCATAAATTCCTTTTCCATGAACTAATAAAGTAGTATCCATCGTGTTAATCATTTGCATTTCCTTTCAAACGCTTAGGGTCAAGAACTTCTCGCAATCCATCCCCGATCAAGTTAAGGGCTAATACTGTCAACATAATTGCTAATCCGGGGAACATAACTGTCCAGGGAGCTTCATGCAATAAAGTTGTAGCATCGCTTAGGATGTTGCCCCAACTGGCATCTGGAGGTTGAACACCAACACCTACAAAGCTGATTCCAGCTTCAGCAAGGATTGCATAAGCAAAGAGAAATGTTTCTTGAACGATCAAAACCGGTAAAGTACCAGGCAAAATATGTTTAAATAAGATCGTGATTGGCTTTACACCAATAGCCTGAGCTGCTTCAACATATGTTTCTTCGCGAAGGGTTAAAATCGAACTACGCAAAATGCGAACCGTTCGGGGCGTATATGCTATGGTTAATGCAATGCTCACTCCTTCAATACTGTTCGAAAAAACTGCCGTCAGGGCAATAGCCAGAAGTAATGAAGGAAATGACATCATGACATCCATTAATCGCATGATGATCATATCAAGTTTGTCGTTATATCCTGCTAAAAGTGCAATCAAGACACCTAAAACAGTTGTGCCAAGCATTACCTCCAAACCAATAATGATGCTGACACGTCCACCAGTAGCAATACGGGTGAACAGATCTCGTCCAAAGCTGTCTGTACCCATGATATGCAACGCAGAAGGAGGTTTAAGCATGCTTTCATAATTGATCTTGTTAGGATCAATATCACTGAATAAGGGGACTGAAATGACCACTATCAGCGTGATAAATAATATGATTACCCCAATCATCATGGAGTAGTTCTTCATACAACGTTGAAAAAAGTTCTTTTTTGACTTCATCTTATTCATAGACCTTATTTCTTAGTCTCAAAACGAACTCGTGGATCTACGAAAGTATAGAGAATATCTATTATTAAATTGACAATCAGAATTGCTGCCGCGACAAATAATAATGCTCCCTGAACAACAGGAAAATCAAATTTCCGAATAGACGAGATGATCAAAGCACCTGCGCCAGGTATACGGAAAAGGGATTCAGTAATAAATGCACCACCAAGCAGTAATGCATAGATCATTCCGATTGCTGTCAATATTGGTAAGAAAGCATTTTTGAGAGCATGCTTAAGGATTATCACCACCTCAGATTGTCCTTTTGCACGAGCTGTAATGATGTAATCCTGGTTCATGATCTCAAGCATACTGGACCGCATAAGACGTGCGATATAAGCAGATTGCCCAAGCCCAAAAGCCATTGCTGGTAAAATCATATGTCTTGCCCATTTTATAAAACTTTCAGTAATTGGCGTATATCCGCTGGAAGGAAACCATTTTAGATTTAACGCAAATACAAACATAAGAATTAAGCCGAGGAAGAATTCAGGCGTAGAAACACCAATAAGAGAAAATCCCATGATAGAAGTATCAAGAAATGAATTTGGCTTTAATGCTGCCAGGATACCCAAAGGTATACCCACAATTACTGCAACCAACAATGCTGATGTGGCAAGACTTAAAGTGACTGGGATACGTGCTTTGATGGTATCAAGTACACTTCGCCCTAAAAAGTAAGAATCTCCCAGATCCCCCTGGAGCATATGGATAAACCAATCTCCCAGACGTTCCAAAAAACTACGATTCAGACCCATTCTCTCACGAATAAGATTAATATCTCCAACGCTGTCATTTCCCTTGGCAATTGCAGCAGGATCTCCAGGAATGATATTGACGATGCAAAAAACTACTATCGCCACCATGAGAAAAGTTGGGATCATGATCAGAATTCTCTTCAAAATATATCGAAACACAGGCCTTTCCTTTCAGCACGGCTTATATTAAGAAAATGGATCTTGCCGCTTTTTCGCGGCAAGATCCATTACAAACTAATTATTTTTCATACACATTCCAGAAGCGAGGAAGATAGAACGAGGTATATCCATCGTATTTACTGTTGATTGCTTCCAATTCGAAAGAATCACCAATCTTGATAATGGCTACATCGTCCCAGACGAGTTTCTGGATCTGTTCCCAGATGGCTTTGCGGCCTTCATTGGTATTACCCATTCCAACCTGTTTCAGGAGTTCATCCATCTCAGGATTGTTATAACCATAGGCACCAGCAGCAGCGGAGTTTAAGCTGGAGTTGAGTTGGGTTGGGGCTAAACGAGGAGATAAGCCAGTTTGATTAATGTTCCAGCCTTCCATTGACTGTGCTTTGGATATTTGAGATGACCAATCAGAGAATTCAAGTACTACATTGATACCAGCAGCCTGTAACTGTTCAGAAACGGAAAGGCATGCTTTGTACATGAAATCGAAATCTTTATTGCACAGGTAGGTTACAGTCTCGCCATTATAACCAGCAGCTGCAAGAAGTTCAGTGACTTTCGCCTGATCGGGTTTGTTGTAGATATCTTCGCTACCAGCAGTGGTGTAGTAATACTGTTCGGGTGTGTAGATGCTGGGATCCAGGCGATAAAATTCAGTATTGCCTGAAGAAACAGCTACCAGAACCTTTTCCATATCCAATGCATAAACGAGGGCTTTACGGAAGTTCACATCGGATGTTGGGAAGTTCTTATGATTGAGCTCAAGGGTAACGCTCCAGCGGGGTTTTACAATGCTGGCATACAAGTCAGAGTTTTCAGCAATACGATCATAAGAAGTGTTAGGAATTGATTCTGCATAATCAAATTCGCCAGTTTCCAAACCAGCCATACGTGCTTCAGCTTCAGCTACTGGGAGAAGATTGATGGTTTTGAAGTAAGGAACGCGATATCCACCAAGACCAGTTGCCTCAGTATAGCGTGCATCTGGTGTATATTCTTCAAATCGTTCAAGTTGAACATGAACATCCGGAACCCATTCAACCAGTTTATATGGGCCAGTACCAATAATGTCAGCGCCCTGGAGTTCTGTGCCCATATTTCGCTCTGCAACTTCCTTTGGCATCATTACAACACGTTGGGGGAATGCAAGAACAGATGGCAAATCGAATGCGGTTGCCAATGTAAATTTAATCTCATAATCATTGATGATATCCATGGCGGTAATGTCATCGAGTGTTTTACCGTACTGTACATTGGTCTTGTAGCGCTCAATGGATGCAATGACATCTTCAGCGGTGAAATCGCTGCCATCATGGAATTTGATACCCTGACGCAGAACGATATCATAAGTCAAACCATCGTCCGACATCGTGTAGGTATCAACCAATTGGGGCATCACGGCAAAATTTTCATCAAAGGTAAAAAGGGTTTCAAAGATGTAAACAGAAACCTGGCGGGTATGGGTGTTAGTTGAATAACCTTCATCCAATGACTGCGGACCCGCAGTTAATGCAGCGTTGAAAACTTTGTCTGAGAGTTCATAAGCTGGAACTTCAGCGGTTTCAGCTACCTCAGTGTCTGCTACCGCTTCGGTAGCGACAGCTTCTGTGGCTTCGGTTACTGGGGCTTCTGTTGCTTTCGGTGAGCAGCCCGCTGCACAGATGGTTATTACTAAAACAAGCAATAACATTACAACTTTCTTCATTTCTGACTCCTTTTTAAAATTTTGTTCAATGATTTTTTCATTAAAATCCACTTTCCATTTCAAACTCCATTATTCTCGTCAATTCTTTGATCAACAAGGAAGCTATCTTTCCTCCTTTCTCCTGATTTCCGAGATGCGGTTGTCCTATATTGCCTTTAGGAGAATATTCATTAAAAGGTTTATAGATATACACTTTGTTTGACGCAAACATGTCAGGGTGATGCCACTCGTTACCAGTGGCAGGTAGACGTTCATCTATCCTTGTGGTCTTCACCAGATCTGGACGGAAGAAAAGCATCAATGAAGTTTCTAACTCACCTGCGTGCCCCATCCCTCCCAATTCTGATTCTCTTATTTGACCAATTTGGCTGGCAATCAAGTCCCAATATCGAATCAGAATTGCCTTCTTTCCCAGACGGCTTCCAATTTCATTTACCACTGCCTGCAGACAGGTTTGGTTGCCACCATGAGAATTCAGGATCATCAGATGGTTGGCACCATTTTCATAAACACAAGAGCAGATTTCCATCAGGTAATTGATCATCGTACTTTGGCTGAGGGTGATATACCCTGGAAATGCTCGGTGATGAGGAGAAAAACCTGTGTGAACTGGCGGAAGCATAAAAACGGGACAACGAGCTGATTGAGCTGCTGCCTCTCCAAGATTCTCACCAATAAAACTGTCTGTTCCAAGGGGAAGATAATCACTGTGTTGCTCGGTAGAACCAACACATAATAGTACCAATGACTTTGATAAATCAATATCTACTGAGGGGATTTCATTCCACTTTATAAGCATGCCAGGTTTCCATATTTGATTTTTTCTTCATCAATTGCTTTAAAAACGACGTCATCTTTTTTCTCAGATAGACGGTGTTTCGTCTTAATTTGTGTACCCATGTTCATGAGAGATCTTTTCTGCGACTTTAATCACTTGCTGGCTAAATTCTGGAATCTTCTCGTCGGGAAAGCGTTGTATTGGGATGGACATACTGACTGCAGCAATAGGAAACCTTTGAAGATTAAATATTGGAGCGCTTATGCAGCGCCCTCCAAGTTCATTTTCTTCATCATCCATTGCATATCCATTTTTACGTACACCAATCAATTCTTCTTCAAACTTGCTGCGTTCTGTAATAGTATGATTTGTCACAGGGCGAAAATTGTATTCTTTCAATAAAATATTTAAATCATGTTCATGCAAAAATGCTGCGATTGCTTTTCCTAAAGCAGTTGAATGAATTGGGGCGCGTTTTCCCAATTCCGAGCGCATTCCCAGCGCGTGAAAACCAAACAACCTTTCAATGTAAACAATTTCTTGATTGTCTATTACACCCAGGTTGATGCTTTCGCCATAACATTCTCTCAGCTCTTCCAAATATGGTGCAGCAATTCTTCGTAAATCTATCTGGTTGAGAAGCAACGATGCTCGCTCAGCGATTTTTAATCCCAGGCGGTATTTATGATTTATTGGATTTTGATCCAGATATTTATTGACCTTCAGGGTATACACAAGACCCGCCACAGTTCCAGGGTCCATATTTAGTAACTTTGCAATTTCAGTATTGCCAAGTTCCGGTCGTCCATCTTCAAAAAGGTTCAAAATTGCTAATGCATTTTGAACGGAGGCAATAACTTTGCGATTTTTCGCAGGTGCTGTCTGTTCCATATTTGATGTGCGCTCCATGATTTGACATTGTCAAATTATATTTGACATTATCATATATTCAAGGGTGATAGACAAGTTAAAAATGTAATAAAAACTTTATTACTTTTAAAGTACATTTTCTATGTTTTATTAATTTCGGAAGGAGATTGGTTGAGCAACGGTTGCTTTTAATTTATTGCACTAAACTCATCATATCAAGTAAGGGCTGTACTTTTAATGTATAGTGTTGATAGTTATCTGTATTTTTATATTTTTATGAGGTCCATTGGGGCTCAATAAATCATCTGTTTCCCCATTTCATTGAACCCTCTCAAAAATATATTGTCTTGCTCATAAAATAAATAATGTCAGCGTTATTTCCCCGTCAATCGCCGCACATCCCCGACACGCTGGGTAAACCCTATTGAGTCCAAATGTTCTAGCATAGCCAACGCATACTTACGGCTGGTCTGAAAATGGTCACGGAAGCTTGCAACAGTAAGAGATCCTTCGTTTTGAATCGTTCGTTCTACCCAATCCCTCATAGCTTTATAATGATCCGCTCGAAAGGCCACATCTTCTGATACTTTGATCAAAGTACCATTCTCCAATAATAGGTTTAACATTTCACCTCCCACCTGCTGCATGCATTCCTTTACTCCCGGTGGGTCATACGGAGCAGATGCGAATTGCTTCAATAATTTTTCAAAAGCCTGCTGTTGAACCGAGTTCAATGTGATCCGAAACTCAGGTAATGCAAGCCAGGTAGTTTCTCCCTTAATGATATTCTTGCGCATCATATAAGAGATAAGAGCAAAGAATTCTCGCTGTGCTAGCTTTAACTTGCTTTTTAGCGCCTCACGCGGCATACCCTGGCGCAAAGAATATATCTGGTGATACTGTTGAAGCTCCTGCTGCACCTGCTTCATCAATGACTGAACTACCTCATTGGCAGCAAGGATGCGATCAGAAGGTTTTTCTGTATCCATCAGGATGATCACCCGTTGATTTTCAATCAGTCTGGTTAAAGTCGATTGGATCGTTTCATCATCTAATTTCACACCGGCCTTCAACTTCCCGACATCAGTAATCCCGTTTTTTAGCACAGCTTGATGCAGCAGGTCTTCCGGGCTGCCTTGTGCTTGAATAGCCAACTTTTCCAACACTTCTTGTTGAAACCTTTTATGACGCTGATTGGGGTGAGGATCAAGAATGAAGCCTCCCCCAATGGTTTCTCCTGGTGAAGGACGCCGTAAAATGAACCTGTCTCCTCTCACTGCTACTATGGGTTTATTAAACTCCAATTGCACCCAACCAGTTTCTCCTGGTTTAATTTCATCTTTCCCCAATACCCTAATACGGGTAGGTGTTTCTTTTGCTCCAATATAGAATTTCATTTCCTGATCATGTTTCAATGACGATGTTGCATCTACCAGAACGCTAACCTGTGCGTCCATCCGGCTGGTTACTTGATATTTTTCGGGTGCAGCCAGAACATCTCCCCGCCCTACCTGATCCATGTCTATACCCGTCAAATTAACCGCAGCCCGGCTACCTGGAGGTATGCTTTCCATCTTTCTTTTATGAGCCTGCAATCCGCGTACCCTGGCTTTTAACTCTTGCGGAAGGATAACTATTTCATCTCCAATATGAAGAGTACCATCGAGCAGGGTTCCGGTGACCACCGTGCCAAATCCTGTTAATGAAAAAGCTCGATCAATCGAAAGGCGTGGTCTTTGGAAATCTGGTCTTTGAGGGATTTCCTGCAATAAATGAACAAGTTCAGACTGCAGGTCTTCTATTCCTTCCCTTGTTTTGGCAGATACACGAATGATTGCTGCACTTTCCAATACAGTTCCATGCGTAGTTTTTCGTATATCTTCTTCCACCAGTTCCAGCCAGGCAGGGTCATCTACCATATCACATTTAGTCAACGCTATGATGCCTTTTGGTATTTGCAGAAGATTAATGATTGCCAGGTGTTCGCGGGTTTGAGGCATTACCCCTTCATCTGCTGCGATGACGAAAATTACCGCATCGATTCCACCTACTCCAGCCAGCATATTATCAATAAAATCGCGATGACCCGGCACATCAACAATGCCCACCTCTATATTGCCAGGTAGAACCATCCAGGCAAAACCCAGTTCGATGGTCATCTCCCGCTCTTGCTCTTCACGCAAACGGTCTGGATTGATCCCTGTTAATGCTTTTACAAGGGTAGACTTTCCATGATCAACATGACCTGCAGTCCCAATTACTCGCAAGCTATCCTCCCTGGTCTCCTTCACCAGTTCCTGACCAGTTATTGATCATGGTTATGATTGACTGCAACCGTTTTTTATTCTGGTCAATGAATTGCTGTAGCGAATACTGCAGATCCTGGTAATTATCTTCTAAGACAACCATCCGTTCATTTAACTTTTGTACTGTTCGAACAGTTTCGCGCTGCATCTCTTCCTGTGTCAAACTAAAATTCGCCCATCGCTTCTGGTCATCTGCTTTGAACCCATTCCATTCATTGCGGAAGCGATCTTCATTTAATCGCTGCATTTCAGTTATTTCATTAATCCGCCTTTCGAACCTTTGCGTTACCTCATCCAACATATCCTGAGATCGTTTCACCGCCCGTATGGTATTTTCAAGTGTTTGGATCTGGGTGTCCAGAACTGTAGATTTTTTATCAATTTCATCAAATCGTAATTGCCAATCCTTCCAAATACGATCCCGTTCAACAGCACTCATATTTTGTTTTTCAATGAATGCCAACTGTGCCTGCCGGCGTTCCGAATCGGTATTAATTAATTCAGTCGTTTTTAAATCGATCTTCCTCAGTGTTTCGCCAAAAACATCCTGTTTTCCACGTTGCTCTTCGACTCTTTTTCGTAGAGCTGCTACTTCCCCAGTTAGATCAATCAATCGTTTTGCGTCTGTTCGCCTGCTATCTTCCATGACTTTAAAAGAACGTCGAACTTCATCGCTACTGCCTGAACTTTCTTCTACAATTTTTCGAAGTTCTTCAATTGATCGGTTCACGCGATTTTCTTCTTCTTTTCGAAAATCAAGCGCTTTTTTGATTTCTTCCAATTTTCCTGTGATCTTGTGATTTTCTTGTTCGGTTTTATAAATTCTCTCTATATCACCTTGCCGAATTTTTTCCACATCACGTTCGTGTTCGCTTCGTTGTTTCTCAACAGCTTCAATTGAACGCCCCAGGTCTACCCGTACTTTCGCTAATTCGTCCTCGAGATCAGCAATCCGGCTTTCCATGGAAATCATACGTGCAACATCACCAGTAATTTCATTTGTTTGCTGTAATTGCTGAGTAATATTTTTCTCTAAAGAAGCAATCTTTTCTTCCAATAATGAAATAGTATTCTTATCTTTTCTTCGTTCTTCATCCAGCCATTCCAGGCGTTTCGTTAATTGTTCAAGATCCATGATTACCTCTCAATCATTGCCAATTTTGAAATGCTTTTATCAATGTTTCAGCCACGGTTATGATTTTACCTGGGAATATCCCAACCAGGAAACATATTAAACCACTTACGGCAAATTGCACCTTAACTATCCCGGTTTCTTTACAATTTTCTTGAATTTCTGTCTTACGAATCATACTAATGAAATGACGGATACCAGCAGCAATCAAACCAAGAAAACCTAAAATGATCCAGATGATTGTTGATACTGATTGCTGCCCCAGCCTTTCTAATAAGATAAGCAGCGGAGGAAAACCTGCTAAAAGAGGCAATCCTGCAAAAGAAAAAATACTAATAAGAATTATTCCAGAAGTGAATGGGTGAGTAAAGAAGGATCCATTTTCTACTTGCGATCGTTGCGAAAGAATTACCAGTGCCAGGCATAAAACAGAGGTCATGATTAATCGTGGGATAAGTAATGTAGAAAACAACATCAGAGGCTCCGCCCCTTTAAGACTGATTGCAATGATCGCTAAACCATTTTGAAGAATCGTAATATATGCTGGCAAACGAACAATCTTGCGATCAAAGCCTGCCAATAATCCACCTGTTGCCACCATTAAACCTCCCGCCAGGCGGAATACTGGAGGAAGGAGGAATAAGGTTCGGAGCCAACCAAAAGTATTCAGAAATTGAACACCCAGAAAAAGCACAACAACCGAGAGAACAGTCAAAATAAACCCAGAAACGCAAGGATTCGATTCCTCAGACACCATTGGCATCCAGGTGAAAAGAGGAAAAACACCTAGGAGAAATGAGAAACCTAGAGCGAGAAAAATTGCCGCACGATTAATAAAAATGCTATTTGCAGGGTTTGCTTCAGCGATGTTTGCAGCCCAACCTGCCAGCAACATGCACGGGATCGCCATTGTGAGAAAGATGAGGAATCGCATCAATCCCCTGGTGAATTTCGTTCCTGTCGTTACAAACATAGGAATGGAAATGAGCATGGCAGCTTCGATGATCAAAGCAGCATATAAAAATGGATGTACCGCCAATGATGCAGCCATCAACCCCAGGATCACAAAAGTATAGGGTGTCATTTGCGAAGCCTGAGGAGCAATAAATAACCCAAACAGCCAAATAACACCAAAACTATATAACATGAACAATATGGGTTTCTCGGATTCGGACAAAATAAGAGTACGTCCAAGAAAACTCATTGTGCTATCAATACTTACCCCACCACCAATTTGGAGAACATTTTCTATAGGAAGAATTAATGCCAACAAAGCAAATAGTGCACATAAGAAAAAGCCAGCTGCCACCATCCTTCTTTGAAAGGCTCGAAAAAACCATAGAATGACCCCACTAAGCACAGGTAATACAATCCAGATCAGTGGTGCACTCATTCAACCACCTCAATATCAGCTTCTAGGCGCATTATCAGAAAAATACCCACCAAACCAATTCCTATATTCACCAGTGCCAATAATCCCGAAACCATCACAGAGGGTTCCAACACAGCATAGATTACCTCAAATCCACTCATAAGAGTCAACAACCCGATACAAACCCTCATAACCTGGTTGGATAGTCCGAATTCAATAATTCCACCAGAGATCAGAAATACCCCCCCTATTAAGGAATTGATTGGAGCTGGAAGCCATGTCTTTATCGTTGGTGTTGCCAGATACAGAATGATCCATAACCCTACCATTACAGTAATCCGCAAGATCATCCCTGAGAGTGCTTTCTCAGTATTCCATCTCCTTTCTACAGTGGTCGAAATGGAAGCAAATAACGCAGTGATCATCCATCCAACAAGAAGTTTAATGAGTGCTAATCCTAAAGAAAGTGTCTGGAAAGTCAAAAAGAAGGCTGCCAGGTATTGTATACCAAGAGCGAAGATCACCCATCGAAATTTCGGTAGGATGAGTACAGCCATAATGGAAGCCATCTCTAAGAAAATGAAAATAACGGAAAGCTGGATCAACATTATTTTGAGCCTCCGATCATCACATAGGTTGCAAGAAGGATGATCAATAAGAGCGTCCAAAGCACTCCCCCTTCGCCTTCCAAAAATCGTGTGATAAATTGAGCCAGACGTTGTGTGATCCTTAAAATCCTACCGAAAGCAATATACACCCAGTCAAAACGGAATACGATCACAAGAATATTCCATATTTTTCTACCAGTTTTAAGGCGAGGATCGTTATGTAAGAACACCCCCAATTTAGATCGTTCCCACCATTGAATTGACAGTATTATTAGAATTGCTAGAATAATTGCACTTAATGCCACCCACCAGATACCCGCCTGCAATCCGGTGGGCATCCCAAGCAATCCAATGATCCAATGACATAAAATCAGGATAACCAGACCAAATACATAGATTGCCAGCATCCATCTTTCGAGTATTTCTCCGCTATATTTCTTTACCATTAGTTGCCGATATGTGCCAGCAAGCAAAATTCCGAAAACCATGATGAAAAAGATATCGGGTAAATTGAATGGATACACACTGATTCCAGGTAACCCGCTTGCTAACGGTGTGTACGGTAATCCAGACAATCCCAACATTGCAGCAATAGGAATAGGTAAAAATGATCTCCTGCTCTCACTAAATAGAAATACTACTCCCCCAACAATGATCATCGCCACTCCCCAGGCAGGCACTGATTCAGGTTGACCGCGTACACATGCTGCAATAGCCAGCCCTGAAAGAGCGATCATCCAATACGGTCTGCCTTCCAGGTCATCCTCAGAAGCAAGCCACATTACAGCTCCATACCCGGCAGCGATAATACAGAATAGTAATACGGGAACCGCGTATGAGGGTGGAACAACATTTGCTGGTAATCTCCCCAAAATGACCAGGCTGGCAGCGGGAGGAACCAGACGTAAAACAGTACCCAACCCTCTTCGCGTCATCTTTTCACTTGTAAAAGGTAAATGCAGTGGAATCACACCCAGGCGTAAACTGCATGCCAGCAATATAAACACACTATGTGGTGGATTAACATTGGTGATCTCTAGAATCGAACCAGAGACACGAGTTGAAATGATTGCCCAGAGAACGAGGATGCTCCCTCCGATCTTAGCGATAAATGCAAGGATCGTACGTTGATTCAGGGATTTATCCCTTTCGGAAAGAACCAGAACAGTTAATTCAGTCAGATCTACCGCTGTCCAGGTCAAAATGATTGCAAGTGGAGTTGTTGCCAGAACTGCCAGTAAACCTGATGCAGTGACAAGAATAGTAAACGCCCAGGTAGAAGGGTTGGATTGCTGTTGAAATCGAATTGCAGCGGTAAAGAGAACGGTTACCAATAAACCGACAAGGGAAAATGCGTAAGGCCATGAGAATCGATCCAGGTCAAGCACAATGGGATATCCTGTACTACCCGGTAGGTTCTCGAATGAGCCAGTAAAAGGTGACACATTGTCCCAGTTGATTGCCAGTAGCATTACAAGGGTTGCAACACTACCCGCCAGTGAAGTTAACCAGATATACCCAATATTGATCTTCGCTCGCTGCATACCTAAAACAGCCAGACCAGTAATAACTAAAATGGCAACAGGTAGCAGCACCAACATGTTAAAGGATCATCCCAAATGGTTTGCGGTGAATGAATTTTCCACTCCCTGCTTTTCCCAACCAGGTATCCCCATCAACGATCATTTTTCCACGCAGGAATACTTTTTCTGGGTACCCCTTAAGGTTCCATCCTTCATACAACGAATAATCGGTTCTGTGCTTTGCTTTTTCTACACCGTACTTCACCATTTTTTCAGGATCCCATACCACAATATCCGCATCAGAACCCGGAAGAAGCGCCCCCTTTTGAGGATACATTCCAAATATCTTTGCTGGATTTGTACAAGCCATCGCCACAAATTGGTTAGCGGTGATTTTTCCAGTACCCACGCCATATGTCCAGAGAATGGGCATTCGATCTCCAACACCTGGCAGCCCATTAGGTATTTTAGTAAAATCGTCCTTTCCTAACTCTTTTCCTGCAATACTTACCAGTTTTCCTTCATAAAATATAGGCTTTGTTCCATCAAAAAAGAACGGGCAATGATCGGTGGAAAATACTTGAAGAGTCTCATTCATCACACCATTCCAGATTCTTTCATTATCATCTTTCGTACGCATCGGCGGTGAACATATCCACTTTGAGCCATCTTCCCTTTCTAATTCTTTTTCTGTGAAGAAGAGATATTGTGGACAGGTTTCCCCCATCACTTGCAAACCTTTGCTTCTCGCATAAGCGATCTGGTCTACTTCACCACCCACATTCACATGTACGATATAAAGAGGCGCATGAGCCTGTGCAGATAGAGCCGCAGCCCTCAATACTGATTCCACAGCTCCCCAGGCGGGTCTTGTACGTGCATGCCAGATTGGTTCTGTATGCCCTGCCTTCAAAGCCTCTGCGACTAAAACATCGATCACATCACCATTTTCAGCATGCAGCATGGTTAATATCCCTGCATCTCTTGCGATTCGCATTACTTTAAAAATATTTCCATCTTCAAGCCGCAAACGATTATTGTAAGCAGTGAACACCTTGACACTGGTAATTCCAGCTTCGACCAGTTGAGGAATTTCTGCTGCAACCAGGTCACTAAAATGGGTAATATTCATGTGAAAACCATAATCGACTGCTACTTTCGGGTCTGCATGTGCGCGCCATTTTTCCACATTCGCTAGTAATGGTGCAACATCCTGAGAAACGAAGTCGATCACAGTTGTAGTGGCCCCGAAAGCAGCAGCTTTTGTGCCGGTATAATGATCATCCGATGAGACTGTGTTGAACATGGGCAGGTCAAGGTGCACATGAACATCCACGCCACCAGGCATTACAAGTTTCCCTTTTGCATCAATTACCTGGCAACCTTCTGATATCGGTAATGCTTGTCCAATTGCTTTAATTGTTTCACCTTCAACCAAGATATCTGCTTCAAAACTTTCTGAAGCGGTAATGATCGTACCTGATTGAATAATCACGCTCATGAATCCTCCAGATAATCACCAGTACTTTCTGCCAGATGTGAAAAATCACCCAACATTACTAAAAGAGCAGGGTCCATATCAAAATCGGAGCTTTCCTGTGTCTGATATTGCCCATTGATGGCTGCACGCTCGCGTAAAGAACGCCACAAAATCTGTCGTTCTTCAGAGCGCACCACCAGGTCATTACCTGTTCTTGCATGTGCAAATAATTCCCCGGTTGTATAAAGAAATGTGATTCGTTTCCATTTATCAGCTATTATGGGACGTGTAAGTTCCTGAATAGAACCCAATTGGATTTTATAGTATTCCTCATTCGCGCGCGGATGATCTGGCTGGTCACGAAATAATTCTGCTCTGGTAGTCAACTCATTTCCCCTGACAGGAGCAAAAAAACGGATTTGCCAGCGATATTCTTCACCAAAGGCAGCAGTCTGATAAAAAGCCAGGTAATCCACATTCACTACTTTTGGAGCAAACCGTAGAGGAATGCGGTACCAACCCAAAACCCTGGCAATCTCAAGGTCACGGGGTTGGGGCATAATTCCAACCAGAATCAACGAGGATGGCGAAGGGAATATCTCCATGAAGTTAAGTTTACCACTTCTGTCTGGTACACATAAAACAGGAGAAAAAAGAAAATTTATGTGAATTTACCAATCATTGTGCTATACTTTTGTGAATATTATCCGGTTTTTCCGGAACTTCACAGGAATTGTCAAATGAGCGAATCAATATTCAACGAATTACAATGGCGTGGCATGGTGTACGACAAAGTCGAAGGGGTGCAGGATCTTCTCGCGCGCGAAAAAGTCACCGTATACAACGGTTTTGATGTAACCGCGGATAGCTTACATATTGGTCATATCGTCCCATTGATTGCTTTGGCTCGTATGCAACGCTTTGGTCATCACCCCATCGCACTTGCCGGTGGCGGTACTACCATGATTGGTGACCCCTCAGGAAAGAATACTGAACGTCCCCTGATGTCTTTGGAGATGATCCAGGCAAACACCGAATCCATAAAAAAACAATTAGCGCACTTTCTTGATTTTGAAAATAAATCGAATCCCGCAAAGTTGTTAAATAACGCTGATTGGCTTAAAGAACTCAACTTGATCGAATTCATGCGCGATGTTGGTAAGAATTTTACTGTCAACTATATGCTGGCAAAAGAATCTGTCAAGTTGCGTCTTGAGCGTGAGGATGGATTGTCTTTTACCGAGTTCACCTACATGCTTATGCAATCCTACGATTTTCTCTACCTGTATGACCATTATGGTTGCCGGCTGCAAACTGGTGGCAGTGATCAATGGGGCAATATCACCGCTGGTGTCGAGTTGATCCGCAGGATGCGTGGTACACAAGCTTTCGGGATGGTATATCCCTTGATCACGAAATCAGATGGTACGAAATTCGGAAAAACTGAATCTGGTTCTGTATGGCTGGATCCTGAAAAGACCTCACCATACCGGTTTTACCAGTTCTGGATGAACACCGATGATAAGGATGTCATTAATTACCTTCGGTATTTCACCTTCAACGACATTCTAACCATTGCTGACCTGGAGGTCAAAGTAAAGGAAAAACCAGAAGAGCGCGAAGCACAGCGTAAACTTGCAAAAGACATGACGTTGCTGGTTCATGGCGAGACCGCTCTGGCACGTGCCGAACAGGCAAGTCAGGCACTCTTTGGCGGCGAGATCAGTGGGCTTTCTGCAGCTGAGATCAGTGATATCTTCTCAGATGTGCCTTCCTTTGAGATGTCAAAGCATGAGCTTGAAGGCAGCATCCCTCTGGTCGATCTCCTTGCTAATTCTGGCGTAGTTAAATCAAAAGGTGAAGCCAGACGCAGCTTGCAAGAGGGAGGCATCTACATCAACAACCATCGAGCTAATGATGTAAATCAGACCGTAAGCACTGCAGATATACTGGAAGGTCAATTCATAATTTTAAGAAAAGGTAAAAAGAATTACACTCTGGTGAAAGTTCTTAGTTAAACCAAAGGGCTGTTCTACAAAAAAGCAGAACAGCCCTTCTTTTTTTAATTATCCTTAGCAGAAATGGTTTTCGTTATTGATCAGTAGTTCTTGATTAAACCAACTTTTTCATTGAATTCATTAATCAATTCATCCATTTCTGGTATCTGTTTCTGGAATTCAGTCCAATAATCTGGCTCATACCACTGGTCAAGGGTTTCCTGATATGTCTTCCCTTGTTGTTCAACCCAGGTATAGTATTTGAGATTATGAACGCGTTTTCGTTCAACATAGCTCAACTCAAGCATATTGTCTGTTGATTCACCAATCAGGCTGGAGGCATAAACTTCAGCTGCATCAGATGCAGTGAAAGCGCCAAAATCCTTGCGATACTCATCGATGCGGGTACCATAAAGTTCCATCGAATCAGTCAATACAATGAGCATGACATCTTCTTTACCCATCTCGTAGTATTTTGCAGTCTTGATCGCTGAAAGCATGTTAGCAATTCCAGAGAATCCCATCAGGTTCAGGTTGGCAATAGTTGCTTGTGGCACACCCTTCTTTGCAAGGTAAGCCTGACCTTCTGGCTCATTGAACAGGCGCATGATGTTCACTACATCATTATCATCGATAGCGGTGATCAGATCAGTATTTTTAACATTGTGAATCCAAGGTACATGCTTGTCACCAATTCCCTCAATGCGGTGGGCTCCAAAACCATTCTGCAGCAGGGTTGGGCACTGTAAAGCTTCACTGGCAGTGATCGTGCTGGTGGGGAATACCTGTTTTAGATAATCGCCACAGCCGATTGTACCGGCAGAGCCTGTGGTCAATGCAACACCTCGATAATTATCACCGGGCTTCATAACTTTCCGCAGCACTTCTTCCATTGCATGACCGGTAATTTCATAATGCCATTGATAATTGCCAAATTCTTCAAACTGATTGAAGATCATAAGATCCTGTCCAGATTTGCGGAGTTCCCAACACTTATCAAAAATTTCTTTCACGTTGGATTCACTCCCCGGGGTAGCAATCACTTCACCAGCAATTTTAGAAAGCCAGGTGAAACGTTCTTTGCTCATCCCTTCAGGCAGGATAGCTATCGATGTACAGGCTAATAAGGCGGAATCATAGGCACCACCTCTGCAGTAATTTCCCGTGGATGGCCAGACTGCTTTTTGGCTTGTTGGATCAAACTGACCTGTTACAAGACGTGGAACCAGACATCCGAAAGCAGCACCTACTTTGTGTGCACCAGTAGGGAACCATTTACCAACTAATGCATAGATGCGTGCCTCTGTACCAGTCAGGCTCGAGGGTAGTTCAATGAAATTTACCCCACCAAATCCACCACCTTTAGCTACTGGTTGATTGTGCCAGGTAATGCGAAATAAGTTGCGAGGATGCACATCCCATAAACCAATGCCTGATAATTCTTCTTTGATCTTAGCTGGGATCAGTTCAGGGTTCTTCATCTGGGCATAGGTAGGAATGATAATATTCCGTTCGCGTGCTCTTTGTACTGCCCGTTCCTGTCGATCTTTTATTACGGTTAAATCAACTTTACTCATACGCAACTACTCCTTATCATGATTGATATTATCTTCTTCAGGACTTTCGCTAACAATATAGAGCGGCCTGCCTTTGACTTCATCATAAATTCTGCCAACATATTCACCTAAAATACCCAAGCTGATCAATTGCACCCCCCCAAAGAAAAGCACCGCGATCAAGGTGGTTGCCTGTCCTAAAAATGCTTGCTGAGTGATCAGTCGTACAATGATCACAATGGGTATAGCCAGGATACTGATACCGGCTGAGATAAATCCAAGGTAGGTAGCAAGCTGTAAAGGAAAATATGAAAAACTGGTGATCGCATTGAGTGCCAGTGCGAGCATCTTTTTCAATGGATACTTCGTTTTCCCTGCAAAACGTGCTGCTCGTTTATAAGACACTCCAATTTGCTTGAAACCAACCCAGGAAGACATCCCGCGTAAAAAGCGGTGTGTCTCCCGCATTTTTCCCATTACATCCACAACCTTGCGATCCATCAATCGGAAATCGCCAGTATCAAGGGGAATATTGATATCAGTGATCTTGGAGATCAACCGGTAGAAAACAGATGCGGTTGTTCGTTTGAACCAGGTTTCGCCTTCTCTCTCTGCACGAACTGCATACACCACCTGATATCCTTCTTTCCATTTTTCGATCATTTCCAAAATTACTTCCGGTGGATCCTGCAGATCTGCGTCGATGATTACCACTGCTTTTCCTCGGCTGTAATCCATTCCCGCTGTTACTGCTACCTGGTGTCCAAAATTTCGGGCGAAGATCACCGGCCTCACCCGACTATCCTGTTTTGCCAGACGGCGAATAATCTCGGTTGAGCCATCCTGGCTTCCATCATCAACAATGACCAGTTCCCAGGGTTCTTTCGTAGTTTCCATCACTTCACTGACGCGGCTTACGAGAACATCCAGACAATCCTTTTCATTGTAGACAGGAGCTATGATAGAAAAAGTAGGTAACATGATCTTTTCTGTTTTCCTATTGGTTCAAATGCTTCTTTAATGCAGATAAAGTAGGCTCAATAATCGGAGCTTCGGTGACAGCCATGAGCGCAGCACGCACATCCTTCAATCCGTTGCCAGTATTCAACACAAGAATGCGATCTTCACCAGAGATCAAGCCTGATTTCAAAGCCTTTTTCATTCCAGCATAGGCGGTAGCTCCTGCGGGTTCAGCAAAAACGCCAACTTTTCCTAATTCACCGATTGCTGAGATGATCTCTTCATCTTTCACAGTAAGGTATGCACCATTTGTTTGAGTGGCAGCTCGCACTGCACGCACACCATCACGAGGTAAATCAACCGAAATGCTGTCCGCAACTGTCTTTGCTGAAACAGGAGTAATTGTTTCTGTCTTTGCTTCAAAGGCATTGGCGACTGCAGCAGAACCTTCAGATTGAATTCCATATAATCTTGGCATGACGCGCAACCAGCCTAAAGATTGAAGGTCCTTAAAACCTTTATGAATGCCAGAGATAATGTTTCCATCTCCTACAGAAACAAAAATATGCAGTGGAGCTTCGTCAGGCTCGAAACCAAGCATCACCTGTTCCCAAATTTCCAAAGCAGCAGTCTTTTTTCCTTCAGCAGTGAAGGGATTGAATCCAGTATTCCGGCAATACCAGCCAAATTCCTGTGCAGCTTCAATCGTAAGATCAAATGCATTATCATAGGTACCGTCTACCAGGATAACCTGTGCACCATAGATCAACAACTGGGCAACTTTTGCAGGTGGGGCAGATTTCGGCGCAAAAATGACCGCCTTTTGACCAACTGCAGCAGACATACCCGCCAAAGCAGCACCTGCATTACCCGTTGATGCTGTAACAATTACCTCAGCACCAATTTGTCTGGCTCGTGCTACCAGAATAGCGCTCGCTCTATCCTTGAAGGATGCAGTCGGATTCTTTCCTTCATCTTTCAGCCAAAAATCTTTCAAGCCATATTGATGCTTGATTTCAGGAAGGGTGTAAATTGGTGTCCATCCTGCTGAGCGTAGAGGTGTGCCTTCTCCACCTGGATCTTCTACAGGGAGCAGAGGTAAATACCGCCACAACGAAAAGTCACTTCGTGAAGTGATGTCATCAATCTCATAATGCTGTTTGATATGTTCATAATCCAACACAACATCCAGATTACCCCCATCATGGGGGCAGGTGTAGGTCACTTCATCTGGTCGAAATTCATGCCCACACAACGAACAGCGATAACCAACAAACGAATTCATATTCTCCTCAAATATATATATTCTGCGCCAGGAAAATGCTTCACAGCCATCCTGGCTATTCATTTTCAAAAGGAATACCTAGCGAAGCGGGTGGTGATGTACGCAGAGCTCGCAAGATCTTTGAAATAATTGCTCGCGGTTTTTCTGGTAGAGCTGCCAATTCCCGATCCACCCATTCTGCACGTCCCACATTGACCAACAGGAGGGTAAGGATCATAAGTGGAAACGGTGCAGCCTGCAATATTTGAATCGGAATTTGAGTAGAAGATTGCAGCGTGATTCCCAATTGCTGAAGGGCAGCGAAGAAATACGCTCCAAATGCTACGCGCAGTGGATTCCAACCTCCAAAGATCGTAATCGCTAATGCGATCCAGCCTACGCCGTCCAGACCAGAAAGTTGACTACTCCAACCAATTTTTACCGCGAGACTATACATCGGACCTGCCAGACCCACCAACGCGCTTCCAAGGATGGTATATAAATATCGTAAACCATTTACATTTGCCCCACGAACAAATGCAGCCGCAGGTCGTTCGCCAACACCGCATAACATCAAGCCTGGGCGTGTCTTGAACATGAAAATGTACGCAGCGATGATAAAGATATACGAGGCATATACCACGATCGAATGATTAAAGAATACCGGTCCAACAAAAGGAATATCAGATAATCCGGGAATTGGAATTTTTGAGACAAATATTCCGGGTTTGTTGTTAAAAGGTGCACCTAAGAAGTAAGACAGGTCACGTCCCAGAAGTGCCAGAACAAATCCAATAGCTACCTGAGATTGTTTCAATGTGATGCTGCTAAAAGCAACAATTGCTCCAACCAATGCCCCAATTAAAGCTCCTGCTAAAAATCCTAGAAAGAGGCTGTTTGTGGTTAAAGCAACCACAAATCCCGCCATCGCAGTCAATAAGATCGTTCCATTGACTGAAAGATTGGTGATACCACTCTTTTCTGTAAAGTTTTCACCAATGGAGGCGAATAGTACCGGTACAGCATATTCCACAATTCCAGCCAGAGTTGTTAAAGTTGTACTATCCATTGGCTGCTCCTAATGTTTTTTCACCAGGCGTTTTCGAACGCCATCTGCCATGAGAACAAATAAAACCAGGAATCCCTGTAATACACCAGAAAGGTAAGTGTTCAATCCCATATATTGAAGCTCGACATTCCCAATTCCCAATGCAGCAAAGAAGAAGGCAATAAAAGGTGACCAGATGGGATGGTAATTCACCAGCATGGCAACCAGAAGTCCCAGAAAACCATACCCGGCTCCTGCATCAGGGATAAGGCTGTATTGTTTCGAAGTTACAAGAATTGCTCCGGTAATTCCAGCAAATAAACCACAAAGTCCAAATGCTAGTAAAAAGTATCGTGTAGTGGGAATGCCCAGGATGTAAGCAGCTTTATCGTTCTTTCCGATCGCTTTCAGTTTTAAACCAAAATGCGTACCTTTCAACATCACTGCCACAAAGATCACAAGAATAATTGCAACAATTAAAGTTGTTAAACTAATATTCGTACCTTCAATAAAAGGAAGGCGGAATTTCGGATCGATCCATTCAGTTCCGCTGCTCGAAGCAACCCCTGGACGTTTCCAGGGACCAAATATTAGCCAGATAGCGACAGTTTTAGCAACGAAATTTAATCCCAGGCCACCAAAGATTTCGTTCACCCCCCCAAAGATTTTCATCAATCCCGGCAACAAAGCCCACAGAATTCCACCCAGAGCGCCTGCAAGGATCGCCAGGATTGTTACCATATTTGGCGCCAGGCTGGTATGATCGAGCAAACGGAAAGCCCCAATTGTGAATATGGCACCAAATGTTATCTGACCTTCCATGCCGATATTCCAAAGCCCCGCTGTAAATGTGAATAGCAAACCCGATGTGGCAATCACCAGGGGAACCCATGATGCCAAAACGGTTGTTATTTTTATCGGAGTTCCAAAAGCTCCAATCAGAATATTCTTATATGCTTCAAGGGGCTGTGCTTTGGCTACTACAAGTACAAGAGAAGTGAACAACAAAGCCATAAGAATGGCTGAAATCCTGATCCCCAGATCAATCCAGGTAGATTTCTTTAGAATTGCAGGAGTACGCCCTGCCTGTGGTTCTAATGACATCTGGATGCTCCTTCGAAATGACTTACCATCCCTTACCACCGATCAACTGACCCAGTTCCTCAACTGTGGTTGTATTTGCATCAATGGGTTTCGATACCAGCCCACCAAAGAATACCAGGATACGATCACTGTATTGGATGATCTCATCAAGATCAGACGAGGTGAATACAATGGAAGTGCCTTCCTTGCATCGCTCTTTCATCTTTGACCAGATCCATATAGCTGATTCAATATCCAGACCACGAGTTGGATGTTCCAGTAAGATCAGACTCAACTTGTTTCGTAATAATGCCAGTAAGGCACGCTGTTGATTACCACCAGACAATTGTTCTATACGGCTTACAGGCGTACCTTTAATATAAAACTCTCGAATCCTCTGCTCGGTCAAATCCATTGCACTTTTCTGATCGACAAATAATTCGCGGTGTTCTTCAGATAGAATAAAATGTTCAGTCAGGGTCAAACCGGTGATCAACCCTTCTTCCAGTCTTGCTGCTGGCAAATACGCTATACCTGCCTTCTTAAAGGTCGCATATGATTTCCCGGCGAAATCTTTCCCATCGATGAGTATTTTTCCATTAACAGGGCGCATTAATCCTGTAAGCATTCGCAGGAACAACCTTTGACCGGAGCCTTCCATTCCAGCCAAACCAATCACTTCACCGCAATTTAGCTCAAGGTTGATATCCCGCATACGAAGCCGGTAATCTTCCAGCCCAATATTTTCTAATTTAAGAGAACAAACACTTTGCTTCGAGGAGGTTTTGCTTCCAACCTCAATAGATTTGCCAAACATCATATTAACAAATCGATCAGTGTCATACGGAGGTTCGACCTCACCAACGAGTTTCCCCTGTCTCAGTACTGCAACGTGATTACATAATCCTTCCACTTCTTCAAGCTTATGAGAAACAAAAATTACAGTTAATCCCTGGCTTGCCAGTTTCACAAGTGTCGTAAACAGTTTTTCTTTTTGATTGGCTGAAATACCAGTGGTAGGTTCATCCAATATGAGAACTTTTACTCCCAACCAGAGTAAACGTAATATCTCTAGCTGTTGCCGTTCGCCAACCGTCAGTGTCTCAACAAACGTATCAGGTTTGATCTGAAAATCAAACTCTTTCGATAATCGGATGATCTCTTTTTCGACTTCTTTTTTATTAGGAAACAATCCACCTGGTCGTCCAAGCAAGAAATTATCAATAACTTTCATGGGCGGGAAATCAAGTGGATCCTGATGAAGCATACCAATTCCTAGTTCCACTGCATCTTCAGGTGATGATATTTTCACCGCTTTATCATCGAGTAGTATTTCACCCGATTCTGCTTGATAAAATCCTGAAAGTATTTTCATTAAAGTGCTTTTTCCAGCGCCATTTTCCCCCAGAATTCCAAAGATGCTGCCCGAAGAAATATTCATGCAAATATCATCATTTGCATGAACCTTTCCAAACCACTTATGAATATGCGAGAATGAAATGTTCAACAGCCTACCCTCAAGACCACGAAATAATGAGGGGAAGGGATTTCCTTCCCCTCATACGAAATGAACTACTCGCTTTGACCTTCCATGCCTTCCAACAGCTGAGGAAGATACCAGACCTGATAATCGGTCGCAACTACACCATCAGCAAGATATTCAGTACCATCTTGCAAATTGATCGGGCCAGTCCACAAATTCAGACCGCCACCTAATTCGCTAATGAATTGATCGACCAGGGCAGAGTTCTCTTCTGAAAGTGCGCCACCTTTGTTGAAACCAACTGCTGAAGTATCAGGGTTGTTGATATCTGACCAGTCTGGACCAACAAGTTCAAAGGAAGACTCCCATGTTCCATCCTGAATGGATTGGATGGCTTTTACATAGGAAGGACCCCAATTGAAGTATTCGACACCAAGGCAGACATCATCTGCACCTTCGCAGGCTCCCTTATAATCATATGGTAGAGCCCATACTTGTTTACCATCGGCAGCAAATTTCTTAGCTTCAGTGAGAGCTTCAGTAGTATCGATGGAACTTAGAACTACATCATATCCGGTATTATAGAAATCATCAGCTACCTGCGTAGGATCAAGAGTGACACCAGGGAGGTTGAACCAGAAACCAATCCAGGTTACTTTGAACTTTAAATCGGCAGGATCTTTCTTGAGATAATTTGTCCAGCAATATTTAGCGCCTAAATAAGCAGAAGCAGCAAAACGACGGGTTTCATCATTGATCAATGGACCAAGGAAACCGATCTTTCCAGTCTGTGAAGTCAGGGCAGCCGCACAACCAGCGATCATCTTGCCATATTCCATACGGCCCATGATATTCTTCATGTTGGGAAGATCAACATAGTTTTTACCTTCTTTCCAGGCAGAATCGCCAGAAGCATGAATGACATATACATCAGGATGCTCTTGTGCGAATTTGATTGCGTTGTCTTTTTGGTCGTCAGAGTTGAAAATAACCAGTTTAGCGCCTTTGGAAACCATATCCGCAGCTAATTCAGCTGGAGTCTGGGTATGTGCAGTTGAACCGGTGTAGACATTTTCAAGATAGAGAAATTCTGTACCTGGAAGTTTTTCCTGAACATAGAGAGCTGCATCATAGTGAGCCTGGCTCCATCCCATATCAGTGGATGGTCCTACAAGCAGCAGGCCGAATTTAATTGGAGCAGCTTCAGTTGGCACTTCGGTTGTTGCAACCACTGCTTCAGTAATTTCAGCTGTAGCAGTCTCTTCTACCGATGGTGCTTCTGTCGCTTCGGGTGCTTGAGTCGCCTTTGGGCCACAAGCGGTCAATATCATGCTCATCATGATAAAAACACTTAGCATAATCCATGCTGTTTTACGTGACATGTTCTCCTCCAATATAAAATTTTGTGTATAAACGGATCTGGGGTATGTTTTGAAGTATCTCTCGCCGGAAAACCACCTCCTTCCGAACTGGTTAAAAAGCCAGGCGCATTAAAACTTCTTAACAATCCATTTATACCATGAAACTAAAAGGCATCTCTAAAATTTAATATAAAAAATCTGTCGGGCAACATTCATAAATGCTGCCCGACAGGTTTTCATTAAGGAACTATCCAGGTGCCAGTTTCGCCCTTCAAAGCACGACCGATATTCTCTGGGTTGGTGACAAGGGCTTTCTTACCACCATTTTCCAGATACCAGATAATCGCCTGGATTTTCGGCGCCATGGAGCCCTTGGCAAAGTGTACGCCCTCAGCCAGGTAAGCTTTTGCTTCTGCCAGGGTCATTTGATCAATTTTCTGCTCATTAGGTTTTCCAAAGTTAATGGAAACTTTTTCAACTGCAGTTGAGATCAGGAACAGATCAGCTTTAACTAATCGGGCTAATAAACTGCTTGCATAATCTTTATCAATAACCGCTGCTACACCTTCAAATGTGCCATCTTCTTTCTCAATGACGGGAATACCACCACCACCAACGGTGATCGTGATCACACCAGCCTGGATCAATGCTTTGACCGCATCTACTTCGACTACTTTTTGTGGAATTGGAGAAGCCACCACGCGTCGCCATCCTCGTCCCGCATCTTCAACAACCGTCCAACCCATTTCAGCGGCACGTCGCTTTGCTTCTTCTTCATCCATGAAGCCACCGATTGGTTTTGAGGGATTTGTGAATGCTTTATCATTGCGATCCACAGCCACCTGGGTTACAACTGTAGCAACTGGTTTCTTGATCCCTCGGCGATGCAGTTCATTTTGAAGGTTCTGTTGTAACGCATATCCAATGGCTCCTTGGCTGTCAGCTCCACATACATCCATAGGAACTTCATGCATACCTTCGTATTTAGCTGCAATTTCAGATCGGCGAATGATGAAACCCACCTGAGGTCCATTACCATGCCCAATAGCAACATCCCACCCGGCTTCGATCATATCAGCAATGTGAAATGTTGTTTCTTTTGCTGCCAGATATTGATCTTCGACTGTTTGATGGTTTTTATCCTTAATCAAACTGTTACCACCAATGGCAACTACTGCAATTTTCTTCGACATACAAAAATCCTTTTCTCGTCTTTTATAAATATACCTTCAGTATCTAATCCCTCACCATGAGAGAACCTCATGGTGAGGGATTAGATTTATCCCATTGTAAGTGCCATGACGGCATTTTGGGCATGCATACGATTTTCTGCTTCATCATAAACAACAGACTGCAAGCCATCGATTACACCATCAGTAACTTCAATATTTCGATCAGCAGGCAGTGGATGCATATAGATAGCATCGGGTTTTGCCAGTACCATTTTCCGTTCATCTGTGATCCAGTGCTCATACTTCTTGATAATCTTCGCACCTTCTTCTGGATCTGGTGTGTGAACCATCGCGCCCCAGGATTTTGCGTAAATGATATCAGCATCTTTGAATGCTGCTTCCATGTCATCCATTACTTCAAAACCAACACCAAACTTGCGCGCCTGCTCCTGTGCCATATCCATGATTTCTGGCATCAACCGGAACTCTGGTGGATGAGCAAGAACTACATCCATGCCAAAGCGCGGCATTTGCAACACCAGACTTTGAGGAACGGACATGGGTTTCTGGTAAGAAGCCGCATATGCCCATGAGACAACCATCTTCTTGCGTCGAAGATCGCGTCCTTTTTTCTCAACAATGGTCATCAGGTCAGCCAGACATTGGAATGGATGATACACATCGCATTGCATGTTCAGAACTGGCACACGAGATGCTTTGGCAACAGCATTTTGATATTTATTTCCGATACCCCAATCAACATGGCGGATTGCAATGCCATCGAAGTAACGCCCAAAGATTTCTCCGATTTCTTTTGGGGTATCCCCATGAGAAATCTGTGTAGTGCGGCTTTCAATGAAAGCTGCATGACCACCAAGGTGCGCCATGCCAGCTTCAAAAGAACCGCGGGTTCGGGTGCTGCTGAAGAAGAACAGCATTGCAAGTACTTTATCCCGCAACAGTGCGGTGGATTCATTCAATGCGCGTTTGCGTTTCAGGTCAAAAGCAACATCTAATACAGTTTCGACTTCTTCCTTACTGAAATCGAGGTCGCCAATCAGGTCACGACCATGTAAGTATGTTTGCATAACAGCATCTCCAATTCTTTTATTCCATCGCGCCTAATACCAGCGCCAAAAGAGCCATACGCATTACAACACCATTGTAGGCTTCCTGCCAGTAGCGTGACCAGCGGGTAATATCAACATCGGGTGGAATTTCATCCATACGAGGAAGGGAATGCAGTAAGATCGCATCAGATTTTGCTTTGGTTGCCAGTAATTCACGGGTGATCTTGTAATTGCTGGGGGTCAATCCGTGCTCTCCAGCTTCCTGGCGAGATTTGGTGTAGTCTGGTTGAACAACTGGCTCTACCAGAATGACATCTGCTTTCGCAATTACCTGTTCAACATGTTCTGCAATGGTGAAATTGAGATTATATTGCTTCAGCTCTTCCTGAAATTCTGGCAGAATTGACATTTCGGGTGGTGCCACGAATGTGATCGGGCAATCGAATTGGGTAAGCGCATAAGCCAAGGAGTGCATAGTGCGCATGCGCATATCGCCAACTGCAAGCCAGGTTAATCCATCAATATGACCTTTCTCCGATAAGACTGTGTATAAATCGGTTAAGATCTGGGTAGGATGCTCACCCCAACCATCACCACCATTAATGATCGGAACAGATGCCCATTTAGCTGCTTCCATCGGGGCACCCTGCTGGAAATGGCGCATAACAATCACATCACCGTAGAATTCGAGCATTTTTACAGTATCTTTGATACTTTCTTGATACCAGTCACCTGCACGGGTCATCTTGGCATCGGAAAAACCGGTAACATGTCCACCCAGACGATGCATGGCAGCTTCATGGGCAAGCCGGGTGCGGGTGCTGGGTTGATAAAAAGCAGTGACCAATGTTTTTTCTTTGAGCATGTCCACATTGCGGCGGCTGCGAGCAATAGGTTCAAGCTCTTTTGCTACTTCAAAAACATGAAAAAATTCGTTTCGTTCGAAATCTTTCAGAGAAAGAATATCACGACCAGCAAAACTACGCATTTCAAATACCTCCTGAGGTTTACAAAATAGTTATTGATTTCCTTCTACACGGCGAACTACATGGAAACGAAAATAGCCAGGTAGGAAATAACTTTGAGAGATATCAACCACGCGACTGTTGATATCATACAATTGACTGGACATTTGTAGCAGTACATCACCGCGTTGGATCTGCATCGCCCGAGCAATTTCAGCTGGAGCAGCTACAGCCTTAATTTCTGCTACCGAAGTTGATAAATTAAAATCTCCTCGATTCAACATGAGATCAAGAACTGAACCAGTAAATCCATTATGCAAATCTTCCGATGAAAAGAGATCGGCAGCGATCTCATCAATCAGGAACGCTACTGGTCGCATTTCTGCAAGAATGATTCGGCTTACCTTTATCACGTCACTTCCGACAGGTATCTGGAAAATTTCAGCCTGGGCTGCATCAACGGGATGATGTTTAATTCGCAGTTCACCCATGGATACATCCAATTGAATTCTACCTGCCATTTTTTCAATACTTTCCAGTACCTCAAGTCCAGTTTCTATTACTTTAGAGCGTCCGACAACGAATGTGCCGACACCCTGCCTTCGACGGATCAATCCCTGTCCCTCAAAAGTACGCATTGCTTCACGCAATGTTGCTCGTGAAACACCTAATTGACATGCCAAATCAGGTTCGGAAGGCAATCGATCTCCTGCTGGTGTTTCAGCTATGAGCACTGCTAATTCTTGCTGCAACCTTTGAAAGGGATGAAGAGATTCATTTACAGGCATTTTGTCTTTTTCTGGATTTCCAGTCCTCCTTTGGAAGAATTGATTGATTTTCTAGCTGGTCTCATTCCAATAACTGCACAAAATCAAACCGGGTGGTGTCCACCAATCCCAGGTCCGAAATTCGAAGTTCAGGAATGACCACCAGCCCCAGTAAACTGAGCTGCATATTTGGATTTTGAATGGCACATCCACAGCTCTGAAATCCCATCAAAACAGAATCTGCAGCCTTTGCTACATCTACAGCAGGCTCATCCGACATCAACCCTGCGATGGGAAGTGTCACCTGTCCAATCACTTTCCCTTCTTTGACCACAATTTGACCGCCATTCATTGCAGCCAGGTGATTGGCAGCAATCGCCATATTCTCCTCATCAGTGCCCGCAATGATCATATTATGACAATCATGTGCAACTGTGGTAGCAACTGCACATGGGCAGGTAAAACCAAACCCCTTGACCAGACCCATTTGTACTTTCCCGGTATTATGGTGTCGCTCAATTAATGCCAATTTAGCTATATCACGTTTCATGTCTGGCAATATCTCACCATTTTCGGGAATGACCGTCATCAGCAAATGACGCGTAGGTGCCTGATTTTCGACGATCCCAATTACATGAGCGGTATGGGGAAAATCACGCAATGCAGGGATGCAAAAATTATCTGGTGTAAGCATATGCGGAAGATGTACAGAGTGTAAAGCCCAATCAGGATATTTCATAACTGGTTTTTCGACCAGAATTGTTCCATCTTCAACAATTTGCTCGCCACGCGCAATTACCAGATCTACTTGGAAATTATTTAGATCTTTCACCAACACAACATCAGCGTGTCTGCCAGGTGCGATCAATCCCATTTCTCGTGTCAACCCAAAATGCTCTGCAGTATTGATTGTAGCCATTTGAATCGCCATCATGGGTGGTAGTCCAACTGAAACTGCATGTCGTATTGCCCTATCCATATGACCTTCATAAACAAGAGTAGCTGAATGAGCATCATCTGTACAGAGGGAGAACAGGCGGCTTTCCAATCCCTCTTCAAGAATAGCTTTTGCCTGCTGCTCGACATCTTTCCATCCAGAACCGTAGCGCATCATCACTCGCATTCCTTGACGAGCACGTTCAATGGCATCTTGCTTTTGTGTGCCTTCGTGATCATCCTGGGGTCCACCAGCAGCATAACCGTGGAAGTTGAGCCCCAGATCCGGGCTGGCATAATGCCCGCCAATCACTTTTCCTGATTGGCGTGTTACTGCCATTTCAGAATGAACTTTTTCATCTCCATTATATACACCTGGGAAGTTCATCATCTCACCCAATCCGATAATTCCTGGCCAGGTCATGGCTTCTGCAACTTCTGCTGGCCCAATCGAACCGCCCGGAGTTTCAAATCCAGGAGCGGAGGGCACACATGAAGGCATCTGTACATAAACATGGATAGGCTGCTGCCTGGCTTCTTCAAGCATCAGGCGCACGCCACGCAATCCAAAGACATTCGTGATCTCATGTGGATCAATGAACATTCCAGTTGTTCCATGTGGCAGCACCGCACGCACATATTCACTGACCGTTAACATTCCTGATTCCACATGTAAATGCCCATCTATAAGACCGGGAACAAGATATCGCCCATCAGCATCGATTACCCGTGTATTTTCACCAATCGTATGATTTGCATCAGGACCCACATAGGCAAATCTCCCATCAATGATGGCAATATCTGTGTTTGGAATAATTTCACCCGTCTGCACGCACACCCAATGTCCGTTTCGAATTACCAGATCAGCGGGTAAACGACCCATTGCACAATCGACCAATATTTTCGAGCTGTAATAGGCTATTTGCATTCTGTCTCCAGAATCCCTTTTCCTTTATTTCAAGGTAATGGAATACCACTTAATCGTGATGCAGCATGATTATGTTTTTCGATCAAACGATGAACATCGACATTCACAAGTTCACCATTTTTCACAACAACTTTTCCTTGCACTACATTCCAATCCACTTTCTGTGGAGCACAAAACAGGATTGATGCCACCGGATCGTGTAACCCCCCGGCATAATCCAGTCTATTTACGTCAATCGCAATAAAATCAGCACATTTACCCGGCTCCAAAGAACCAATATCTTTACGCCCTAAAACTTCTGCTCCACCACGGGTTGCCAATTCCAGTGCCCGCCTTGCTTTCAGGAGTGGAATGGTGTTTGAGCTGGATAGAGATGCCCCCATTAAACCGGCACGCAGTCGCGCAAGCAGCAATGCCTGCCGTGCTTCTGCCAGCATATTAGAGCCATCATTGCTGGCTGAACCATCAACACCTAAACCAACCCGCACATTCGCCTGAATGTACTCCCATAAAGGTGCAATACCAGAAGCCAACCTCATATTGGATGTTGGGCAATGCGCTACACCACAGCCATATTTTGCAAATACGTTGATCTCTTCCTGGTTGATATATATGGAATGAGCGAACCAGACGTCTTCGCCGACCCAATCCACCTGTTGCATGTATGCCATCGGGCGATACCCAAATCTCTGTTGGCAAAAAGCTTCTTCATCTTCTGTTTCTGCCAGGTGAGTATGCATATGCACACCATAATGCCGCGCCAGTTTGGCAGATTCACGCATCAGGTTTTGAGTAACATTGAAAGGCGAACAGGGAGCAACAACAATCTGTAGCATGGCTCCAGGTTCAGATTGGTGATACTGTTCGATCAGCCGTTGGGTATCGCGTAAAATCGCATCTTCATTTTCGACCAGGCTGTCTGGTGGAACCCCACCCTGGCTTTCGCCCATACTCATCGACCCTCGTGAAGCATGTAGCCGAATGCCAATTTCCTGAGCTCCAGCGATTTCATCATCTACCCTGGAGCCATTGGGATACAGGTACAGATGATCGGATGCAGTTGTGCAGCCAGATAACGCCAGTTCTGATAAGGCTGTTTGGGTGGAAATATAAATATCTTCCGGCGTGATCTTGCACCAGAAAGGATAATGAGCTCTTAACCAGTTAAAAAGGTTAACATTTTGTGCTGTGGGTACTGCCCGGGTTAGTGTCTGAAAAAAATGATGGTGAGTATTGACCATGCCGGGTAGAACGATATGACCGGACATATCGATAATTTCATCTGCAGTTTCAGGCAGAGAATTGGTTTCACCTACCTGCTCGATAAATCCATTCCTGACAAAAAGACCACCGTCAGGTATTTCCCTTCGATGGTCGTCCATAGTTACCAGAATTGCTGCGTGGCGTAGGAGTAACGTGGTCATATTCAAAGTGTAATCAGATTTTTTTCGTTTGTCAATTGTCAGACAACATCAATTTGTTATTTTCCCAAAATTCTCATTTTTCTTGTGATGCTATAATTACTTCTGGAGCGAAAATGAACGGTCTTTTCTACCAGATTGGGCTCTTTCTTCAGCAATCACCTGGGAATGTGTTCTTTCACCTGGTGATACTTTTTTCCTTATTTGCAACTTTCCAGGCAATCTGGATCAATCAGCGTAATAGCCGTTTTCTTCACATCAAAAGGATGCGTACAGGGCTCGTGGTTCTGCTTATTGGCCAAAGTTTGATCCTGTTAGCATCTTTGATCAGTCAGTTGGCTGGAATTTCACCACAGACTCTCCTTCCTACCCTGGATCGAGCAGTGATCCTGATCAGCCTTATATGGATCCTCTGGTTATGGATAGCTCCAAAACCGTCACATTTCATTGATCGAGCAATAGTAGGGTTAAGTTTGTTCTTCTTGATCCTTTGGATCATCTCGTTGATCATCTGGTTTCCCCAAAGTAAAAACAATGAATTTAACACAACGGGAATGGCACTTGGATGGGACATCTTGCTGTGTGTCCTTTCTCTTTTTGGAGCGTTTACAATCATTCGTAACCGCCCATTCATCTGGAGTTTTGGATTTGTCATCTGTATTCTGATATTCATTGGAGGAATGTTACAGATTTTCCTTGGTAATTCACAAGGGAATCTGGCAGGAATACTTCGTCTATCATTCCTGGTATCATTTCCCCTGCTTCCTTTCCTCGCAATGCGTCTTTTTTCACCACCAGTGGCAGAACAAACGGGCGAGCAGGCTCGAATGTACCGTGAACGTCGTCGATATTCTGCAGACCCGCGTACATTGCAAACCTGGCTTCACATAACGCAAGAGCTTCCAGAAGGCGCACTTCCCCCACTCATTGCAAAAGCGATTGGGCAGACCATGTTAGCAGATATTTGTTATCTCATCCTAGCGCCAAGACAACAGGATGATTTGATCTTTCTCTGTGGATATGACCTGATTCGTGAAGTAGAATTGCCTGGTTTCAGCAAACCACAAACTTTCCTTCCTGTGTTATCCAGCGCAGTTCAGCGTGCAAAACCGTATATTCACAATGTTGATACCAATCTAATCCCCGAACTTGACAACCTTGCTGATGCCTTAGACCTACGTGATGCTGCCAATACCATGTATGTTCCACTGGCGAATTCTGAGATCACCTGGGGCGGAATACTTCTCTTATCTCCTTTTGCTGAACGTATCTGGACTCAAGAAGATCAAAAGTATATACAAGGTCTTTCTGAATTTGTACTTCAAACTCTTCTTAACCTGCAACGTCATACAGAAGGTTCTCCTGATACATCACCTGAAAAAATGGATCTACAGAAAAAGCAAGCAGAATTGGATGAGCTTCAAGGGGAATTCCGGGAACTGTTGCTTGCTTATAATGAACTACAGCTTCTTCAGGATTCTACCCAGTTAACAGAACCAGAAACTCATAAGGTAATCACTAGCAATATTTCAGAAGAAAGCCTCATCCCCGAAATACCCACATTGTCACCTTCCTCAGAAGAGGTACCTGATTATTCTGATAAAGGCACTGCAACGCTTATTCAGCCAACGAATAATGAAGTCTCTCAAGAACTACAACTGACCCTTGAAGAATTATCGAACCTGCAAGGGCAACTGACTGAAGCGCGAACCAAAATTAGTAAACTTGAAAAACAGGCTGCTCTACATCCAGCAGTGCAATCCGCCTCCCCTGAATTCTTTATCACCTCTGCCCAGGAGATCCGTCGCCCATTATCTTCTTTGATGGGATATATTGATATCCTTGAATCAGAGACTGCCGGTAAGCTTAACGAAGTACAACGATCATTCCTGGAACGAATCAAGATCACTGTAGAAAAACTTCACACTCAACTCGATAACCTGATCCAGCAAACCACTCAAGGCTTCCCTGATCTAGATATTTCTCCTTCTCAAATTGATTTGATGACCGTTATTGACCAGGTGATCTCTGATACAGCTTCAGATTTCCTGGAAAAAGATATCAAGTTTCGCATGGATGTATCCAATGACATTCCTTCCCTTATAATAAACCGGGAAGCCTTAATAAAAGTTTTGAGACAGTTATTGCAAAATGCTATCATCGCAACTCCTGCTGGAAATTCGGTTTTTTTGAGAGCCAACCGTACAAAGCAAGATGATCAAGAATTCATTGTGATCCAGATAACAGACAGCGGAATAGGGCTAAATGATGAAGAAATATCGCTTATCCAATCCCAGATTAATGTTGACAGTACCGCTGAAATTGCAGGGTTGGGAATTCCTTTCAAAGATATGCTCACAATAAAGAACCTGGTGAACAAGTTGGATGGAAGATTATGGATAGAAAGCCAGGCAAAAGAAGGAACTTCTATCAATGTAATATTGCCTGTAGCCCCTGGGGAGACTCAGGTAATGGATGGATATGACGAACGTAAAGAATGAGATCCTGCGTGGTTTTGGCGCCGCTGGGTTGATCATGGTAGCAATTCTTGGTGGGTTTATGATTTCTTCGTCCGAATCAATGATCTCTATCCTGCCATTTGCTTCTTCAATTACGCCTGAACCATCAGAAGAGCAAAAAACCACTGAAATATCAACCAGCATTATCACAAATTCCGCTACGAATACGATAATCCCCACCAAAACAAAAACAGCAACAAGTACTCATACATACACCTCAACATGCACTACTACACCTACTATTTGCCCCATTCCTAAGGGTTGGAAAGAATATGTTGTGAAGCAGGGTGATACTCTAAAAAGACTTGCAAAAAGCCGAGAGATCACAGTAGATAATTTACAAACAGGCAATTGTCTGGTTTCAGACCAGATCGTTCCTGGAAGTATTCTCTTCCTGCCACCAATCCCACCGAAACCGACTGCGATCATCGTAACTGAAACAGAGCCTTGCAGCAAACCCGAAGGTTGGATTCTTTACACCATCCAGCCTGGTGATACGTTATATGCTTTGGCTGCCAAATTTGGTGTGACTGTACAAGAAATACAACAAGTTAATTGCATGGGATCATCAACCCTCCTGGAAATTGGGAAAACAATATACCTTCCTCAACATTTGGTCACACCAGGAATTCCGACCCCCTCGGGAGAAATTCCGACAGTTATACCCATTCCCATACCTACATCCGGTGGATAAAAAATGAAAAAACACTGGAAGCAGGGTTTGATCTTCTTTGTAATAATAATGATAATGGCAGGATGTTCCTTCCCAGGATCATCCATTAGTTTGCCCGCATCGATTTCCATGTTTTCTAATAAAACACCTGGACCAACTGCCAGCCGGACACCTTTTCAACCTGTTCCACCAACTGCCACTCACACGCCTTTGCCAACCATTACACCATCTATAACGCCTACATTTACAATTACCCCCAGCCCAACCCCCACCGAGACACCGCTGCCTTTTACCCCTACACCCTGGTATTTTGACCTTAACATGCCCGAAGGTCAGGAACTATTCCTGGTCCTTGGATCTGATGAAAGACCCGGTGGTGGCTTTAGAACCGATGTTATTTTACTGGTGATCTTGAACCCAGAACAAGGTACTGCCAGTATTGTCTCTTTTCCTCGTGATTTATATGTATACATCCCTTATTATGGAATGAACAGGATCAATACCGCCATGAATATGGGTGGTTTCGCCGCACTGGCAGATACTCTTGAATATAACTTCGGAGTACGCCCAACCCATTACATCATGACGAATTTTAACAGTTTTATTGACATAGTTGACACGCTGGATGGAATTGATGTGAATGTAAAGAAAGAGTTAGTGGATTATTGTAACCTGCCAATTGCTTATGGCGATTATTGCATCATCCAGCCGGGAGTCTTTCCAATGGATGGGCAAACTGCTTTATGGTATGTTCGCTCACGAAAATCTACCAACGATTTTGATCGCAATCGTCGCCAACAAGAGGTCATTCTGGCATTATTTGAACGTATTCTAAGCATCAATGGACTCAGTCGAGTTCCAGAGTTATACGATATCCTTTCAGATAACGTAGAAACTGACCTCAGCCTTGATGATATGCTCCCCTATGTTCAGCTTGCGCCTAAACTGGCAAAAAATGGGCATATCCGTCAATATTCAATAGGGCAAAATGAAGTATGGAACTACATTGCTGAAGGCGGTGCTATGGTATTACTCCCCAATCAAGAAGCAATTTATCCTATCCTGCAACAGGCGCTTACACCGTGATTTTTTTATTTGCGATTTGACATAATTAGACTTGTCATGTAGACTGAAATAAGCTACACGAAGAGACAAGTTACCTGGAGGTCAAATTATGAGTAACCAAATACCTTCTGAGGTTCATATTACCCATACATCACCGCTAAAACCAGCGATTTCTGCATGGCAATATTTTTTAAATGATCAAGGCCGATCAAATTTCACCATTAAATCTTTTGGTGGCGATATGCAGTTATTGGCATCGTTTCTCGCTCCAGATAAAACAGTAGGACAGGTTTCTACTTTAGATCTAAATCACTTCCTGGATTGGCTACAAAAAGAACGTGGTGTTCCCTGTTCAGCGAAAAGCCTTGCAAGACGCATTACCTCCATCAAATCTTTCTTCCGGTGGCTTCATAAAAATGGCGTGATTACCACAGATCCCGCTGAAAAGATCCTCCAGCGTACAGTCATCAGCCCCTTGCCCCAGATCTTGACCCAGGAAGAACAGGAAAAAGTAATTGAAGCTGCCGATTCATTCCGCCACACAAACAGCCCGGATGCCCGACCTTATACACTTCTTACACTACTCATGTCAACAGGGATAAAAAAGGGAGAGTGTCTGGGAATCCATGTTAATCATGTTGAATTAGATTCTCCCAATGGAGCCATTCTATTTGTACGCTATGCCAGCCCACGTAATCGCTATAAAGAAAGAAAGATCTCACTTCCCGGTGATTGGGTTGCTGTATACAATGAATATGTAGCTCAATATCACCCATCGGATCAAGTATTTCCCTGGTCACCACGCAGATTGGAATATCTACTAGAAGAGATCGGGCAAAAGGCGGGAATCGCCAAGCACCTTTCTTTTGATATGTGCCGTTGGACATGCGCGGTCAATGACTGGAAGGATGGTATTGAACCAGAGAAGATCCGCCAGAAACTGGGTGTATCAAAAATTCAATATCGTGAGATCAGTATGAAATTAAGACAGCTGGCAGAAAAATAAATTCTGATCTAAAAAGCTTACATACAGTCGAAGAATTGGTCATCAGCTCTTCGGCTGTTTTTATTCCACCCACAGGTGAATTACACCGGTTGTATTTTCTGTCACACGAGCCTGGTGGCTGGTTCGAAATCCAGGGATCCAGATAATTTCATTCTTTGCACAAACCAATGGCCATAAAGCTCTAGCCTCGCGAGGCAATTTTTCATTAATCCAAAAATTCGATAGCTTGAGACTATTTCCACGCATCCCCAGGGGTTGAAAACGATCCCCAGGCAAGCCATTTCGAACCATAAAGGTTCTCCCCGTTTGTGTTTCATCCAGAAAAGCATGACCATGTTGATTCCATGCTGGGTGCATTCTGGCTGCCTCTACAGAAATTACTTCAGCATGAATATATTTTCCATTTGCCAGGGGTAAACATCCTGGAGCGGTTAAAAAAAGCCCTGGCTTTAAGGTTTGATACCAGCCAGAAACCAAAGTACAGAGGGCTCCTGGATCATTAGTGATCAGAATATCTTCTTCAATCCTTCGTAGCACAATCCCCTGTTCCAGTTCCAATTGGTTGGTTTGGGTTGGCTGATGGATAAAGGATAACCCGCGTTGAATATTATCAAAGGAAAAATCACGAGCTTGTGGAAGAAGATGTGCAATCATCCGACGAAACAGGCTACTTTGCGCCCCAGGCTGCATCAAAAGGAAAGATCCCTTTTGAAACTTGACCAGGTTTTCAGTTATTTCGGGAGATAGACTTTCCCATGCTTTTTCCAAAATATCTTGCAAAAGATCATGATCGTTTGATAGTGTTATTGTGCTTCGCAAGAGAACATTTTTAATATTGGGATTGTAAGTCTGCAAATATGGGATTAGCTCATTACGCAGCCGGTTTCTGAAATAAGTATTTTCCAGATTGCTCTTGTCGATGATAGGATGAAGGTCATGGTTACTGCAATATTCTAATATTTCGGAGCGCCAAATGCGTAACAGAGGGCGTACCAATGGGATATTTGCATCCCATTCTGGTAAGAGCTGCCTCATTTTCATTCCTTTAAGACCATTCAATCCAGATCCTCGTAAAAGATGCATCAACATGGTTTCTACCTGATCATCAGCTGTATGTGCTGTAACTACTGCCTGTGCATTGTTTTGCCTTGCTACATCGAATAAAAATTGGTAACGCGCTATTCTTCCAGCTTCTTCTATGGACAACTTCTTTTGCTTGACAATCTCCATCACATCTACTTTCTTCTCAACGAAAGCCGCCTTCCATTTTCCAGCAATGGTTTTGACAAATGAAGCATCCTCGCCAGATTCATCGCGTAATTGATGGTCAAGATGCGCGACAATAATTGGGATACCGCAAGTGAATAATAAATGTGCCAGAGACAGGCTGTCTGGACCGCCAGAAACACCTATTACAAGAGGGCTGGTACAGTTGATGCAACATTCTTCCTGAAGAATTTGGATGATTGTACGTGAATCCATAATTTTGATTATACTTTAATCATATCGAGCCTGAAGGTAGCCAGTTAGGTCAAAATATCTCTGAAGAAAGTGAAACCGGGTGAAAACAATGGGTGAACGAATTTTAATTGTCGACGACGATTTCGAAACGTTACGTATGGTTGGGTTGATGCTTCAGCGTCAGGGTTATAGCATTATTGCTGCCAATAATGGTGAGCAGGCACTCCTCCAGGCTAAAAGTGAACGACCAGACCTGATCATTCTTGATATCATGATGCCCAGTATGGATGGCTATCAGGTATGTCAACTGTTACGTGCAGAGCCGCTCACTGAAAACACCCCAGTATTAATGTTCACCGCAAAAAGCCAGTTGGATGATAAAGTTGCTGGTTATGATGCTGGTGCTGATGATTACCTCACAAAACCAGTTCACCCGGCTGAATTAATCGCTCATATAAAAGCTCTTCTTGCAAGACGTACACCCCGCCCACTTTCACCCGTTCCAATCATTGAAAAAGGAAAAATGATTGGAGTCATTGGAGCGAAAGGCGGTCTTGGTGTTTCTGCTTTGACCCTTAACCTGGCGATCAGTATTGCTAAAAAAAGTAAGATAAATATTGTGGCAGCTGAAACCCATCCTGGAAATGGCTCATGGGCAATTGATCTGGGTTTCATGAATCCGAATGGATTAAATAATCTGCTAAATATGAAAACTCATGATATCAACCGTGATTCCATAGAAAAGCAACTGGTAAAAATTACCTATGGTCCCCGGTTGCTTCTTGCAGGCAACAATCTCGCTGATGGAAATCTGGTTACTGAAGTTTCCAAAATGGAAATGATCATCCAGCATTTACCACAAATTGGAGAGCTGGTTCTGGTGGATTTTGGAGTACCAACATTACCCAATATCGAACGGCTGCTTAATTACTGTGATGAACTACTTCTTGTGATCGAACCTTTTCCTTCATGTCTAGAACACACAAAAATCCTTACCAGTGATCTTGCCAGATACGGTTTTGGCAAATCAAAATTACTGCATATTGTCATCATCAATCGGATTCGGGCAGATATGCAGCTTAGTGTTACCCAACTTCAGGAAGCCCTCAAGATCAAGGTTACCCAGATGATTCCACCTGCTCCAGAAGTGGCAATTCTGGCAGCAGAAAAAAACATTCCATTGATCGAACTGCAGCCTGAAGGGTTGCTGACCCAACAATTTGAACGGCTTGCAGATTTCATGCTGGAGCAGATACAGAAATGATTCCCACTGCTGCATTCGGGGGTATACAGAAAGCAGCAAATATCATAAAGAATGCCCACTTCGTGGTAGCTTTTACCGGAGCGGGAATTTCCACTCCTTCTGGAATACCAGATTTTCGTTCTGCAGAGACTGGCTTGTGGCAAAAAGATGATCCCATGTATGTAGCTTCTCTTTCTGCTTTTCAATTTCACCCAGAACGTTTTTTCACCTGGTTCAAACCTTTGCTACAGCAAATTTCTTCAGCACAACCCAACCTTGCTCATGTCAGCCTGGCTCAATTAGAAGCCGCCGGAAAGATCCAGGCAATTGTTACCCAGAATATCGACATGCTCCATCAGAAAGCAGGATCAAAAAACGTTTTTCCACTACACGGTTCTGTAGATAGACTTATCTGCCCCTATTGCAAAGCGGTTTACCCAATAACTCCCTTCCTGGAAAGATTCTTGCAACAAGATATCTTGCCGCGCTGCTGGAAGTGTGACCGGTATCTTAAGCCTGATATTGTTCTTTATGAGGAGTATTTACCACAAGATATTTGGAATAGGGCAGAAGAATTGATCAAAGATACAGATGTCATGATTGTGATTGGCTCCTCATTGGAGGTATTTCCTGCATGTACAATTCCACAAATGGCGGTGGAAAATCACGCCTGCCTGATCATCAACAATTTCAGCAGCACACCTCTTGATGAATATGCAGATGTTCTTTTGCCATATAACACAGTGGAGATTTTGCCAGCAATTACCGAATTGGTGTTGAAACCATGAACTCTCTGGGTCAAAAGAACTCCTATTATCGCCTTATACAGTCGCTGGCTGCTGTGCTGACAGCACAATCACCCCATGTCATGTTGCAACAATTTGCATATCACACTGCCAAACTGATAAATGCTGCTGGTTCCCTGGTGTATTTACAAGATGATCCCGCTCGATCACCAAAAATGGAGACTGTCTGGACGAAGGAAAAGGGATTTTCCACACTGGGAGAAGTTTCTGTAAATCCAATGGCAGAACTAGTAATTAGAGAAAGGCGCTCTCTTAAACTTGATCCACCTGATCATTGCTATGTCCTGACAACAGAACAAGTTTATTTTTCTGAAGTATATAGGATCACCGCAATTCCATTGCTTGCCAATAAAAAAGCAATTGGAATGGTTGAACTAATCAATCATCCAAACCCCATTTCTCCTGATGAAGAAGAGCTTTTATTGATCCTGGCTGCACAAACAGCAAAATACTACCATAAGCCTTTTGAGGCTATTCAATCTGAAACATCGGCAGATTCGGTTCCCGAATTCATTCAGCACATCCGTTCTCCATTGACCACCATGAACACGATTGCTTATCTTTTAAAACAGCCTGAACTACCGGAAGAACAACGCTTCGAACTTGTCAATTCTTTCGAATTGCATGCCAACCAGATCAATAATGTAGTGAATAGCTATGAAGAAGTAACCGATTGGGAAACCGGTCGTATATCTCTTGAACCTGTACTAACAGATATTGTTCCCATCTTATACAAATCCATTCATCAACTTGAAAATCTTGCTGAAAAGCATATGATCTCTCTACAAGAAGAAATTCCAGAAACCTTGCCCACTATTAATATCGATGGAAAACGTATAGAGCAGGTTTTCACACATATCATCCGGAATGCTATCCAATACAACCACCCTAAAGGGAGTGTTTATATTAGTGCCTGGGAAGAATCTGGTAACTTATGGGTCTGCATTCAAGATTCAGGAAACGGGATACCGGAGACAGATATTCCGGCAATTTTTGATAAATTCTATCGGGCTCACAATGCTGAAAAAGTGAAAACTGGTTCAGGACTTGGGCTCGCGCTTTGTAAACAGATCATCCAGGCTCACAAAGGGCAAATTGATTTGAAAAGCAAGCTTTCTGTTGGAACGATTGTTACGATTCAACTCCCCTTGAAAACTTAACCTACCGGCTACCCCGCCTTCCAAATTGCCTTTCCAAAACATCCACAGAAAGATGGATCATGGTAGGTCTGCCATGCGGGCAAGTCCGTGGAGAGGAACATCTTTCCAGGTCGCGCAGCAAATTCGCCTGTTCTTCAGGAGCCAATAAGGTTCCGCCCTTTACTGCGACACTTTTACACACTCTCGATGCAATGATAGCTTCCATTTCCGATCGCAGAGGACTTTCATCCTCTTCAATCTCTTCGACAACTGCTCTCAACATCACTTGAGGATCATTTTTTAGGAAAAGCGCAGGGATGGCACGAACCCGAAAGGTGTTAATACCAAATTCATCGACAACAAACCCTAATTTTGCTAAAGTTTCCAAAGAATCAGTCAGAATTGCTGATTGATGAGGTGCCAATTGAATCGTAATAGGTTGTAATAATGGCTGCATGATCATTTCTTTACCACGCTGATTCAATAATTTTTCAAATAAAACCCGCTCATGCGCGGCATGTTGATCAATGAGATATAAGCCATCTGGTCCTTCAGCAACCAGGTAGGTTGCACCGATTTGCCCTATCAACCGTAGTAAAGGCAGCCTGCCTCTTGAAAGGTCATCTGCAGGTGTAAAGGCATCAACTGTCGAATTGTTGGGCTCTACCTGGGTAGATATGCTTTCCGATTCTGCTGCCATTTGCCAATCTAAACCAGGTGCCTTTGTGACAGGAGACGAGTTGGTAGATGATAATGGTGTTCCCCATAATCTTTGCGGGTGTATAGACGGGATAGGAGAATATGCCATCACTGCTCTTCGTACCGCCCGTTGCACAGCTGAAAATACTTTATCACTACTACGAAAACGTACTTCAGCTTTGGCGGGATGAACATTGACATCTACTTCTTCAGGGGGAATTTCAATGAACAACACTGATAAAGGAAATCTTCCTACCATAAGTAAACCTGCATAAGACTGAACTATTGCAGCGTTAAGCGCGGTATCCCATATCCAGCGTCCATTCACAAAGAAGGTCATCTCTTTTCGATTCGATCGGGTAAGAGATAAAGGGCTTGTAAATCCTGTGATCGAAATATCGCCATCTTCAAAAGTCACTTCCAACATTTGGCGAGCGATCTCAACGCCATACAGACTGGCTAATACTTCACGTCTGTTTCCACTGCCATTGGTTCTTAACACAACGCGGCCATCATCCACCAGGCTAAACTGTATGTGAGAATATGCCAGCGCATATCGCGTTACCAGGGCATGAATCTGCTGCCGTTCGGTCGCATCAGTTTTGAGAAATTTCAAACGTGCTGGTACATTGGCAAATAAATTTTCGACTCGGATGGTTGTTCCTGTCGGAAACCCCATTTTTTGCAACTTACCACCTTCACCGCCCTCTATCACAAGACGTGAACCAACTTCTTCCTTTTCAGTTCGTGTGGTCAGTATACTGCGAGAAACCGAAGCGATGGAAGCTAAAGCTTCTCCGCGAAAACCCAGCGTACGGATCGCGAATAAGTCCGCTGCCGAGTTAAGTTTACTGGTAGCATGCCGGGTAACTGCCAGCTCTACTTCATCAGAAGGTATCCCTGAACCGTTATCTGCTACTTCGATCAATTGCTTGCCGGCTTGTTGAATTTGGATGGAAATGTTAGTCGCGCCAGCATCCAGGCTATTTTCGAGCAATTCTTTTACAACCGATGCTGGTCTCTCAACCACTTCACCAGCTGCTATTTGAGAGGCAACTGCCTCGGACAATAAATGAATGGGCATAGCAAGATTATATCAACAGTCAGGTCTGGAGGTCGTATTTTGCGAACAGATATGGTTTAATAAACCCATGAATATTACTATACATCTCTTTGCCACATTCAAAGTAATTGCTGGACAAAAACAATTCGAAATTTCATTACCGGAAGATACTACCATAATAAAAGCAATCCATGTCGTCGTTGAGCAAGTACCATTGCTCAAATCTCATTGGATAAACGAAGATAACGAGTTGCATGCGCATGTCCATGTCTTTTTAAACGGGAAAGAGGTGCCAACTCTTCCACATGGTTGGGATACTGTTCTCAATTCTGGTGATACTTTAGATTTTATTCCGCCGGTAGCAGGTGGATGACATTCTTAAAGATTGACGGTTCAACTTAATCCGGGTATGATGAATTTGCCCAGGTTGATCGGGTGACCGCGTCACAGTTTTGAACTGTGCCGAGGAAAGTCTGCACTCCATAGAGCATGGCACCGGGTAATACCCAGGACGGGGACGCCCTTTTTGGGTAACCTGTCGGATCGGGCCACAGAAACATACCGCCTGTCACCACTCCTCACTTCTGAAAGGAATCGAAGGAAAGGTGTCAGGTAAGGGTGAAATGGCGGTGTAAGAGACCACCGGCGTATGCAGTAATGCAGCGGCCAGGTAACCCCTGCCAGGAGCAAGGTCAAGCAGGAACATGTGGAGGCTGCTCGTCTCCTTTTAAGTTCCGGGTAGACTGCTAGAGCGTGCTGGTAACAGCTCGCCGAGAGAGATGGTCATCTATACAGGAGTCGTCCTTAGTTGGATACCCCCCTGTTAACAGAATGCGGCTTATAGATCAACCTGGGTGTCTTGTTATCTGAACCCCATCGAGGGGATATTGCGGCTTATAGATCAACCTGGGTGTCTTGTTATCTGAACCCCATCGAGGGGATATTGCAGCTTATTGATCAACCTGGGTGTCTTGTTATCTGAACCCCATCGAGGGGATATTGCAGCTTATTGATCAACCTGGGTGTCTTGTTATCTGAACCCCATCGAGGGGATATTGCAGCTTATAGATCAACCTGGGTGTCTTGTTATCTGAACCCCATCGAGGGGATATTGCGGCTTATAGATCAACCTGGGTGTCTTGTTATCTGAACCCCATCGAGGGGATATTGCGGCTTATAGATCAGCCTGGGTGTCTTGTTATCTGAACCCCATCGAGGGGATATTGCAGCTTATAGATCAACCTGGGTGTCTTGTTATCTGAACCCCATCGAGGGGATATTGCGGCTCATAGATCAACCTGGGTGTCTTGTTATCTGAACCCCATCGAGGGGATATTGCAGCTTATAGATCAACCTGGGTGTCTTGTTATCTGAACCCCATCGAGGGGATATTGCGGCTTATAGATCAACCTGAGTGTTTTAACCTCCTCTCCATATCGAAGAGAGGCCAGATGAGGCTGGATGCTCAGCATACACTGAATTCTCTCCCCCATTTGGATTCTTTCCATTGAGGAGAGAGGACAAATTTCTATTCACACACCGTAGGTACCACCATCTCCCCGCCTTCTTCTGGATAAGTTATATCCGGTAGCAATCCGTATGAAGTGCCAAAATACCTGTCGAAGATCACGCGAAACGTATTCACAGGTGTGATCGAAGGATACATCAAATTATCTGCCCCATCAGGAAGATAAACCGCATAAAGAATCTTCACCCGGTTATCGTCTCGCACGCCATGATCTCCCATCAAAACGATGATTGGTGGGGTATCTGAACGCGCTAAGATTTTTGACAGAATCGATTCCATCTGTTTATTGATAAAAGCAATCTCTCCGGTGTACCCTTTTTGCAAATAATCCTCATTAATAGGTCCAGCTTTTTCGGTCCCAAAAAAACCATTATCAGTCAATATCGTCCCATCAGCCGCAAACACATACGGCACATGCGGTATGAGAATATGTGCAAATGTGAATGTGGGGTCCGGATTATTCGCAATATCTGGTAATGTTTTTAAAACAAATAACTGCTTTTGTATATGATCGCTCATTGGGTGATTAAGGATGTTGTCGTCTTCTTTTCTGGTTACGATTCCCACATCACTCAACACAAGTAACGCAGTACTATCCACCCACATTTTTTCAAACGGATCCATTTGCTGCCATAATAATGCAGATTGTGCCTGACCAAGGTAAATATCTGCATCCTCAATGCGGCTCCAATCATAGCTGGTTTCGAAGGCTACAGTCTGATAACCTAATCTTTCCAATTGATTACGCACCAGACTTTGCTTCAAGAGAACCCAGATATTATCTTCAGCATTGATTGTTTCCAGTCTTTTTGTCAATTCTGGTAAATAGTCCAAATTAAGAGTAGCTGTAATAGCACCCTGGGTGTAAGGGTAATTTGTCTGGCTGCATTCCGCCACATAGAAACCCATTTCTTTCAGCTTTGCTTCGAATTCGGAATTATCAAAAGAAAAATCTCTCGCCAATGCTTTTGAGCTGGTATAGGTATCTAAAACTATATAATACACATCAGGAAGGTTTTCAGGATTAACAGGCTGTAGCGCTGGTTGTGAAAAAGTCCATTGCGATGCTTCTTTTTGTCCCTTTTCCGACGTGATAATACTGTTGACCAGGTGAAAGGATGGATAGATCAACAGGAAAATGCCTAATATATTGATTACCTGACTTATCCGGTCGCTGACCATCTTTCTTCGCCACACCAAGAACAAACTTGCTCCTGCCATCAAGAGAAAGACTGGTAGTATTATTCTATGTCGTCCCAATGATCCATTAACAAAAGAGGTATTTTCGAGATAATGATATAGATGTCCATAGATTATAAAAAGAAAAATCCATATTCCGGTAATCAAGCCAGCTTTTTGCCAGTTTTTAAATATCAACCGCATGCAGGCGAAAAGTACACCACAACCTGCCAGCATTACTATCAACGGACGAACAGCTATTCCTGCGTTCACTTCACTGATATTGAATGCCAGTAACGCAATCACTGAATAAGCTGCAATCAAAAATGGATACATTGGTAAAGTTAGTAATTTTTTCATAGAGAATTCCGATGGATCAGTATGGTCCCCAACCTGCAGCGTCAAAAATCGTTTTAAGGAAATCCAACCGTTCTTCTTCATTCATTGGGCGTGGTTGTGCGTAATCCTCCAGGTAAGCGGTCAATAGTTCAGTTGAAATGAGTTTCCCGTCATAGAATGCATACCGGTCAATGAATTCTTTGCGCGTTGCATGAGGAATAGTGACAGTATTTACCCACATCTGATCAAAGAATAAATTTCCCAATCCATAATGGATGAAACTATCATTATAAAATTCCATGATCATGGGATGGTGAGCCTGGCTGCCACTCACGATCACTGCTCCAGCATCAGCGACTCTGTGGAAATCTCTTTCTTCATACGCTTCAGTAGAATGCCGGTAGGTTTCAAAATACTGATAAGTAAAGATCACCTGATAGCCCTGGTTTTTCAATTCTTTAATTCGTGATTCGATATATTGATAGTCGCAGTTAGCGACACCAGGATTATCGCTTTTCGCCCAGACATATGCAGGTCCAACGGGATTACAGCCCATAAAAGCAAACTTATTCCCATTATGCTCTATCAGGACCGCATCCTTCGCTTGATCTTCTGTTCTTCCTGCAGCGTAATAAGCCAAACCATTTTGTTCATAAAGCGAGAGAGTATACTCCAAAGCAGTTCTCCCCCAGTCCAGTTGGTGGTTTCCCGTTAAATCGATCACATCAGCACCAACGTAGGTTAGCAGGTCAAAATAAGCAGGTTTGCTACAGAAAACCAGTGGATAGGGATCCGATTTTGGATCAGGGCAACCTTCTGCGAAAGATACTTCATTGCTGATGTGCGTGATATCTGCCTGCACCAACCAATCACGGATTTTTTCAGCAGGATAAGTGACGCCATATTTTTCCATACGTACAGCCGTTGCTCGCACCAGGGCAGTTACACCTGTCATCACCAAGATTGTCAATTTTTCAGGGTCGTAATTCGAAATCAATGCAGGCAAGTTGATAGCAGCCAGCTCGTCTGCCCGAGATGATTGAGACCCTTCTTTGATCATCCAACCATAAGTTACTTTTAAAGGATATTGCATGAGATCAAATTGGTTGGATATTGGTGATTGCCCATTGAGTGAAATCACCCTCCATTTGGGCTGCAATTCTTCAAATGGCACAATTGCTAATACATCTCGCTTTTCCCAGGCTGCATTCAAGAGGTTATCTTGTTCTTCGATTACCACATGACCTTCACCAGCTATACCCAATACACTTTCTAAAACGGTTTTGGTTTCTTCAGTTACATAGATCAAGAGATCATTATCATTCGTGCCATTCCAGGTCTGCTGTAATTCCTCAAAAGATTGCATTTCTATTAATGAGGGAAATGGTGTAACCAGAGCATAGACCCAGGTTGAGTTGTTTTGCAAATCAGTTATATTGGTCAATCGAATATCAGCATCTTCGCTGTTTGATGTGAGTTGTAGATTTGTCGGGATCACAGTCTGTTGAAGCACTTTCCGTGGCAAACCAGGATCAATCCATACTTTTAAAGGAGGTAAAACTGTGGTAGTGGGAGTTGTGGTCGGTTCAATGGTACTGGTAAAGGTAGCAGTATCCTTAAGAAATATTGTGGGTGATAATGAATTTTCTTGCTCTACAGTGCAGGCAACAATTATTCCCAATATTATGAAAGAAAGGATTCGATAAAAGATTCCTTTGAATGTGTTTTTTATGAGTTTCACAAGAATGACTCATCTCTTCTTTAGCAAAAGTTATCGTGATTATACTTCGGTTGTTATACACAACAACCCTGTCAGTGTTGATCTGGCAGGGTTGCTCAATTCTCAGTAGTTTTCAGTCATCTAGTAATCTTTTTTCACCTTCAAGCTCTCGAATATGGCTTATCTCCTGCGATACTTCCAATGTTCCACGATATTTCCCCTGAGCATCAAACATGGCAAAATACCGGATGTTGATATATTTACCTGCCATCTTGATCCAAAACTCTGCAACTTTCCTCTTTCCAGATCTAAAATCATCCAGGATCTTTTGGACTTTATCTACACTGGCAGCAGGGTGGCAATTTTGCACTGCACGCCCAATAATCGCAGGGCTTCGAGGAAATAATCTATCGGGTGTCTGAGAAAAATATCTTACATTATCATTTTCATCGACAAAAGTAATATCAATTGGCAATGTAGTAAGCATGATGTTTATTTGTTCTGGGGTTAATTCACCTGAGCTTAAAGGTATCATTCCTTCCACTGTGCCTGATGTTGTTTGCATTTCTTCTCCTTTCATATCTAACTTTGGCTTCCATTGATTCCCGGGTGTCACCATAAAATATCCGATCTGATTTTCTTCATTACGAATGAACATCCAGTCTTCTTCTGTCAACCTTTCCAAAGCACCTGGGAAGAGAATCTTTTCTTCCTTGTAGATCATCTCCCGCATTTCATTGCTCAATTCTTTATATAGGGCATCGATAACTTTTTTGTCAGAGTTGACATCCATTAACATACCAGCGAGTTTTTTAATATTGGCTCTGATCTGATCATGAATTCCCCACATTACTCTCGAAGGTCCATAAAACTGATGTTTTTCAAGGTATGGAAAAAGCTGATTTTCCTTTCGCTCATAATGCCGTATGAATTCAAAAAGCCGGTTGACCTGTTGTCGAAGTGCTTGAAGCCCTGCACTATCGCCTTTTGAAATGTAATTATTTATTGTAATATCCAATTCATCAAGAACTCGAGATAACACCTGATTCTCAGCTCTATAAGTAAACACAGGATGTCCGGGAATTGATTCTGGCAGAATTTCTTGATTCAGACTCTCGCGAAAAGCAGCCACATGCACGTCACATAATCGTTGCACTTCTTCAACAGGCAACCCCTCTTGAATAAGCTGTTGTTCTACAGCTGCGATATCAGAAGAGGAAGCTGTCTTTAATAATTCGCTAAATTCGGTTTTTACATCTTCAACACTTCTTCCGTGATGGAGCTGGTTAATAATATTCTTAATAATCTCTTTTCGTTTTTCCGTATTATTAATATACTCACTCATCATAACCTCCTGAACAGAACATTCTCTATTGCACAAGGTCAGGTTTCTCCCCAGATGATCTCCAATTCATTTCGAATGGCGCTGGTTGGACAAACCACTTCACATTCTGCACAATCAGTACATAATTCGGGCCTAAGTAATTCCACACAAGTCTCCCCTTTGGCAAGAACTCCTTCAGGGCATATATTGATACAGGCACCACAATTAGAACAGCGGGAGAGATCAAATACTGGCATATCATATTCAGTGCTCATCATTTAATTTCCTGTGTAGTCTTAATATACATCAGTATTTTATTAATTTCTACGACTTTTGTCGTATTTGTCTTTTTCCTAGTTGCACTTCAGGAATTTGCTTCTACTTCTAACCCCGCTCGATCAAGCAAGATCAATTTTCTTCCTTCTCTCCGGACATATCCTTCTTCTTCAAATGTTTTCAATAAACGCCCCACAACATCTCGAACAGTGCCAATTTCTTGAGCTATTTCATCTTGAGTATATTTTGGTGCACCTTTTTCTTGTTCTGCCTGTAATATAAGGAATCGTGCCAATCTTGCCCGTACTGAATGCAATGAGAGCGCTTCTACCATTGAGGTCATTTTTTGCAGCCGGCGAGCTAATGCCTGCATTATAGCAAAGGAAAATTCCGGGCAGGTATCCAATAAATGGAGAAAACCATCTTTGGGGATACACAACAGTCTGGTTTGCCCCACTGCTTCTACATTGGATTGATTTTGAGCTTGTTTAATCAATAAAGGGACAATATTGAGTACATCACCTGGAAACATACGAGCCAATATCTGCTGTCGACCATCAGCAATTGTGCGGTACGTTTTTACTTCACCTTCCAGAACAATATATATCGCTGTTGCCTCTTCTGATTCGAGAAGGATCAATCTATTATTTGGATAAATCAATTCAGAAGAATTATTTTTTATCTCTTGAAGCGTTGTGGCTGAAAAGGAAGCAAATATTGGAAGTTGAGCATAAGGTGAAATGTTTTTCATCATCGCCAATCGTTGTATAATTCATACTTGGTTATAACTAATAACTAACCTTGCTATAATTCAGCTTTCTTTAAAGATTAGTCGATGATCTCTTCAGAGATTATATATTATATTTAAACAAACTAAAACGTTTCGGAGTACCATTCTTAGTTATGAAACCAGTTTCTATTCGAGATATCGCACGGCAACTTAATCTTTCTACCACTACCGTTTCTCGGGCTCTGGATGGGTATCCAGATGTCTCCAATCGAACCAGGTTACGCGTTCTAGAAACAGCTTCGGAATTAGGCTATGTACCTAACCAGGCTGCCCGGCAGCTTCGCCGCAAAAAGACCGATGTGCTTGGGTTTGTTATGGCAACTGCTCAACCAAAATTTGCTGATCCAATATACTCAGAGTTCCTTTCAGGTTTAGCAGATGAAGCAACCACGTTTGGTATGGATCTTCGAATTTCCATCGCCCCTCCCGATACCGATGAGGAGAAAAACATTTATAAACGTTGGTCACGTTCTCATGAAGTAGATGGTATTATCCTCAGTCATGTTCGGGTACATGATTGGCGTGTACGTTTCTTGCAAGATGAAGCATTGCCTTTTGCCGGGTTTGATAAAAGTGATGACAAAATCGATTATCCCTGCTGTGTTTCAACAAATGATCAAGCCATGCAACAAATCGTGACACACCTTGCTCAAACAGGTTACAAACGGATTGCTTTTATTGGAGGTCCAGAAAATTACGTATCTCATCAGACTCGATATTCAGGTTTTATAAAAGGGATGGAATCAGCAAAAATTCCATTGAATCCCGCCTACCTTGTAAACGGTGACCTTTCATCGAGTTCAGGATATACAATAACCAAATCACTCATTGAGCTTGATCCTGCACCAGATGCAATCGTCTGCATCAATGATGAGACTGCCTTTGGAGTATTGCATGCTCTTCATGAAAAGAAAAGAATACCGGGTAAGGATATTGCAGTAACAGGTTTTGGTGGTGTCCAGGAATCAAAGCACAGCTCTCCTCCTCTCACAACAATAGATATTCCAATTTACGACATCACTCGTAGGTTAGTTCGAACCCTTATGGGTGTTATTCGCAATGATGAAAATATCGATTATTGCATACAGACAAATCCACAACTTATAATAAGAGAAACCACGAAAAGAGAGACTTCTCCATGAAAACCGTGATTGCAGCAGCGCTGGGTGAATGCGTTCATGTTGCCGGAATCACCCACTTCCTTCATCTGGCGGAACAGGCGGGTTGGCGAACCGTTTTCCTCGGACCAGCAGTTCCCATCAGTGAAGTCCTGGATGCTGCAATCCGAGAAAATGCAGATTTAGTTGGCATCTCTTATCGGCTGACCCCAGAAACAGGTGAACGTCTGTTAGGGCAATTTGCAGAATCAGCCGATGAACTTCGAGAAAAAGGAATACGGTTCGTTTTTGGTGGAACCCCACCTGTGGCAGAAAGAGCTGCCAAACTAGGATTCTTCGATGGGGTTTTTGATGGCAGCCAACCAACAGAAGAGTTGTTGGCATATTTAAAAGGGGAGCGTTACCAGTCAGATCGATCACAACTCTATCCCTCCTCAACCATCGAACGAATAAACTGGAAATCCCCCTATCCCATCCTGCGACATCATTTTGGATTACCCGATTTTGAAGCAACCCTTTCAGGTATCAAAACAATTGCTGAAGCTCAAGTGTTGGATGTCATTTCTCTGGGTGTTGACCAGGATACACAGGAGAATTTCTTTCACCCCGAAAGACAAGATCCTCGCAAACGGGGTGCAGGCGGTGTACCTGTTCGCACCCTTCAAGATTTCCGTGCTCTATATGCTGCCAGCCAGCATGGAAATCATCCTTTATTACGCACTTACTCAGGCACCGATGATTTTATCCGGATGGCAGAAGTTTTTTCAGAAACCATCCATAATGCCTGGTGTGCTATCCCTCTTTTCTGGTTTAACCGCATGGACGGACGAGGTCCCTGGGATTTGCAGGGATCGATCCAACAACATCAAGAAGTCATGGCATGGTATGGTGCGCGAAATATTCCAGTGGAGTTGAACGAACCGCATCATTGGGGAATGCGCGATTCTTCTGATGTTGTTTTTCTCGTATCAGCTTACCTTTCGGCATATAACGCCCGCGCTTTTGGGGTCAAAGATTACATTGCCCAAATGATGTTCAACAGTCCCCCTGGTCTTTCAGACCAGATGGATCTGGCGAAAATGCTCGCCATTGTCGAGATGATCTCCACCCTCGAATCTCCCGACTTTCGCATTTGGAAGCAAACTCGTACCGGGTTATTAAGCTACCCACTCAACCAGGCTGAAGCGAGAGCGCACCTTGCTACCAGCATTTATTTACAGATGAGCATGCGACCGCATATTATTCATATCGTTGGGTTTACCGAAGCTGATCATGCTGCAACTGCCAGTGAAGTTATCGAAGCGGGCTATATGGCTCGCCGAGCTATTGAAAATGCACTTTCAAAACAACCAGATATGTTGCATGATCCAGCCATCCAGCAAAGAAAAAATCACTTGATAATGGAAGCACAAATTACATTGGATGCAATTCGAGCTCTTTCTGGAACTCCTGGCATTGACCCATTGACTGATCCGATTGTATTAACAAAAGCCGTTACTTCGGGTATCATGGATGCACCACAATTGAAAAATAATCCATACGGGCGAGGAATTGCTCATACGAGAATTATTGATGGTGCATGTGAAGCTGTTGATCACTTTGGTAAATCCCTTTCAGAGATCGATCGAATTCGTTTACTAAAAATATAGGAGGTCCCCATGAATGAACCCCAAAGAATTACTGTGATCGGTGCTGGTCATGGCGGTAAAGCTATGGCTGCGCATCTTGCCTTACTTGGTCGAGATATAACTCTTTTCAACCGAACCTTTGAACATATACGCATCATTGAAGAACGCGGTGGAATAGACCTTGAAAGTTACGAGGGTGGACCTAGAGGCTTTGCTCGTATAAAGAAAGTGACCTCTGATATGGGTGAAGCATTGAAAGATGCACAAATGATCATGGTGGTTGTCCCTTCATCTGCTCATGCAGATATTGCAAGGTTATGTGCTCCATATCTGGAAGATGGACAGATGATCGTCCTTCATCCTGGGCGTACCTGTGGTTGTATTGAATTCGATAATGTACTACGGCAAAATAACTGCAAGGCACAGATCATTCTGGCAGAAACAGAGACTTTTCTCTATGCCAGCCGGTCAGATGGGCCAGCCCAGGCTCGCATTTTCCGTATTAAAGAAGCAGTGCCTTTGGCTGCTTTACCTGCTGTTTACAACAAGGAAGTATTGACCGCCATTCGAAGTGTATTTCCTCAATTCATCGATGGGGTAGACACATTACACACCGGATTGAATAATATGGGTGCGATCTTTCACCCTGCTATCACGATTTTGAATGCAGGGCGAATCGAATCTACACACGGAGATTTTGAATATTATATTGATGGAGTAACCCCATCAATTGCCCGCGTTTTGGAAGCACTAGATCGTGAACGGGTCACCGTAGCAGCTGCATTAGGGATCAGAGCCCGTACCGCTATGGAATGGTTGACACTGGCATACAATGTTTCTGGAGAAGATCTGCATGAAGCTATCCATAACCAATCAGGTTATTATGGTATCAAAGCACCTGCAACCATGAATCATCGCTATATCTTTGAAGATGTTCCAATGAGTCTTGTACCTATTGCCGAGTTGGGAAAACGCTACGGTGTCTCTGTGAATGCGATAGACAGTATGATCCGCCTGGGCTGCATCATTCACCGTACTGATTACTGGCGTAAGGGTCGGACAGTAGATAAACTGGGTATTCAAGGATTGAGCGTTTCAGAACTCAGCAGGTATGTAAAAGAAGGCTGGCAAACAACACAGGAATAGATTTTCGAATTTTATCTTCCTCACAGTAATGAATGGCTGGATGAGGAGTGATTCACTGAGCACTCATAATCCACTTTCGTTTAATTATTTCCTCCCCCCATTTTAATTTTCCATAAATGGGGGAGGCTTAATAAGTGGTAAGTATCTGTTCGATATTCTAATCACCCGCATGCAATAGAGTAAAATTACCTTATGCAGGTTATTCTTACTCACGAACAGGCAGATTTTGATGCTCTGGCATCTTTATTAGGTGCCCATCTGGTAAATCCAAAAAGCATCGCGGTTTTACCTCACCGTATGAACCGTAATGTACAATCCTTTCTAAATTTATATGGAAGCGAATTGCCTTTTAAAGATTTTCGAGATATTCCAGTAGAACCCATCGATCAAGTTATTCTGGTAGATACCCAATCAATGATCACACTGCGCGGATTACGATCCAACGCCAGTATTCAGGTTATCGATCACCATGAACCTCGTCAGATATTTCCTGATAATTGGGCTGTAACCACCCAGGCTTTGGGTTCATGTACTACTTATTTCGTTGAAATATTACGCGACTGCAATGGCGGAATCCAACCGGTTTTTGCTACGCTTTTACTGCTTGGCATTTATGAAGATACTGGCTCATTAACCTATAGCTCAACTACATCCAGAGATGTAAGGGCAGTGGCATATCTACTTGAACATGGTGCAAATCTAACCATCGTTAGTGAATTTCTTAATCCCCCCCTATCGGACGAACAACGGCAAGTATATGATCGACTGTTGGCTTCAGTGAACACATTGGTAATTCATGGTCAAAAGATCATCGTCAGTGTGACCGATGCCGGAGAGATGAGTGATGAAATTTCCAGCATTGCCCATAAGCTACGCGATCTACTCGATCCAGATGGTCTCTTTATCATTGTTCGCACCCAGGAAGGTATACGTATCGTTGCACGCTCATCCACAGATCGTGTGAATGCAGCGGAGGTGGCGGCTCACTTTGGAGGTGGAGGGCATACTCGTGCTGCAGCAGCCCTGATCATCCCTTCCAGTTTTGAGTTGTCAGGTGATAAGAAGCAGCCACTTGAACGTATCTATCATGAACTTTTACGTATCTTGCCTGAACATGTCTCTCCTCCAATCACCGTTGGACAGATCATGTCACGCCGTCCACTGCTTCTATCACCTCAAACCCTGGCAAATGAAGCTGCTCAATTGATGCGCAAGTACGGTTATGAAGGATATCCAGTTGTGGAAGATGGAAAAGTGATCGGTTTACTCACACGCCGGGCAGTTGATCGAGCACTCGCTCATAAAATGAATATCCCTGCCAGTAGTTTAATGGAAGCAGGTGAAGTAATTACTCATCCAGGTGATCCTCTGGATGATCTACAGCAAATCATGAGCACAACTGGATGGGGACAGGTTCCTGTGGTAGACCCTTTGGATGGCCAGGTAGTTGGAATTGTGACGCGTACTGATTTGCTAAAAACCCTTTCGAGTACAGGAGAAGCTACTCAAAAGCGGGTTAATCTATCTGAAAAACTGGATGCAGCTTTACCGCCTGCCCGATTGGCATTGCTAAAACTTATTGCGGGTGAAGCCAATAAACAACACATTCCTGCATATATTGTGGGAGGTTTTGTCCGCGACCTGCTGTTGGATCGACCAGGGTTGGATTTTGATGTAGTAGTCGAAGGGGATGCCATAAAGATCGCCCGACAGCTTGAGCATCTGGTTGGTGGACGCGTCGTAATTCATCGTCGCTTCGGTACTGCCAAATGGTGGATTGCTGACATACATGATCAATTATTGGCAATTTTTGGCTTGAGAGAAAATTCTACTTCGAGTCAGTTACCTGATTCTGTTGACTTAATCAGTGCAAGACGCGAATTTTATGATTATCCCTCTGCTCTACCCACAGTAGAACGGTCAAGCATCAAGCTTGATTTACAACGTCGTGATTTTACGATCAACACTCTGGCTGTTCGATTGGATGGTAGACATTACGGTGCACTATATGATTATTGGGATGGCGCAAATGACTTAAGGCGCGGTCTGGTACGGGTATTACACTCTCTTTCCTTTGTGGATGACCCGACACGAATATTGCGCGCTATTCGGTTTGAACAACGATTTCACTTCCAGACTGAAGCACGCACTATGCAGCTTCTCATTGAAGCTCGCCCACTCCTACGGCAAGTCAGTGGCGATAGACTGCGTCATGAATTAGACCAGATATTATCAGAACCAGACCCACATCTCATTCTCGCCAGGCTTCAGGAGTTGGAATTATTGACTGCCATTCATCCTGAATTACGATGGGATGGAGTTGATGACGTAGCCCTCCTCCACGTGCTTCAGCAACCTTTCGATGTGGAATGGGAAATTCCCGAGACTCAACAATCACGGCATACCCTGGCTTATATCATCTGGTTGGGGAAAACTCCTACAGAAAAGATCCGTTCTATTTCAAGCCGTTTGCGCTTACCACACCATACGATAGGCTGTCTGTTGGCTGCAAGGAGATTATGGAAAGATATAGATGGATCGACCACAATTACACCCAGCCAGGTGGTCAACCGGTTGGATACTGTTCCTATTGAAGTTCTCTATGCAATTTATCACCAAAATATCCCAACCTCCAGTAAGGAACATATTTGGCATTACATAACAAAATGGCGAAAGGTAAAACCAATCATTACTGCTGCCCATCTACAGCAGCTCCAAATACCTCCTGGACCATTATATAGGAAGATATTGGCAGGATTGCGTTCAGCCTGGCTCGATGGAAGAATTCATTCTTCTGAAGAAGAAGAGCAATATTTGCAACAAATGTTAAAACAGTTGTAAACTTGTATTTTATAGAACTATGGTTGAGATATTCGCTCAAAATGAACTGGTAAAACAGGTCATTTTTCGGCACTTGCGAAAAACTGATCTGCCTGCATTGGAATGGAATGGTGAATTTACCCATTTTAGAAAGATTTATGCAGATGCATTTTCTCGGGCAGAAGCAGGTTATCTAGTTGCCTGGGTTGTTGAACTTCCGGGTACTGGCATCATCGGACAGGCATTTATTCAACTCATCTGTGACCGGTTGGAATTGGCAAACGGAAAAGATCGTGCTTATATGTATGCGATCCGTGTCAAACCTGAATATCGCTGTAATGGAATTGGCAGAGCTTTACTGCAAACAGCAGAACGAGACCTCTATGCAAGAGGTATAAAATTTGCCACACTTAACGTTGCTAAAGATAATCCCCGCGCGCAAAAATTATACGAAAGTTGTGGATACCACATTGTAGCGCACGAACCAGGTATATGGAGCTATCCTGATGAAAAAGGAGTTTGGCATCAGGTGATACAACCAGCCTGGAGAATGGAAAAAGTTCTCGTTGCAGAGTCATGAACGTCTGATATAATTGCTAGGGTTTTTATCTGTAACCAAATTTTTTTAGCCGGTTCAGGCTATTATCGCGTGCAAAGAAGGAACTGATTTCATGAAAGAATATACAACTGAATCTATTCGCAACGTTGCTATCGTATCACACAGCAGTGCTGGTAAAACCATCCTCTGCGAAGCATTTCTCCACTTTACAGGCGCCACTACGCGCCTTGGGAGAATCGAAGATGGTACAACCGTATCGGATTTTGATGAAGAAGAAATCCGGCGGGGAATTTCTCTTTACACCTCTGTTATTCCAGTGGAATATAAGAATTGCAAGATCAATTTACTGGACACACCAGGGTATACTGATTTTGTTGGAGAGGTAATTTCTGCTTTGCGTGTTGCTGATGCAGCGTTGGTACTGATTGACGCGACTGCTGGGCGAGAAGTTGGTACAGAGATTACCTGGAACTATTGTGATCAATTCAAACTTCCTCGAATCCTGGTAATAAACAAGTTGAATCGTGAAAATGCCAGTTTCCAGAAAGCTCTCGCTTCAATGCAGGGCATCTCTGATACACGTTTCCTTCCCATTCAGCTTCCCTGGGGTGAAAAACTAGATTTCCAGGGCGTGATCGACCTGCTGACCATGAAAGCTTATAAAGGCGATGGTAAAACAGCAGTAGAGATCCCAGCTGATATGAAAGACGAAGCAGAAACTGCCCGAGTTGCAGTGATAGAAGCTGCTGCAGAGGGTGATGATGCTTTATTTGAAAAATACCTTGAATCAGGCACACTTTCCGATGAGGAGATCATCCGTGGATTACGTGCTTCAGTGATCGCTGGCTCATTTACACCCGTGGTTGTTGCTGCAGGTGGCGCTGAAACTGGTCTGGCAACCCTATTAGATGCAATCGTAGGTTTATTACCATCTCCAGTAGATGCTCCGACTGCGGTAGCCAACGTAAAAGATGCAACCGTAGAATTAAAAGCTTCTGATTCCAACCCCCTGGCAGCATATGTTTGGAAAACCACAGCAGATCCATTTGTCGGCAAACAAACATATTTCCGTATCTATTCTGGCTCTATAAGCTCTGACAGCCGCGTCTGGAATAATACAAAAAGTATAGAAGAGAGAATGGGCAATCTGTTCTCCCCTCGCGGAAAAGAATCCATTACAGTCAAAGTGTTGCATGCGGGTGATATTGGAAGTGTTGCAAAATTAGGCGAAACTACAACAACGAATACTCTCTGTGACCGATCGAGTGGATATATTCTGCCCATCCCGCAATATCCTCATTCCCTTTACCAGGTGGCTATCTTCCCCAAGACCCAGGCTGATTCAACCAAGATCAGCCCGGCACTTACTCGCTTATGCGAAGAAGATATGACTTTATCCTGGCGTATGGATCCAGCTACCAACCAGACAATTCTTCAGGGTATGGGTGACCAACATATTGACGTTGCAATCCGCCGTGCTGAAAGTAAATTCCAGGTCAACCTGATAATTGATGTCCCCAAGGTGCCTTATAAAGAAGCAATCAATAAAATAGCTTCTGCAATGTACCGCCATAAAAAACAAACCGGTGGTTCGGGGCAGTTTGGTGAAGTGCATTTGCGTGTCGAGCCAAACCCAGAAGGAGATTTTGAAATAGTAAATGAAATCTTTGGTGGTGCTATTTCATCAAGCTATATCCCCGCCATCGAAAAAGGTATCCGCAATGTCATGAAAGAAGGCATCCTGGCTGGCTACCCTGTTTCTGGTGTACGTGTTGCAGTATTCGACGGGAAAGAGCATCCAGTAGATTCAAAACCTATCGCATTTGAAATTGCTGGACGTGAGGCTTTTAAGCTCGCCTTTAAGGACGCAAACCCAATCTTGCTTGAGCCAATCATGAATGTCAAGATCATTGTTCCTGAAGCAAACATGGGTGATGTTATGGGTGACTTGAACACTCGCCGTGCCCGTATTCAAGGTATGGAAACAGAAAAAGGAAAATCGACCGTCTCTGCGCAGGTGCCGTTGGCAGAAATGCAACGTTACACCACACAACTGCGATCCATCACTGGTGGCCGTGGCATCTTCACCATGGAATATGACCATCACGAAATGGTTCCACAGCATGTAGCTGCTGAGATCATCGCTGCAAAGCAAAAAGAGCAAGAAAGTCACAAGGAAGAATAATTCTTCAGTTATCGAACAAAAAACCAGGTGCTTGCGCCTGGTTTTTTCTTAGAAGGGAAGATAAAAATGGAATATCTTGAAGAAATATGGGATGCAATATTATCACGACAGCCAGACCTCATCAGACAAGCTTATAAAGATCTGGATCAGGCAAGCCAGAAAGTAGTGGTCGCACATTTGCATCGCATGGTATCAGAACCCGACTGGCACCCAGAGCAACAGGTATCTGCGAAGATTGCCCTCGAAGTGATCGGGGTTGGAAATTCAGTCGAAATTGATAAATGAGGTACAATTGACCAGTTCAGGAGAGCCAATGAAAGTTTCAGTTTTTGGTGCAGCAAACCCCAAACCCGGAGAAAAACCTTACGAAGATGCATACCGGTTGGGAAAATTGTTGGGAGAAGCCGGTCATACCGTGCTTACTGGTGGTTATATCGGGATGATGGAAGCAGTATCTCATGGCGCAGCAGATGCCGGTGCACATGTGATCGGTGTAACCTGTGATGAGATAGAGAACTGGCGGCAGATACAACCCAATGCCTGGGTCAAAGAAGAATGGCGGTTGCCAACGCTTCATGAACGCCTTATCTCATTATTGGATGGCTGCGATGCAGCGATTGCACTCCCCGGCGGTGTCGGTACACTGACAGAGATTCTCATGCTCTGGAATCGGCTTGCTATTCACTCTACATCACCCAGACCATGTATCATCATTGGAGAACCCTGGCAGAATGTGTTTTCAGCACTTCGTGACAATCTTGGACAATTCATCAAAGAACACGATTGGGATTACCTGCAGTTTGTGCCTGATATCAACAGCGCTGTAAATAAAATAAATATGCATCAGCCAATCAAAAAAGGCTGAAATTTTAAACTATTTGAGTAAAAATGAGCGAAGAGAAATTACCTACCCGAGCAGAAAATTTTTCAGAATGGTACAACACCCTGGTTCAACGTGCTGAATTGGCAGATTATGCCCCAGTACGCGGATGCATGGTGGTACGCCCTTATGGTTGGGCATTATGGGAGAATATCCAGGAAGCATTAGATAAACGATTTAAAGCAACAGGACATGTCAATGCAGCTTTCCCATTATTCATCCCCATGTCATTTCTGGAAAGAGAAAAAGAACATGTGGAAGGATTTTCTCCGGAACTGGCAGTAGTCACCATTGGTGGTGGTGAAACACTGGAAGAACCGCTGGTTGTTCGCCCGACTTCCGAAACCATCATCGGTCATATGTATTCCAAGTGGATCAAATCCTATCGTGATCTACCTGTCTTAATCAACCAGTGGGCAAATGTAGTTCGATGGGAAATGCGCACACGGCTTTTCCTCCGCACTTGTGAATTCTACTGGCAGGAAGGACACACTGCCCATGCTACCGCCAAAGAAGCTGAAGAAGAAACCCTGCGTATGTTAGATCAATATGCAGATTTTGCAGTCAACGAAGCAGCAGTGCCTGTCATCAAAGGACGCAAGAGCGAGGCTGAAAAATTCGCTGGTGCGCAGCATTCATACACCATCGAAGCCATGATGGGCGACACCCGCGCATTGCAATCAGGTACATCACATAACCTTGGGCAAAATTTTGCCAAAGCATTTGATATCAAATATCTTGACGAAACCAATAATCTTCAATATTGCTGGACAACCTCCTGGGGTCTTTCCACTCGCTTTGTTGGCGCCATTATCATGACACATGGCGATGATCAAGGCCTGGTGCTTCCTCCAAGGCTGGCACCCTACCAAATTGTGATCGTTCCTATCTTCCGCAATGATACCGAAAGATCCGCTATTATGCCTGTTGTAGAACAGGTGAAAGGAATGTTATCCGCTTTTCGTGTGAAAATAGATGACAGAAGTGAGGTTACTCCCGGCTTTAAATTCAACGATTGGGAAATGCGTGGTGTACCCTTGCGTATCGAAATTGGTCCAAAGGATGTGGAAAAGCACAGCATCATGACTGCCCGTCGAGATATACTCGGAAAACCTGGCAAAGCTATTTTACCAATGGACAACCTGGGAGAACAAATCGGCAGTTTGCTGAACGAAATACAGGCAAACCTGTTAGCCAAAGCTACCCAATTCCGCAATGACCATATTTCTGAACCCTGCGATTATGATCACTTAAAAGAAATTGTACAAAATGGTTGGGCGTATGCATGGTGGTGTGGCAATGCAGAATGTGAAGCAAAGGTGAAGGAAGAAACCAAAGCCGGCACCCGATGCATCCCCCTGAACCAGGAGCATGGTAAAGGAAAATGTATTTACTGTGGTAAAGAAGCTACAGAAAAAGTCTACTTTGCCAAGGCGTATTAGAAAATTTATCTTGTGCGAATAGGATGGGATCTGTTGATGGGTCCCATCAATTGATTGCCTTGGAATGTATCTACATTAAATCATTTGGAAATAGCATCTGGAGTGTTTTGAAATGGTAAAGACGAATGTTTGCAGATGCATCTCCCAAAACTTTCCCATACGTTTTACCTATGCCCGCTGTTGACCTGAATCGTCTGAAGCATCAGATAGATGGATTAATCTGGAGGTTTACTCGTCCAGCTGAATTTGTACAAGAATTACACGGCATCTTCAGTTTTTATGCTGATCGGGTTTATAGACCTGGTGAACTGGTAGAAAAGAAATCTAGCATTCAAGCATATCATGTTCATTCTCTTGTGATGCGCCAATTGGAGATCGATCTGCATCAACGTTGTATCGAGAATCCCGGTGCAGCTCTTTCCTTGATTGATACCTTATGGCAGGAATCCATGATGGAACCTCGCATTTTGGCTGCTGCACTGTTAGGTAAACTTCCACTCAACTATCAGCAAGATATCTGCAACCGTCTCGTTTCGTGGTCGGGTCAAACCACTGATGAAATATTACTCCGAACCTTGTTGGAAAAAGGCACATCCCGCTTGCGGCAGGAAAAACCGGAAGACTGGATACAGATCCTGAAAGATTGGGGCACCAGTGAAAGAACGGGAGTACAACGTGCCATGTTATATGCAATTCTATCTCTCCTCCAGAATCCCGAGTACGAAAACCTGCCCCCCTTGTTTGATTTGACAGCCATCGTTATAAAAAGTCATCCTCAAGCATTACAGCGCGAACTGATTGAAGTGACTACCCTGCTAAAAGAACGATCCCCCGCAGAATGTGCTTACTTTCTCCGTCAGATTATCCGGCTTGGCGTTTCGGAAGCTACTGCAAGGCTTTTGCGTAAGATCATTGCACTTTTCGATGAACCTGTGAGAAGTTCTCTTCTCGCAGAATGGCGTACCTCCAGCGAACAACCGAAATAAATATCGATCAAAGGTTTTTTCCATGAAGCTTTCCGTTGAACTTGTTCCACAATCCTGTTTCTTTTCAAATCTCCGATCGAACCTGAGTAAGAAAGATTGGGAGAAGATCAGGCAAGAATGTTTTTTCCGTGCCAATTATCGCTGCGAGATCTGCCATTCTACCGGTGGAGGTCGTTCTCTCGAATGTCATGAGATCTGGCAATATGATGATATTACTCATGTACAGACACTAACCGGTGTGATCGCTTTATGTCGCGACTGTCATCGGGTGAAGCACATGGCTCTTGCCCGGAAAATGGGGTGGGATGTCCAGGCAGAAGAACATCTGGCTATCATCAATAATTGGGATCTGAAGCAGGTTAACAGCTATCTGGATGAGGTTTTTGAAGCCTTTTATCAGCGTAGTCAACATTCATGGAAACTGGATATTTCCTGGTTGCAGGACAAAGGCGTTACCATTCCGAATGTCCTTGACCGAGAGTGAGATTTCTGATTACTCACATTTGTGAAATTTCCCTTCCTTCGCTCAAATTTGACCCTTAATATCAGGTTTACTTATAGTATAATAAACCGTTGACTGGTCCTGTCTGTGGCGTGAGGCTGCTGGCAAGGAGACCTGCACATAATAAGCAAATAGGAGAAAAGCAGACGTCATGAATAAAGAAACAAAAAGCACGATCATTAACAAATATAAAACCCATGAAGGAGATACTGGTTCACCAGAAGTCCAGATCGCAATCCTCACCTCTCGTATCAAAGAGTTGACAGAGCATTTACGTGTGCACAAGCACGATGAATCCACCAGACGTGGATTGCTTCGACTGGTTGGGCAACGCCGTAGATTACTTGCATATCTCCGGAATAAAGATTTCAGCCGCTACAAGACTCTGGCAGAAAGTCTGAGTCTGCGACAGAAGTAGTTCGTATTCATTAATAAACGAGGGACTGATAAATGTTTGTCACTCTGAGCAAGGCGAAGAGTCACGTTCAAACTAAAGACTCATCGCTGCGTTTAGACTGATAAGTAATAATCAGCCCCTCGTTTTCATCCCACCAGTTGGGAATTGAGAAGGATCCAGGAATTTTTTCCCGAACCATTCTCAGTCCCTGACAGGGTGGGAACAAAAAATTATAAAGGGATAATTATGAAACCTGAATCGAAAGTATATACAACCGATGTGGGTGGTCATCCTTTTACCTTTGAAACAGGTAAACTGGCTGCCCAGGCTGGTGGTGCGGTAACTGTACAGGTTGGAGACAATATTGTCTTTGCAGCTGCCACCATGGGAAATGAACCACGCGAGGGGCAGGACTTTTTCCCACTCACCGTGGAATATGAAGAGAAATTATATGCAGGTGGACGCATCCCCGGATCATACTTCCGGCGTGAAGGTCGTCCTGCTGCCGAGGCAGTACTGACCGCCCGTCTGACCGATCGCCCACTGCGCCCCCTGTTCTCTCAAGACATGCGCAATGAAGTGCAGGTACTCATGTCAACACTCTCCTCTGACCTTGAGCTTCCCCTGGATGTTTTGGTCGTCAATGCTGCATCTGCCGCATTGATGATTTCTGATATTCCCTGGGATGGCCCCGTTGGATGCGTGAGAATTGGAAGGATCGATGGAGAATGGGTAGTCAACCCATCTTATGCCCAGTTGGATCAATCAGACCTTGACCTGCGCATTGCTGGTACTCGCGACGCAATTCTTATGGTGGAATGTGGTGCAAATGAGATCAAAGAAAACGAGATGGTCGAAGCAATTACATTTGGCCACAAATCTATCCAACCTATCATAGATTTACAATTTCAGATGGCTGCTGAAGTTGGTAAACCAAAACGGGAAGTTCCCCTCTTCAGCCTGGATACCAGCCTTGTAGAACAAATCAACGAACGCTTTGGTCAACAACTGGTTGAAGCATTGAACGCACCTCACGGGAAAAATGAATTCAATGATGCCATGAATGCCTTGGAAGCACAGGCAGTGGAAGCGTTTGTCACACCTGAAGAACCAGAAAAAGCTGGCAAAGTTAAAGACGCATTTCATGAAGTAATGAAACATGCAGTACGTTACAGCATCTTGAATGATCACAAACGCCTGGATGGTCGCAAGTTGGATGAGATCCGTCCCATTTGGAGCGAAGTCGGGCTTTCACCTCGCGCACATGGTTCCGGACTCTTCACCCGCGGAGAGACACAGGTACTTACACTGGCAACACTGGGTACCCCCAAAGAAGCCCAGGAACTGGATTCCCTTACGCCTGTTGATGTCAAGCGATATATGCATCATTATAACTTCCCACCCTTCTGTACTGGTGAAGTAAAGAGATTGGGTGGCCAAAGCCGCCGAGAAATAGGTCATGGTGCATTGGCTGAACGGGCACTCATTCCCGTCCTTCCTTCCGAAGAAGAGTTCCCTTATACCATTCGCCTGGTTTCAGAAGTGATGGCTTCAAATGGCTCCAGTTCTATGGCATCGGTATGTGGCTCAACGCTTGCACTTATGGACACAGGAGTACCAATCAAAGCGCCAGTGGCTGGCGTTGCAATGGGATTGATCAAAGAAAATGACCAGTATGTTATCCTAACCGATATCCAGGGCGCCGAAGATCACCTGGGTGATATGGACTTTAAAGTAGCAGGCACCAGTGATGGAATTACTGCATTACAAATGGATATCAAGATTAAAGGGATCACACCGCAGATCATGTCTGAAGCGCTTGCACAGGCAAAAGAAGCCCGCTACTTTATCCTCGGAAAGATCCTGGAAACCATTCCAGCTCCCCGCCCCGAATTGAAGCCTCACGTACCACGTATATCAACCATCAAGATCCCTCAGGAAAAGATTGGTGCATTGATTGGACCTGGAGGCAAGAACATTCGTGCATTACAAGAAGAGACTGGTACCAAGATTGATATTGGTGAAGATGGAACTGTCTTTATTGCTGCAACAGATGGTGCAGGTGAATCTGCTGCTCGTGACCGAATCCTGTCCATGACAGAAAGTGCCCAGGTTGGTCACATTTATACAGGAAAAGTTGTCCGCATCGAATCATTTGGTGCTTTTGTTGAAATCCTTCCTGGCGTAGATGGTATGGTGCATATTTCTCAGCTCGATTCCGAGCGAGTGAACAAAGTGGAAGATATCGTCAACATGGGTGATGAAATCACCGTCATGGTAACTGGCATCGATGAGAACGGGAAGATCCGTCTCAGCCGCCAGGCTGTGCTCGAAGGTTGGACAGCAGAAGAAGCAGCTTCTCATGATCGACCCAGACCTTCTGGCGGTGGTGATCGTCGTGGTGGTCGTGAAGGTAGTCGTTCTGGCGGTGGTTTCCGCAATGGTGGCGATCGGCGTAACTCTGGTGGTGATCGCCGTGGTGGTGGCGGATACCATAGATAAACGAAATTGATATCATAACAGACCGCCTGAAATGGCGGTCTGTTGATATTTACCTCTCACTTTCAACCATTTCGCGCGCTTTCTCCACATATTCCAGACTCTGATGTCGGAAATATGTATTATATAGCATGGCATAATGCCCACCGTTTTCCAATAACCCCATGTGATTCCCCTCTTCGATCACCTTACCCTGTTCCATCACAATAATGCGGTCTGCGCTCTTTACTGTTGAAAGCCTATGCGCAATCAAGATGCTTGTCGAACGCTCCAATATCAGGTTTAACGCCTGTTGGATCTGCCATTCAGTGAACGGGTCAATGCTGGCGGTTGCTTCATCTAAAATAAAAATCTCTGGATGTTGTACCAGCACCCGCATCAAGGAGACGAGTTGTCGTTGTCCCATGCTCAATCTAGACCCGCGCTCTCCCACCTCAGTATGCAATCCTTCTGGCAGGGTTTCCAGCCATTCTCCATCCCCTATTTGCTTCGCCAAAGCTGTTATCTCTGCTTCAGTGGCGTTCTGACGGGTATACCGGATATTCTCCAGTACTGTATCCGAAAATAAGAAGGGTGTCTGTGACACAAACCCAAGATGCTTTCGATATTCAGCAAGGTCAAAAGTACGGATATCTTTCCCATCGATCAAAATGCTGCCTGATTGAAATTCATAGAACCGGGCTATCAACTTTGCAACAGATGATTTTCCAGCACCGGTATGCCCCACAATCGCCAGATTCTCTCGCGGCTTGATGTGTAAAGTCAAATTCTCCAGCACACCTTCATCTTCTTTGTAATAAAAACAGACATTCTGGAAATCAATCTGCCCTTTCAGGTCTACTACCGGACGATTATCAGTCTGTACGACTGCTGGTTCAGCATCGATCAGGGCAAATACCCTCTCAGAAGCAGACAAGCCATTTTGAATGGATGACCAGAACGCAGAAATGTTCATTACAGGAAAAAGAAAGCGATCAAGACTGAGCAGAAAAAGATACCACGATCCTGCAGTAACAATGGCTGATGTGACAGAAAGCCCACCTACATAAACCATCACCGCAGTAGCCACTCCAGCCAAAGCATTGAGAAGAGGGAAAATGAGACCCAGTACTACCCCACGCCTCCAATTGACTTGATAGGAACGGGTATTTGCTTCGTTGAAAGCATCATAGATACTTTTTTCCTGTCGGAAGTTTTTTGCCACAGAAATCCCGCTGATGGTCTCCTTTATGGTCGAATTGACATTGGCCATCGCCCGCATTCCTTGTTGGGTTGCCTTACGCGCCAGTTGACGAAATAAAATACCAATCACAAACACAACTGGCATGATCACAAAAACCATTAAAGAAAGCCGCCATTCGATGCCCACCAGCACAACTCCTAGAATCACTACCTCCAGAAGCTGTGATGCTACATCAGTGATCACCGAGATCAATTGTCCAAAATCCTGGGTATCAGTAGTGATACGAGACACAATCCTTCCAGAAGAGTATTCATCATAGAATGACAGGTCATGGTTTTCTGCCGCTTGAAACCCATCACTGGCTAGCTTCATCACAACATTTGCAGTAGCCTGAACCATGGTACGCCTGCCAATCCAATTTGCTACCCAATTGAAGAAACCAATTCCGAATGCCAGCGAAGATACGAGAATTATTCCGCTCAATTTGGGATCATTCTTAAGCCAATCAACTGCTTTCGAAATGATCATCACTGAAGTGGCACTTGCCAGTGAAATTAAAATCGTCATGACCGAAACTAAAATAATCTTTCCGCGCTCCGGTTTAAAATAATGCAATATTCTCTTAACTAGATCGCGATCTTGATACTTGCGATCATATTTTTCAGCATCCAATCCCTCAAAAAATCCCATAAGCTTCCTGTTTTTTGTTAACTAAAAATTCTCTGGTACGATTCAGAAGTTTTCATCAATTCTTCATGAGAACCCATGGCTACCAGCCGGCCTTTACGCATTACCAGGATCAGGTCAGCCCATCGAATCTGCGATAATCGGTGCGTAATGATGAATGTAGTCCGCCCCTTTGCAGCTGTATAGATAGCTCTCTGGATGCGGTCTTCTGTGGCACTATCGATAGCGCTGGTTGAATCATCCAAAATTAGAATTCGCGGATCAGTCAGAAAAGCACGTGCCAATGCCAGGCGTTGTCGCTGCCCACCTGAAAGAGTTACCCCACGTTCTCCAAGGATAGTATCATAACCATCCTTAAAAGTAAGGATAAATTCATCTGCCTGTGCTGCTTTTGCTGCAGCTTCTATTTCATCTCGGGTAGCTCCAGGTTTTCCAAAGGCAATATTCTCTCCAATACTGCGTGAAAATAGAAATATATCTTGTTCAATAATCGAAATATTCCTTCGCAGAGTTTCCAGATTCCAATCGCGTACATTTACTCCATCGACCAGTACTTCACCTGTAATAGCGTCATAGGTTCTATTGATCAACTTCACCAGGCTGGTTTTGCTCGAACCTGTTTGTCCGACGATAGCAACTGTTTGACCCGGTTTTACTTTAAAACTGATATTCTCCAAAATCGGATCACCATCTTCATAACCAAAGGAAACCCCCTTGAATTCGACTTCACCTTTCATTGGCTCATTAAAACCAGTCAGGTTTTGATCCAGATTATTTTCACGGTTCATTAATTCAAGCAAACGACGAGCACCTGCAAGACCAGTCGCAATTTGCGAGTACGCCCACAAAGAAGTGAAAGTAGGAAAATCCAGCATCAGTAATAAGCCATAATACCCAATCACCTGCCCCATATCGATGATGCCATTTTTATAAAGAAGAAGTGCTTGCAGTAACCCAATAGCCAATGCGGTTGAAAGGAGTAAGAGTGGTAGAAAACGAGCTTCGGTTTTCCCTTGCTCCACCACTGCATTTTTATATCCGGTTGCATTCTTAATAAATAAAGCTACTTCTGATTTCTCCTGTGAGGCTCCTTTGACAGTTTCAATGCCATCCAGGGCTTCAGCCAGTCGGGTATTCAACTTTCCAAAAGATTCACGCACCCGGTTAGTGATAGGTTTTAGCTTTCCCATGTATTCCCATAACGCAAGAAAGTACATGATGATAAAGACAACAGGAGTGATGATTAACGAAGGATGGTAAGTAGGAGCAAGAATGACCGGCATGATCAAGAAATTTAAAGATCCTATCACCATATTCAAACCGGGGCTGAAAAAGAAATTCACCTGGCGCACATCATTTGTTGCACGCGCCATGGTATCACCTACCGGCTGCAGGCTGTGAAATGTCATGCTTTTACCCAACAGACTGATATACAGTTCATCGCGAACATTTCGTTCTGTACGTTGTGCGATCAATTCGAAACTCAAATTGCGTATAAGCTGCATCCCACCACGGATCACCTGAGAAATCCCAAGGATCAGAGCTAATGTGCCTAATGCACCAGTATTTTCTTTCGCATTTGGAGCTGTGATGAGATTATAAGCACGCCCAATCAGCATTGGAGAAACAGACATCAATGCAGCATTACAAAATGCTCCAATAACAGCCGAAAGGAGAATAAACCAGTTCCGCTTCGCATGAGACAAAATCCAGCGAAGTGGTGATTTGCGATTTGTTTTAAAACGTTGAGGAAGACTAAATTCAGTGATAGACATTGATGTACCCGAAGGAATGATTTTATCATCATTCATAACATGCAAGTGAAACGCGTCACAAGCAATATTTTTATTTTGAAAACACTTATCCCTTGGAGGATGTTGGCAGCCAGGGCATTTCGGGACCTGTTATTCCCAGAAATTCTGCCAGTGCAGCACGCATGGCAATACGGTCATCCCAGGCATATTCTACATCCCCAAAGCACATGGATTGCTCGTGCCCTTTTCCGCAAGAGACTACAAGGTCACCTGGCTGAGCCAGGCGTACTGCAGTACGGATGGCATCACCACGATCGGGGATACGCCAGAAAGTTTTTCCTTCAATCCCCCCCTGGCTGGTTGCTGCATCTGCCATCTCCGCTAGAATTGCATCCAACGATTCAGTTCGAGGGTCTTCAGCAGTTAAAATTGTCAGATCAGCCAAGTTAATGGAAACTTCTGCCATCATACGCCGTTTAGCTCTATCCCGCAAGCCCGCAGAACCGAATACAGTGATTACTTTTCCTTTAGTCATCTGCCTGACTGCTTCAATGGCTACTTTCAACGCATTGGGTGTATGAGCAAAATCTACAATTGCTGTAAAATGCTGTCCAAGATCGATTCGCTCCATTCTGCCCGATACGGATTGCAACGAATTGATCCCTTGCGCAACAATTTCAGGAGAAATACCCAACCCAAAAATTGCTGCGCTCATGGCTGCGAGGATGTTCGAGATGTTGAATTCTCCTACCAGAGGTGTGGAAATGGGTTGGCGAAATTCTTTAGATACAGCAGTAAAATGGATACCATCAGGTGAATATTCAATATCTTCTGCCCAAAGATCTGCACCGCGCTTCACACTGTAACAGACTTTCCCACAACCTGGAATAACAGAAAGGGTATCATACGAACGATCATCTTTATTCAATACAGCCAGCCGTGGATTGCCCTGGGATTTTGGCTTTGTGTCAGATAAATAACGGAATAGCTGTGCCTTGGCATCGAGATAGGCTTCATACGATCCATGAAAATCAAGATGCTCATGTGTAATATTTGTGACTACAGCGATATCAAATTCACAGGCTGCGACCCGTTGCTGTGCTATTCCATGAGAAGTAGCTTCCAGAACAACATGAGACGTTCCTGCCTGTGCCATGTCTGCAAGATAATGTTGCACATCTGGCGCGTCGGGTGTGGTCACATGAAAACCTGTATCGACTTCTTTGTCACCGATCACAGCATTTACTGTGGAGATCATGCCGGCTTTTTTTCCAGCTTTGGTTAAAATTGCATTCAATAGATTACAGGTTGTTGTTTTACCATCGGTTCCAGTTACGCCAATCATGGTCATTTTATGAGAAGGATAATCATACCAGGCAGCTGAAAGGTATGCTAATGCTTTTCGGCTGTCATCCACCTGGATGTATGGAACACCCGATTCTGAAACTTCCTGCATACCCACAATTGCAGATGCGCCTCTTTTTACAGCATCGGGTATGTAGCGATGTCCATCCATGCTGAAACCCTGTAAAGCGACAAATAAACTGCCAGGTGACACCTTACGAGAATCAAAGCAAATTGACTGTATTTCAATATCTGGCAAAGCAGACGGTTGGATTATTTGTTCAGTGATATTGTTAAAAAGTTGTTGTAATTTCATCGTTCCAAGTATAACGTATGTATTTAGTTATAGTAGATCACATCTCATAAATTTCGAATTCATTTTTTAAAGAAATAGAAATGGAGCAATTTGCATCCAGAAAGGTGCGAATACCAGAACAAGCCAACCAATCAACGCACCAATGACAAGCCCCGCAAGAATATCCACAAAGAAATGCACACCCATGCTCACCCGCGCCAGACTCATTATTGGAGCCCAAATCAATAGGATGATCGTGAACCAAATTGGACCTAATCCTATTGCCATAGCTGCCAGAAATCCAGCTCTTGCTGCATGTCCTGACGGGAAAGAATGAGGATCTGTGAGCCGGTAGAATGCCCCCCATTCCCCCTCGGGTCTACGCCTGCGAATTGTGAATTTCATTGTAAAAACAATCACTATTTCGACCGCTATACCAATAGCGATCATGGCAGCCCTGTTATGCCATTCTCCCTTGCTGACCAACCATACGATCAATAATCCAGCCAACCAGAACCAGGAATCACCAGAATGTGCCAGGAAAGACATGCAATACCAGAGCAGTTTTTGTTCTGGGCGTATACGGATTTTTTCTGTAAGGTGATGGTCAAAATCCCGTATGGTTTGCAGCATTATCCACCATACTTATTTTGAAAATAAGTTTTTACCAGCTCTAATTGATTAGGTTTATCCACATCCATGCCAACTTCAGCATAGGGTGATACTAATACCCTTCCACGTATGCCCAAACGATGTGATATGGTTTTTTCAGCCTTTTCGAGTGAAAGCCACCCAATGAACAACAAAAAAAGCAGATCAAAACCAAGGATGGCAGCTTGCTTTAAAGCATTTTTTCGATTTGCGACCAGTTTTTCCATAATTGGCAAATTTGCCAACGCCTTCTGGCTATCGATAACGATCACATCACCTCCGCAAACTTCCATTCCTTTTACTTTTACATAGCTGCGTTTTGAAGCAGGAAACACTTTTTCCATGACATCGCGAGGAACAACTGTATATTGAAAATCACTGGGATGATTCACAGCTTCTTCAGCAGCCCAATTTAGCATTTCAGAGCTCACACATGGCAGATCACCCGATACGACCATCATAGGTAGATGTGTCGGGTTGAATTTCAATAATTCTTCTGCTCCCGCACGAATATTTTCAATGATTCCACCTTTGCCCTGCAAAATCTGAATATCACCAGGAAATGATAATGGTGTATCAGTCGGTAAACCCATGACGACGACCCGGTCAGTACCTGCTTGTGCCAATGCATCCAGTACCCATTGCACCATGGTCTTTCCATGAATTGGTAACATACATTTGGGTTGACCTTGCGTTACTTCATAAAGCAATTCCTCAGGTTGAGGTATACCACCGGCAGTGATGATCGCATCCATTATGATAATTCCGTGAATTGAGGTTTGATATTTAACTCATCAAGCCAAGCTTCGACTTGCTTGAGATACCCTTCGGCATGAGCATAATCAACAGGTTCTTGTCGTCCAGTTGCTGCCAGCAACCCTGCTTCCAGCATATTGGTTCCATATGACCGTTCTTCAAATACGGGGGTAGTGGTGATCAAATACTTTACTCCAGCCTGTTTAAAAAGGTCTCTATCAGCTTTTGTGGTGGTATTTGTTACGATAGTTTTTCCTTCCATGTGATCAGGCATGTATTTTGTCAGATAATGACAATCCCCTGCGACAACATCTGCTTGAGTAAAATATTTTCCCCATTTGGGGGTACGCTTATTTTGTGATTCACCTGTTGGATAAAGCATTGAAAAAGGCAATCGAGAAATGACTGGCATTAAAATTGAGACCATTCTTTTCAAGCTTTTTTCTGAATTCAAAGGAATATCCATTCCCAGAGCAAACATCACATCACCAATCACACACTGGTAACCTGCATCATTGAAACCTTGAAATAAACCATACCTGTCTACTGCACTTGTCATAAATGCGTGTTTCTGGTCATCAGGGATGTTCACATTTTCGGCTAAAACAGAAGCAGCTTTACGCTCCAAAGTCATTTTTAATCCGGTACCATCTGCAACCGGAGTTTTATGAACGCCTTTAATCAGTGATTGGACGCTGTGTAAAGTATGCCAATTGGTATCAACCATGAAACCCAAAAGAGCCCCGCCAACTCCAAATGCATCAACTTTTCCATCCAGCTCACTGTACATGGCTTCAGCCTTTTTCATATCGCCATCAGTGCCAATTCGCTCAAGTTGCACTTTCTCCCCAAATAGCTCAACAACCGTCGAACTATCACGCTTAGACGATCCCAAACTAATGCTTACCGCTCTTTTTATTGTTGATTGTGTCGTGATCATAAGGTAAATTCCTTTTTGGAAATAAACACTTTGAGATAAAAAATGTAACGTCTACTAGATAACGGTGGGTTATCCTTTTTCCTGTAAGGGGTCTTCACCAACCTCAGAAAAGGCATGGCTCTGTAATTGAATTAATTCTTCTTCAAGATTTTTAAGCTTTTCTTCGATCTGATTAATCATTTCGTTGCTACTCGAATGAACAGAAATAGTTTCTTCTGGCTGCTTTTCCACTAATAATATTTTCCAATATTCGTATTCTTCCTGAGAAATTTTGCCAGAATCTAATAACGCATCCAGCCTGTGGATAATTTCGTCATCGATCATCAACTTTGGATTTACCAATGCTTGAATTGCCTTTCTATATGACTGTAAATTGGATTGTCCGCTTTTAATGATCTTTTCGAACATGACTCCGGGAAACAATCCCCCTGGCTGTTTTTCTAATTCAAAAAGCACTTGAGCCAATGTTAATGTGGTCATATCATGCCCAGTGGCATGGTCTACCACACGTACATCTTCACCTTCAGAGATCATACCCGCTATCTCTTCCAGCGTGATATACCGTCTGGTTGTTGTGTTGTACAGTTTCCGATTGGAATAACGTTTAATCACAGGCAAGGGTTAAACCTCAGCAGAATATTATACCTGTGAAATGATAACCTTGCCTTCCATTTTCATTTGCTAGAATTACAGGAAGCGAAAACCTGGTTAATCATCTATTCAGGTTAAATTTCTACCCCTTCCTGATGATCAAGAAGGGGTAATTTTTTAGCCTTTTAGCTGTTTTTTCAATTCCTCTACTTGTCGTGTCAACTCAGCGAGTCGTGCATTTAACTTATCCAATTCTTCTTGTGAGATATTGGCATGCTGAGTTTTTACGCGCTCAGCGCGATGCTCTTTAAGCAATTTGTCATGCGTTTCAATCATTTCTTTGATCAATTTTCGAGCGTCTTCTTCGGCAAGTTCACCTTTCTCTGCCAATCGCGCAATACATTGCTCCAATTCGTCTTCAGCTATTACTGCAGCTCCAATTGCTGCAAGGACGAATTTCCTGGCAAATGGGAACAAGGTCTCTTTTGATTCTACTTTTGCATTTTCTCTTGAATTATTAGTTGACTCTGTCATTTCAACTCCTATCTAGCATTACAAATTAATTATAACGCAATGCGTCATAGGATTCAAGTATCATGTTTTTTCTACACTTTTTGCGTAAAATCTGGTTGTTTTGGCGGTGCAACTTCTTTTCTCCGATTACGTACCAATAAAACAATGACCACTATGATCACGACTACCAGGCATAACCCCGCCAGGCAAATGCCGCCACCCGCAATGTACAATTTATTCTTTTCAAAGAAGCTGGGTGAAGGAGTAGGAGTAGGCGAAGCTTTTGGAGTTGGGGTAATTTTTCTCTGCGTTTTGCTGGCCACGACATTATATATGACACTCGTTCTATCTGATGGTACAGAAATCGCCTCAACCTGAACTGTCCAATCTCCCTGTTTGGGATCCTGGATTTTGATAAGGTGAACATTTTCACCCACTTCATCAGAAGCACCACCATATTCGGGTGTTACTACTTCACCATCCGGGTCGATAAGCTGCATATTGAGATCCCCTTCAAGGAACGATAAGGTCATAGAAAGCTCTTCAAGATCTTCATCAACAGTAACTACACCTACATCCTTCTTTTCTCCCTGTTGTATGGACCCAGTAAATGATGTAACCTGTGCTCCTGTCGCTGTTTGCCGGCACGAGATAAAGAAGTTAACGATCTCATCTCCACTTTCTGCAAAAAGATAGCTTCCTTGGGTCGCAGATGCCAGGCCGGTTAACAAGTCAGTATCAACATCATATTCCGTTTCACCAATTCCTAAAGCACAAATGGAAGCATTCAGTTCTTTAGCTCTTTCGGTTGTGGTGCTGAGCATATCCTGCGAAACCATTCCCATATTGGAATATCCATCACTAAGCAGAATGATCAAAGAAGGCTGATCCGAGGTATCAACCAATTCGATCTGATCAAGAGCGATATTTAAACCATCACCAATATTGGTCATATTCTGAGATTCCAACCCATTGATAAGGGATTCAACAAGATCGAAATCAGAAGTAAAAGAAGTCTTCAACTCGCCATAATTGCTGAAAGTGACTAGAGATAACTCCGAAGGGGTTCCTTCAGAAAGTTCATCCAGACGTGATAACTCAACAAGAATTTGACCAGCCTGGCGAGCCAGTTCAATTTTTGTTGGTATTCCATATGAAGGAGCTATTTCATTAACCCTATCGACGAGATCATAATATCCCTTGTTCTCACGGTATTCGTACAAAGCATTGTTTGCATCAGATAAACCCGAGCTGTCATATACAGTGTTGTAGGCTTCCTCGGCAACAGAATACGCCTCAGTGAGATTTACAAACTCTGGATTATCCAGCGGGATGACCGTCAGCAATTCCTCTTCAAGTCCAATTGGTGGTGTATCATAGCAGCAGGCACCTTCGAGTTTCGTTTCAAGGTCTGCGATATCCTTTGAGTATTCAAGATATTGTGACCAGCAATTGCAGCCATAGCTGGATAAGATATCTTCGATCTTGGCTACCATTTCAACCGTGGATCCATAACCATTATTCTTATACCAATCATTGATCGCATCTTCTGATTGGTTAAGAGTTCGTGTTGCATTGACCACTTCTTCTGAATTCGTCAATCGTTTTTGCTGCTCAGATAGATCCTGATATTCAGGCGTATTTAATATCTCATCGATTTGTGCTTTAATATCTGCTATTTCTGCAGGTAAGTCTGCACCTCCCAATGAATAAGATTCCATGCTGCCAGATATATCTAGTACAATTGCGACACGTAAAACCGGGGCATCTATTTGAACTTGTGGGGCATCTAGAGATTGGCCAAAAGCACTTGCATCTGGCACAAGTAGAGTGACATAGAATAAAAAAATTACAAGAATGAAAGCTAACCGTTTCATACCTGAAATCTCCTTGTTAATAATGAAATGGGATAATTTATTGTAGCGGTAATTTGAAAATATGCAATATATACTCTTAATTGTGTATAATTTTCACATGACAAATATGGCTTCAGAAGGTATATACATAGTTGTGAAATTCTCCAGCTATCACCCCTTACAGGAGGAAAAGTTATGATAAATGCTCTGGTCGCGGTCGCGATGATCATCTGTGCGATTCAGGCCATTCGGGTTAAAAAATTGCTGTCTGCAGCCCTCTGGTTAGCAGGCTGCAGCGCCATGGTGGCATTGATGTTATATTTATTGGGGGCACCCGAGATCGCAGTAATCGAATTGAGCGTTGGAGCGGGTTTGGTTACCGTACTGTTCGTTTTTGCCATCAACATCATTGGTGATGAAAAACCCGTTACCGAACCAGGTATTCCCCCGCTGATTGCCTGGGCGCTAGTCATTCTCTCAATAGGAATCCTGGCTTATTTGAATTTGCCATTATTAAGTGAAGTTATTCCTGACCTGGCTGAGATTCCAATGGCATCTACCACAATTTGGACTGATCGAATGCTAGATGTAATCCTGCAGATCGTGCTAATTTTCGTAGGTGTGATGGGTGTGATTAATTTGATCTCAGACAGCAAAGCCAAGGAGAAAAATCAATGACAAACATACCTATGATCATCATGCTGGCGGTTCTTGGTTTGGTTGGAGTAGGCTTTTATGCACTACTGGCTACCCGCAATTTGATCAAAGTAATCATCGCATTACAGATCCTTGTCAAAGGTGGATTACTTGCTATGGTACTTGCCGGCAGAATTCAGGGACAGGTAATGGTTGGTCAAAGTATGGCACTTACCGCCATTGTCGCTGATACGATCGTTGCTGTGGTAGGATTGGCACTCGCTGTTCAGGTGCGCAAACACCATGGAACCATTGATCTAAAACAACTCACCAAATTAAAGAGGTAACCATGGCATCTACATTAATCCTTCTTGTCATTGGTTTATCCTGGCTTGGTGCATTGCTGGTCTGGTGGGTTGGAGATAAACGTTCAGCTTTGCAGCATGCCCTGGCGATTTTCTTTTCTGTTGCCTCTGGGGCAGCATCTATTGCACTGATTTTTAACGCCAGCAGTTCTACTGTAATTAACCTGGATGCTGGTGGAGTTTTTGGTCAGTTCACTTTCGTTGCAGATGGTTTAGGTGTTTATCTGGCTGCAATTGCAACAGTAATTGGAAGCCTTGCAGTGATATTCTCAGTCAATTACATGCATGGTGAAAAAGGATTAGGACGCTATTATGCCATGGTTCTCTTTTTCATTGGAGGCATGGCAGGGTTAGTTCTGACCAGCAATCTCTTGCTCATGTTTCTTTTCTGGGAAATAACTGCATTATGCTCATATGCATTGATTGCATTCCACAATGATGACCCGAAAGCGGTTGCAGGTGGCATCAAAGCCCTTATTATCACACAATTGGGTGGCATTGGATTACTGGCAGGCGCTTTGATCCTTTACAGCCAGACTGGTAGTTATGACTTCAATCAAATGATTGCCAATCCTGGAATCATCAATCCACGGCTTCTGTCTGGAATGGCTTTTGGATGTTTGATCGCTGCTGCAGCCAAATCCGCCCAGTTCCCTTTCTTTACCTGGCTGCCAGATGCTATGGAAGCTCCCACCCCTATCAGCGCACTCATCCATGCTGCGACCATGGTGAACGCTGGTGTTTACTTGCTGGCGCGATTCTATCCAGCTTTCGAAGCAGTACCAGGTTGGAAAATTTCTGTCATTCTGGTAGGCATGATCTCTGCTTTCATCAGCGCCATAATGGCATTATTTGCCAACGACCTGAAACGGGTGCTGGCTTATTCGACCATTAGCCAGTTAGGCTATATGGTTTTTGCCATTGGTTGCGGTGGAATTTATGCGTCACAATTTCACCTATTAAGTCATTCAGTATTCAAGGCATTGCTCTTCCTCGGGGCTGGTGCGATCATCCATTCAGTGGGTACGCGAGACATGCGTGAAATGGGTGGCTTAGGAAAGAAAATGCCATTTACACGTTTTGTCTTTATCATTGGTGCGCTGGCATTGGCAGGTATTCCAATCCTGAATGGCTTCTGGAGTAAAGAATTGGTATTGGAAGCAGGCTTGACCGGTGGACCTGTTTGGGCTTATGCCATCATGCTCATCACCGCTGGCTTAACCGCATTTTACACCTTCCGCATGGTCTGGATGGTTTTCTATGGAAAACCCTCTGAAAAACATATCCATGACGCCCAACCCGCCATGAAAGTAGCTCTTGCACCTCTGGCTTTGGGTGCAGTTGTAGCCTGGCTGTTGGCTGGTCCTTTTGCATCCTTGCTACAAAGTACTCTTCCAGCTCACAATATTCATCCAGCCAGTACTATGGAAGTAATAGTAGAGGTGATCAAAGCACCAGCAACGTACGTTGCCCTTGCAGTGGTTGCACTCGGTCTGGTTTCCTGGTGGCAGCGTGAAAATCTCGCAGGAGTAAGCAAAGCTTTCAAGTGGCTTGGGACAATCGCTGAAAACAGTTTTGGATTTGAAGCAGTGAACAAATTTATCGTACGTGAAACACAGGCAACTGCTGAAGAGTTACGTGATACACAAACCGGATTGTTGAATTGGAACATCGCTGGCCTGTTAATCGGGCTGATTGCGGTAATCATCATCCTGGTCATGGGAGGCTAAATATGACAGCAAATACCGCACTCATCTGGTTACTGGCAATTCCATTTGGCTCAGCTCCAATCATTTACCTTGCCGGGCGAATAACCGAAAAGCTCTCACCCAAAACAGGCTCTGCACCCTCACGCTGGTTATCAGTACTGGCTCTTGCGGGAACTTTAGTTCCCTTGTACTACACCATAATGCACTTCACCAGCGAAGGAGCAATTAACCTGAATGTAAACATGATCAGCCTGAAATTTGATGGCATCAGCATGTTGGTCACTGTGACAGCACTCGTTTTGGGATTATGTGTGACATTCTTCTCGACCAAATACATGCAGGGCGATGATGGCGAAGAAAAATTCTTCGCTTTGCTGCCCATCATGATCGGTTCGATCATCGGTCTGGTTTGCGCAACCGATCTTTTCAATTTATGGGTCTGGTTTGAAGCGATGGCGATCAGCTCATACATTCTGGTGGCATTTTACCGAGATCAAGCTGATGCTATCGAAGCGGGTGTCAAATACCTGGTTCAAAGCGCAGCCGGTTCAGCACTAATTCTATTGGGTATCGCTTTGGTATTCGCCCAAACTGGTCTCTTGAATCTAGAACAGCTTCGGATCAGCGTTGTGAATTCCGAACCTTCTCCTTTACTTCTGGCAGCTAGCGTATTGATGTTGATCGGTTTTGGCGTAAAAGCTGCGCTGGTTCCATTGCACACCTGGCTTCCTGACGCCCATTCACAAGCGCCCAGTGGCATTAGTGCCATGCTTTCAGGCATCGTCATAGAAGCGGGTCTGGTTGCTTTACTGCGTACTGCAGGTATTTTGATCTATTCCAACACTACCTGGGGATACCTGATCATGGGCTTTGGTGCCCTTAACCTGTTTGTTGGAAACCTGATGGCACTTCGCCAGACGCAGGTAAAAAGGCTGCTAGCTTATTCCAGTGTCAGCCAGGTAGGATATATTTTGATAGGTATTGGCGTTTCGATATACTCTTTACAACCAACAGGCGCTGCAGGTGGTTTCTTTCATATCATCACCCATGCGTTGATGAAGGGATTGGCATTTCTTGCTGCCGGTGCACTTCTTTACGCACTACGATTGTCACATCATAATCATGAACCATTGCAGGTTTCTGACCTGGATGGAGCTTCAAAACGCTACCCGCTAACAGCATTTGCGCTTTCCTTGGCTCTGCTAGCCCTGGGTGGGCTTCCTCCGCTGGCTGGTTTCATGTCAAAATGGCAGATTTTTGTTGCGGGCTTTGAAGCTGGCTCTGGCTTGACGATTGCGATGGTCATCTTCGCGGCTTTAAACAGTGTTTTATCATTAGCCTATTACACACCAATGATCAACCGTATGTACCGCCATGAACCTTCAGAGCAGGTAAAGGCTGGAACAACCATTTCCTGGAAGATGGCGCTTCCATTGGTTATCCTGATCATCGTGATCGTTGTTTTGGGTTTCTGGCCACCCCTTGTTCGATGGATGGTCAATCCAGCTGCATATTCACTACTTTCAATATTTACGAGTGTTCTAATAAGGTGAACATGGAAATATTACTCACCCCTCCACTTGCAATACTTATCCTGGCTCCGTTGGTGATTCTCATTTTTTGGTTTGGAAAAAAACTGGCGGGTCCTGAAAAACCTAACCCAATAAAGACCAGCCCTTATGGAAGCGGAGAAGCTGCCCCTACCAATGCTGCAGCGCCAGGATATCGTCCCTTTTTCATGGTCGCGTTCTTTTTTGCAATTTTGCACCTGGGTATGCTGGTGATTGGTACCAGTTCACTCAATATGGTTTCTGGCCTTTATATTGTTGGATTGATCCTGGCACTGGTAGCTCTAGTGTTGGGATAGGAAACTTACTACACTCAAACTGCATTTGCTTATGCGATAAGCAAGACATGTGAGGATAGATGGAATCAAAAAAAATATCAGCCTGGGCAAACACAATGGAAGGTTTGAAAACCTGGGCACGCATTAATTCACCCTGGGTAATTCATTTCAACAGCGGGTCATGCAATGGCTGCGACATTGAAATCCTTGCAACTCTTACACCACGCTACGATCTGGAGCGGTTTGGTGTAAAACTTCAAGGCAGTCCTCGTCACGCCGATATTCTGCTGACCACTGGTCCTGTCACTCGTCAGGCTCGTGAACGCTTACTGCGAGTTTATGAACAAATGCCAGAACCCAAATTTGTCGTTGCGATTGGCTCATGCGGGCTTTCTGGTGGCGTTTTTCATGGTTCATATAATATTGCAGGCTCAATCGATGAAGTTTTGCCTGTCAGCGCCTTCATTCCTGGCTGCCCACCCCGCCCCGAAGCGATCATCCATGGTGTGGTTGCCTTGCTCAACAGCTTGAAGAAAGAATAAAGGGACGATTATGGAATATGAAACCTTTATCAAAGATGCAGAAGACATCTTGAAAAAATTGGGGAAAGATTTTCAACACCCAGAACCGAACCGGCTGGATGTATATATCGACAGAACAGATCTATTAGCTGCAGCCCAGGCTATCGTCGACGCAAAATGGGGATACCTCTCTGCTTTATCAGGACTCGATTGCCCCGCTCCCAAAGCAGAAGGACAGCAGCCCGTAGAAGCAGGACACCTGGAAGCCTTATATCACTTCTGCAGAATGGCAGCCGTCACCACGCTTCGTGTAAAGGTACCGTACAATGATGCCCATGTCCCCAGCATTTGTTCTGTAATCCCCTCTGCAACATTATATGAAAGAGAATTGATGGAGTTATTTGGTATCATCGTTGATGACACCCCTATTCCCGATCGTCTTGTGCTGGCTGATGAATGGCCAGAAGGTGTCTATCCTTTGCGAAAATCATTTACCGGTTTAGATGTACCCGAAAGGGCAGCACAGGAGAGCTGAGATGCAAGAGAGTAAAGAAAAATTTATTGTCCCTATCGGTCCTCAACACCCGGCTTTGAAAGAGCCCGGACATTTCGAATTTACAGTAGATGGTGAGACTGTCACCAGTGCAACCATTCGTCTGGGTTTTGTTCACCGGGGTATTGAAAAAATGGCGGAGAGCCGCACTTATATTCAAAACCTCTATCTGTTTGAAAGAATATGTGGAATCTGCTCTCATGTCCATGCAACTGCATTTGCATCCGGCGTGGAAAAACTGGCGGGGGTTACAGTCTCTCCACGTGTGAAGGCAATCCGTACTCTTTTCCTCGAGTTGGAGCGTATTCAGAGCCATCTCCTTTGGTTGGGTGTCGCTGCTCACGAAGGTGGTTTTGATACCCTTTTCATGTATAGCTGGCGTGACCGTGAAACAGTGATGGATATTCATGAAACCATCAGTGGCAACCGTGTGCACCATTCCGTCAACTTGATCGGTGGAGTGAAATTTGATATCACTCCCGAACAGGTTAAAAAATCTTTGAAAGGGCTTGATTTCCTGGAAGAACGAGCAAAATATTACGAAAAGGTTGTCACGACAGATGAAACATTCCTTGGCAGAACCCGCAATGTGGGTACGATGACCAAAGAACAAGCAACCGTATTAAGCGCAGTTGGCCCAACCGCCCGCGCCTCTGGTGTACAGAGGGATGTGCGGGTTGAATCCCCTTATGCTGGATATCCAGAATATCCCGTGAACATCGTACTTGATGAAGGTGGCGATCTTTCTGCCAGATTCATTGTACGCATCAAAGAGCTTTATGAATGCTTCCGCATTTGCCGGGAGATCTTGAAGAATTTACCAGAAGGTGAATTGAGCGTAAAGGTTCCACGTCGTATCCCCGCAGGTGAAGTGGTTAGTCGCGTCGAAGCTCCTCGTGGTGAACTCTTCTACTTCATCAAGAGTAACGGGGGAGAAACCCCCGAACGAGTAAAAGTTCGCACACCCAGCCTTTGCAACTGGTCAACTATCAGTTCAGTGGCAGTAGGGCATAAACTGGCAGACATGCCAATGCTACTTGTTGGGATTGATCCCTGTTTTTCCTGCAATGACCGCCTTGTTACAGTACGACAGGCTAACACCTCCCAGACAATGTACTGGGAAGATCTCAGAAAGTATGGGGTTGAATATTACAAATGAGCATATCCCTTCCCCCCCTCGTTTCAATGCTCGTTTTTCCTGCAGGCATCTTCTTGATGCTTCTTGGAATGGCGTATGAATTCTTTGACCGAAAACTGGTTGCCCGTTACCAGAATAGAATTGGACCTCGTTGGTTCCAACCAATGGCAGATATGATCAAGCTTCTTGCCAAGGAAGAAATCATCCCTGACGGAGTGAACAAAGGGTTGTTTATTTTTCTTCCCATTCTGGGCTTCGCTGCTGCGCTTACCTCTGCTCTTTACATCCCAATGCTGGGTTTTGCACCTGCCTTCAGTTTTCGCGGCGACCTGGTTGTAGTGGTTTACATGTTGAGTGTGATGACAATCTGTCTTGGTCTCGCTGGCGCTAACACTGTTGACCGCTTTTCAATAATTGGTGCGACCCGTACACTGACGCAGTTATTCTCGTATGAAGCGCCTTTCCTTCTTGCACTGCTGGCTCCTGCCCTGGCTGCTGGGTCATGGCAGATAAGCGAAATCAATACATATGCCCACAATAATCTCTGGATGATCCTCACTCAACCGATCGGTTTTCTGGTAGCATTGATCGCATTAATGGGTAAACTCGAACTTCCTCCATTCGATGCTCCAGAGGCAGAAACTGAGATCGTTTCAGGTGCACTCACAGAGTACAGCGGTCGCGGTTTGGCACTTTTCCGCCTGGGAAAAGACGTAGAACTGGTAATCGGATTAACCCTCATCGCTGCGTTTTATCTGGGTGGCCTGGCAAATCCGCTCGATTTTATTTTGAAAACCCTGGGCTTGCTGCTCGTAGTCGCTCTGCTACAATCTCTCTTTGCTAGATTGAGGATCGACCAGACAGTAGGAATGTGGTGGCGAGTTGGAGCCCTATTGGCTCTGGTACAATTACTCATCATCGTCATCGCCAGGTTATTATAGGCGAGAGGAATGAGGTAAAGATATGACAACTATTGGTGCAATGTTTGGAGATGTTTTCAAATCTCTTTTCAAGAAGCCTGTGACAGAAAAGTATCCTTTCGAAAGAAAACCCGATCCCGAAAGGTTGCGCGGAAAATTATTCTGGGATGCAGAAAAATGTACTGGTTGCCAGTTGTGCGTGCGTGATTGCCCCGCCAACGCACTCGAATTAATCGTAATTGATCGTGCTAGTAAAAAATTCGTTATGAAGTATCATGCCGAACGATGTACATTTTGCAATCAATGTGTGTTCAGTTGCAAGTTTGGTTGTTTAAATTTATCACACGAAGATTGGGAACTTGCATCCCTGCAACAGGAACCAATGACAATATCGTATGGTCGCGAAGAAGATATCAAATTCCTTCTGGAGAAAGCAGCTCAACCTGACAATCCAGAAACTGAAAAAGAATGCAAGTGATTCCTCATTTCGAGTGACCATCCTGGGCATCGGAAATGAATTAAGAGGTGATGATGCGGCAGGTGTCCTGGTTGCTCGAAAATTGAAGGAAAAGATAACCAATCGATCAGGTATTCTTTGTATTGAGGGGGCGGAAGCCCCCGAAAATTTTACTTCAGTAATCCGTCGTTTTTCTCCAGATTTGCTTATTCTTGTGGATGCTGGCGCATTGAGCCTGAAACCAGGCTCGATCCGCTGGCTTTCCATAGAGGATATTTCCGGAGGAATGGGAACACACGGTATATCTCTGGCAGATTTCAGTCTCTACCTTCAGAAAGAAATCAAATGCCAGATAGGCTTTCTGGTAATTCAAGCGGGGACAAATGATTTTGGTGATCCACTTACTTTGGCGGTAAAAAGAGCCATTCGTAGAGCGATAAATACTCTTTCAGAACAACTATAAATCCTTGAAATATGAGAGTAATGTCATAATTTGCCAGAATATTCTGTACAAAAATGAAATTAGTTGTACAATTGCCAAATTATTTTGTTGACGGGTGAAAATATGACTGTAATTACAAATGTTGCCCAAAAAGAAAAGAACGGTGCTGCACTCAGTTCGGTTATCGCAGCGGTGGGTCTAACCTCAATGAAACTGGTAATTGGAATTCTAACTGGTTCATTGGGTATTCTGGCAGAAGCAGCCTACTCGGGGCTTGATCTGGTCGCAGCTCTTGTGACCTTTTTTGCTGTAAAACTCTCTGGAAAACCAGCGGATAAAGAGCATACCTACGGGCATGGAAAGATCGAAAATTTGTCCGCCCTATTTGAGACAATCTTACTGCTGGTTACCTGTGTGTGGATCATATATGAATCCATTGATCGCCTGTTCTTCAATCCAAAGAAAGTAGAAGCCACTTTTTGGGCTTTCCTGGTGATGATCATCTCAATAGCGGTTGATTTTACCCGCTCACGTATTTTAATAAGGACAGCCAAGAAATACAACAGCCAGGCACTCGAAGCAGATGCTTTGCACTTTAGCACAGATATTTACAGTTCTTCGGTGGTAATTTTGGGGTTGGCTCTGGTAAAAATTGGTGACATTTTTCCAAGCATTTCCTGGCTAGGCCATGCAGATGCCATTGCAGCTTTGGGCGTGGCTGCCATTGTAATTGTGATCAGCCTTCAATTGGGAAAACGTACCATCATGGCATTACTCGATTCCGCTCCTGCAGGGGTGGACGAGCAGATCATCAAGATAGTCGAAGAACTTCCTGGTGTGATAGATTGCCATCATGTACGATTACGTTATTCAGGCGCACATCTTTTTGCAGATGTACATGTTTTGCTAGCGGGAAACCAATCATTGGATGAAGTACATGTTATTACAGACTCCATTGAAGCTAAGGTTAAACACGCCATGCCTGATATTGATATTGTTGTTCATCCCGAACCTGTCGATGACCCACCCGAATTGACAGAGAAATATCATGCCATTCAACAAACCGTTGAAGCCATTCCTGGGGTTATGAACTGCCATGAGATTAACCTTGGGTATTCAGAGGATGGATTGGCTATAGTAGTTCATGTGGATCTGGATGGATCACAGTCTCTCCAAACCGCCCACTCTATGACAGAAGTCATCGAAAAGAAGATATTAGAAATCCAGCCAACCGCCCATGTGACCGTTCACCCCGAACCGGTTTAGTGGATTGGATCCATACAGCTATTGAAAAGGTGCGATCAGCTTGATCGCACCTTTTTTTATAAAAGGCATTTTCTCTCCAGTAGCAGGTATGGTGAGAATTCAAAAACTGACGCTACCCCACAAACTGCTATGTCTGAAAAAATCGTAGGGTGCTGTTGGCAATGCTTGAAGATGTTCAGGATTCCCCAATATTACAACAGAGTCCAGGATAAGCAAACTAAATATATTTTGTCGTAACACACCATTCAGTTAATCGTTGTTGCGTTACGAATGCCTTTTACCACATGATCCACGACCTGAGATTCCAGCTTATCCTGCGTCTTTCAAATGTGCATTGGATAGACTCTCAATGACCTCGATCACTGCAGAATTATCCAGCAACCCTGATCCGTGTTGCAGCATGGATTGATATAACTGTGCATCCAGGCTTGCTGAAGGAAGGACGATCCCATACTCTTTTGCAGTATCCAATACAATCTGCAAGTCTTTTGACTGCATCGCAGCTTTAAATCCTGGCTGCCGGTTTCCGGCAAACAAACGCTGTGGCTTTACATCCAATGTCCAACACTGTGCTGCCCCGCTCTTAATCGCTTCTACTACCTTTTGCGGATCTGCGCCTGCCTTCTGTGCAAAAATGAGCAACTCTCCCATCGCAACCATCTGAGCAGCCACCATGATCTGATTAGCAGCTTTTGCGATTTGTCCTGCACCACTTTCTCCAACATGAGTGATCTTCTTTCCCATCGCTTCAAACACTGGCATCACCTTTTCCAGCGCATCTTCGGGACCGCCAACCATGATCGATAGCGTGCCATCACGCGCACCGATATCCCCTCCACTGACCGGCGCATCGAGGCTCTGTACTCCGACTTCAGATAGTTTTGAAGCGATATTCCGGGCTACCGCTGGTTTGATGGTGGAATTATCTACAAAGATCAAACCGGGATGAGCACCATGAATGATGCCATTTTCACCGAGGGTTACTTTCTCCACATCGGGAGAATCGGGCAAATTGGTAAAGATCACCTCTACCTGGCTGGCAACTTCAGCAGGAGAAGATGCTGCAATGGCACCTTCCGCGACCAGTTCACGTACCGCTCCTTGACTACGATTATGCACCACGACTTCGAAACCTTTTCGTAAAATATTCCGGGCAATAGATTTGCCCATCAAACCTAAACCAATATAGCCTACCTTCATTTACATACTCCTTTTATTCTCCCTTATGAGAAACTAAAAGCTGGAGTGGATTTTCATCTTTACTCCAGCTTTGTAATAATATAGTTAATTCAACTGTTGTTTGATCTTTTTTGCAGTTTCTTTATAACTTTCAAGTTTCTGTCTTTCTTTTTCCACCACTGAAGCAGGTGCCTTCTGCCCAAATGGACCTGCAAGCAGATTCTCAAGGCGGTTTATCTCTCCTTCAATGGTTGACAATTCCTTTTTCATCCTGGCTTTTTCAGCATCCATATCAACCAGTTCAGAGAGTGGCAAATAAATTTCAAGTCCAGAAATAACCAGAACGATCTGACCTTCAGGTTTTTCTTTCATTTCTTTGACAATGGAAATATGATTGATATCCAGATATGCCAGAGCAGCAATAAAGGGCATTTGGGATTTTATAAATACTTCCTTGTCACCTGCTGCAAAAGTTGCAGAGATGCGCTTGCCAGGTGCCACTTGTTTTTCAGCCCTGAAGTTTCGAATAGAGCGAACGATCTCCTGAATAATGGCAAATTGTGCCAGGCTGTCTCCTTCCCATCCTTCTTCAGCTTGTGGCTCAGGCCAGTGGGCAATAATCAGGGCATCTTCCCATAATCCATCCTGGTTAAATGGCTTGTAGTTCGCTGGATGTTCTTGCGCTGCCTGTTTAAGATGTCCCCAAAGTGCTTCGGTCACATAAGGAGTGTATGGGTGCAGCATACGCAAGCAGGCATCCAAAACTTGAATGAGAATCTGGGCAGTATAATAGGCGCGATCACCCTTTTCGGCCATTTGAAGTTTTGCGATCTCAATATACCAGTCCGCGAATTCGCTCCAGAAGAATTCGTAGATCTGCCGTCCCGCCTCACCAAACTGATAAGCTGCAAACAACCTTTCGACATCTCTCACCAATTGCTGTAGCCGAGCCCAGATCCATCGATCAGCCAGTGTCCATTCATGTGCTGATTCGGGTGCTGAAGGCGCTTGTTCCAGGGCTCCGACCACAAACCGTCCGGCATTCCAGACCTTATTAGTAAAATTGCGGTTCGCTTCGACCTTCTTTGCGCTCACATTGGTATCGTTACCGGGAGTTGAACCCACCAGCATGGTGAAACGCAGTGCATCAGTGCTGAACTCATTCATCATATCAAGGGGATCGATTGCCACCCCTTTACTCTTGCTCATCTTCTGCCCATGTTCATCACGAACCAATCCATGTAAGTAGACTGTATGGAATGGTACTTGCCCTGTAAATTCCAGGCCAAACATGATCATGCGCGCCACCCAGAAGAATAAGATATCATATCCGGTTTCCATGACAGAGGTTGGATAAAAATATTCCAGATCGGGTGTTTTCTCCGGCCAACCAAGCGTGGAAAATGGCCACAAACCGGAAGAGAACCATGTATCAAGCACATCAGGATCCTGATGAATATGTTTACCATGGCAATGTGCACATTCCTGTGGATCTTCACGCTGCACTGTCATCTTGCCACAGTCATCGCAATACCATACTGGAATACGATGCCCCCACCATAGCTGGCGGCTAATACACCAATCCTGGATGTTTTCTAACCAGTTGTAATACACCTTGGTGAACCGATCGGGAACGATCTTGATTCTGCCATCGCGCACTGCATCCAGGGCAGCATCTGCCAATGATTTGATTTTGATAAACCACTGGGTGGAGATCATCGGTTCGATCAATTCACCACCTCGCTGCGACCGTGGAACCGTCATCTTGTAGGGTTCTTCTTTGATCACCAGACCCTTTTCCCGCATGTCTTCCCAAAGTTTTTTGCGGCATTCAAACCGGTCCATACCCTGATAAGGTCCACCATTTTCATTTACACAAGCGCTTTCATCCAGCATGGAAATGAATTCAAGATTGTGTTTGTGTGCCAGGGCATAATCGTTAGGATCGTGCGCAGGGGTAATCTTCAATGCGCCTGTACCAAATTCGCGCGTGACGTACTCATCCGCGATCACTGGGATTTCTCTCCCGAGGATTGGTACAACCACCTTGCGTCCAATATATTTTTTATAACGGTCATCATCTGGGTGAACACACACTGCGGTATCGCCCAGAATTGTTTCGGGACGAGTGGTTGCTACAGGTATAAAAGCATCGGGTTCATCAGCAAACACATACTTGAAGTAATACAGCGTTCCCATTTCGTCGCTGTATTCCACCTCTAAGTCTGAGACAGCTGTTCGCAATCCAGGTGACCAGTTGATCATGCGCGGACCGCGATAAATTAATCCCTTTTCATACAACCGGACGAAAGCCTCCCGCACCGCTTTAGATAAGCCTTCATCCAGTGTAAAGCGTTCACGCGTCCAATCGCAGGATGCCCCCAACCTGCGGATTTGAAGCTGGATCATCCCACCATATTTCTCTTTCCATGCCCAGGTACGTTTGAGGAATTCTTCACGTCCTATGGCTTCGCGGGAGGTGCCTTCTTTGAGCAATGATTTTTCCACTTTAAGTTGTGTGGCAATGCCGGCGTGGTCACTTCCAGGAACCCACAAAGCGGGAACACCTTTCATCCGCATATGTCGGATCATCAAGTCTTCCATCGAGACAAATAAAGCATGTCCAAGATGCAATTCACCCGTAACGTTAGGTGGCGGGATCGAGATCACAAAAGGTTTTTTGCCTGGATCAAAATCGGGCTTTTTAGGATCATTGGATGGACCAAAATAGCCTTTGTCATTCCACCATTGATACAACTCTTGCTCGGTTGCTTTAAAATCGTATGCTTTTGGTAGTGGTGTTGTCATTCTTCCTCCTGCTGGAATCAACCAGTATTATTTGAATTAATAAAAATATTCCTTCCATCCAGAGGACGGAAGGAACCACTCCGCGGTACCACCTCAATTCACTGTGATCACAGTGCTCTCAAACCGGACAGGCATCCGGTCATTGCTGTAACGGGCAAGCCCCGTGCCGGTCTATTTTCATTAAAGATTTCTTCGGCAATTACACCAAACGACCTTCGGCTGGCATCTGTTGAAGGGTTTCGCAGCACCCACCCTCTCTCTGACAACGATATTCAGCCTACTCCTTTTGGTAACAACAAGATAAAATTGATATCATGATTATACAGAGGTACTCAAGAATCGTCAATGTAGAACCTGCGCTCCAGACCACTCCGGAGAGACATGGAACAAGTTTATGAACCAGCGACACTATTCATTATATTACGCATTGTTTTTCATCACCTTTGTCATTTCGTCTTGCATGCCAGTAACAACTTCACCTAATGCCAGTAACCCAACTTTAAACAGTACTGTTGAAAATACACCTGAAAATACCGCCACAGTGGTTCTTCCTACAACAACCCCCACCCCTCTTTCGACAATAGAGGTGAAAAAAGAAGAGCTAAAAGGCGTTAAGATTGTTCTGGTTCATCCATTGGATGGCCAGGCTATACAGGAAATGATGCAAATGGCTGATGAGTTCAACCAGGATAATCCCTGGGGTATCTCGTTGGAAATTCAAGCAGCGGGCAGCTATGTCACTCTGGTAGATGAAATTAACAACAAACTGAAAACGAGCTCCACACCTCAGATTGTGATGGCAACCACGGAACAACTGGCTGATTGGCAAAAAAAATGGAAGATCCTTATCAATGTTGATCAGTACATTCAAGATCCTGTCTGGGGACTAACGACTGATCAAGTCGCAGAATTTTACCCCGCGATCTGGAATCAAGATATTGTGAATGAGCAAAGAATTGGATTCCCGGCGGTCCGTACGATGGAAGGCATAGGATACAATCGTACCTGGGCGCATGAATTGGGTTATGAAGACCCCCCCCTAACCCTGGATGAATTCTACGAACAGGCCTGCAAAGCTGCCGAGAAGAATAATATTAGCGGCGTGCCCGGAACTGGCGGATGGTTTATGGATACGGATTCCCACGTTGCATTGAGCTGGTTAGCTGCATTTGGCTCTAGCAAAATATTTGATGCTACAACCGGCAAATATTCATTTAACAATGATGAGAATAACCGGGCTTTTACTTACCTTCGAACCCTGTCAGAAAAAAAATGCGCCTGGAACAACGAAATTCCTACACCCGAAGAAAGTACTGAACCATATACTTATTTTGCATCCCATCAAACCCTTCTCACCTCTCTCTCTGTAGATGAAATTCCCATCCAGGCTGCAGCATTAAAAACTGCAGGAAATACTGACGATTGGGTATTCCTGCCTTATCCGACGGAAGATGGCAATGGTGTTGTTCTTTCTTACGGATATAGCTACGGTATGATGGCGTCAAGACCGAGCGAACAATTGGCATCATGGCTGGTCATTCGATGGTTTTCCGAACCAGAACAAATGGTGCGGCTTGCAGAAGCCACTGATACCTTGCCACTTACAGCACCCACCTTTGAGCTGATGAGTACTAACCAACAGATGGATCAGGCTGTTGCCTTACTTGGAATAGCAATCACTCCCCCATCAGACTCCTCCTGGGGAAAAGTGCAGCTGGCACTTAAAGATGCTATCTGGGAAGATATGGTGCAGTATCAGTTGATCTACGGGGTTCCCAATTCACCAGTAAGAACCACGGAGGAAATATTGAAAGATCTGGATAATATTGCTGCAGAAATTGTTACGAATCAGTAAATAATTGGCATTCGGGAGGTTCCTAATTGAGAAAGCTAATAGTCATTCTCCTGTTTTGTTGCCTTTTTCTCACAGCTTGTAATTCTGGTTTGCAGCCTCAACCCACTCAACTTTCCCCATTACCTCCCACACCAACCGTTGCAGTGACAGATACTCCTGCCCCAACCATCGAACCTTCTCTCACCTCAACTTTCACCCTGACACCGGAACCAAGCTTTACTTTTACTCCAACCATCAGCGAAACACCTACCATCACTTTCACACCTACTTTCACCTTCCCATCGGTGGTTGTGAAGGCTCAGGCTCACTGCCGGTATGGTCCATCCACTGCCTACCTGCATGCAGCAGATCTATATCCAGGAGATGCAGGTACGGTGCGCGGGCGTTTTCGTTATAGCAACTGGCTGTATATTAAATTCGACAAACTCAACTACTTTTGTTGGGTGGCGCCCTCGGTTGTAGATGTAAGTGGTGATATCACCATCGTCAACTATACAGAACCAAACCTGCAGTCCATCGGATCAAATCAGTATGGCCCACCTAAAAATGTAAAAGCGACTCGGAATGGCAATATGGTCACCATCACATGGGATCAGGTGGTAATGACGGGTGATAAAGATCGTGGATATTTCATCGAGGCCTGGGTGTGCCAGAACGGGGCGTATCTGTGGTGGACAGCATCGATGGCAGATCAATTCACCACTACATACACTGTGCAGGATGATCCCGGTTGCCCTGCACCTTCATCCGGAGTACTTTTAACGGTGGAAAAACACGGGTATTCTCAACCCGTGACCATTCCCTGGCCACCTAACCCATAGATTTTCTATATGAATGCTCATCATTCACTAGCAAACCCTCTTCCGGTTTTTAAATCCCATCTCAGGAAGTATAAAAGGAATTTGAAATTCTGTCTTTTCTTTCTGGCGTTCTTAATGCTGTTGGTTGCCTGCACACCACAGTCAGCGCTTCCTCCCAGCACTTCCATTCCTTCTGAAACACAGCTCACCACTATCACCACTACTTCATCTTTGACAACCACACCAACAAAAACACTCACCCCGTCACCAACAAAAACACTTACCCCGACAACAACCTTCACTCCTCTGCCAAGCCTGACGCCAACTTATTCTATTCTGCGTGGTGAAGTAAACCAGGAGCACGTCAGTTGTTTTTATGGGCCTTCCAATGATTACCTCTACAAATATGGATTGGTAGGTGGAAGTCATCTGGAGATCATCGGCATCCTGCCTGATACGGGGTATATCGAGATTCGTGCGATTGGTGGTACCAATCCCTGCTGGATGAACCTGAATTGGATGAATGTCGAAGGCGATATCAATCTGGTTCAGCCCATTGACCCGCTGGATATCGATTTGCCCTGGTCACCTTATTATGGAGCACTATCATGGGTTACAGCAAAACGTGAGGATAATGATGTCACCATCACCTGGAGTCCGCTGGTTCTACGTGCAGGTGATGATTCTGAACAGGAACCTTATCTGGTAGAAGCCTGGGTGTGTCAGAATGGGAAGCTGGTTTTCATTCCCACAGGTACCTACTATACGCAGATCACCCTCACTGATGAACCTGGATGCAGTGAGCCATCTCATGGCAGAGTATACGGGGTGGAAAAACACGGGTACACACCATGGTTGAAGATCTCCTGGCCTCCGGCAACTTCAGAACAGTAAGAAAATAATCATATCTTTCAATATATTGACAACAGGTTCATTAAGCAATAATATATGAACATTTGCTCATATATTCATGATTTCAGGGAACGATAAATCAATGACCTCCTCTTTCTCCCCACGATGCGATGAAAATTTCATTCACGAAGACCAGGTTAAGCTCGTTCAGAGTCATCTCGTTGATGGTTTGACTGCAACATACCTGTCTCAGACTTTTCATGCATTGGCGGATCCCAGCCGGATTCGCATCATCTCTGCACTTTCTTTTACCGAGTTATGTGTCTGCGATCTGGCTGCGCTCCTTGGAATGACCCAATCAGCTGTTTCGCATCAATTAAAATCGCTGCGCGATTTACGTCTGGTTAAATCCCGAAAACAGGGACGCGTGGTCTATTACGCTCTTCAAGACGAACACATCCGCGATCTATTTGAGCGCGGATTAGCCCATATGAAAGAAGAAAGGTAATACACAAGAACATGGAAACAAACATCGAACTGGAGATTCGACCTCTGCTGCCTGGTGTCGAAGAGGATGATGAAGCTTGTTTTCGCCGTCTGGAAACTTCTTTATCCAGTAATCACAAACTCATCCGTGCACATCTGGAACATGAAGATGAGATAGTGAAATTATGCCTGCACTATGATCCTGAAAAAATTACGTTAACGGAATTGAAGCAATTGGCAGCTCGAGCTGGGACGGAGATCATCAATCGCTATCATCATGAACTGATCAATATCGAAGGGATGGATTGTTCGGATTGCGCTATGGTGCTCGAGCACAGCATCTCACGAATGCAGGGTGTTTTAAATGTTAGTGTCAGCTATACGAGCAAAAATATGAAGATCGAGTACGACTCTCACCAAATCAATCGTGTAGAGATCGAAAAACGTATTCGATCTTTAGGCTACCAGATTCCCCTGAACCATATCCAATCCTGGTTTGTAGAAAACCGCGAATTACTTTTTAGTCTTGCTGCGGGTTTACTTCTTGCTATAGGTTGGATGGGGCAAAAATTTTTTTCCTTTCCTGAGATCCTAAGCATAGTGTTTTTCTTGATCGCGTACGGATTGGGAGGTTGGGACATCTCCCGCCATGCGTTGTACTCACTGCGTGAACGTACATTTGACACTGATCTTCTGATGATCCTGGCAGCACTGGGAGCGGCAGTGCTGGGAGATTTTGCAGAGGGAGCCCTTTTGATCTTTCTTTTCAGTTTTGGGCATGTTCTGGAAGAACGCGCTCTGGAACGAGCACGTTCAGCAATCGATGCCCTGGCAGATCTGACTCCGAAAACCGCATTGGTGCGCAGGAATAATCAGGAAATTGAAATCCCTATCGAACAGGTGGGGCTACAAGAATTGATCATTCTGCGACCTGGTGCACGTATTCCAGTGGATGCCATCATTCAAAGGGGTAAATCCGCAGTCAACCAGGCACCTATGACCGGGGAATCAATCCCCGTAGAAAAAACTATAGGTGATAAGCTGTTTGCCGGAACAATCAACGGAGAAGGTGCTTTAGAAGCACAAGTGACTCGCCTGGCAAAAGACAGTACTTTGGCGCGTGTAATGAAACTGGTAGAAGAAGCACAAACACAAAAATCACCCACCCAGCAAACGGTGGAAAAATTTGAAAAATTCTTTGTCCCAGCCGTATTGATTGGAACAATTCTTGTCATTTTCATCCCGCTTTTCTTTGGCATCGCATTCCATGATTCGTTCTCGCGTGCAATGACGCTCCTTGTTGCAGCTTCACCCTGTGCATTAGCACTTGGTGCCCCAGCAGCAATCTTGACTGGCATTGGACAGGCTGCCCGCAACGGTATCCTGGTCAAAGCAGGTGCCCACCTTGAAAATCTGGGGCGATTGAAAGCCATTGCATTTGACAAGACAGGTACGATCACCTGCGGTCTACCAGAGGTGACCAATATGATTGCTTTTCCTGTGTCAGGCAGCTCAATCAATAATGAACTTGACCTGCTAGGACTGGCTGCAGCTGTAGAAAGCCGTTCCGGTCATCCGCTTGGACAAGCGATCGTACGAGCAGCTAAAACCCGGCAATTGGCTCTGCCAGAAATTTCCGATGTCGAATCGATTGCTGGTCAGGGCATTCGCTCTCGTTACCAACAAAAGAGAATTCTCATTGGAAGCCTGAAATGGCTGGAAGAGAATGAAATGAAGATTTCGATTCATGCCACGGAAATCGCAGGCCAATGGCAGGCTGAGGGAAAAACAATCATGGGAGTTACCCTGGGGGATACACTTATTGGGGTGATCGCTCTGGCAGATACATTACGTCCAGGGATCCAGATAACCATGAACAAACTGGCGCAAACCGGTATCGAAAAGACTATTCTTTTGACTGGCGACAACGAACGCGTCGGTAAAGCAATAGCCCGCCAGGCAGGGATCAATCAGGTGATGGCTGAATTGATGCCAGAAGATAAACTGGCTGTTATTCGGGAATTATCTACTCAATATGGAGTAGTAGCTATGGTAGGTGATGGAGTGAATGATGCTCCAGCATTGGCAAATGCCACTGTTGGTATTGCGATGGGTGGTGCTGGTACCGATGTAGCACTCGAAACTGCTGATGTTGCCCTGATGAGTGATGACCTAACCATGTTACCATTTGCGGTAGGGTTGGGTCGCGCCACTCGGGCAGTGATCATCCAAAACCTGGTAATTGCCTTGAGTGTAATTGGGGTACTGGTGATCACCTCACTGACTGGCTTCGTTGGTATAGGTATTGCGATCATCTTCCATGAAGGCAGCACAATTCTGGTTGTTCTCAATGCATTACGGTTGTTGGGCTATCGTAATTGATAGAAATTCCGGAAATAAGACGGATTACCGGTGCTTTAATGATATGCCATTTGATATCTCGGGATTAAATCACAGGGAATATAAATAGATTGTTTCCTTAAGAAGCCTTCTTTAAGTTGGACCTAGGATAATCTGTTGCTAACGCGAACTCCCTGTTCTTCACAGGGTAAAGCAATCCCACTCATAGAGACTGCTTCGTTGCACTCGCGGTGACAGCAACTTGCCATCGCGAACTCTTGTTCTTTAGGGGTGAAGCAATCCCACATATTGATGCTACTCCGCTTAGCTGGCAGGGTTGACCCTTCGTAAGGGATTAAACAGGAGATTGCAATCAGGTACTAGAACTACCGTATCATCTCCCGAAGCTAAATCTAATGAATAAAAAATACTGCGAAATACACTAAAAAGGGGAATTCTTTGTGCTCTCTATGTGCTTTGCGGTAAATGATCACTTGATTTTATAAAAGCGACGATGGGACACTTGCCCCCTCAGGGTTTTTGCCTGTACCTCGATGGTAAACCCATGTTTTCTTGAATTTTAAATAATTGGAGGCGACGATGGCTTTTGCCTGTACCTCGATGGTAAACCCATGTTTTCTTGAATTTTAAATAATTGGA
>Ga0116193_1000012_pt1 | contig 189928 bp, 137 predicted proteins | sample AD_UKC115_MetaG_FD_89892 | JGI IMG/M metagenome (GOLD analysis project Ga0116193, IMG submission 89892) | Active sludge microbial communities of municipal wastewater-treating anaerobic digesters from Hong Kong - AD_UKC115_MetaG | ecosystem: Engineered > Bioreactor > Anaerobic > Digestate...
GCAGCGGGTATTAAATAACAAAAGCCCAGCTGATAAAGTATTAGACTGGTTCCAAAAAGATAAAACTATCTTTAAGGATTCTTTTAATCCCTTATACTACAACCTACCGTCCTCTGACAATTATCTTCTACATGCTGGTCGTAATCAATGGCATTCCAATAAGGTGGTGAGGTAACTATTAAATCTACTTCACCTTCTTTGAGTTCTTCCATATTTTCACAAGATTTGAGAAAAATTCTATTCATTTTTTTGCCCATTCTGAAAATATTATTTATACAATATGAGACCTAAATTAAATATAGTCTTGTTTTTCAATGAATATTATAATAACTTCAAGATTGATAAGGAAATTGATGGTTGTAAAAAGAGTGTATCTTTGTTTGTATAAGAATGGAAATAAATACAGAATATATGCATTTGCTTTATTATATTCATAGACATTTTAAAAAGGGAAGAAAATTATTGAAGAAGAAATAAATTTTCTATGTCTGTAATAAGATAAACCCTGCATAAAAAATATTAATTTTGGTAGACGGGGCGGGACTCGAACCCGCGGCCACCGGATTAAAAGTCCGATGCTCTGCCATCTGAGCTACCCGTCCACTAATAAAAAGTATTCAAAGAGAGTATAAGTATATCAAATTTATACAAAAATTATCAAAAATATTATTCAATTTGTGTTATGCTTGATAAATTGTAGATTTTTGTAAGCCATAACAGACTATAAGTTACGGCTATATATCGTAGGTAAATTGTTAAATATGGTGGAATCTTTTTTTTGATGAACACTTGCTAATATTTTCCATTACCAAATATAAAGAAAATATTTAGTCCAGGTTTTCAAATGTTAAAATATTAATGAGGTATATGCAAAAGTTGAGATAAAACGCTAATCTTTGACTTAAAATAGGGGTATTCGGTAGAATATTGTATATCTATTGTCCGCCGGAGTGGTGGAATTGGCAGACACGCATGGTTCAGGTCCATGTGCTCGCAAGGGCATAGGGGTTCAAGTCCCCTCTCCGGCACTTTTTCAGTGTATGGTCTCTAATAGGGTAGGGTAAAATTTGTCTAACGGCTACCATAGATAAGTGAGCATTCCAATTTTCAATATCTTGATTAATAAATTACATTTTTTGAAACTCATTTGTTTTAGGGAAGGGTCATATCCGAATATACAATTTTTATTGTATACCTTTTTGTTATAAAGTAAGTCTAATAGATGGCTAATCAAAGTCTCTGTCTGGACCATCGCTTTTTGATTTTTCTATTTAATACTAATAGAATTATTACAAAACTTAAAAGTAATTTCAGGAGGTTTTATGAACAGTCGCACATTTGTATTGTTATTGTCTGTATTTGCTTTTGTCTGGATAACTCCTTCTTTTGCAGATGTTCAGTCAGTTAATCCAGACATTAATATCCAAAAGGTTTTTGGGACGGAAACTCCCGGTGGAAAATATAAACATCCTGCATCTATTGCAGAGTTGGATAATGGTGACCTTTACCTATCATATTATTGTGGTAGTGGAGAGTATGAGGGGGATGCGAAGGTATATGGTTCAAGACTCCCTAAGGGTGAGTCGCAATGGCAAGCACCTAAAGTTATTGCAGATACACCGTGGCGTGGTGAAGGAAATTCTGTGGTCTGGCAGGGACCGAATAATATTGTATGGTTGTTTTATGTAGTTCGCTATGGTGATACCTGGTGCACTGCGCATATCCATTATAAAATCTCTACAGATGGTGCAAATACCTGGTCTGATTCTGCTTTACTGACACTTGAACCGGGCACATTAGTTCGTTGTAAACCGCTTTTATTGAAGGATGACAAATTTATTCTTCCTATATATCGTGAAACGGGTAATGACCCCGAATTCCTTGCCCCTGATACAAGTTCAGTGTTCTTTATACATGATTTGAAAACTCACACATGGACACAGAGTAATTATGTCCGTTCGCGTATTGGGAACTTACAACCTTCCGTAGTTGCGCTGAGTGATACACATTTGCTCGCATATTGCCGTAGAGGTGGAGGATATACTCCCATGCCTGATGGGTTTATTGTAAAAACAGAGTCATTTGACGCAGGTAAAACATGGACAGAGGGCGTGGATACAGAATTTGTGAACCCTAATGCAGCAGTGGATTTGTTAAAACTTAAAAATGGACATCTTCTTTTGTTTTATAATAACACCATTATTGATAGGAGTCCTTTATCAGTGGCTATTTCAATGGACGATGGCAAAACCTGGGAGATAAAAAGAGACCTCGTGCGTGGAAATGATTCTTATGCCTACCCGTATGCTATACAACTGAGTGATGAGCGAATTGCACTGGTGTTTACTTCACATGAACGAAGTGAGATTAATCTTGCCATCTTTCCAGAAGAACAATTAATTCAATGGAAAGAACGGGACAAATAACCCACATATAAGGACTATAAAATGATTACTACTGCTTTACTCTCTCTACATTTTTTCCTTTTTAATGCTATTTCCTTTGTAAATGCTTATGAGTGGGGTGAATGGAAAGTGCAAGAAGACGGCAACTATACAGTCTGGGTCTGGGCAGAGAAGGAGACAAAAGGTGAGGTTAATATCGGGACTCAAAAATTTGAATTTACAGCCCCCAAAAAAGAGGAAAAGAAAGGCAGAGAGGTTATACCCAATTATGCTTGGATAAAATTAAATTCCTTATCCTTAAAAGGAGGTGAGACAATACCGGTTCGTGGGAGTGAGCATGTAGCAAGTATTGCTTTGTCCAATCAATCGGAATTTCAGCCGGGTGCTTGCTGTGAATATGGAAGAGTTCTGCAAGACCCAGCACGAGTAGAAGATTCTCGTGTAGATATTTGTCGCGACACGAACACAATTTTTTACATGCCTCACTTTGACGATTTGTCCACATGGGAAACCTTTGCAAATACTCTTCGTAAAACAATAGCCGTTGCATGTGGCATATTTCCTGTCCGAGAGAAGTGTCCTTTGAATGCCCACATTTTTGATAAATTTCAGGGAGATGGTTTTACCGTAGAGAAGGTATATTTTGAATCTGTGCCGGGTTATTATGTTACAGGCAATTTATATCGCCCTCTAAAAGAAGGTAAACATCCGGGAGTATTATGCCCGCATGGACATTGGAAAGAGGGAAGATTTGAAAATTCTAATATAGGTTCAGTCCCGGGTCGTTGTATTACTTTAGCCCGTATGGGTTTTGTTGTATTTAGTTATGACATGATTGGATATAATGATTCTCAACAACTACCACACAATTGGGGAACAAATGTCTTAAAACTCTGGGGAATTCATCCCTGTGCCGTGCAGTTGTGGAATAGTATTCGTGCTCTGGATTTTCTACAAGGTTTGCCTGATGTAGACCCTGAACAAATCGCATGCACAGGTGCTTCTGGTGGGGGGACACAAACCTTTCTACTAACGGCGGTTGAACCACGTGTTAAAGTCTCAGCACCTGTAAATATGATTTCTTGTTGTATGCAAGGGGGATGTATCTGTGAGAATGCGCCACTAATTCGCAGGCAGGCTTGCAATATGGAGATTGGTGCACTTATGGCTCCGCGTCCTATGATACTTGTCTCGGCTAATGGAGACTGGACCTGGGCTACACCACGAATTGAATATCCTTCTATACGAAGCATATATCAACTATATGGGAAGGAACAGAATGTAGGGACGCAACAAATTGTGGCAGAGCATAATTACAACAAATCCAGTCGCGAAGTGGTATATCGTTTTTTTGGTAAGCAATTTTTCCCTGAAAAGGATTGGTCGCAGTTTACAGAACCAGACTTTGAAGTTCCTCCTAAACAATCTTTGCGTGTTTTCACAGATGAACAAATTGAAGAAATGAAAAAGACTACCCCAGACGAGGTATTAAAGCGTTTTCTTCAAGAAAAGAAGGAACTGCGTGAAAAATATATCTCTGCAAAAGTGGAGCAGGTGAAAGAATTTCGTGAGAAAGATGGCTCTACTCTTGCAATTGTAACAGGTGCGGAAGTTCCTTCTGTGAACGATGTGCAGGGGACATGTATATCTATGAGTAAGAAACCATCATTTGTTTTGGAGCGATGGATTCTGTCACGGACAAAAGTGCATGACCAGGTGCCATTGCTACTTTACAGGTCTTACGACCCTCAGCCGCAAAAAGTGGTGCTACTTGCTCATCATGAAGGTAAAAGTTATTTTATAAATTCTGACGGAACTTTGAATAATGCAATACAAAATCTTATTCAAAAGAGATATGCTGTTGCTACGATAGACCTTTTCATGACAGGAGAACATCAGTCGCCCTGGGAAAAGGTAAAACGGAAAGATACATCATTATATCTTGATACATTCCTAAATACCCAACATGCAGAACAGGTGCAGGACATTATTACTTCGTTAGTATGGTTAAGTTCCCGTAGAGATTTGGAATCGCCTATTACTTTAGTGGGTATGGGCAATGCAGGGGTGTTGTCTCTGTTTGCAGGTGCACTTTGCGACAAAGCGAATCCTATCTTTGCCGACTTGAACAATCTTGACCTAACAGATGATTCAATATGGGAACAGCACTTCTATATACCTTGTATTCGCAGTATCGGGGATATTCAGAATGCCCTCTGGTGGATTATACCTGAACGGACTTGTTCTGTGTTCCATGTCCATCCTAATCTATCTTTCTATGCACCTGTGAATATTCAATCACAGATTAACGATTTGAACGATGTCGCAGCACAAATAAATTAAAAATGGTGAAAATGAACGAGAATGAACCACTAAAACTAATCCATATAACAGATTTACATTTTTTCTGTTTCCCTAAAAAGATATCACAGTTGCTCAATAAGCGGATATTAGGCTGTTTTAATTGGAAATTAAACCGTAAGAGGCGATTCGATTTTGAAGCAATAGACCAATTTTTGAATATACTGAAAGCATATAAAAATGCGGTGGTTCTTGTTTCAGGTGATTTGACTGTAACGGCCCTTGAAGAAGAGTTTTATTATGCTAAAAAATTCATAGATAAAATTAAAGATATGGATTTTCCTGTGTTTGTGATACCGGGAAATCATGATTACTACACTTATGAGGCAGTTAGAAAAAAACGGTGTGAAAAAATACTTTCTGAATATATAATTCCAAATGATGATGTAGCCATGACCTATTTGTCGGATAATACACCGTTAATATTCCTGCATACTGTCCGTCCAAATTTCCTTACTTCTCGGGGTGAAATTAGTTTAAAGCAGATACAACAACTTAAAGATATATTACAAAAAATAGATAAGCCTACGGTTATATGTGCACACTATCCTGTTTTACATCATACACCTGAATATTATTCTTCCTATTCCCGTAAATTAGAGAATTCAAACCATCTTAGAGAAGTGCTTATCCAGACGAAAGTGCCGTTGTTATATGTTGCTGGACATGTCCATCATTACAGTCTTTCAAGAGACAGAGATAACCCTTTGGTGCAGTATCTTATTTCGCCAGCACTGTTTTATAACTGTGAAAGAAATGGCGGATTTAGTGAGATAACAATACAAAATGGTGAATTCCATGTATCCTTAAAATCAATTTATGAATAAAGAGATAGGGAGTGAGTAGATGGAACAACTGACGCGTCGTGACTTTTTTAAGATTGCTGGATTATCAATTCCCTGTATCAGTCTTGCTGGCAGTTCTCAAATACCTCCTTTTATAATGTCCTCAAACCGTATCCCTGTAATTGATATTACCGACTTATATCATCCTCCACAGGATTTTGGTGACACTTTTGATTTAATTCTGCCTTATGCTGTGCCGGAGATTGATTTACTGGGCGTGCTACTGGATATCTCACATAAATATCGGGTGAAATATATGGGCGATGAACAGCAACAATATGCCGACCCGACAGGTGGTAGAGAACCGGGTGTTATTCCTGTGTGGCAGTTGAACTATCTATTTAATCGTTCTGTTCCGTGTGCACCTTGTCCCTTTGTGCCTCTTGCACGAACAACAGACCCGCAGACTATTCGTGGAGAATTTGAAAATTGGGGAATACAACTTTTTAAATCGCTGCTTGAACATTCACCACAATCAGTAGAGATAGTCTCTTTTGGTTCTGCACGACCTATTGCGGTTGCACTTAATCAATTCCCAGAATTACTGCATAAAAAGGTGAGTCGTATTCACCTTTGTGCAGGCTCTTACCCGCCAGGTAAAATGTTAGAGTGGAATGTTAGGTTAGACCCCGAAGCATTCATTCGTGTCTTGTCATCAGATTTACCTATCTGGCTATATCCCTGTGCAAGCGAAGGTAATGCTTTTGCTTACGGGAATTACAATACCTATTGGCGTATGCCCAATCTGGAATTTTTGAGAGAGATAGACACACGCTTGCTCCAGTTCCTTGTCTATTCGCATAGCCGTTCCAGCCGAGTTGATTTTTTGCAAGTTCTGGAAGAAGAACCAAACGAGGAAGCGAAAACAGCCCTATTCCAACGCATTCATCATGTCTGGGAAACAGATGTCTGGTTAGAAGTTACAAAGCGTCTTCTCGTTCAGCGTGCAAATGGAAGTTATCGAATTATTTTACCGATTGAACGCAAGCCCTCAGACCTGGTTATTTCAGGTTCATTTATCCCTGTTCACATCAAGCCGTTATCAGATGGAAACTTTGAGATAGAGCAAACTTTATCTACCACATCCCATCGAATATTCTACCGACCTGACCCTGCAAAACATCAGTCCGCTTTATGCGAGGCTCTACCTGAACTATACAAGTCATTTAAAACTATTTGTCAAAAGTATGATACATAAACTAAACTATCATTAAATAATGTAATACATGCTGTATAAAAGCAAACTAAAATGAGGATAATCTTAATATGAGTTATTTAAGGACGGTTTCTATCTTTGCACTATTTGTAATGATGTCTGCCTCGCTTAATTATGCGTATTCAGCAGAGGCAACAATTGCACCGGACAGAATGCTCGTGATAGATGGGCAACGAACCTTTATTTTAGGGCTTTATAGCCCAAAGTTAGATGATTTAAATGAATTGCAACTTCTTTCTGATGCAGGATTCAATTTGGTATCTATCGCACCTGATGAAAAACAACTTTCTGATGTCCAGAATCATAAATTATATGCCTGGACCAATATCCATTCGGCTATTGCTTCACCTGACCCCGATACACGCAAACAAAAATTAACAGATTTGATAAATCTATGTTCAAAAAACCCCGCATTCCTTGTCTGGGAAATGCCCGACGAGGTGTTATGGAATATTTACCAGAATACCTATATAACGAAGCAAAGTAAGGAGCCTCAAGCAATTAAGGAAAAATTGAACAAAATAAGTGATGAACCATTGCGCAAAGAGTTGGAAGGAAAATTACAAAAAGCATTAGAGAATTATCGTCGTAGCCTATGGCAAGAGGGAGAACAATTGGTAGCCGAAATATGGGAGAAATTGGGAGAAAAGTCCCCCTTTGCAGAAATATCTATGGCAAACATTGAACAAACAAAAACAAAAGAATTGGAAAAACTTCATCAGGCTTATACACTTATTAAGGAGTTAGATAAAAATCATCCTATCTGGATGAATCATGCACCGCGTAATTCTATGGAAAGTCTTCGTAAATTTAGTGAGTGCGCAGATATTGTTGGCTGCGATATTTACCCTGTGCCGCTACATCCCAATTTACGGCATTCCGATTTAGCAGACCAAACCCTGGCTTCCGTAGGTGCATATACGCGTCGCATGCAGGCGATAGACCCTAAAAAACCTGTATGGATGGTGATTCAAGGATTTGACTGGGGCATGCTACAAGGAGATGTATATGAGCGTAGTGGCAGTGAGAAGAAAGGGTTTCGTCCACCTACCTTAGAGGAAATTCGCTTCATGGGATTTGACTGCATCGTGAACGGAGCACGCGGAATCCTATTCTGGGGCACCTCGTATGTTCCACGTGATATGCAACTCTGGAATGATTTGATAACCTTTGCAAAAGAAATCAAATCACTGCAACCTGTGCTTTCCGCAGAAGACTCACTACAGCCTGTGACAATAAAGCAAGATGAAATATTCGGTTCAGGCGACCGTGGCATTATTGCTCTGGTGAAAACCTATCAAGAGAAGTCATGGATTATACTCGTAAATGAATGGCACGAATGCGGTATCCGCTACCATTTAAGTTCACCTGATTTGAAAGATAATCAGAAATATCGTGAGCGATACACACAAGCAGAATCAGAGGTAGTGGATAATACCCTAACTTACGGAATAGAACTGCACGGTGTCCAGGTCTGGGAACCAGTGGAATAAAATAATAAGTTAAACCCTCTAAAATTAATTTACTTACCGTTACCACTATTCATTAAAAAATTAATGATATAATTTTTCTAAAAGATAAACTTTATTCCTATTTCAATTTTATTTCTGCGTTAAATTATTTTTAAATTCTAATTTGAAATTTTTGCCTGTAACAATGGAATCATCTACGACGGTGGGTCCATTCTCAGGAACTACGATGGGGATTTTGATAACATTAAGTATATCTTTTTCTACATCAATTCCTGGCATAATCCAACGCAATTCAAGCCCTTTATCAGTCAATACAAAAGCGCCAACATGGGTAATATAAAATACTTTTTTTCCGTTTTTTAATGCCTCTTTGCCGTTAAAAGTAATCTCATCAACCTTCTCAATGAATTTAGGCTTGCCCGGTTTGATTACTTTTAACTTACCATCAATGATTTTAATTTCTGCTTGATGTCCCCATGCGACGCAGAAAAACACATTCTTTGCTGCTGTTGTAAGTTCAATAAATCCGCCAGGACCTACATAATTAATAGCACCTTTGCCGCGTTTAGACACATTTACATTTCCTTCGCGGTCTACTTGCAATCCACCAAGCATAACGCTGTCCAATTGCTTCGTTATCTGGTCGAAAACAGTGGCAGATGAAACAATCTTAGTAGGATTTACTGCAGCGCCAAAGAATATCCCTGGTGCAGGCACACCACCGAGCACACCGCTTTCTGTTAAGAGTGTCACATCTTTCATTGCACCACTCTCAAAAAGTAAGCGAGATGCTTCTTCAGGCAGTCCGACGCCAATATCAACATAATCACCCTTTTTAGAATTTTGCACGAAAATAGTGGCTGCGAGCCTTGCTAATACATCATCAGCCTGAGTTCTTACAGGTGTAATTTTGAGAATTTTGTTAACGAAACGAACACGAGCAATCCCCTCTTCGATAGGTGTTTTGCTATTTGTGGTAAAGAAGTCCCAATAATGGATATGTTTCACACCCCCTGTTTGTTCAGTCCCCTTCCAGACAACGACCGCGTCAATATCTGAGGCTGGAAGGAATATATCATCATATCCCTTCTCGACAATTTTGCCTACATTTGCAATAACAATTCCACCATTTCTTTTGGCTGCTTTGGTAATTTCATAACTTTCAGCAATAATTGCACAATTTTTAACATATATATTTCCTTCTCTGTCCGCAGCAGGAGCATTGAACACTGCCACATCGAGCCATGGACATTCATATTTCAAAGAACCATCCTCAGTTACTGACACATATTGTGGTTTATTACCATCTAATAAAGGAGTGCCTCTTCCTGTTCGAGGGTCTAAAAAAGTGCCAATGCCCACTTTATTTATAATATAGTTTTTACCTTCTTCACCCATTGCTTTTAATATAAGTATAAGTGTTCCTTGTGGAATAACTTGAATTTCACATTGTCCTGCGTCAGCCAATTTTAAGAAGGACTTATATGTCTCTAAATGTCCACAAAAAAATCGCGTGCATAGCCCTGGTATCCCTAATTCTTCCAATGTGCCCGGGATTTTACCTCTTCCTCCCTGACCGCCAACACTAACAAGAGTTAAGTCGCGAGGATGTCCTGTTTCTTCAAACATTTCTTTAATAGCCCACCATATAATAGAAGCACGCTGATTACCAGCAAGACCTGATGTCCCAATCACTGAGCCATCCTTTATTAGAGACACCGCTTCCCGTGCACTCATAAATTTTGGATTTCCCGGAACACGGACTGCCTTCTTTGTGTTTCTCCAATCCCAGGTGGCTCTCCATTTTGCAATATGATATAACAGTTGAAGCTTGGTAAGGGTATTCATAGATTTAACCTTCTCTTTATTTATTATTTGTTGGGCTTATTTTGCGAAAGGATTATATTAAATTCCATGTCCACATTTCACAAATTAACTTCTTTCGTTGTATTTCCTAATAAGAATGTCTGACAATCCAACTTTTTAAGTATAATTATAGACTCTGTAAGAATCTGTTAATATTATGAACTTAAAACTACACTTCCTCAATCCACTTTCAAATATAATAATTACAGAAATAGACATGAATAATGGCATTAAGGTTTCTTTAATATTGGTAAAATTGAAAATATTATATTGAATTTATTTATTTTAGGTTTTCTATTAAATTGATTATGAAAAACGGTTGTGATAATTTACTTTTCTGATATGCAAAGATTGATATAATTATATTTGTATTTTTAATTAGAACAAAATGGATAGGAATTGACCAATGGTAATGATGATTCCGGAAGAAGGTAAATCCAGAGACGAAATATTAAATGAATTGAAGGTAGCCCGGCGGAACGATGCTCGCTGGGAGGAAGGCAAGTTGTTTAGTCTTGTTTTTCATCTTTCAGAAGAGCATTCGGAACTTGTAAAAGAAGCATACAATATGTATATTCACGAAAATGGCTTAAACCCGATGGCATTTCAGAGTTTACGCAGGTTTGAGTTGGAAGTTGTTCAAATGACAGCGTCATTGCTTAATGGGGACAATGAGACTGTGGGCTGTATGACTTCGGGTGGGACTGAAAGTGTTTTATTGGCAATGAAAACATATAGAGACAGAGCACGGAAAGAGCGAAGGGAACGCTATTTTATTCCTGAAATCATTATTCCAGATTCTGCACATGTTGCATTTGATAAAGCAGGTGAATATTTTGATATTAAAATGGTGCGTGCACCTATTATCAACAAGACTGGCAAAGTGGATGTAAGGGCAGTTGAACGAAGAATTACTCCAGATACAGTTGCTCTGGTAGGTTCTGCACCAAATTATCCTTATGGAACAATTGACCCTATCCCAGAATTAGGAGAATTGGCAAATAAATATCAATTAGGTCTTCATGTAGACGCATGTGTTGGTGGATTTATTCTTCCATGGTTTGAAAAAATAGGTGAAGCAATTCCTCCATTTGATTTTCGTGTTCCCGGCGTTACCTCTATTTCAGCAGACCTACATAAATACGGATATGCGGCTAAGGGCGCTTCTGTGATTTTATATCGGAGTATTGAGATTATGAGACATCAATTGTTTGTCTCTGTCAATTTTCCCGGTGGTATTGTTATGACACCTGGTTTAACAGGAACAAGGCCCGGGGGTGCTATTGCCGCTGCATGGGCTACTCTCATGGGTTTGGGACAGAAAAAATATATGGAGAATGCAAAGTATCTGTCAGAAATTGTCAAAAAATTTAAAGAAGGTATCAAAAGTATTCCAGAACTGGACATTGTTGGAGAGCCTCAAGGTCCTTTGTTTGCCTACTATAGTAAAAGTCCCGATGTGAATATATATGCAGTGGCAGACATATTGGAAGAGAAGGGGTGGCATATTGACCGACAACAAAAACCTGCAAGTCTCCACTTTATGATTAATCCACTACACGGGAAAATTATTGATGAATATCTAAATGATTTAAGAGAGGCCGTTGCAAAGGTAAAGTCAAATCCGGAACTTGCTAAACAGGCGACTGCTCCTGTATACGGAATGATTGCCAATGTGCCTTTGCGAGGAATGGTAGAATCAGAGGTACGGAAAATTGTCGAAAATGTATATAAAAATGCGTCACCTGAAATTAATCTTGGGGAACAAAATGCCCATGAAAATATATTTAAATTAGTAAAGAAATTGTTTGATTATGCTCTAAATAAGTGAATTTATAAACAAATAAGAAACATAGAGTTAGTAATACCAAAATGAAAAAGATATGTATATTGATTGTTTTTGCCCTATTCCTTAATTATTCCTCTTATGCACAGGATAATAAGTTGATAGAAGGTGTTAAAACTGGATTTGATACCGTTATAAAGGGTATTCAGCAAATAGGTTCTTATGCTGATGAAATCTTGCGTTCTAATTTATTTGGAAACGACCAAACCATTCCTTATACAACGACAAGGAAGTATGAGAATCAATTCTCTGTATCGCAAAATGTAACTTTTTTAATAAAGAATGAGTTTGGTGTTGTCGAGATTAAGTCATGGAACGAGCCAATAGTGCGGATTGAAACTACACTAACTATTGGAGGACAAAATCGAGATACCATTGAGAATCTAACGAACACTTTTCAGCCTAAAATAGCGAACGAAAACAATATTATATCTATGGAGAACCAATTTCCTGAGGCAAGTGTATCTTACATAAAGATAGACCATGTCATTACTGTTCCGCGTTCTGCTATGGTTTCAGTGGACAATTTTTTTGGAGATACCCGAGTATTAAATATAGAAGGTAATGTAACTATAAATGAGCAATACGGTTCAGTTGAACTTGAAAATATCAGTGGTAAAGTTTCGATACGGACTCAGGGCGAATTTCCATTGAAGGCAAACAAGATATTGAACGGAGGCACTTTCTATCTTTCGAGAACCAAAGCGGAACTAATAGATGTTCAAGGGGAATTGAATGTTTACAACCTATTAGGGGAGGTAAATATACAAAAAATGGGTGCGGGAAAATATGTCTTTCACAGTGATAGTGGTATATTAAACATAAAATTGGAGGAACCGTCTGCCTTTGAGATAAAAGGGAGTTTACTCGGAGGTAAACTAAATAGTAATTTGCCGGTAGTTCAGAAGGCTACTGGTTCGTTGAATGTGCTGGAGTTAACCAATCCAGACGCAAAACAGAGGATTGAACTGACAGGTGCATTTTCGGAAATATCTATTTTCAAGACAGACAACATCTTTCTCAATTCAACGGCGGTTATCTCCAATTTTAAGCCATATAGTGAGATTTCTTCATGGGAAGAAGCGGTTGCAGAAGGTGATGTTTTAATAATTAACAATCAAAAGGGAGATGTACGAATACTACCTGTGGACGAGCCTAAAATAAAAGTGAGGGCAACTCGATTGGTCTGGGTCTCTTCCGCAGATAAAGCCACTTCATCGCTTGAAAAAATTTATGCAAATCTACATCGAACAGAAAACAGGATATATATTACAACTGGTGGAAACTTTGAAGTTCTTCCCGAGAGTGTGTCGGATTGGCGGGTAGATATTCAAGTGTTTTGCCCTCCTAACATGGATATTTCTATTGAATCTAATGAGGGCCAGACTGCATGTGAAAATATCAGCGGTCCATTGCGAATCACTCAGGGGTCAGGTTCACTATCTATCTTAAAATGTTCAGGTCCTTACTTTATTTCCAATCAAAAGGGTAATATAAAAGTAGAAGAAGCCACAAACACTGGAGAAATAAGAATTCGTGGTGGATTAGTGTCATTAAAAAATATCACTGCACCTGTCAACATAACTGCGGTTCAAGCAAAGGTAAATTTAGAAGACATTCAATCCAAAATTTTTGCACGAGTTCAAAGCGGAGATGTCCACTGTTTAGCGCTAAATGGGATTAATGGAGACATAGATATACAAACAGAGAAAGGCAATATAAGCATTCTACTATCTTCCGAAGCAGATTGTAATATAAAGGCTATCGCTCAGAGTGGAGCGATTGATTCCGCTATTCCATTGAATGGTGTTTTTTCGAGAACAAGGCAGGAAGCCAGCACACAGTTAAAGGAAGGCAAATTTTCTGTCTTATTACAAGCAAACGATGGGGATATTGTCATTGATGGGAATATCCCGGATACTTCATCTGTTAATATTCAAACAAATCCGTCTGAGAACACGCAGAATGAGTCAGTAGAAAAATAAGATAATTTCGCAATGGGGAATTTTAACAAATAAGAGACTATGAACGATTCAGAATATATTATTATTCGTGGTGCTCGTCAACATAACCTTGCTAACATCAACCTGGACCTACCTCGAAATAAACTTATTGTCATAACAGGATTAAGTGGTTCAGGTAAGTCGAGCCTTGCCTTTGATACCCTCTATGCAGAGGGACAGCGGAGATATGTCGAAAGCCTTTCTGCGTATGCACGACAATTCCTTGAACAGATGGAGAAACCAGATGTTGATTTAATTGAAGGTCTAAGTCCCGCTATATCCATCGAACAGAAGTCCGTTCATCGGAATCCTCGCTCTACGGTAGGAACGGTAACAGAAATTTATGATTATCTCCGTTTACTTTTTGCCCGTGTTGGCACACCGTATTGTTATAAATGTGGGAAACCTATTTCTGCTCAGACGCCGCAGCAGATTGTTGATAATATTATGAAATTTCCAGAACAGACGAAGGTGCAAATTTTAGCCCCAGTAGTGCGTCAGAGAAAAGGAAATTATACAAAACTATTTGAAGATATTAAGAAATGGGGTTTTGTTCGCGTTCGCGTAAATAAGGTTATTTACCATGTTGACGATGAAATCAAGTTGGAACGATATAAAAAACATGACATAGAAATAGTGGTAGACCGACTTGTGGTTAAACCTGATATACAGAAACGACTGACAGACTCCATAGAAACAGCATTAAAATTAGGCAATGGGCTTGTTCGTATATGGTATGAGATTCCCGGTAATCAGTCTCAGGAAATTATACAGAGTGAACATCTTTCGTGTATTGACTGTAATATCTCTGTCGAAGAATTAGAACCTTCTATGTTTTCATTTAACAATCCGCGTGGCGCCTGTCCTGTATGCACAGGATTAGGCACAGTTACAGAGATTGACCCAGCACTTGTCGTTCCAGACCCTGAATTATCCATAGCAGAAGGCGCTGTTGAAGCATGGAGTCAAAGACCTATCCTTGATTCTATGTTTCGGAAAACACTTCGTATCCTATGTGAACATTACGACGAGAGTCCTATTACACCATGGAAAGACTTGCCCGAATCGTTCCGCGAGATTATCCTATATGGTTCAGGAGACGAACCAATTCGCTTTTCGTATCGCATGGCAAACAGCACTTATGAGACCTACAAGCCATTTGAAGGTGTGATTCCAAATCTGGAACGGAGATATAAAGAAACCCATTCCAGCCGTGCCCGTGAGATGATAGAAAAATACATGACTACGCGAGTATGTCGTGCCTGTCAGGGAACAAGGTTAAAACCTGAATCGCGTGCAGTCAAGGTAGGTGATAAAAATATTGTTGATGTTACAAAGATGTCTATCAAAGAGGCAATATCCTTTTTTGAGAATCTTCAATTAACGGAATTTCAGAAGAAAATTGCAGAACGCATATTGAAGGAGATACATCTGCGTTTAATGTTTCTTGTTGATGTCGGCTTGGACTATCTCACTTTAGACCGTTCTGCTGGAACGCTTTCAGGTGGTGAATCACAACGCATTCGTTTAGCAAGTCAGATTGGTTCAGGTCTGGTTGGTGTAATTTATGTGTTAGATGAGCCAAGTATAGGACTGCACCCACGCGATACAAACCGACTTGTTGAAACATTAGAAAAATTGAGGAATTTAGGCAATACGGTCATAGTTGTTGAACATGATGAATCTACTATTCGTTCTGCTGACTATGTCGTAGACTTGGGACCCGGCGCAGGTGTCCATGGTGGAAAGGTTATTGCACAGGGACCACCATCGAAAATTATTAAATCGCCTGACTCGTGGACAGGCAAATATCTATCTGGCAAGTTTCAAGTGTTCTGTCCTCAGCAAAAAAGAAGGCCTAAAGACGAATGGCTGATATTGCGTGGTGCTTCTTTGAATAACCTAAAAAATATTGATGTTGCATTCCCACTTGGCTTATTTATATGTGTTACAGGAGTATCTGGTTCAGGCAAGTCAAGTCTGATAAATGAGACTTTGTTCCCATTAGTTCAAAGTAAACTTTATCACAGGAAAAGTGAAAACAGGTTATATTTCTCCGAGATAGAAGGAATACAAAATGTTGATAAAGTGATTGACATTGACCAATCTCCAATTGGCCGCACACCTCGTTCCAATCCTGCTACATATACAGGTTTGTTTACATATATTAGAGAACTATTTAGCAAAACGCCGGAGGCAAGGGCAAGTGGTTACACTCAGGGTAGATTTAGTTTTAATGTTAAAGGAGGTCGTTGTGAGGCATGTCAGGGGAACGGCTATTTGACAATTGAAATGCAATTTCTGCCAGATGTGTATATCCCCTGCGATACCTGTCATGGGAAAAGGTATAACCGTGATACCTTGCAGATTCATTACAAAGGGAAAAATATTGCTGAAGTTTTGGATATGACAGTTGAGGAAGCATTGGAGTTTTTTAAGAACATTCCACGAATATCGCGGTCTCTAGAAACGCTTTACGAGGTTGGTCTGGGCTATATGAGTTTGGGACAACCTGCCACGACCCTTTCAGGTGGAGAAGCGCAACGGGTCAAATTAGCCACAGAATTATTACGGAGACATACAGGAAATACCTTATATCTTCTGGACGAGCCTACCACAGGATTACATGCAGTTGATGTAGACAGACTGCTTCGTGTTTTACATCGGCTTGTAGATTACGGGAATACGGTGATTGTGATTGAGCATAACCTTGAAGTTATTAGAACAGCGGACTGGATTATAGACCTCGGACCCGAAGGTGGAGATAAAGGCGGCTACATTGTGGCAGAAGGTTCGCCAGAAGAAATTGTAAAAGTAAAAAAATCATATACAGGAAAATATTTGGAACAAAAATTAAATAATACTTCTGTAAAAAAATATGCTAATATAAAGTAGTGAATACAAAAGATACAGGAGACAAATATGAATTCTTACGAGAGGTATATTCGGACAATAAAGAACGAGCCGGTTGATTTTTTACCGCGTGTCCCTATACTTATGGCATTTGCTACGCATTATATAGGTTCTAATTATAAGCAGTTTGTAACAGATTATCGTGTGCTTGTGCAGGCAAACGAGGCATGTATCAAAGATTTCGGCTATGAACAGTGGAGTGCAATTTCAGACCCGTTCCGTGAGACTTCTGGATTTGGTGCAGAACTGATTTATCCCGAAGACGCTGTTCCCAGATGTGTAAAACCTATATTACAGGATAATCAGGATTTTACACGCCTGCAAGCCCCGGACCCATATCAAGCAGAGCGTATGTTAGACCGTATTATGGCTGTCCGGGAAATGCGTAAACGAGCAAAAGATGAATATTCAGTAATGGGTTGGGTTGAAGGTCCTGCTGCTGAGGCTGCGGATTTGAGAGGAGTCACAGAATTTTTAACAGATTTGCTACTTCAGCCTGACTATGCCTACGACTTAATGAGTTTTTGTACTGATACGGCTATTCGTTTTGCACTTGCACAATTAAAAGAGGGCGCAGATACAATCGGGATTGGTGATGCAATTGCAAGTCAGGTTTCACCTGAACTTTATCATGATTTGATTTTCCCTCATGAGTATCGTTTAATGCAGGCTATCAAAGAGGCAGGTGGACTTGTTAGATTGCATATATGCGGAAATACTCATCATTTATTGCCTTACTGGAAAGAGTTGCCATGTGATGTTTACGATTTAGATTGGTTCGTCCCATTAAAAGAGGCACGAGATATTCTTGGAAAAGATGCTGTGCTCATTACAAATCTTGACCCTGTCAGTGAGGTGATGGATTCAACTCCTGAGGTTATATACAGACAGTTGAAAGAGATGTATAAAGAGGTAGGACCTCCGCTCATGATTGGTTCAGGTTGTGAAATCCCCAGTGCCACACCCAAAGAAAATTTAAAAGCACTCTGCACCCCTATCGAATATAATCTGCCTTAATAAAACTCACAAAAACAATAGATATGTGATTGTTTTAATATTTTTGTCTCTTTTGGAATAGACTATATTGGTAAATACGGTTGTCCGCTAAAATATTTGGGAAAAGTCTTTAATGATTGAGATAAACAATACAACAAAAATTAATATTTTCGTGTTGTTGTCGGGGCACGATTTATCGTGCACAAAAATTCAGGTTATTTTATAGTGAGAATTTGAGCGTTTGATAAATCAAACCCCTACCTTGGTTTTCATCTTTTTCTAAATATGTCTGTTAGTAAATTGACAATCCTCTTTAATTTGTAAAAATGCTTTGGGATAGAAATATTATTGTTCATTATTTTTATTGAACAATATTATCGTCGAAATTATGGAAGAAATGTCCATATTTTTATAGGACAGTAATGAGGGATAGGGATTATTCATTTAATTTTAGTTGTTACCAAAAGGGTTAAATTTTTTATTTTGGCGGCCAAAATGTCCCGATAATAATCCAGGTTCCATGCTGTAAAACAGTTCCAACAAAAAAATGTGTATCCCTTTCTGGAGAACATATCTGGTTTAAAAATTTTTCCTTAACTTTTTCTAAACCTTGAGATTCCCCATACTGCTCTTTCATTTTTCTATATAACTCCATCACCTCCCAATTTTCTGTCATCATTTTATGCCCATTACAATTTGGTTCTTCACAAGTAAATTGATAAGAAAACTTATAAGGAATTTTCTCTAATAATGCTGGTTTATTTTTATCAAACAAACCTATCTGACTTAAAGCATAGATTTGTTGGTTTGACCAATTCTCATTAGTCCTTTTCCATGTAAAATCAATTACCTATTTAGGTTTTACAATGGATAAAGAAATATCTTTTTGTGATTGTTTCTGTAGCCAACACATTGTTTTCACACCATTAGATAAGACATATTTTTCTTTCTGCCTAATAAGAAAGCAATTTTAAATATTTTTAATCTTGAGCATTTTTTATCATCTAAAGAATTCAAAAGGCTTACTAATATCTTTTGCTTCCAGTTAAGTAATAGATGTCCACTCTTCAAAAATTGTTCCTTTATTTTAACTTCTTTCATTTTATAAAAATTATATACCTACTTATCAATCTTCTACTTTCACTGGTTAATTTATTCCAGATGATTAATATTAAATCAACACAATATTAAACAGATATTTATTAATCTACACCTCGTAATAAATATGGAAATTTGCAAATCCCATATCAATTATGATAAAAGATTACAATTTAATTGTTATTTTTTACAATATACTCCCCCCGAAAAGTTTTCCCAAAGATAAAGTAATAAGTAGGAGAATAATAAATAACTATAAAATTAGGAGAACTACAATGGATTTAAGAAATTGGTTTGATGAAAGACAGATTGCCTGCAAGAATATTTTCAGGAATTCAAGTGTTCCTGAACTCTATGAAGTTACTTTACAGAGGGGAGAAGGCAAATTAAGTTCTAATGGTGCTTTGATGGTATATACGGGAAAACGAACAGGTAGGTCGCCTGAAGACCGTTTTATAGTAAAAGATGAATTTTCAAATGATGGCGTAGACTGGAATAAGATAAATATCCCCACCACTGAGGATGTTTATTCACATTTATATAATAAAATCAGAGAATATTTGAAAGATAAGGATGTATATGTTTTTGATGGTTTCGTTGGTGCAGATGAACGGTATCGTATTAAGATTCGTGTGATTGCAGAAAAACCATGGCATGTCCTATTTGCACGCACACTATTTTTGAGACCTACACCAGAACAGTTAGCAAACTTTGGTGAGCCTGATTTCTGTGTCTTTGCTTGTGGCGGGTTAAAGTTAGAGGGGGAAAAGGATAAAGTCCGTTCTGATACAGCAATTATCCTTAATCTAAAAGAACAAAACATATTAATCTGTGGTTCTGAATATGGTGGTGAGATTAAGAAAAGTATATTTACAGTAATGAATTTTCTCATGCCTGAATGCAATGTTATGCCTATGCACTGTTCTGCAAATGTAGGGAAAGAAGGCGATTGTGCTATTTTCTTCGGTCTTTCTGGCACAGGGAAAACGACTCTTTCCGCAGACCCTGACCGCTATTTAATCGGCGATGACGAGCATGGATGGAGCGAAGACGGAATATTCAATTTTGAAGGTGGTTGTTATGCAAAGATAATTAAATTGAGAAAGGAATCAGAGCCGTTAATTTATAATGCAATTCGTTTCGGCTCTATTGCTGAAAATGTCGTATATGACCCTCAAACGCGTGAAATAGATTTTGATAATGGAAGTATTACAGAAAATACACGCACAACCTATCCTGTGGATTTCATTCCTAATATCGTTCTAAGTGGTAAAACTGGACATCCTAAAAACATCTTCTTTTTAACTGCGGACGCCTTTGGTGTTCTGCCACCTGTGTCCAAACTAACACCAGAAGGGGCAATCTACCATTTCTTATCAGGTTATACTGCGAAACTTGCAGGAACAGAAGTTGGCGTTATAGAGCCACAAGCGACCTTCTCAACCTGTTTTGGTGCTCCTTTTATGATTCGTAGCCCATGGGTATATGCACGCTTGCTTGCAGAGAAGATGAAGAAACACAGTGCAGATTGTTGGCTGATTAACACAGGTTGGACAGGCGGTCCATACGGAGTTGGAAAGCGTATGTCCATAGAATTGACGCGTTCCATTCTATCATCCGTTCTGGAAGGAAAACTCAAGAACGCAAAGTTCATGAAATTGGACAAATTGAATTTAATGGTTCCCGAGAGAATTGAAGGGCTTGAAGACCAGAAGGTGTTAGTTCCTGAACACACATGGCAGGATAAGAGCGCATACCAACAAAAGATGGAACATCTTATCAGTTTGTTCGTAAAGAACTTTGAGCGATTTAAGGCACAAGCCGACAGTGCAGTCTTAAATGCCGCCCCCGGTTTGTAATTAGATTACTACTTTATTTTATTTGTTAGTTTGCAGTTGGGTACACTATATTTGAAATGTAGTGTGCCCTTTTTTTATTTTAATATATGGAAAATTTAACGGTAAGGATTGGATATATGAATAAGAAATGTTTGTTTTTTATCGTGTTTCTGGCAATCGCATGTCTATTTGGTTTGGACAGTAAGGCTGAGACGTCACCAGTATTTTCTGTGCAGGAAGATGTTTTTATCAAGGAGTGGCTGGTTTGTGGGACTTTCCCTAATCCATTGAAAAAAGGGGTTGTCGAGTTTCGGCATGATGAAACGACTCTGGGCTTTTACACTGATTATCTTGCCAAAGCAGGTGGCGAGAATAATATAAAGCCTGAGGAAGGCATGACAATTGACCCGGGCGATGGAATTGTTCGGACATGGACAAAATATACTTCCCCTGAAGATTATATAGATTTTAACAAGATTTTTAAGGATAATCAGGGTGGTAAGGTTGCGTATGCCTTTTGCTATATAAATAGTGATGTGGATAAAACAGTGGTATTGGGCATAGGTAGTAATGATGGGGTGCGTGTCTGGCTTAATGGAGAACGGGTATGGGACAATCATTGTGCGAGAGGTGCAGAAATTGATAATGATTGCTTTGAAGTGTCATTAAAAGCGGGGTTAAATCCTTTGTTAATCAAGGTTGACCAGGGCTATGGCAATTGGGGCTTTTATGCACGGGTTGTCAATAAGGAACGGATACTTGAAAAGTTGAAGGAGTTGCCTGATTTGAGGGCGGATATTACTTATGTAGTCGAAAATAATTCCTTACGAGCATGGATGGCACGCCCGTCAAAATATCGGCTGTTAGACCCACCTATAAAATATACATTGCAGTTGCTGAACACAAATAATGAGGTTGTTCAGGAGAATTCGGCAAATGTGGGGCAATCTGTTTCCTTTGTATTAGAAGGTTTACCTGAAGGTCCATATAAAATAGTAGGCAAGATGACCTTGCCTGATGGGAAGACACTCGAAAAGCAGAGTTTTTATTATCATGGCAAACCCACAGTCATTATTAATATGGGAGAGTTCTATGATAAATTGAACAACAAACAGATAGAACTCCTATATGACAGCAAAGGGGATAAAATAAAGGATGAAGAGATTTTGAAAAGTCCTGAATATGTTCCTGCGTTAGAGCCTGTTGCGGGTGGACTTCAAGAGTTAGGTTCGGGAAAATATGCAATTCTTCGGACAGATTTAGAGCCTGTATGGATACGTGTTCTACTGCCGGCACCGGGATTAGGCTATCAGTGGTATATGTTGAATGATAATGGCTATAAATTAGGAGATTTGAAGGTTCAGGAGATTGACGGGCTTGTAGAGGTTGAGAAAAATTTGCGTAATAAACTTTCAAATGTATTAGAGTCGGGCAATTTCCCCTTTACAGAGTGGCTATTCCAATCATATAGCCAAAGGCTAATGTTAACACCATTCCGCCAGACTAAAGGTGAACCTACACCTGAAGAGCGGCTGAGAAGAATACATCGGCTATCATCATTAAAAGCGAAAGTGAGGGATAATGATTCAGCCACTGTTTGGTTCTCACCGCCAATTGAGAAGGTTGGTAAAAATGAGCAGTCGCCTGATTGTTCATTAGAGTATTTTCCTCTTGATATTGCAAGGAATGAGTATGAGGCTTTTCAGGTAGTTATCAGTCCAAAAGGGAGTCTCTCTCCAATCAAGGTAAACATCACAGATGGCAAGACGCCAGAAGGCTATACCTTACCTGCAAGCCAATTCAAGGTTTTTGAGGTAAATTATGTGCCGATTAAAGAGGTGTCCGATTATTACGGCGACCTGACAGATTATCCTGACCCAATAGTCCCTGTTAAAGATTCAGTATCAAACACCACAGGGGAAAATATTGTGTTATGGGTTCGTTTATATGTGCCGAAAGGACAACCCGCAGGTGTGTATGATGGGAATATACAATTAAATTCTACTGAATTGAACATGGAGATTCCCTACAAAGTGCGAGTGTTAAATTATGTATTGCCTGCGGATACGGCTACCGAGACGGCTTATGGCGTTTCACCTGATTATTCCTGGCACGGTCCTTTGACAGATGAGCAGAAGAAGGAAGTCTTTGACCTGTATATGAAAACCTGTATGGAATATCGAATTTCGCCATATACCCCACATGCCTTTGCCTCAATAAAATGGAAGTTTGAAGGAACACCGGCACAAGCAGTCATTGATTTTACAGAGTTCGATATTGCAATGGAGAAATATTTAAATCAATATCGTTTTAATGCGTTTAATATAGGTGGATTGCCATCGGAACTTAACGGTGCACCTCAATATTCTGATGAATATAATAGATTCTTTGCCTCTCTCTATGGACAAATCCAAGAGCATCTCCGGGAGAAAGGCTGGCTGCATAAGGCATATTGGTATTGGGTAGACGAACCTCCACCTGCTGAATATGCCAATGTTAAAAAGGGTATGGAACTGCTACAATCGGCGTGCCCTGATATACGACGGCTTTTAACCTGTAATCAAGAATCTGCTCCTGTCCCTTATTTCTGGGGTGTGGTCAATCTCTGGGTGCCTATATTTAATATGTATGAGGAGACAAGGGCTCAGTGGCGGCAAGAATTGGGTGAAACGGTCTGGTGGTATGTCTGCACAGCACCGCGTGCCCCCTATGCCAATAATTTTATTGACCATCCCGGGATAAACCATCGTATCCGTTACTGGCAGTTAGATAAGTATAATTTAGATGGAGATTTGTTCTGGTCTCTTACCTATTGGCCACAGAATCCATGGGAAGAAGCCCTGTCTGTTGGCTCTGATGGTCAAAGATGGGGTAATGGAGACGGAAGACTACTGTATCCGCCGAGACGCGAAAAACCGTCTGAGGTGATTATTGAACCGCCTGTGACCTCTATTCGTTTAGAATGCCTTAGAGATGGGCTGGAAGACAGAGAATATCTATTAGTACTAGAACGCGTTACTGCGAGAAAAGCACCGTTAGGCGTTATTGCTCGTAAAGAAAGGGCAGAAGCCTTAAACCATCTCTCACCTTCAATAAAAGTATATGACCAGAATGCCCTTTCATTTTACTATTACCGGGCAAAAGTTATGAATCTAGTTGCACAAATTGTTCAGGGAGGTTCGTAATATATTTACAACATAAAATTAGTATATTATATATTGTTGGTTTAGTAGTAAAAGGTTGTTTTATGAGTAGAACAGCAATTGTATTTCGTGAAGAGGTACTGTTACATGATACGGGTCCTTATCATCCTGAAAGCTCTGCACGGCTGGAAGCCATATTAGAGGCTTTTGAACGCCATAAGATAGACCCGCCGGTTCTGGAAATTGAACCTGCAACACGGGAGGATTTATTAAGAGTTCATACCGCCCAACACATAGACACTATTGAACGCACATGTAGGGAAAATCTAGAATATCCTGACCCGGATACTGTGATGGGAGAAGCGTCATGGGAAGCAAGTCTATTAGCCGCAGGGGGAGCAATTTCTGCCTGCAAGGCTGTTTTAGAGGGGAAATATGATAGTGTGTTCGAAATTATGAGACCGCCGGGACACCATGCAGAACCCAATCGTGCTATGGGCTTCTGCTTGTTTAATAATATTGCCGTAGCAGCACGATGGCTGGTGGATGTCGTCGGTTTGAAACGAGTGGCAATTTTCGATTTTGATGTTCATCATGGGAACGGCACACAGAAAGCCTTTTATGATGATGAGCGGGTATATTATGCAAGTATTCATCAATACCCTCATTTTCCGGGGACAGGCTTCCCAGAGGAACGAGGTAAAAATAATACTAATTTAAATATTCAGATGATGCCAGGTGTTCCCAAAGAACTCTGGCACTCCGCAATAGAGAGTTTGATTTTACCTGAATTTAAGAGATATAAACCTGAATTCTTACTTATATCCGCAGGCTTCGATGCACACCGATACGACCCATTAGGACGGCAAAATCTTGAAGAAGAGGATTTTGCAAAAATGACCAATGCTGTAAAAGGAATTGCAGGCGGCAAAGTTGTATCAGTTCTTGAAGGCGGATATAATTTAGAATCGTTAGCCGAATCAAGTGTCGCTCATTACCTTGCCTTGGACAATGAAATTTGAATATTCTATTTGCGATGGTAAGGCGAACTTATGACAAATATGATTTATATCTGCTTTTTGGAAAAGGGAAGGCAATATGTTAAAGAGGCAAAAGGGACAAGGATATTTATTTGCCATCGGAATAATGTTTTTCTTATTAACAGGAAACTTCACTAATGCAGGTGATATTCACTATATCTCTGGAGATAACAATAGTGTTGTAAACACAAAATACTTATATAAAGTAACGGTAGGACAAAATGGATATGGGGATTTTCAAGGGGATACGGACAAGGCTATCCAGAGTGCAATAGATTACATATCTAAATATGGTGGAGGGACAGTTCAAATTTTGCCTGGAACTTATCACTTTTCTAATGCAATATACTTGAAGAGTCATATTCAATTAATTGGTTCAGGCACAGACAAAACCATCTTTATTAAGGAATCATCTAAAAAAACAGAATTACTCAGAGAGTCAGATTGGTATGAGCAGTGCATAACTGTTATGAATCCAGAACGATTTAAGATTGGAGATGGCTTATGTATCCAGTCTAAAAATCCTAATGGCAACGATATAAATGTAATGAAACGGACTATAATATCTATTGAAGGGAATAGGTTGGTTCTGGATAAACCACTAAGTAAAAATATATGGTTTTCTGAAAATACATCTATTGATACCTTATTCCCTCTTATTTCTGGTGAATTTGTAGAAGACATTGTTATTGAAAATGTTGCCCTTGATGGGAATAAGGAGAATAATCTTCTTTTAGATGGAAACTATGCAGGCTGTATCTGGCTTCAAGATTGCAAAAGAATCACGATTCGAGGTGTAGAGGCAAGGAATTATAACGGTGATGGGATAAGTTGGCAAATTGCTCATGATGTTATTGTAGAAAATTGCTATACGCATGATAATACAGGTCTGGGACTACATCCAGGGTCAGGTTCTCAACGACCTAAAATATTGAAAAATCATATCCAGAATAATGAGATAGGGGTTTTCTTTTGTTGGGGTGTTCAAGACGGTATCGTGGAGAATAATGTGATTGAAAATAATCGAATCGGCATTTCTATCGGGCATAGAGATAATTATAATATTGTGCGTAATAACTTGATTCTTGATTCAAAAGAAGAAGGGATATTGTTCCGGCAGGAGACAGAGTCGTTTATAGCGACAGGCAACAAGATAGAGGAAAATATAATAGAAAATATAAAACATAAAAACGGTGTGGGTATTTTTATTGAAGGCTGTAATCGTGCAAATGAAATTCGAAAAAATGAGATTAGAGAAAATGTAGAAACTAAAAATAAGATAGGAATAAAAGTTACCAAAACGGCTAAGGAAAATATTATAGAAGATAATAACATTAAAGGTTTTGCAAAAGAGTTTGTGATAGACTAATGCAAAGATTAATTTTTCTATGGAGGTAAATATGGAGACTTCACCCTCTTTTTTCAAGATTGTTCTCTGGGAATTACAAAAGATTGCGAACCAACATGACCTTAGATATTTAGTCCCTTCTTTGACCATATTAATTATTATTGCCCTGGTTTTGTTCAATCGGAAATGGGTCGTTGCTAATATTGGGGCAACTGTGTGTGGACTTATACGAGGTGTGCTAATTGCCGCTCTGAGTATTTGTGCCTTTCTTGCAGTAGGGAATTATGTTGACAGTTTTGGACAATGGCGATACGGCACTTTTTTCAATGCTTATGAATTTTACCATTACTATATGGGCTCCAAATATGCAAAAGAGATTGGTTATACCCGTTTGTATGCCGCAAGCCTAATCGCTGATGACGAGACAGGTAGAAAATATTCTAATCCACAAAATACAATTCGAAATCTCTCTAATGGTATGTATATATCAGTAGACGAAGTTCTAAAAAATAAGGACCAATATAAAAATCGGTTTTCACCTGAACGATGGCAGGAATGGCTGAAAGACATACAATTTTTTAAGCGAGAACTAACTGCAAGCCGCTGGAACAATGTTCTGCGAGATAAAGGATACAATGGCTCGCCAATATGGTCAATGATAGTAGGTGGTTTTTTAAGCAATCCTTTTTCAACTGAAAATCGAAATCACATGTTGTTTTTAGCCTCGTTAGATTTGATTCTTATTGGCATTGCTACACTGGCAGTTTTATATGCGTTTGGACCTCGACCCGCAATGTTTATGCTCATATTAATTGGCACACACTATATGATGCGATTTTCACACATGAAAGGGGCATTCCTGCGAACAGATTTTGCTATGTGTTTAGTCCTCGCTGCATGTATGATAAAACTGAATCGCTATAAATGGGCAGGTTTTTTCACTGCCTATTCCGTCATAGCACGCGTCTTTCCCGCAGTGTTTTTGTTCGGTCCCGGTGCAAAACTTTTCTGGGATTCATGCAAGATGCTACGGATAGGCTATGACGAACTGAAAATTCGATTTTTCGACAGAAAACAAAGGTTATGGATAATATTAGGATTTCTGATAGTAAATTTATTAATCTCAATCATAATAAGCCTTGTTTTGAGAAAAGTTTCAGCAAGTTTATTTAAGGGATTTGCTATTACCTGGCCTTTCCCTATCTTTATCCATCTGATATTGTTTGTGCCTTTAATACTCTTTGGATTGCTGTTGCTCTGGGCAGGTTTGTGGGGCTATTTCACAGGGCGAATGGAAAAGGGTTGGGTGAATTATTTTATTTCATTCACGGCTACTATTATTATCCTATTTGTCGCTTCCTTCGGATATTATGGAGGTATGTATCAATGGCAAGACTATACAGATAAGATAGGCAGGCACAATCGCGACATATCTCCGTGGCGCGTTGGCTATAAATACCTATTCATTGCCCAATATCCAAAGAATCTGAACCTTAAAGAATCAGCAAAGGATATAACTAAAATTATTGGGAATACATTATTAGGTAGACCAATTACAGAAGCAACCCTCTCTACTGCTACTCAGCCTTCGACTACAAAGCCTGCATCACCAAAATCTGTTTCACCGTCCACCTCAACGAAAGCATTAACTTTCAGTGAGGCTATGAGAAAAGTTATCTCACCATGGAAAACCTATACACGGAGCATTATTTATAAAGAGCAAGCAGGTCGTTGGTGGGCTACAATGGGAATTATGTTAATCCTGTGTCTAATTGCCGCACGAAAACTATCTGCTTATGAAAGTTTTATTTTCGGCTTTGTGCCATGCTTCTTCCTCGCTTCACCCACTTATTACTATTACATTATGTTAGCAGTTCCATTGTTGTTCTTCTCGACAAAGTCAGATTGTATCCCTCGTGCTATTGCCCTTATCTGGCTATATATCTCTGTAATGGCAGGATATTTTTTCTATACTATGTGGGAACAAGAATTTGCAACCTATTACTGGTTGGGCTGCATGATTTTTGTAATGTGTATCTATATGTGGCTTATTGGCATGGCGAACAGTATTCCATGGGAATATATGTCCCCTTTGTGGAAAAAAACTGAATCCTTTGTGTCAGAAAAAATCAAAAGAAAGACTAAAACACAAGAGCAACAAGAAATTACGAAGGTCAATTCGACTATTTGATAGAAATAAGTAATTACAAAATGAAGATTTGTATACTTTAATTTTAACATCTTTCTCATTAGTGGATTAAAATAGATAATCACCTTATTTTAAAATGTTGTTTTTTGGATTAAAAAGTGTGTGAAATAGACTCTCCTTATATTTATATTTTCTATTTTTCTGTTGTAATATTTATAATTTCTCAATTCTTATCCCCTTTTTTATGTCGTATTAATATCTAATTTCTTGTTTAATGTAATCATTCTGTGTAGGTTGTAAGCAATTGCTGAAAATATGAATTGAAACCTGTTCCGAGCCAGGTCGTAATATCTACATCGTCTGTATTGTAATACCTCTTTGAGAAACGAAAATGCCTATTCCACTCTGCTCCGAACTCTTGAAAATCACTTGTTCCGCTTAATCTGCTTCGGACTCAATGGCGTATCCCGATAGCCCTTGTCCAATATCGCACAATGTATACCCTTACGACGCAACTCACGCTTCCGCTTCTTGCTCGAATACTCCTTGTTTCCATGCACCACCTCCTCCGTATTAAGGAGCAACTTTTCAAACTCCTCTGTATCATGAACATTTGCAGGCGTAAATGATACACTATGTATCACATTCGTATTCGCATCCACCCCTATATGACCTTTGTATCCATAGGTCACCTTCTCTCCTCGCTTTGCAAAACCCGCATCTCTGTCCCTACCACTACTCGGCTTCGCCTGCGCTTCCTTCAAAGTCGCATCCACTATTGTCCCTTTATCTACTATAAATCCATGTAAACTCAATTGCTCACCAAACTTTTCAAATAACAACTCATCTAATCCCAATTCCGCAAATAACTTCCTATACCTACATATCGTAGTCTCATCAGGTATAGAATCTCCACTGGTTAAACCCAAAAATATCTGAAAACTCCTACGGTCAGCTATCTCCTCTTCTAATCTCGGGTCAGATAGTCCATATAACATCTGCAATATCATGCACTTCACTATTACTATCAAATCATGAGGCTTACGACCCGCTGCCGATAAATGCTCCTTCATTTGTGATAATTTAACTATTAGAGGAGATACTAATTCTGTCCAATCTATTAATCTATTTATCTCCATTAGTGCCTGTTTGCTCTGTGTCCGTATATGCTTTTTGAAATTTGCATTTGCTCCATTAGTAAACAAATCTGCATTGTCTATCTTATTACTGCGTATTATCATTTTATCCCCGTTCAATTAGATTTACTTATAATATTTTAACAAAAATTATCTATATATATTTATACAACAACTACCCTATTTTGTTTCATTTCCCTATATCTTTATTGTAATCAATAAAATAATTTTTCAGAAGCCTCAAGATATTTATTCAGTAATTATAAATTATGATAAAACACAAAAAATATTTTTCAGATGTCTCAACTCTATATTACATTCCAACTAATGGTCGTTTAGCACCTTTTCTAATCTCTTTCTCGTCTTGCCACTCAATAATTCCTGTTTCAACATTCATCAATTTCAGTGTAAACTTATAATAAAGGTCTTTCTCGCGTCCTGCGGTTTTCTCGATAGAGGAAAAGTTTCCATAGAGCATATATTCTGCTCCAATTTGGTGTCCAATTTTAGCGGCTGTTGAATCATCTACCAATCCACTTTCTTGATACTTCAACTCATCCAAAAGTTCGTTTGCTCTGGAACGGTCAACAAAACGAAACTTACCAGACTGAAGTAATTTCGTAGAAATGGTGTCTGTAATTGATTCGGTATCAATATGTTCACGCGTCTTATTCTTAATATAGCCAACACAAATAACAGGTCTCCTGTCGGTAGTAGCCTGCACTATTGGAGGGAAAGTAAGCATACTATCCACCATAGACTGGGCTATCTGTTGCAAGTCGGAAGAACCAAAATCAATAGTTGTGGTTTCAACGGCTGTAGGGTCTCCATAAGAGACTTTTGCAGTAGAACCAGTTGAAGCACAACCTACAACACTGAATACTACAATAATTGAAAAAACTGAAATAATAAACTTTTGGAACTGCTTCATAAGGACCTCCTTTTACTTGTTAAAGTTATTATTTATTAATAGAAATTTTTATTTTAAATGAACGCACAGCTGAATTTGGTGCTACACCCTGGATTGTTTTTTCCTCACCAGGTTGAAACATTATAGGAATCCATGGAACTGTATTTGCTCTAACCTCAAAATCACTCTTATCAAACCACATGAATTTGTAAACAATATTTACAGGTTTCTTTGCATTACTTACCATTGTGATAGATACTTGAAGAATATCATCTACAAAACGAGTCTTGACATTATATATTTTCAATAATTTTTTGGTCTTTGGACTGTCGTATACTATAAAAGTATCATATTGGTCAGGATTATCAGGAGAAACACTTCCACCTGCCTCTGCTTTCGTTTTATGGTCAGCATACGCATTGTCTACACATAAGGCTAAACAAGTAAAAATTAGCAGGATAGAAAATGTTATTAGAAAATTCCATTTACAATTCATAACTTTAACTCCTATAATTAAATCTGAAATACTTTATGATACACAGTGCTTTTGATTCGAGTAACTCTGACTATAGTAATACTCCCTGGCTTTATTTCAAGATTTATATCAAGCGGAGAACTAAAATTGGGAGAGGATAAACTTATCGTTTGTTGTCCGGGTGATATGTATGAGCGGAAACACTGTACATAGCAAGGGAGGCTATATAAAGCCCTCAAATCTGCTTTGGAAAGTTCTTTATCTGCTATTGTGGCTACAATAGAGCCTAATATGCCCGCTCTTTTTCCTATCTGATTTTGAACAACTCCCATCGCACCGGTTCGTATGATTTCTCTTGCAAGCATTCCGGGTAAACGTTCCTTTAAACTTTTCGCTGCAAAAGCAGACAAATCACAAATAACTTCTGTGTTATCTTTAATATTCATTGAATTTATGGAAACTTCTAATGGTTGTAATACCTCTTTGTCTTCTTTTGAATAAGTAGGAAAAGATAGAGTCAAGAGACCAATACCCGGTATGGGGATAGGGATGTCAATTTGATGTAACTTCGGGATAAGTCCATCTTCATAAACAACAATAATTTGACCATCATCATTATTTACCTTTAAGGACTCAACTTCCTTTGCTCGTTCTGGAAAACGCTGAGTAAAATCTTTATAATCTTCTTCCATTTTTAAAAATTTAGCAAGTCGTATGGCATCTCTCTGTAAATACTTATTTTCTGGATATATTTCCAGGGCATCTTTATAACTTATATAAGCATCATTGAAATCTTTAGTCTCTCTCAATCCGTAACATTCGGAAATAACTCCACAGATATAGAAAGAATAGGCATTCTGAAAAGAGTTTTTTACTTTTCCAATCATCTCATCTAACCCTGCATAATTCTTTTGAACAATATCACCATAATTTACTTTCTTTTCATTGCTCTCTTTTTCTACCTTTTCTATTTCTTTCTGGTAGCGTTCCATCGCTGTTTTTTGTTCTGCGTTTGCATTCCGAACATCTACCATAGCATCTTCTAAATTATTTTTGGCTAAGTAATTCATGGATTGTTGCATATACATCATTATTTTTTCATACGGTTTTTCAACATAAGTATTTATACCTTCACCTGCTACGACAGATGCTCCTTTCGTAGCATTTTTAGATATATCAATAGCTGCCTTCTCTTCATGTGCCTTAAATTTGTTAATACATGATGTCAGTAAATTTAAACTTGTTTCTGTATCATCTACAATCTGGGCGACTCTGCCTCCTTCCATTTCAAGAAGTATTGCATTCTTAACTTCTTTTTTCTTTTTTTCACTCTTTTCCCCTTCATTTTTATCCTTCTTTGCTTCATCCTTCTTACTACTCTTTTTCTTGCCTTCTAATTCTTTCATAAATGGTGCTACAGCATTGTCCTTATCTTGCGATAGCAATGGAGGCAAAATGACCGTATCAAACCAATTCGGATATGAATTAGCGTTAAGTTTAGGAACACCTGCGGCAAAACTGGTTCCTGCCATAATTATACTCACTACCAAAATTGCACATTTTTTCATACACTTTTCCCTTTACTGTTTAGATTTAATTTATTCTTATTTGTCCATAAATTTTATACACAAAATTTATCTACAAATTAATCTATCTAATAATCAAATTTTATAGGTGCTTCACTTGAACCGGGTGTTAGTGGTTTAGGGGGAACAGTTGCTTTTTCCTGGGACATCCTACAAACCATTCCCGGCTGAATTTCTCCTATTGAAACAGAAACAGGTTTTGCTTTACTCATCTTATCTAAAACTTCTGTTATTTCTATTTCACCTACTGGAGTCTCTTCTTTTCCTAATTTCTGCTTTGTATCAGGGTCAATGATTTCTTTTCCTTGTGAATAAACTATAAGCCTTGTTCCCACTTCATACCCTGAATCTAAGCCTCTATTTATATAAATGGTAGAGCCATCTACAGATGCTACTTTCGTAGGGTAAGCACCCTCAATAATTGACATTACTATTTTCTTTGCTGCCTCTTCTAAAAGGTCATTTAAAAACCCTTGCTTGGTCAAGTCATTATCTGTTATTTTTGTTGTTCTTTTTACTTCTATTGAGCGTGCAACAATAATCTTTCCTGTTCCCACATTTACCATTCTCAAAAGTATTCCCACTTCGCCTATAGATTTAACGGCTACATAATTGGTGTACGGAATTTCGTCTACTTTTGTCTCGAAAACCATTGTTTTTAATTCACCCAATATACAGTAATCTGCTCCACCAAATCTCCCCGCTCCAAAAGAACCACCTCCTGTAATTTCGCCAAAAACCCTTTCTGAATTTACTTCACCTAATTGGTTGCGTTCTATTACTTCAAACTTCTTCGTATTGGAAAGCACTGTGGCTAATTGGGCTGTAAAAGTTTTTACATCCCACTGAGTATTTTCATAACCTGCCCCAAATTTTATAGCATTGGGAGGAACAACCAAATCAAGCACTGCGACCCGTGGTAGTGCAAATCCTATTTGTGGTATGAGAATAAAGAAACTTAAAAGAATTACATACCATTTTTTTAATAAAATCTTGTTTAACATATCTCATCACTCCATATAAAGTAAATAGTAATGTTATTAAAATTTATTCTCAAATTCCTTTCTCTTCTTTTCATATTCCCTAGCTTTTTCCAGGTTTTGTTTCTCTTTATTCAGAGGTCGAACTATCATCCCTTTATTTAACATTTCAATCTTGGTATTTCCAGTAGGCACTGCAATTGAATATTTTGGTTTGATGTCATATATCTTTATCATTCCCACATAGAATTCTGTTGCTCCTAAATTTTCGCCTGTATCAGGGTCAATTAGCTCTTCACCGGGGTCATATACATTATATACCTCTTCAATTTTGGCTCGTTCTTGCGGAATATTTATATATACTGTGTCTCCCTTTACTGCAATAATTTTTATTGGGTAAGCCAATTCCATAAGTGCATTTGTCACTTCTAATGATGCCTTTTTAATTGCATCCTCAATTAATCCTTCCGAATAATTTCCGGAGGTAGAGGTGTTATAGGAAGACACATCGGCATTTGATGATTTGGCATTTACTTCTTTTGAAGCCAGGATTTTCCCTGTTTTCAAATCTGCAAATCGGAGTTGAATATCTACCTTTGCTGTCTGCCTTTTTGCAGTGACATTTCCAACTGTCCCGCTGGCGGAATCTAAACCGAGGAAAAGCACAGAGCCATAAATTTTATAACCTGCTGCTACTAACTCTGAAGGTTTGTCAGGGTCTTCACCCTGTATTACTCCTTTTTTAACAAGTTCATCCTCCGAAATTAGTTCATCCATCTGTTCCCTTTCAACTACTTCAAATTTCCGCGTATTTACAATTTCGTCTGTAATTCTTGTTCTCAACCTTTGGAATAGTTCATCAGGTGCATTAGATTTATTTTCAAATTTTCCAATTGCTACAATCATTTTTCCAGGTTTACTTTTTGCATCTGCCGTAGCGTCTTGCACAGGGTCATTAGACGATTCCTGAGATGATGCACTGCTACCAGTATCTACATTCACCGTTACATTCTGGGCTAACCCTGTTGAGCCACACACAAATAATGTAAAAACAACTGTCCAAAATACTACACAAAAATCTTTTCTTAAATCTTTACCACACAACATAAATTGCTCTCCTTATTTTTAAGTTTAATCTTTCTACTTCTAAAACATCTTTTTATAGTTAACCTTTACAAATTATTATAATCAACAGGAATAAGCCCACAATCTTTTACTCTATAACCATCCATTGTAGATTGCAATACAGCCATAACCTTCGTAGGTTGTATATTTTCATTCACATAAGTTAGTTCTACTTTACCTTCATAATATGGACCTCTTTTTTTAAGTTCACCTAAGAACTTTGCAGACTCTAAACCTCCATTAACATTGAATTCCCTCTGGTATAGTTCAAAAAATTTTTTGAAAGTATATTTCTTTTTCGTATCTTCTGTAAGTGCTCCATACATTGCTTTATAATCATTATTTATCCATCTGTCCAGATAATACCAGAGCAAATCATCTGCATTTTTTGATATATCTTTAGGTGGGTCAGGAAATTCCTTTTTGCTCTTATCTCCATCTTTACTCTCAACCGATTTATCTCTCTCCTTTTTCTCTTTGTCTACATTAATATTTATTTCTATCTTCACATCTCCCTTCCCTTCTTTCTCAATCTTCTTTTCATCTTTATCCCCTGTATTTTCCCCCTTTTGATACAAATCGTGGGGAAACTCTTTTACTTGTTCCTCTACTGAACTATCTTCTCCTGAAGCGTATGATGGATAGAAACAGGCAAGGAAAAATATAAGCGAACAGACACAACCCAGAAACATAAAAAACAACCCAAACTTTATTATCACATCTCTTCGTATCATCTTACTTCCTCCTAAGCAAATTGCACATAATAATTACTTTTGTGAATATTCAATAATATCACATAATTTGTTACATTTCAAATTTTCTGTAATAATTATACGAAGGACTAAACTCTTTTATTCAAAAAAAATTTTTTATGTGATTTTTGAATAAAACTATTTCATGAATTGTTTACGAGCATCGCCAGCAACTCGTGTAGGAATGCCTAAAGCACGGCAGGTAGCAATGAATTCTGCCAATACATCACCGTAGCCCATAACAATATGGTTAGACATGTATGACGCCATCAATTCATCACGACCATAGCCGGGAATGGAAACATTTGCGATAGGCCATTGTGGAACTGTCCGCTTCAATCGGTCTTGAACCTCTTCTTCTGGTAATTCAACTACTTCACCCAGACCACAATCCATACCCAATTTCCCATACGCTTCATAACAACGTGCCCAGGTTATTACGCCTGGCTTGGATATTCCAGTGCAAGTTCCACCACCTAATGGGAAATATATCGGCTCCTGGCGATATACCTTTGCATTTTTCCAGCCGCCTAAATGTGCAGGAGGAACAGCACCTGAAATTAGGAATATCCAGATAAATTTGCCATCGAACATTCTGCCCCATCGTATATCATGCAAAGTAGTCTCAGACGGCATCTTTTTACGGGTATAAATTTCATACAACAGTAGTTGTGGCACACCTGCACCTATATCCCCTTCGTTGAAATGAACAATGGGCTGTCCTTCACGAATAATTTTCTTTGTCTCAGGGTCTCTAACAGGAGGACGGTCAGTGTTGTTTAACATGCCTTCTACTAAATCTGACGCAGGGCAGCACCGAACCAAACCATACTGGTAAGGGATTCCAATTGCACTTAATCCATACCTCTCCACCATACGGGCTGCTGCACTATACATTTTCATTTGTGTCAATACTTGTTCATAAACCAAATCTGTAAATTTGTTTGTTCCCCAATCAAACCATGTCCCTTTTTTAACTAACCAATCTAAATGTTTCTGTGCCTCTTCATCACTTACCAGATTCATTTCTGCTAATAGATTTGACTGATTCAGATATTCAATAGGCATACCGATTGCACCTAACTTTGCTGGGTCCATCACAGCGTTCAGCATACCCATACAACCCGGGTCAAACTGTCCCATAATACGCCGATTGCGAAGTATATCTTCTACTAATTTCTGTCCAAACTTCTCTGCTGTCTGAGGTATGTTTAACTTTTCTGCATCTGTAAGCGAACTCAAATCATGGACGATTTTACCAGTATCAAGCCATTCCTTTAATTTCTTCATGAACACAGGGTCGTCTGAGAAGGTTTCACTCCAAATACGCGAATGCGGCACATTTAATCGGTCTAAAGTTGCTGAATGATTTAACAAGGATACGAGTCCGGGCCAGGTCCCATCAAAGTTTGCAAGTAGCAAAATAGGACCACGATGTGTCTGTAAAGGTCCCGATACATGATGCGCATAAGACCAGATGTTTAGCACTACAATCACAGGTGCATCAGACTCAATCTGTGAAAAAATCTGCGTGCCCTCACACTGACGAGTTATAAAGCCATGTTTCTTTTTTGCATCATATTGCGGTAATACTTTGGTTTTACAACCTAATTTTTTTAGTGCCTTTTGGAGCATGTCCAGTGTTTTTGCTTGCATAGGCCATCCTGCTACGGATGGAGGTTCACGGAAATCGCCATTGTTCACAAGGTATATAAGTTTTTCTGATTTAGCCATAATTTTACTCCTCTTGTATAATTTTGTTATTTAAAACATAATATTATCACTACTCTTATAAAATTTCAAACGATGTATTGGTAAAATATTATCGTTTATCAAAATTTTGTAATCACAGAATAGGAAAAAACGCTATTAAACACTTTTTATATAGATACATACCATTATTTTATTATACAATCTTAACAGAAATCAGATTGATAATAGTATGACACAAAAACTATAAAAACACAGAACAAAAATTAATGCCAACAGTTTAGATATAAACTTGTAAACTCTCTAATCTAGTGTGAGTAAAATATGAATGAAATTGATATTTTAGAACTTATTAAGCAGGGAGAAGGTCATCATCTTGAATTTAAACGGGAAGATGAAAATAATCCTGACTTTGCCAAAACAATTGCTGCTTTTGCCAATACAGATGGAGGCAAAATTTTAATCGGTGTTGATGATAATGGTGATATTATTGGTATGAGCAATCCTGATAAATTTATGAGTCGTTTAGACGACATTGCTTATAATAAATGTAACCCTCCAATCACCATTCTACAAGAAGTATGTTCAATCCAAAATAAAGAGATTATTGTTGTGTCCATACCTAAGGGTATTCAACGCCCTTATATGACAAATGGTAAATTCTATATCCGTTCTTCTAATCGTGTTCGGGAAGCGTCAAGAGAGGAAATATTAAGGCTTTTCCAAAGAAATGAAAGTTTGTTTTATGATGAATTACCTGTTGCTCGTGCTTCTTTAAGTGATATAGAATTTCATAAAGTTTATAATTTTTTTGAAAATTACATAAATTTTAAAGTTAATGAGAATGATATAAATTATTATCTACAAAATTTCAGTATAATTAATGAAGAGGATATTCCTACGGTTGCAGGTTTGTTATTTTTTGGAAAAAATCCACAAAAATACTTAAAAGAGGCAAGGATAGTATGCTCCTATATTCCGGGAAATGATATTTCATTAGAACCTGCAGATTTGAAAAGTATAGGTGGGACAATTCCAGATATGATTGAAGATTCAGAGCGATTTATAAATCTTTATCTTATCGAACGGCATAAAATCAAAGATTTCGAGCCCGAATTATATCCTGAATTACCTTTAGCGGCAATAAGAGAACTTGTTATTAATGCTTTAGCCCATAGAGACTACACAATTGCCGCACCTGTAAGGATTATAATATTTTTAGATAGGATAGAAATTCATAGCCCTGGGACATTACCAAATACTGTTACAATTGACAAAATAAAAGTTGGGGGAGCACATGTATTAAGAAATTCAACTATTTATACCTTACTGTATAAATTTAGATTTGTGACTGACCTGGGAAGTGGCATTAGAAGAGCCTGTGAGTTGGTTAAGAACAAAATAAACAAAGAAGTGGACTTTAAGCAAACAGATTCCGAGTTTACTGTAATAGTTCCAAGAAATATTAATCAATAAATATACAATTATTACAGTCTGGTAAAAATTTTTGGAGAGAGTTTAATCGTACAAGGGTTAAAATACTATCAAAATTTATATAGATACACACCATTATTTTATTATACAATCTTAACAGACTTTTTTAATAAACAAGTATTACTATAAATAATAAGTTATTGGAATAAAGATTTATGGTTGAAAAATATTTGAGGAGTGTGGAACATTATTCACTTCCTGAATTAGCAGACAGGCTTGTTGAAGAGACAAAAAGGTTACTACAGGAAGCCAGAACAGAAGAAGATTTAAGGATAGGATTTGAGAAACTATTAGAACCAATAAGAACAGTTCTGGGCATTACCTGCGCACCTAAATATGAAAAGTATGTATTTAGCGGTCGTTCAGATGCGGTCCATGGACAATTGATAATTGAATATGAACCACCGAGGTCATTTGCTTCAAAGAGGAATGTAGAACATGCTTTTGATCAATTAGTGGATTATTTAACAGATGAAGCAAAAGAGACAAAACTGACACAACTTGTAGGTATAGGTTTTGATGGAGAGCAAATTTTCTTTGTTCAATATAAGGACAGAGATGAGCAAAAAATAGACAAGACAAAGTTTTATATTAATGGTCCTTATCCATTTAATCCGGACACAGCACGCACCTTTTTAATTCATTTACGGGGATTATCACGGCTTCCTCTTACAGCAGATAATCTGGCTCAACGCTTTGGTCCGCAGAGCGAACTTGCACCCAAGATGGTCTCAGCCCTTGCCAGAGCGTTGGAATACTGGGACAAGCAGACACATATCCGCACATTTTTTAATGAATGGAAGCGGTTGTTTGGCATTGTGTATGGTGAACAGTTTACAGGTGCTTATCATGGTAAAGAGGCAGAGACCCTTTCTAAACTTTACAGGGTTGGTTCTGAGACAGACTTTCAGGAGTTATTGTTTTCCATCCATACTTACTTCGCTTTTTTAATGAAACTTATTACCGCTGAACTCTTGACTTTAAGAGAATCGTTATTTAGTTCATCCCTTGCTTCTAAGATTACACATATACCAGATGAGGAATTTGTAAAACAACTGGCAGATATAGAAAGTGGTGGGATTTATGCCCGGAAAGGAATTACCAATTTTTTAGAGGGTGATTTTTTCCGTTGGTATCTTGACGCATTTGAATCGCCGGAACTAAAAGATGCGATAAGAGAAGTGGCTCGTGCCCTGTCTGAATTTGAGCCCGCAACCAGTGTGATTAGTCCGGATTCAACCCGTGACCTACTAAAGAAACTATACCAGTATTTAGTTCCGCAGGAAGTTCGACATCGTCTTGGCGAATATTACACACCTGACTGGCTTGCAGAATTGCTGATTAATGAGGTTGGATATGATGGCAATACCTTGAAGAGGTTTATAGACCCTGCATGTGGTTCTGGGACTTTTCTTGTTCTTGCGATTCAGCGAGCAAAAGAGCACGGGCAGAAAGAGAATTTACCACCACTGGAAATTGTTAAAAGGATTCTCGCTAATATCTGGGGATTTGACTTAAATCCATTAGCAGTTATTGCTGCTCGGACTAATTATCTGTTTGCGTTAGGAGATTTAGCCAATGAGGTTCAGGATATAGAGATTCCAATATATCTTGCAGATTCAATTCTCTGGCCTGAAAGGGGTGGGCAAATGATGTTGAAACCCAATGGAGAAACTATTGAGATTCAGACATCGCTTCAGCCTTTTTATGTGCCGGCAATCTGGGTTTCTGGTAAAGGTTTCTTAATGAGCAAAGTAGCACCACTATTAGAAAAATTGGTCAAGAATAACTATAGTGTATCAGAAGCAATGGAAGTATTTAAGAGAGAAGGTTTAGTTTTTCCTCCTCATGAAGAGGTTGTGGAAAATTTTTATAAAAATATATTAGAACTTGAGGAGCAAAAGAAGAATAGTATCTGGGCACGCTTTTTGAAAAATGTGTTTGCACCATTAGTTTCAGGAAAATTTGATTATGTAGTAGGCAATCCACCATGGATTAGATGGGATTATCTTTCACAAAAATATCGTGATGCCACATTACCACTTTGGAAAAATTATAAATTACTTCCCATAACGAAAACTTATGGATTCAGTAAACCTGATTTTTGTATGCTTTTTGTTTATGTGTCTGCTGATTATTATTTAGAAGACAAAGGAAAATTAGGATTTTTAATTACACAAGAAGTGTTCAAATCAAAGGGAGCGGGAGAAGGGTTTAGGCGATTTCAATTAGGGGATAAACAGTATTTGAAGGTATTGAAAGCCCATGATTTGGCTTCTGTTCAGCCATTTGAAGGTGCCACTAATAAAACAGCGGCAATTATCCTCAAAAAAGGAGAAAAAACAGAGTATCCTGTTCCTTATTTTATCTGGACAAAGAAAAAAAATGTTGGAAAAATTGCAACGAACAAACCATTAAAAGAAGTTTTATCTTTGTTAAAAAAGAAAAAACTAATAGCACAACCAATAACAACAACTGTTAGTGCTTGGCAAACACAAATAAATAAAGGTACCAAGTTAGAAAAGACCAGCGGGAAAAACTATTACAAGGCTGAGTATGGCATTGAAACAAAACCTTATGGAATTTTTTGGATTAAAATTATACATGTTCTTTCTGATAAGAATATTATTATCACAAATTTACCAGAGAAGGGTAAGAGAAAAATTTTTAAAATAGAAGAGCGAGTAGAACCAGATTTTATTTATCCTTCTTTGCGAGGTTCAGATATTAAACGATGGGAAGCAAGAACAAAATATTTTATATTTTGTCCTTACGATAATAAAGGTAAAATAATTCCTGAAACTATACTTAAAAGTAATTTTCCAAGAACATATAATTATTTTATAAAATTTAAAAACGATTTGTTAAATATTGACGCAAAATCAACTAAAAAAATAAGGGAACAAAAAGTTTTTTATGCAATGTTTGGAGTAGCTGACTATACCTTTTCAAGGTTTAAAGTAGTATGGAAGCGTATGAGTAATGATATAACCGCTGCGGTAGTCTCTGAAATTAAGACGCCTTATGGCTATAAAAAAGTGATTCCTCTGGATACGACCTCATTTTTTGCTACCGATAATGAACTTGAATCGCATTATCTTTGTGCCATTATCAATTCAAAACCTGTCCGTGATTTTATAAAATCCTTTTCGTCTGCTGGGCGTGGTTTCGGGACACCATCGGTAATGGAGCATATTGGAATACCTCAATTTGACCCTAATAATCCACTACACCAAGAACTTGCTGAAATCTCTAAAAAGTGTCATCAACTCAAAATTGAAGGTAAAGACAGCGAAATTTTAAAGTTAGAAAAAGAAAATGACAAATTAGTCAAAAAACTATTTGAAATTGATAATCTCCGCTAAAATATTTGAGGTATTATCGCTCTCAATTTAAAATGTTGTGTTTAGAATAATAAGTTAAACATTCAAAATCATAAAAAATGGATTTAAAACAACTATATTTGCTTATGTATTAGAACTTTTCAATCACTTGTATATTTTCCTACTATTGATTTATACTATTTTATCCTTTCCTAACTTTTATATGAATAAATGAAACTAACGATTATTTTTTTACTTATAATAAGGAGTCAAAAATGACAAAAAAAATACTTATATCTCCTGAAGAAATGCGTAAAAAGGGTAAGATTGAGATAAAAAATATCCCTGTAAATCAGTATCAGCGGACTCTGAAAGAAGAGTTAGATAAAAAGGAAGGGATAACACCTGAAATTGCGATTAGAATATATCGAGACATGGTTATTATTCGCGAATTTGAGACCATGTTAGACAAGATAAAGAAGTTGGGCTCGTATGAGGGAATAGAGTATCAGTATGGTGGTCCTGCACATCTTTCAATTGGTCAGGAAGGTGCAGCCGTAGGTGAAAGTGTGTTTCTTCGCCTATATGACCATATATTTGGTAGCCATCGTAGTCATGGTGAGATTATAGCCAAGGGATTGCGAGCCATTCGTGATTTGGCAGGAAATAGACTGACAGATATTATGAAAAAATATTGGGATGGAAAGACACTTCATGTAGTAGAAACTCACGAGCCGGACTGGACACCATTACTTGTTGAGGGTGGAAAAGAAAAGGTTCTTTTGAAGACTACGGAGGAGGAAGAGTTGGGGATAGACTTTTTGCTTTATGGACTTTTGGCAGAGATTTTTGGTCGTGAATACGGATTTAATAAAGGTATGGGTGGTTCTATGCACGCTTTCTTTACGCCTTTTGGTGTTTACCCGGCAAATGCAATTGTTGGCGGCAGTGCCGACATAGCCACAGGTTCGGCGTTGTATAGGAAGGCTCGGAAAATGCAAGGCATCACCGTTGTTAATATTGGTGATGCTTCTTTGGCATGTGGACCTGTTTGGGAAGCAATGATGTTTTCTACAATGGGACAATACCGCAGTCTCTGGGATGATGAGCATAAAGGCGGATTGCCTATTCTTTATAATTTCATGGACAATTTTTATGGCATGGGTGGACAACCCATAGGTGAGACGGCTGGTTTTGAGCGTCTGGCTCGGGTTGGTGCAGGACTGAACCCAGAAAATATGCACGCAGAAGTAGTGGACGGAAATAATCCGTTAGCACTTGCAGACGCATATCGTAGGAAAATGCCATTGTTGGAAACGGGACAAGGACCTGTATTGCTCGATGTTATATGTTATCGCCAAACAGGGCACTCACCCAGCGACCAGTCTTCATATCGCGACCATGAAGAAGTAGAAATGTGGAAAGCAGTTGACCCTATTCTTGAATTTGGAGAGAAGATTAAAGCCGCAGGATTAGCCACAGAGACGGAACTTGAAAAGATAAGTGCGTATGTAAAAAAGAAGGTGCTGAAAGCATGTAAATTGGCAACTAACCTCGAAATATCACCCCGTATGGTATTAACTCAGACCACGGGGCTTGCAAATATCATGTTTTCAAATCAGGAGGAGAAGGAACTACCAGGGCTTGAAAAACCTACAGATGTTCTAATCCCTTATGAAGAAAATCCGCGTTTGAAGAAGATGGAGAAAAAGTCACGATTTGGATTGGATGAAAAGGGTAATCCATTAAAAGCGACGCAGGCAGTTACTTTTTGTGAATCCATTTTTGAATCTATTTTGTATCATTTTTACCACGATTCAAGACTAATTGCTTATGGTGAAGAAAATCGCGATTGGGGTGGTGCTTTTGCAGTATATCAAGGTTTAACAGAAGCACTTCCTTACCATCGGCTTTTTAATTCACCTATATCTGAGGCAGCAATTGTCGGCACTGGTGTAGGTGTGGCTATGGAAGGAGGCAGACCCCTAGTTGAATTGATGTATTGCGATTTTATGGGTCGTGCTGGCGATGAGGTGTTTAACCAATTACCCAAATGGCAAGCTATGTCTGGCGGCGAATTAAAAATGCCGGTAGTTTTGCGTGTTTCCGTAGGTGCTAAATATGGACCGCAACACTCACAGGACTGGACAGCGTTGTGTTCACACATTCCGGGTTTGAAAGTTATTTTCCCTGCAACTCCTTATTCTGCGAAGGGATTGATGGCTTCTGCTTTGAGTGGCAGCGACCCTGTGGTATTTTTTGAAAGTCAGCGACTATATAATCAGGTAGAAATTTTTCATAAGCAAGGTGTGCCAAAGGAATATTACCGTTTGCCAATTGGTGAACCTGAAATTATTAAGGAAGGCAAAGACCTTACAATAATAACCTTTGGAGCAACATTGTATCGTGCATGGGAAGCCGTCCAACGATTTGAGAATGAGTTTGGTATCAATGTAGAACTTATTGATGGACAGACCCTCGTGCCAATCAACTATGAACCTATTGTCGAATCTATAAAAAAGACAGGATTGCTCATTCTAGCCAGCGACGCCTGTGAACGCGGAAGTTATTTGCATACCGTAGCAGGACAACTGACACAAATTGCTTTTGATTATCTTGATGCGCCAATTTGTGTGGTTGGGGCACCTAATTGGATTGTGCCTCCGGTAGATTTAGAAGAAAGTTATTACCCACAGCCATTCAATATTTTAGATGCCTACCATCAACAAATAAAACCTCTGCCGAACTATGTCCCCAAAACATACCGAACCCCAGAAATGTTTATTCAACTCAACCGTAAAGGGATTTAAGAGAATCCACAAAAATTAAAAGGTCAGTGCATATATTTTTAATAGGGAGTTTTTTTTGAAAAAAATTTTTATTAGAGTGGTGAAATGGATAGGCATTATAATAGCCCTTATCCTGTTATTTATCTGGCTGTGGGTCATTATTCCTTTTTGGGGGTCCTATCCGTTGAATTACCATCGCTATACAGCAAGGGCAAAAATACCTTCGTGGGTTCTCGAATGCTGGGTCTGGGAAGATGACCTGAATACTGCAGAAGCAACACAGGGACTCGTTAATGGTTATATTGAACACGATTTCCCCGTTAGAACGGTATTGATTGATAGCCCATGGTCGCTTCGATATAACGATTTTACCGTAGATGAAAAAAGATTCCCAAGCCCCACAGAATTTTTCAAAAATTTTGAAGACCGTAATATCCGTGTAGTTTTATGGATGACCTGCATGGTGAATAGCGAAAATCCTGACACTGCTATCCGTGATTCATCAGACTTCTATCAGGAGGCAAAGTCTAATGGATACCTATTAGAAAATGGATTACAAATAAAGTGGTGGAAAGGTAAAGGCGGATTTATTGATTATACCAATCCAGAAGCAATGCAATGGTGGCAATCTTTGCAAAACCAGGTGCTAAAATTAGGAATAGATGGCTGGAAATTAGACGGTTCTGCTACTTTATTAAGAACATCACTGGGACCCCTTCCCATGTTCTATGTCCGTAGTTATAAGGGGATAATGACCCCTCGAAAGTATATGGACTATTATTATCGCGAAGAATTAAATTATGGTAAAACAGTAAACCCTGAATTTGCTACATTAGCCCGTTCAATTGATTCCCCTGCGCCTATGGCACATCCAGAAGGCTTTGCCCCATTAGACGCTTCAACTGTAAATTGGGTAGGAGACAACAAACATGAATGGGAATATGAAAAGCGTGGTCTAGAACGAGCACTCCATTGTATCCTACGCAGTGCCAGATTAGGCTATTGTGTCATTGGTTCTGATATTGCAGGCTATCATGGTGCTGAAATTATTCCTGCGGATTTGTATATTCGCTGGACACAGTTCTCAACCTTTTGTGGCTTATTTTTGAACGGCGGACATGGCGAACGAAGAATGTGGAAACGGTCAGATTTGGAACTTGATATAGTCCGCAAATATTCCTGGCTGCATACAGAATTACTTCCTTATATGTATAGTTATGTGGCTGATTGGTCAGAAGGTGGAAAGCCATTGATGCGGCCCTTGCCACAAGGGAAATATCAATACATGTTTGGCGATTGGCTATTGGTTTCACCGATTCATCAAAAAATTAGTTCTCATCCAACAATATTACCAGATGGGAAGTGGAGATGGTGGTTTGACGATACAAAGATTATTGATGGAGGAAAATCAATAACTAACTCTTATGACATGGACAAGTATCCCGTATTTATCAAAGAAGGTGCAATTATACCGATGTATATCAGCCGTCCTTACACAGGGATTGGAGACAAAGATTGGGAAGGCTATCTTACATTGAATATATACCCTTCAGGGACGACCTCGTTTAAGGTTAATTATCCTGATTATTCTGGGGAAATGACTGTAAAGGTATTAACTGACCCCGAATTAAATATAGAGTTTGAAGGAACACAAAAACCACATATTCTAAGAATTTTGTGTCCAAAAGCACCTACGGAAGTTTTGAAAGATGGTGAACCTGTCAAAGACTTTACTTACCAGCCTGAGCACCAGCGACTCATTATAAAAAGTTCAGATACAAATGTAAAAAAATATACCATTCGGTAATATACGAAACTTCTGAAGGATTAATTAATATAAAAATTGTAGTTCATTGTTTGCTCCTATTCTTACTTTATGGTAAAAAGTTTAATCCCTAACTTTGTATTGTCAGGGGGCAGTAGGTTGTAAGTTTTAAAGACAAAGACAGGGATGCCTATGCTACATCAGAGAAAACAATAATTCCCCTTCCGCGAAGTGGTGGCAGGCGTAGCCTGACGGGGTAGTCTTTGAAAAACTCTAAGATAGGAACACCGTAGGTACAGACGAGCACCATGCCTGTTGTTGTAGTATCTATGAATATCTAAGAATTAGGAACACCCCGTCCCTAACGGGATACCCCTCTCCGAAAGGGGAATTTTAAATCGCATAGTACAAGACTGATGATTAAACCAGTTTTTTTTGTTATAACTAGACCATGACTGTATGATAAGACCTTCACCGCAAAGGACACAAAGGCAGACGCTGTGCCCGCAGAAAGGGATTTTTGTGTTTTCTTTTAATTTGCGTAGCACAGACATTCTTGTCAGTTCTTTTTGTGGTTTTAATCCCAAATATATTGCAGCATGTTGTTTAATTTGTTATCATTGCAAGTGATATATTCAACATGATTGTATTTTGTAGTGGGTTGTCCAAAAAGTTCTTTTTTGTTAAATTTGCATGAAAACGAGTGCTTATTTATTGTTACTTTATGATTACTTATTGCTGTATATATTTGTTTTAGTAATGGCAAAGTCGGCTTAAATTGACTTTTTAGACAGCCCTAAGTTTTATTAATACCCAATTCTTTAATAATTAAAAGTTTTACTACTCTTCTATATCAAATTGTTGTAATAACTAAAACACATTTTTTTAGGTCTCTCTACATACTACTTAATTCGTGGGAAGTTAGGGTTTAATTATTCCTCTCAAGTAGTAGCCTAAAATGCCTGCAGCAAAACCGTAGACAAGAAGAAAGATAAGTTTTAGTATTTTTCTACCGTGTCTTCGCCAGAAAAGTCGTGTTTTTAGAAAAAATTGTTGGAGCGGTTTGGGTTCAATAATAGTAACGATTACGGTAATATTATCCTTACCACCGTTTTCGTTTGCAAGATTCACTAGATTTTGGGCGATTTCACTTGCAGTTCCACCTTTGCGAATTACCTCAAGGATTTGACTGTCCGAAGCCATTCTTATAAGTCCATCAGTGCAAAGTAGCAAGACATCACCGGACACGGGATGCCAGCGGTATACATCTACTTCAATATCAGGATGTGTTCCGATACAGCGTGTTACAATATGTTTTCGTGTGTCCTTTTCTGCTTCAGAACGAGACATCAAACCCTGCTTAACCTGTTCGTCAATCCATGAATGGTCTTCAGTGCATTCTAAAATCTCACCTTTGCGTATATGATAAGCACGGGAATCTCCTATATTTGCAATGTAAATTTTGTTGGGAACAACAATAGCAGCAAGTGCAGTTGTCCCCATAGGTCTACTCCCTTTGACTATGTCTTTATTCGTTTTGTAAATACTTTCATTGGCTTTTTGAAAGGCTTCGCGAAGTAGAGGAAGAGGACCTTCATCGCGCGCATCTTTAATTTCATCATCTTTGTTTTCTCGCCATGGCTCTTCTTTTAATATGTCCTTGATTAGAGAGACTGCTAATTTGCTAGCTACATCACCCGCAATGTGTCCTCCTAATCCATCGGCTATAATTAATAAGGCACCATCTTTAAATAATTTAATATCTGTTGAATCAGTTCGAAAAATCCCAAAAAAATCTTCATTCTTTTCCTTTTTCCTACCTTTATCTGATAATCCTGCTATGTCTAACTTCATATTAAGATAACCTCTACTCCACTTAAGAAAATTTGTTTCTTATATTAGAAATGGTAAAATTATAATAATATATTTGTTTATGCATTTGAAAATCACTTATATTATCCTATTTATAAATAGTATTTTGGTAATAAATAAATATAAATATTGAATATTTAGGAGAGTTAATTCGTTTAAATTAGTAGATAAAAAGGATGAAAGTTGAATATGACTATTCTGAATGCAAGTTCCAATATTAACAGAAGGGATAAGTATATGAGAAACAATGAGATATTAAAAACATTAGCCATAGTGTTTTTATTGTGTCCTATGGTTGTCATTTTTGCGGATACTGACTTTCCGCTTCATGGTCGTATAAGTTACGATGCAGAAAGCACGCTAATTATGGGTGCAAATGATGATGACTGGAGTCGTGCAACCTTAAATACACTTGTTCTCGAAGGTGATACTTTGTGGACAGATAAAGAAGGTAGCACGGAGATAGAATTTCCAGGCAGTGTTTTCCTGCGTATGGCTGATGCGTCCAAAGTAAAGATTGTCCAGATATCTCCTGAATTAACTTTTCATGGGATAACAGGCTCTTTTTATGTAGAACGCTCAATTCGCAGTTCGGGAGTAGTTAATTTTAATACCCCTTCTTGTAGAATTTCATTTGACCCTGATACTTGCACTCGCATTGATATAGGAGAAGGTGGTGCTACGCGTGTTTCAACGCGTTGGGGTAAGGCTTATGTAACCACAGACCGTGGGGGTAATGAACTTGTAAGCAGTGGCAAGCAGTGCTGGATTGATGTTGGCTATTTACCGTCAGAAGTTGTTTCATTTGCAACATCAGAAATGGACGCCTTTGACCTGTGGAATCAAGGGCGCTCAGAATTACTTTCGGGACCCGTTAAGACCCCACCTAAATATGTTGAGGTCACCAGTAGCACAATAGGATATGAAGACCTTTCTGATAATGGTGAGTGGGTAATGGTAGAGGAACATTATTATTGGAGACCTACGGTTGTTGTGGATTATGTTCCTTATCGCACAGGATATTGGAGTTATGTCCCTGTCGTTGGTTCTGTTTGGGTTGAAACCTATCCGTTTGGCTATATAACAACACACTACGGCAGATGGTGTCATTTTGACCATTATGGTTGGGTATGGAGATATGACCCAGTGTGGAGTCCTGCATGGGTGGCAGCTGTTAACTGTGGTGATTATTTTGTATGGGCTCCTGTGGACTTTCATTGCCGACCTGTCCGTGTAGCCGCCAGTACTTGTTTTAACATTGGTGGTCTGGATTTCTATGTAGGTGCTTGTTCCTATGTGCCTGCAACTTATGTGTATACCTCACCATGGTATGTCGCACCTATCGCACCAACGGTTGTGAATTATATTGTTTCAAATCCAAGAAATGTTTATATCTGGAATATTGAGAGATATCCTTCGCCACGGTTGCGTATACCTTATCAGAATTCATTACCTATGGTTCGCGATTACAATCCGCCGAGGTCTATACGCGGTGTTCCTTATTATAACAACAGTGGAATGCTTGCGCGTTCTCGTGTAAATGAGTTAGAAAATACTTTTGCCATGAGAAGTTCTTCTCGCGGGTTTAGGAATCAGTCCAATCTTCCTTCTTCAGTTCTGCGAACGCCTATGTTAAGAGACCGTCCAACTTCGTTCCGCGATATTAAACTTAATACTACTTTGCCACGGCCCGCTTCGGTTCGATTTTCGCCAGAAAATATTTCTTCAAGAGCAGCAATAAATAGGTTTGATTCGATACATGGAAAAGGGATAAATACAGATTTTACGCGTGCTATTGAACGAACACCGAATATTGCCCGTGACAGAGGCATGCCTTCAATAAGAGGGAATGATATTGGTGGAATGGGACGCTCAAATATTCCGGGAATGAGGAATACGGATAACTTGGGATTTGATAGACAATTTAGAAACTCAACAATTCCTACACCTGGTCGTTCTGAAAATATTACGCCCAAAGGAATTGATACGCCTTCTTTTTCACGCCTCGATATGGACGGTGAGAGAAAACCAAGAGATTATAATAATTCATCTAATATAGGTTCAATGCCGGGTAATCCCAGAAGAACAACTCCAAGAAATGATTCTAGTAGAACGGGTAGTAGTAGAGATAGCGATAAAGTATCACCGCGTTCAATACCTACTGACCGCAACAATCCAAGTAGACGGACTAACCCAAGAGGCTCAAGTTTGGATTGGGACAATCCTAATCGGAAGTGGTCAGATATGAGAACATCAAATCCAATAAGGCAGAACAGTGGAACATCAATACCAAAATTTGATAATTGGTCTCCGGGTAGAGGTATAAATAACACTTCGATAAGGAAATTAAATGAAGCAAATACAAAAACTCCTTTTAATAGGTCTACAAGTTGGGAGAATCCAAACTTTTCTGTCAACAGAAATCAGACTTCAACAGAAAGGTTCAGTCCTACACCAAATATTCGAAGAGAGAGCAATACCGGATTAGGTCTGGGTAATAACAATCGTAGTCTTAACACTCCTGATCATTTTTCTGGTATGAACAATCCTTCCATTTCAAGGACTGCCCCTTCTATGTCTTCGTTTAACCGTAATAGTTCAATTAGAACAAATTCAACTACGAATTCTCAGCCATCTTTCCCCTCATCTATAAATACTCCAAAGTTTGGACCTAGTTCTTCTTCATTCTCGTCACCAAAATTTGAGAGTCCTTCTTTTTCAGCACCGAGCACACCTTCTTTCTCAAGACCTTCTTTTTCAGCACCGAGCACACCTTCTTTCTCAAGACCTTCTTTTTCAGCACCGAGCACACCTTCTTTCTCAAGACCTTCTTTTTCAGCACCGAGTACACCTTCTTTCTCAAGACCTTCAGGATTCTCCGGTGGTAGAATTGGTGGCGGATTTGGCAGAGGGATACGCTAAAAAAATAGAATAATGTTAGAAAAGGAGAAAGTTATGAAACGAGAGAAAACAGAGAGATATATCCATTTATTCTATATAGTAGTTATACTTCCTATAACTATTTTACTTACAGGTTGTCCATATTACTTTGATAACTCTAATGATTCAGACTACGAGCAGGGATTTAATGATGGTTTTGCACAAGATGACTATTATTGGGCAGGTTTTTATGATAGTTATGATACACGCGACGGTGGTGATATTTATTATCAAGGGGACCAGATTCCACAGGTTGCAAGTCCTGAGTATGATGTAGGGTATTATGATGGTTTATGGTATGCGTATAATGATGGCTATTTTGTAGAGTATGATTATGCCTTCACTATCGGGTTTAGCGAGGGATATGACTGCGGCTATCAAGTAGATTGGGCTACTTTTCTTGCGGTAGACCAGCATATTGAATGGTTAGACGGTGGATTTACTGATGGATACAATGATGGCTTTTCTGAGGGAAGGGTTTTTGGTGCTTACGATTATGTATATCAAATTCCTTATGACTGGTTGGATGCTATGATGGATTATCGTAATGGAACAGACCTGGAAATGGGCGGTGTTGCTACGGGGAACTATGGTCCTGTATACCTGTATGAGTGGGGAACAGACCCGAAGACACTTATGAAAAGTAATAGAACTAATGTAAAAGCAACCCGTTCAATAAGGCATCAAACGAGCCCTGACAGCATGAGTAAATTTAGTGAGCCAAATATTAGTTATAGAACACTGACGCCTGATGCAAAAGCGAAATATCAGATTATTCCGACAACCTCGCCTCGATATTCAGCACTGCCACTTACTCTTAAAACTTCTTGGCTTGAGCGTATCAATGAATATCTTTCTACAAGTGGACAATAGGGGAAAACTATTCTTTATGGTGTATAGTAGCCCCAGGTATCTCTGGCAGGTAGATAGGTTTTTCCCATAAGCCATTTATCAATGCAATGGGCTGACTCTCTGCCTTCTGAAATTGCCCAGACGACAAGTGATTGCCCGCGTCGTGCGTCACCAGCAGAAAAGAAACCCGGACGAGTAGTCATATATCGCTCATCCGTTTTTATTGCCTTCCCAAAGCGAGTTGAGCAAAGTTCGATTCCTAATTTTTCTACAAATACATCAAATTCAGGTGCTACAAAGCCCATCGCGAGGATTACAAGTTCACAGGGCAATTTCATTTCAGAACCCGGAATTTCTCTCATTCGTTTTTGTCCATTTTCATTAGTGAACCATTCCAATCGTACAAATTGAATTGCTTTGACATGACCACTTCCATCACCTTCAAAGGCTTTGGTCGAAACACTAAATAACTGTTCTCCACCTTCTTCATGACTGGACGAAATGCGGAGTATCATGGGCCATTGCGGCCAGAGATTATCGCCTGTCCTTTCTAATGGTGGACGAGGTAAGAGTTCAAGATTTACTACTGATTTACATCCTTGCCTGATACTTGTTCCTATGCAGTCTGAGCCTGTGTCGCCACCGCCAATTACAATTACATTTTTGTTTGTGGCTACTATTTCTTTTCCATCTATTTTCTTCCCTAATAATCTGCGTGTGTTCTGTGTGAGAAAATCTACCGCAGCATGAATACCTGCAAGAGAAGAGCCAGGAATGTTCATACCTGTAAATGTCCGTGCAACTGTTGAACCAATTGTGAATAAAACAGCATCATATCCTAACAGTCCTTCTGCGGGAATATTCTTACCAACTTCTGAGGAGCATCTAAAAGTGACGCCTTCATCAATGAGTTGGTTTAATCTTCTCCAAATGATGGATTTATCTAATTTAAAGCCGGGTATGCCAAACATTAACAATCCGCCGGGTTCATCAGCGCGCTCAAATACTTCTATGGTATGCCCTGCACGGTTTAATTGTTGTGCAGCGGCGAGGCCACTGGGACCTGAACCCACAATAGCAATTCGTTTTCCTGTGCGATGTTCAGGTGGTTCTGGTTTAATCCAACCTTCACGCCAACCTCGTTCAACAATTTCATACTCTATTTGTTCTATAGTCACAGGTGGTTCGTTAATCCCCAACACGCACGAGGCTTCACATGGTGCAGGACAGACCCGACCTGTAAATTCAGGAAAATTATTTGTAGAATGAAGTATTTCTAAGGCTCGTTTCCAATCCCCATCTTTGACCAGGTCGTTGAAATCAGGGATTTGATTTCCTAATGGACAACCGTGATGACAGAATGGGACTCCACAATTCATACAGCGATATGCCTGCTGCCGGAGTATTTCCTCAGGCAAGGAATGATGAAATTCTCGGAAATGTTTGATTCGTTCCTGAGGTGGGTCTTCAGGTCCCAATTCTCTTTTGAAAATCATGAAGCCTTTTGTCTTTTCGGGAAACATAATTATTCTCCAAGTTTTACCCTGTTTTTAACAAGGGTTTTTCCTGTTGTTGGTTCATTTTCTTTAATATGGCGGCGTAATCTTTGGGCATAACTCGAACAAAATTGTTTAATTCATTATCCCAATTTGTTAATATCTTATTTGCAATTGGACTTTGCGTATATAGAACATGTCGTTCAAGTAGATATTGAAGTTCTGGAATACTCTTTTCGTGCAGTGGTTTAAGTTCAACAGATTGAAGATTACACCTTATCTGAAATTGGTCATCAGGGTTATATACAAAGGTAATTCCACCTGTCATTCCAGCGGCAAAGTTTCTACCTGTTTTCCCGAGAATTACTACTCTACCGCCTGTCATATATTCGCAACCATGGTCGCCAATACCTTCCACTACTGCCCAGGCTCCTGAATTGCGGACACAGAACCTTTCCCCTGCCACACCACGAAAATAGACTTCACCACCTGTTGCACCATAAAGAGCCACATTCCCAACAATGATATTTTCTTCAGGAACTATATGACATTCTGCCGGTGGAGACACAATAATTTTACCTCCTGATAATCCCTTGCCAATATAGTCATTGGCTTCTCCTGTAAGATTAAGTGTGACCCCTTGAATGAGGAAAGCACCAAAACTTTGTCCTGCAACACCATAACAATCAATCCAGACAGTATCATCAGGGAGTTGTCCTGTATACATGCCTAAATGATGTCTTCGCGTCAATTCGCTGGAAAGAATAGTTCCCACAGTGCGATGAATATTTCTTACTTTAATAGAAAACCGAACAGGTTCTTTCTGTTCTAATGTGGGTTTAGCTTTTTCTAAAATGATATTATCGAGGGCTTTATCAATCTCATGGTCCTGCGTTTTACTGCAATAGAGGGTTGTTCCTTCCCATGGCTCTACACGGGCAAGCACGGCAGACAGGTCTACCTTCTTTGCCTTCCAATGGTCTGGGTAAGGTTCATATTCCAGAAAATCTGTTCGCCCTATCATATCATTAAATTTACGGAAGCCTAACTCTGCCATAATGCGACGCACTTCTTCTGCCACAAAGAAAAAGTAATTCACAACATATTCAGGTTTCCCTTCAAATTTCTTTCGCAATTCTGGATTCTGTGTAGCCACGCCGACAGGACAGGTATCACTATGACATTTCCGCATCATAACACAGCCACTTACGATTAAAGGTGCCGTGGCAAAACCAAATTCATCTGCACCCAACAGGGCGCCTATCGCTACATCTCTCCCTGTTTTTAACTGTCCATCTACTTGAACCTTGATTCGTTCACGCAGGTTGTTCTGAACGAGGACTTGATGTGTTTCAGACAGTCCCAATTCCCAGGGTAATCCTGCATGTTTTATAGAACTCAAAGGAGAGGCTCCTGTTCCGCCATCGTGTCCGCTTATGAGGACTAAATCCGCTTTCCCCTTAGACACACCTGCGGCAATAGTGCCTACACCTACTTCTGATACGAGTTTTACAGACACCTTAGCATGGGTGTTAGAATTTTTCAGGTCATATATCAATTGAGCGAGGTCTTCAATTGAATAAATATCATGATGAGGTGGTGGAGAAATGAGTTCCACTCCCGGTGTAGAATAGCGAACCTTAGCAATATGCTCATATACTTTGTATCCGGGCAACTGTCCGCCTTCGCCGGGTTTGGCTCCCTGTGCCATCTTAATCTGGAGTTCATCTGCATTCACAAGATATTCATTTGTAACACCGAATCTGCCTGAGGCAACTTGTTTGATAGCACTTCGTTTGCTATCGCCGTTTGGCTCAGGTATAAATCGTTTTGGGTCTTCACCTCCTTCGCCTGTATTACTTCTACCGCCAATATGGTTCATAGCCAGAGCGAGATTTTCATGGGCTTCACGACTAATAGACCCGTAAGACATAGCACCTGTGCAAAATCGTTTTACAATTTCCGAGGCAGGTTCTACCTCTTCTAATGGTATTGGATTTCCCTTTTTGAACTTCAAAAGACCACGAAGCGTTGCAAAGGTGCGATTGCGATTGTTTACCTCCTCAGAAAATTGTTGGTATTTCTGCCAACTATTTAATCGGGTTGCATGCTGAAGTAGTGCAATAGTTTCAGGATTCCACTGATGGAATTCACCTCTGTGTCGCCATTGATATACACCACCCGGGTCTAATTCATTTTCACGATATTTCAATGGATTATAAGCCATATCGTGTCGAGCCAAAGTCTCCTTTGCAATATCTTCAAAGTCTAACCCACCTATTCGTGAGGCTGTACCCGTAAAGCAGCGCTCAATTACTTCCTGTCCCAGCCCTAATGCCTCAAAAATTTGGGCACAACGGTAACTTTGCAAAGTGGAGATTCCCATCTTGGACATAGTCTTTAAAAGACCTTTTTCTATTGCTTTAATAAATTTCTTATGAGCATAGCCTGGGTATTCTTCTTTTATCTTTCCGTCTTCGACCTGATTGGATATTGTTTCAAACGCAAGATAAGGATTTATTGCACCTGCTCCATACCCACATAGCAAGGCAAAATGCATTACCTCACGCGGTTCGCCACTTTCCACAACAATACCACAACGAGTTCTTTTATGCACTCTAATCAAATGATGGTGAACCGCACCTGTTGCCAATAAACTTGGTATAGGTGCATGATGTAATCCGGCGCCTCGGTCAGATAAAATTAAAATTGTTGCCCCCTTATCTACATGTTGCTCTGCTTCCTTACAAATTCTGTCTATGGCAGTTAAAAGACCCTTACTTCCCTCTTTCACAGGAAATAGGGTGCTGATTACTTCTGCTCGATGCCCTTTCTTTTTCAAGTTGCGGATATAAGTAACTTGTGCATTGGTTAAAATGGGTGAATGTAAATGTATCATCTGGCAATCTTCTGGTGTTTCATCAAGTAGATTTGGTTCGCGTCCTATATCTGTTTCAAGAGACATAATAATCTCTTCACGAATCGGGTCTAACGGCGGATTGGTTACCTGTGCAAAAAGTTGCTTGAAATAATTGAATAGTAGTTGTGGCCGAAGTGACAGGACAGCCAGAGGAATATCGTTTCCCATTGAACCTACTGGTTCCTTACCCTGTTCTGACATCGGTTTGAGTAAGAGATTTATATCTTCTTGTGTATAGCCAAAGATTTTTAATCGCTTTTGAAGCGGAACTAATTCAACTGTGGGTCTAGTTTCTAATACTTCTCTTGGAAAAATGATTCGATTCATGTTGAGCCATGCTCTGTAAGGCTTACGATTAGCAAGTGTTTCTTTTATCTCTTCATCCTCAATGATTCGTTTTTCATTTAAGTCCACAAGGAACATACGACCGGGTTGGAGTCGCCACTTCTTTACAATCTTTTCTTGCGGTATGTCTAATACACCTACCTCGGAAGCCATAATAACTTGCTGGTCATTTGTAAGCCAATAACGGGCAGGGCGAAGTCCATTGCGGTCAAGCACGGCTCCAATATGGACGCCGTCTGTAAAAGCCATGCACGCTGGTCCATCCCATGGTTCCATTTTACATGCATGAAATTCGTAAAACGCCTTTTTGAAATCGGGCATGCTCTCGTGATTGCTCCATGGCTCGGGTAGCATCATTATCATTGAGTGCGCAACACTACGACCACCGCGAACAAGAAGTTCAAACGCATTATCAAATATTGCAGAATCACTGGCACCCTCCGTCAAAACAGGAATTATTTTTTTTATATCGTCTCCAAATAATGGACTTTTCAAATCAGATTCTCGCGATCCCATAAGATTAATGTTCCCACGTAATGTATTAATTTCTCCATTATGGGCAAGAAAACGAAACGGCTGCGCCAATTGCCAACTGGGCAAAGTGTTGGTGCTATATCTCTGATGAATTATGGCTAATGCACTTTCCATTTCAGGACTAACTAAATCTTCATAATACTTATCCATCGCTTCAGGCAAAAATAAACCTTTATAAACAATTGTTCTTGCAGACATACTGGGTATGTAAAAAAAGTCTTTTTTGTCACCTAAATATTTGCGAATTTTGCGAGATGCCGATTTGCGGATAATAAATAATTTGCGTTCAAACTCTTCAACACTTTGACAATTCACAGATTTAATAAATACCTGCTCAATCACAGGTTCATTAGAACGAGCCAGCCAGCCAATACTTTGTGAATCTCTTGGAACTTCACGCCAACCTAAAAATACCTGCCCTTCATCTAAAATGGTTTGCTTTATAATATCCTTACAGGTATTTCTCAATTGTGTGTCCTGTGGAAGAAAAACCATGCCAACTCCATATTGTCCTGAAGGTGGCAATTCAAAACCTAACCTCTCTGATTGCTTTTGAAAAAAGAGATGAGGCATCTGAAATAAAATTCCACAACCATCACCCGTTTCCGGGTCACAACCACAGGCTCCTCTATGAGTAAGATTAACTAAAACACGAAGTGCATCTTTTATTAATTGATGTGTTTTCTTTCCATCAACATTAACGATAAAACCTACGCCACAAGCGTCATGTTCAAAGAAGGGATTATATAAGGTGGGAAATTGTCGAGGCTTTTGTTGCATTTTTTAGTCTCCAAGGAAATTTTATAGTATAAATAGGAGATATACTAACATACAATATTGTATAAAATCAACAATTAATCATTAGTAATAATTCCATAATGTATCAAATTTATATTATAAAACAGAATTGATGTTAGCGAACGATTAATTTATTGGCAAAAATAGAAATTTCATACAAAAATGTATGTATATTAACCTGCAAAGTAATAAAACAAGAAAAACATTCTAAAACCAAATGTTTTTGTAATACAAAAAAAGATTGTGATTTATATTTTTATTTTACAAAAGAAAAATTGTTAAAAATTTGATTATGTTAAATTTTTATTTTACTTTAATGCTTTTTTATGTTAGCATAATAAGAGACAGTTTAATTCTTCATGATTAAGGAGACTGTGATATGAACACAGAAAAGCAATTAGAGAATGAAGGGGGTGAGACAAAACTTATTGAGGAGGAGGAAAAAAGGGAGAGAAAAATATGTATACTTCAAGCAGTGTGGTTTAAGAAACCGGATGGCTCGAAACTTTACAATGAATATCTGGCATTAGCAAATCCGATAGCAGTAAAGCATGGTGCATATAAGGTAGTAGGTCTGGTTCCTCGCGAAATTCTCCGTGGCGGTTTTCGTCCTGATTATCTTTCTATAATTGAATGGCCCTCAATGTGTCATTACTATCAATTCTTAAAAGACCCACAGTATCAGCACATTGCGTCTATGCGGGACGAAGCCATTGAAAAAACAATTGTGATTGATTGCTGTCGTGTCAGTTGATTTTTAATTGTGAGATTTGTTCGTTTGAGTTGGATTATTCCCATTGGGTCCGAAGGTGCATACTTTTAAGTTGTGTTAATTGATAGTAGCCGTAATGTGATAACGATGCGCCTCTCCCTGTATCTTTTACTCCTGTCCATGGTAGTGCAGGGTCTAAATAATCACAACGATTCATATAGAAGGTTCCCGTTTCTACAAGTTCTCCAATCCTTTTTGCTCTTTCAAAATCGGAAGTCCAGATGGAAGCCGTTAAGCCATAAGGGCTATCGTTCATATACTGAATAGCCTCTTCATCACTATTGACTGGGAGAATGCCAATTACTGGTCCAAAACTTTCCTCTTGCATCAGTGAACATTTTTGAGGTGCATCAATCACAACCGCAGGTGCGAAAAACTGTCCACAAGTAGGCACATCAAACTCCTCAGGGCTTACTACTAATTTACCGCCCATGGCTACTGCCTCTTCTACTTGCTGTTTCAAGAAGTTGCGAGCAGATGCTACTGCCAGAGGACCAATAGTTGTTTCTTTAAGCATTGGGTCGCCTAATTTATATTGTTGGGTCAGTTCAACAAATGATTCCACAAATTTGTTATAAATATTCCTGTCTACATAGATTCGTTCTACTGCACAGCAGGATTGACCAGCATTGTAAAAGGCACCGTCTACACAATTAGCCACAGCAAAATCAAAGGGAGCATCGGCACAAACATAAGCGGGGTCTTTCCCACCTAATTCCAGCCCTTGGTTAATAAACCGTGTAGAAGCGCTTTGCACAATCTCATGTCCGCCACGCACTGAACCCGTAAAGGAAACGAAACCTATTTTAGGATTTTTTATTATTGCGTCAATGACTGGATGGTCAGTTATAATGTCCTGGATTAATCCATCTGGGGCGCCGGCTTTTTCAAATGCTTCTACAAAGGCTTTCCCGCAAAGTGGGGTCAGCCTTGCATGTTTAACAATGACGGCATTCCCCGCCATAATTGCGGGAACAATCACATTCACAGCGATAAGGAGAGGATAGTTCCATGCAGCAATATCAAGCACAACACCAATAGGCTCATGACGAATATAACGGACAAATCCCGGCTTCTCAGGGAGGTATTCATCGGCTAAGGTCTTTTCTGCAATGGAAATCATATATTGGGCACGGTCAAGCATGGTATTAATCTCGTTCTGCGATTGCCACAGCGGTTTCCCCATTTGTTCAGTAATGTCGCGTGCAATCTTATCGCGAGATTTATCAAATTCTTCCATAAATCGAAGACATAATTCCTTACGCTGTTCAATAGGAGTAAATCGCCATTGCTGAAAGGCTTTGTATGCCTTTTCAACCTTGGCATTGGCTTCATCAAGGGTATCTTTATGAAATGAATAAATTTCCTTTTCCGTGTAAGGATTAATTACTTTTAATTCTTTTGATGACATTTTTATACTCCTTATTTATGATGTTTTGTTTGAAATAAAATTCAGAGGTTTTATGAAATAATGGATTAGTCTAAACAAAATACCCTGCCTGTTTCTAACTCATAGAAGGCAGGAACAATTTTTATTTCTCCTCGTTGTTCTGCTTCTGCAATGGGTTTGCTAATTTCTCGTATCTTTTGGGCAATGTTTTTTGCATGTTCACAAGCACATAAATTTATAAATTGCTGTATATCCGCAGGATGTTTTTCTTTTTGAATTATAGATTGAACAACAGGGGTGATATGTTTGAACAATTCGTAAAGGTGAGTATTTTCATCGTTTTGTGCATTATCCATTTCTTGCAAGGAATTCACAACTGCGGTGATAGCACCACATTGGCTATGGGCTAAAACCATGAGGACAGGAGTATGAACATGGAGAATACCATATTCGACACTTGCCAGAGCACAATTGCAAAGGACATTTCCCGCGAGCCGAACAACAAACAAATCCATTATGCCACAATCAAAGATAAGTTCTGGCGGCACACGAGAATCGGAACAGGATAAAATTGTAGCGATGGCATAATCACTTTGAGAAGATTTTGCAGAAAGTTCTCTTCTGCTTATGTCAGAATGAGGTCGAATAGATTTTCCTTCAACAAACCTGAGATTGCCTCCCAATAATTTGTCCAATATCTCATCAGGTTCAGGTTTTGTTATGTGCGACTTATCATGGTTCATATCTTTCACCATATCGGTTGATAATTGTTATTTCATATTTTTTATACATTGTTCGTAAATTTCTGAAACTGTTTTAGCCTGATTTTCGGGTGAGAAGTCTTTCAAGGCTTTTTGATGTGCATTGTCCCCTAATTCTTTTCGATAGTCTGGATGTTCGCAAAGGTTTCGTACAGCATGGTATAAGTCTTCTACCGTATCATTTACAATCAATCCTTCTTTACCATCCTGAATAAGTTCCGGGAGTATGCCTGTGTTTGTTGCTATAACGGGTTTGCCCATTGCCATATATTCGCGGACAGTTCGGCATGTGCCGTCGGTTCCGGGGACAAGATATACCGCTATATCAAAAGTGTTGAGCATAGCCACATAGTCATCACCGCTCAGATAGCCGGTAAAAATCACATGATTTTCCAATTCAAGTTGGCGAACAGGCTTGAAGGCGACTTCCTCCTGTTTCGTTCCTCTTCCGACAATGATAAGGTTCAGATTCCAGCCCTCTTGAATCAGGGCATGCAGTGCGGAGAAAAGCAATTGATATTTGCGATGTGTTTGTAGTCTTGCAACAATTCCAAGTGTTATTGACCCCTGAGGAATAGACAATTTTATCTCTGGTAAAGGACGATTTGGATTGAAACGGTTCAAGTCAATTGCAAGCGGAACAATTGGACACCTTTCAATTGAAAGGTTGAATTGCTGTATATCATTTTTCTGTGCTATCAACGATGGTTCAAGGATATAGTCCGTCTCTGTGATAAGTCTTTTGAATTTATATGGAAGCCCTTCACCGTAGTAGTTAGAGCGAATCAAAAATTGATAAGGTTTTTTCACTCTTTTTGCAAGTTTATGGTCATTATCCAGATGGCAATGGATAATTTTATAATTTTCTCTTTGCAATATTTGAGATAAGCGGAAAGTGTCTAATGTGTCCTTGATTATACTTCCATGTTTCGAGAGGTAAAGGTTCGTATGTGTAGAAATTTTCCATTGAACAGCGGCATCATAAACCTTATTGTATTTATCAGCAGATACACCTTTTACACTACACGCAAAATCAATCTGCCAGCCTAAATCTCTCATGTATTTAATCAGTGTCAATGCAGGTTCAGCAGGTCCTGTCCATCGGTGATTGCTAAATAGGTGAAGGATTTTTGGAGTTGAAGCCATAATGAATCTTGACTAAACGGTGGTAGATTCTAAAAATTCTTTTAACTGCACAGAAATAATTTCAGAGACTCCTCGTTCCTGCTGTGTAATTCCGATAATAGCGTCTGCACTTGCCATCGTTTGTTTGTTATGGGTAATGATTATAAATTGTGAATCTCTGGCAAATTCCTTTACAATTTCGAGGAATCGGCTGATATTCGAGTCGTCTAATGGTGCGTCTACTTCGTCAAGGATACAGAAGGGACTGGGCTTCGTCTTAAATATGGCAAAGAGTAGTGCAATAGCGGTTAAGGCTTGTTCTCCGCCTGAAAGTTGATGAATGGATTGCGGCTTTTTGCCTGGTGGATGTGCTTCAATTTCAATTCCAGATTCCAGTGGGTCTTGTTCATCAATGAGATATATTCGTGCATGTCCACCGTTGAAAAGTCTTCTATAAAATTCTTTGAAATGTTCAGCAACCTGTTTAAATGTTTGTGTAAACATAGTGAGAACAGTTTCGTCAATTCGCCGAATAACTTCTTGTAATTTTTCTTTTGCTTGATTCAGGTCTTTCTCCTGAGTGGAGAGGAATTCATACCTTTTTAATAGTTCCTCATATTCCTCTACTGCCATAGGATTGACTGTCCCCATTCGTTGTATCTGTTGTTTGACCTGTTCAATTTGTTGATTTCGTTCTGTCTCGTCCCATTCATCGGCACCGACTTCATTGTCCGTTATTGCATCTAAATCCATTTGATATTCTTCCAAAATGCGTTGGCGTAAGAAATCAGACTGCTGGCAAAATTGGGATAGTTCCAATTCTAACCGGTGTAATTCTTCCTGCTTTTGTTGAAGTTGTGAACGGAGTTCTTTTATGGTTTGTGAAGTTTGTTCATACGATTGAATGTAATTTTGATACTTTTCCTGAGCCTGAACTAATTCTTGTTGAGCCTTTTGTCTTGACTCACTCAATTGGGCTAATTGAGTGCGTGTCTCTGCGATTTTCTCGTGGGTTGATTGTATTTTTGCAAGGAAATTTTGAATCTTTTGTGCTGAATCATCAGAAGAGGATACAAGTTTGTCGGATTCATTTTTTAATCGTGCAATGCTGTTATCTATCTCCTGCAATTGGGACATAACACTTGTGAACTGGACGCGCAGTTCAGTGGCATGTTGCCTTTTTTGTTCCAATATTTGCCGCTGCTCATTCAACTCAAATTGTTTCTGCTGAATCTCCGCTTTCAATTGTGTGTCATCTTGCAAGACAAGGTTTGCCTCTTCTCCCGTTCTAGACATTTCAATACTGAGTTTTATCGTCTCATTTTCAAGTTCAGTTAGAGATATTTGGAGTTGTTCTAATTGACGAGAAATTTGCTCTTGCTGGGCTATAATGCGTGCATGTTCAATTTGCAATTGCTGAATTTCGCGAGAATATTTATCCTTTTCTTCGTGAAGTTCATGAATCTGCTTTTGTGTTTTTGATAAAAGTTTATTGAGTTGATTGGATTGGTTTTGTGATGATTGTATTTCCTGTTTTATCTTTTCCTGTTGTTGTTGTAATTCTTCTATCTCTGCGGTGCGTGTTAGAAGTCCATGAGACTCATGTTTTGTCCTTCCACCTGTAACGGCGCCCGACTGATTAACAATTTCACCATCTATTGTAACCAGTTTTGGATAATGTTTGTGCTTGCGGGCAATTTGTAATGCGTCGTCAATGGTTTGCACTAGATAGGTATTGTAGAGGAGATATTGTAATGCAGGCACAATTTCCTCGTCTGAATGCACAAATTGAATTGCTGGACCCATCCAACCAGAGTATTGTTGGAGTTCTGGATAGGATTCGGTAGTTCCTGGTCGTAGCGTATCAAGAGGTAAAAAAGTGACCCTACCTGCCCAGTGCTCCTTTAGAAATGCAATGGCTATCTTTGCTGCATCGGCAGTCTGAACAACTATATTGTTGATATTTCCACCCAATGCCGATTCGATTGCCAATTCGTATCCGCGTTCTGTTCGTATCAAATCGCCGATGGGACCTAAAATTTGTTCTCCAACAAGGATACCCTCATTTTTAGCGTTCATAACGGCTCGCACACCACTGGCAAAGCCCTCATACCTTTCCCGTAGTTCATTCAAAGAATTAAATCGTGCTTCTAGGCTACTTAGCAATTCACGAAGGTGTTGATGTTTTTTGTCTTCTTCATATATTTGTTGTTGTGTTTCGCGAAGTTCTCCATTTATTTGTTCTATCTTTTTGGCTTGCAAATCTATCTGCTGATTCTTCTCTTGAATTTCCTCAGACAGGGCTTCTTTTTCCTGTTCTAAATTTTGGAATAGTTCCTGATTCTTCTGTATTGTCTCCTGAATTTCAGCAATTTGCTTTTGCAGCGATTGCTGTTGGGATTGTAGCACCTGTATACGGGACTGAATCTGGTTTTTGGATTGAATTTGTTCCAGCAGAAATTGCTGTTTCTGGTTAAACTCTATTTCTAACCGTTGTATATATAGTAACTGTTCCTCTTCTTCCTGCTTAAATTGTTCTAATACTGATTCTAATTGTTTAACTTGCTGTGAAATTTCTATTTTCTTTTGTTCTAATTGTGCAATTTCGGCTTCTATCTCTTGCAACCTTGTGAAAAGGGATTCTTTATCTTGTTCGGTTGATTTTTTTTGCGAATTAAGGAATTCCAATTCTTTCTGGTGGAGTTCTAATTGCGATTCGAGATGTTCTAATTGCGTCTCAACTTCGTGAAGGAGTTCACGCTTATCTGACAATGCTTTTTCTATCTCTGTCCTTTGCAGGTAATTCTCTTCTTCCTGAGATTCTAATTGTGTAAATCTATCTAAATCTGTTTGATAATTTTGTTTTTTCTCATTGAGTTTCTGTTTTAGGTCGTGAATCTTTTCTTGAAGGTCATTGTATAAAAACCATGTGTTTCGGACTTCCAATTCTTTTAATTTCTGGGTTAGGTTCAGATAGCGTTGTGCTATTTGTGCTTGCCGTTTCAGGCTTCGTAGTTGCCGTTCTACCTCTGCAATAACATCATGCAAGCGTAAGAGGTTCTGCTCCGCCGCTTCCAATTTGCGGACTGCAATCTTACGGCGTGTTTTATATTTTACGATACCTGCTACTTCCTCGAATAGGAAGCGACGGTCCTCAGGATGTGTGCTAATGATTAAATCAATTTTTCCCTGTCCAATTATGGAGTAGGAATCTGTGCCTATACCTGTGTCCATGAATAGTTCAGAAATATCCTTTAATCGGCATGATGCTTTGTTTAAAAAATATTCTCCTTCGCCTGAACGGTATATTTTTCTAGTAACCTGAACTTCTGAATAATCTATTGGCAATCTCCCGTCATGATTGTCGAAGGTGATAGTAACTTCTGCCATTCCGAGAGGTGAACGATTTTCACTACCATTAAAAATGACTTCCGACATTTGAGTTGTTCGTAATTCACGAGTGCTCTGTTCACCTAAAACCCAACGAATAGCATCGAGAATATTACTTTTTCCACAGCCATTGGGACCGACAATTACGGCAATCCCCGGATTGAAAGATAGAACTGTCCTTTCTGCAAATGATTTAAATCCGATAAGTTCTATCTGTTTTAGGTGCATATTTTATCCTTATCTGCTTCTCATGTTTTTATCATTATATGAAAAATGTGGGTAAATTACTCAAAAAGAATCTTTTCCTCTTATCATAATTCGTTCAATTTTTTTTGTTTTCCCTGTATCCTCGTCAATTTCAATAGCAACAGCACAGAAAACAGTAGGTCCATTTGCGACTTCCCATTTTTTGGGGATGCCTGTAATAAAGCGTGATAACACTCGGCTGGTCTCCATACCGATAACGGAATGATATGGTCCGCACATACCAATATCAGATATATATGCTGTTCCACCGGGCATAATCCATTCATCTGCGGTTTGCACATGTGTATGTGTTCCGAGAACCGCACTACATCTCCCGTCAAGATGCCAAGCCAGAGCCAATTTCTCGGCTGTGGCTTCTGCATGAATATCAACTATGATAATAGGTGTCTCATCGGATATTTCATTTATGACTTCATCGGCACGGCGAAATGGACAGTCAACTGGTTCCATAAAAACCCTACCTAATAAGGATATAATGCCAACTTTTATACCATTGTGAGTAGTTAGAATCATGAAAGTTTTTCCGGGTGTCATTGGGGGAAGATTTGCAGGTTTTACCACATCCTTATCACTTTCTAACGATGAAATAATTGAATCATAACGCCAGATATGATTACCAAGAGTGAATCCTTGAATACCCGTATTCCGTAGTGTTTGCAAGGTTTCAGGTGTAACACCTAAACCGCCAGCACTGTTCTCAGCATTGGCAAGGACTAAATCAATTTTTTGTCCTTCTATCATCTGTGGCAAAATTGCATTAACGGTATTCCTTCCCGGCTTACCGATAATATCACCTAAAAAAAGAACTTTTACCATTAGATTCCCTTACTTCTGGATTCAGGTTAGATTGATGATGTTTTCTTTTTATAAGAATTATTTTGCCGTTTCTATGGCACGAGTTTCGCGAACAACTGTAACCTTGATTTGACCGGGATAGGTCACCTCGCTCTCAATTTTCCGTGCTAAATCCCGTGCAAGGACAGACGCCTCTGCATCAGTAATTTGATTTGGCTGAACAATAACACGCACTTCGCGACCTGCCTGAATTGCATAAGCCTTTTCCACACCGGAAAACGAATTGCAAATAGTTTCGAGTTGTTCTAATCGTTTTAGGTAAATTTGCATGCTTTCACTTCGCGCACCAGGTCGTGAAGCAGACATCGCATCAGCAGCCTGAAGTAGTATTGAAAGTATAGAATTATTGGGCATGTCCCCATGATGTGCACCGATAGCGTTGGCTATGGTTTCCGATTCTCCAAAGCGTTTCACCAAATCGTGCCCTAATATTGCATGAGCACCTTCAACCTCATGGGTTAGTGCCTTACCAATATCATGAATAAGCCCGGCTCGTTTTGCTTCCTGAGCATTTAAGCCTAATTCTGCCGCCATAGTACTGGTTAAATGCGCTACTTCAATGGAATGGCGAAGAACATTTTGCCCATAGGAAGTTCGGAAACTCAATTTACCTAATAGTTTAACAATTTCAGGGTGAAGTCCATGAACATCGGCTTCAAGACAGGCTTCCTCACCGCGTTCACGAATCGTTTGATTCAATTCTTCAGTTATCTTCTCCACAAGTTCCTCAATACGCGCAGGATGAATTCTGCCATCCTGAATCATTCGTTCAAGCACCAATTTGGCAATTTGACGGCGTATAGGGTCAAAACCCGAAATAATCACTGCTTCTGGTGTGTCATCTATGATAATATTCACACCTGTTGCACTTTCCAATGTTCGAATATTGCGACCTTCACGCCCAATAATTCTGCCTTTCATCTCTTCATTGGGCAGGGCTACTACGGTTACGGTAGTCTCTGCAACATGGTCAACCGCACACCTTTGAATGGCTTCACCAATAATCCATTTGGCTCGTTTATCCGATTCCTCTTTTAATTCATCTTCAATTCGTTTCAGTTGAAGTGCACTATCACGCTTGACCTCCGTCTCCAGCATAGAAAACAATTCTTTCCTTGCCTGGTCTGATGTCATACCTGCTATCGTTTCTAATCGTTTAATTTGTTCCTTTTGAAGTGCAGATACTTGTTCTCGTTCCTTGTCCAACTGCTTTTCACGCTGAACAAGTTCACGCTCCTGCGTGCTCAACTGAATAGCAGTCTTGTCAAGTGCTTCGGCTCGCTTTTCAATCGCCTCTTCCTTCGCCTGGATTCGTTTTTCAAGATTAGAAACTTCCCGCCGCAATTCTCGACCTTCCGCCTCCATTTTTTGGCGAACTTCAAGTTCAATTTCACGCGCTCGCGTTTTCGCATCGCGGATAATAGCAGCAGATTCTCGCTCAGCATCAGTAACTTTTTGCGCAAATTCACGATTAGCACGACTCAAAATACTATTGGCACGCATCCGAACTATAATAAGCGTGCCTAATACACCAAGGAGAATGCCTGCTATCCCGCCTCCAATTGCATAATAAATCATAAGCATTCAAAATCCCTCCTTCTTTGATAATAAGGTCTGTAAAGGAAACTTTTCTTAGTAGGAGGGTATCCGAAAATTATAGGGACTCCTCTCTCCCCGCTAAAATTATGGAGTTCCCGGCTTCAAATATAAGTTGAAACGACTGCATAAAGCATGTATCAATTTTTGAGACATATAACGGACACATCGAATTCCCCGAATGTGCTTTTTTATCTCCAAATAAATGAGACATAAATTTTCGAAACCCCTCAATATATATTATTTTCCTTTCCAGAACCTTTTTACAGGGTTTAATTTTTAATATCACATAATAGATTCAAATTTTCCCTTTTTGTGGTTACAAACCATAAAAAGTCCTATTCTACAATTTATATTATACCTATTCTATAAACATAAAACAAAATGAGATATTATAAGTGTAAATACGAACAATAATTCATCTACATATTTGAAAATACCATGTTATTCATTCGTTATACCATATTTATTTTATCAAAACTGACAAATTTTTGACAGTAACATTTTCCAATAGAGAATCCCATCATTAGCCTTTTACGGGAATGTCTGTAATGACGATTATGCCGTGGATGTGATTGGGCATAAGAATAAATTCATCTAAAAGGATGTTCGGACGAATGATTGCTGTTTTTATCCATTCTCCACAAACAATCTCACCATATTTACTCAATATAAGTCCTATACGACCTATACGACCTATACGACCTATACGACCTATATGACCTATATGACCTATATGACCTATATGACCTATACGACCTATATGACCTATATGACTTATATGACCTATATGACCTATATGACCTATATGACCTATACGACCTATATGACCTATATGACTTATATGACCTATATGACTTATATGACCTATATGACCTATCCTTACTCCTCCCAATCGCACGAATTGCCAGCACCCTTGAATAAGAGGTTGTGTCTGGCGGCTACGGGCTATGCCACAACTGCACACAATTACTATTTCCGTTTATTCCTCTCATTCAACCTTGCCCTCGTCATCCTTTCCCTTATGCCACCCTCCTGAATAAACTGCTCCTCCAACTTCCGTATCTGCTGGTCAAGCAGATAATTGGTCTGGTGAATGAGACAAACAATCGTGTTCACAACTACCTCCTCCGACGGGTGCTCAATATAGGTTCTATACGACATATATGACCTATCCTTACTCCTCCCAATCGCACGAATTGCCAGCACCCTGCGGTCATTCTTATCCCACAACCGCAATTTCCGAAGCCGCAGAAAATCCTTATAATCAATTAGCAACTCTTCCAGACTCGCCCTTGCTACACCGATAAGTTTAATCTCCGTTTCCTTCGAGACACCTGACGCCATACAACCTTCCGCAATATTCTGCTTACCGCTACGCGCCGCCTGCACCATCTGGTCATGCGTCCGCGAATACTTATCTATATACCTATCACAAAAATACACCGTCGCATCAAATACAATCTCTGACATTTGATACGACATCAAATTCTCATAACCACCATGCGCCGGTATAAAACCATCAGAATTCACCATCGCTTTTGTTCCCTAAAAGTATTAACTGTTTTTTATTTCCAAATACTCACATAATGCTTTATAATGCTCTTCATCCTTCTCTTCTATTATACTTAAAATATAATTTACACAATTCTCCACTTCATAGATATCTGGAAATCTTGTTGCATGCTCTATATTTTCTTCATGAGAATATTCATTTAATATTTTTAAAATTGTTATTTTCTCCATATCTCTATTTTCTAAGAATTTTTTACATTTAACTTTAAACTCCTGTCCATTAGGGTATTTCATATACAGATAAAGTTCTAAAAATCTCCTTGCTATATTAGGCATTAAATAAAGAAATTCAAAATTTGCTTTATCCTCTTTTTCGTTAAAATTTTTTAAAATACTAAAAAGATAGTTATATTCGCTTTTAAAGTCTTTCAACATTTTAGGTAAATCTTCAATAATTGACCTTTTTGTTCCACTACTATTTGATACTTTTTTTATAAGGAAAAAAGCGGATTCATTACTTCTTGATTTTCCCCTACTAAAATCTTTTAATAAATTAAAGAAATCAAAATTATGTGTAGTTATGAACAATTGATCAAAAATGTTAAGTTTCTCATTTAAAAATCCATATACCTTAAATATATGGTTGCTATCTAAACTTGAAACAGGGTCATCAATAAAAATAATAGACTGATTCAAATTAAAATTTACTTCTTCCAATCGGGTAAAAAAGTATATGAGTGAAATAATGTTTCTTTCTCCCGTGCTTAGATTTTTTGCTATTTCTTCATCTCTAAAAATCTGGTATTTCCCATTTTCTAATAAGTTTAATTTTAACTTATTATCATTAAAAAACTTTTCTAAATATTCGTTTATTCTTTTTGCCCCAATAGATTTAGATTCAATTTGCTGGTTAATTTGTTCAATCTGCTTTTCTATATTACTAATACTATCATTAAGTCGATTTATTTGCTCTTCATAATTATCAATTGTTTGTTTCTCATTAAAATAATCATTATTTTCAATAACCTTTGCTGTCAAATGTTTAATAATTTTGTCTTTTGCATTATTTTTTCCATTTTCAAGATTTTGAACTTTTTCATTGTTTCCTTTTATAATGTCGTTTATTTGCTCAACAATATTTTCAATTTGTTCTTGATTACTTTTAATCTCTTCAAAATCTAATTTTTCAAATGGTTTTTCCTTTTTAAGATCTAATTTTCCTTTTAAATCTTTCAATAATCTACAATAATTATCTAACTCATTCTTCAATTGAATCCTTATCTCTTCGTAATTTTCTTGAAAGTCAGGAAATAATCGAGCCATATCTGTAAAATTGATTTTTTCCATGGATTTATTATGGTTTTCTATCTTAACTTTTTCGTCCTCTATTTCTTTTATAATACTATCAAACTCGTCTGAAAAATGTTTGCTTAATCTTTCTATTAAATCTGATGGTAGTGTATTTCCACAAAACTGACAGGTTGTTTCATTTTTATGTAGTTCTATACCTTCTCTTACCCAACTATTTAATTTGGGATTGTCCTTAAATTTTTCAATAATTTGTTGAGATATTATTCGTTTACTCATTATATTTCTAACTTCATTTATATAATTATTCAATTCTAATTTAATTTCTACTTTAGAAATTATTTTAAAATCAGTTCTACTTTTTAATGTGTCAAGCAATGATTGATATTCCTTTTCATTTAAAATATTTTCTTTATAATTTTCTTTAATATTATTAATTTCTTTTTCAAGTTTAGGTCTATCAAATTCTTTTTGATTTGTAATTCCAATAATACCCCTTATATTTGTTGCTTTTTCTGTAAGCAAATCATTAAAATTTGTTCTTTTACTATCTCTTTCTCTTTTCAAATCATTTTTTCTCTTTTCTTTTTCCAATTTTTCTTTTTCCAACTTTTCTCTTTCCTCTTTAAGTTCAATAGATTCTTTACCTAAGATTAGAACTGGGCTAATTTCATGATTTTCATCATTCCACTTAAAATTCTCCTCTATGAATTCCTCATTAAAAACACGAATGTCAAAATCATTACCTATATCTTTTTCTGTTATTTTATTCCCATCATCTATATTTAATTTGAATTGAAGTAATGGAAAATTCGGATGTATGCTCTTGTCTTCTAAGCATTTAAAAATCCTTGAAAGCGTAGTCTTACCAGAATAGTTCCAACCATAGAAAAAATTATATTTTTTAAAATCATCGCAACTTTCATTCCATTGAAAATCACTAAAAGTCCCTAAGTTTTTTATCTGTTCTATTCTTAATATTTTCATGTCTTCTCCTCTCTATAATAGTCATTTTCTATGATTTTTATCTCGGGGTCGGTTAGATTGTATAGTTTGTAGACGAGATGGTCAATCTCCCTTTCGTAGGGGGTTGTGTCTGGTAAATTTTCATGATTTTCTGTCTTTTTTGCCTCAAGAATTTTATCTACCAGCGCCTCTATCTGATAAACTATCCGCTCGTTATCAACAGTTATTGGAGGTAAAGGGATAATTTCTACATATTGATTTGACAATCTAAATCCAGTAAAACCGTATTGATGCACTATTTTATTAACATAAAAAAGAACAATACTGGAATTTAAAACAGCCATTTGATATTTTAAATTTCTTCTTGAAACAAAAAAAGCCATACTATCTAAAATATAAATACCTTCACTCACTAAGCAGAAGGTAGGTCTCTGAGTTATTCTTTGCCATACCACTTTTTCTTTTTCGAACTCGTGGTAGTAAGTGGCAGCACATCTTTGGAGTGCATACCATTCATATCTAATCCCTGTTTCTTCTTTGTTCCTTTTTAATAAAGCATCTTTATATTTTAAAAGATGAGAATAAACAGCAGGATATTGTTCAATAAATTTTTCTTCTGCTTCTTTACTCGCTCCTTGTATAGACAAATCTTCATGAAGAGGAAAATGCCATGGAATAAATATCACCCAAATTCCAGCCCATTGGTAGTAGTAGCGTTTGATGTCTTTTCCGCGGAGTATGGGTTTGATGATGGCTTTGGTTCTTTCTTTTTCTGCTTCGTCTTTGCAATTGGCAAGTATTTCATCTCGCGTTGTATTGTTTATGATAAAGGCTTCATTGAGACCAGTTAATACTCCACGATAAATTTTCACATCCCATTCTTTGAGTGGTTTGCCGATTTGTTCAATTTTTTCTTTGAGCCGTTGTTCAGCATCGTCGCCTATAAACCAGGCGTCTGATGTAAGTTTGCTTAATATTACGCCGTTTTCTCGCAGGAGACGGGCAAAGTCGAGTTTGTCTTTCTTTTTTTCAGTAATTTTAACTGCAAATAGTTGGTTCTGATTTTTTGCTTTCTGTATGATGAGTATATTGGTGTCAACGGTGGCACTTTCGAACACATTGGGTCCGAGGTCAATCAATATTTTTGGATTGTAGTTCAAGAAGAATTTTCGGAGTTTTTCGCCATAGCCGGCACGCATCCATTTGTTGGAGGTGATAAAAGCCAGATGTCCTTTATCATTGAGTAGATTTATTCCCTTTTCGTAGAACAGGCAATAAATATCGCCGGTTCGGTCAAAGGTCTGGTAGTCTTGATTTTTATACAGGTCGGCAAATTTGATTTTTGAGTTGTATGCTTTTTGGAGTTGTATATACGGAGGGTTGCCGATGATGATGTCGAAGCCGTGGTTGACGCCGAACATCCATTCAGGGTCAAAGAAGTCTGCGTGAGTATTCTGGTCAAATGGGTCCCATTGTGTTATCTTCTCGGCTTTGTCGTTTGGAAAACCATTTTTTTCAAGTTCAATTTTTAATTGTTTCCGTAGGGAAGTGAGTTCTTTTTGCAGTTCATATTTTTCGGTTCGTTTGTTGGTATAGAATAATTTCTCTCTAATTTCAAAAAGTTTATTTTTGAGAGTTTTGACTTCATTGCTCTCTAAATATAAACCTGTATCCAGCCCGATAAGTGTATTGGCGGCTACGAATTTGGTTTCAAGGTTAGGAAGTGCTCGTATGTCGCGATTTTCCTTGCTATCGTCAACCTCTTGTTCAATTAGGAGGGAGATAAAAAAGCGGAGTTTGCTAATCTGGATGGCTATTTCCTGAATGTCTACGCCAAAAATGCAGTGTTCAATAAGTCCTAATTTGCGGATGTAGTCGAGTGATTTGTTCTCTAATGATTTTTCTACTTCTGCCCTGATTTCTACGGCTATTTTGTCCAGTAGTCGTTTTTTCCATATTTTATTGTCTGGGTCGAGTTTATGGAGAGCCAAAACTAATTTATGTAAAATGCCCATTGGGAAGGCGCCGCTACCACAAGCGGGGTCAAGTATTTTTATATTGCTGAGTGCTTCGATAATTGTGTTCTTTTCCTGGTCATTAAAGTCAGTTATATCATCATCATAAACAAATAATTTCCTTAACCTTGCCTCCATACTTGATGTCATTTGATTAGAACTGACCCCTCCGTCGCTACGCGACACCTCCCCTTTGCAAGGTGAGGAGTCTTGATTACTTACTTGGTTTTGGTTATGTTCCATGTTTTGTTTCAGGTATTGGACAAGTGATTCTGTGACCATGTAGTCCACAATTTCGCGAGGTGTGTAATAACTGCCTGTGGCATTGCGGGCAGTAGTGGCAGTTTCAGGATTGTATGAGGCTAATAGGTTTTCGAATACCTTGCCAAGTAGTTCTGGGTCAAGCGCAATTTCCTCATCAATTGGTGTGTTTTCGTCAGTTGTAAAGTTATAACTTTTCAAAATAGGAAACAGACCACGAACCTTTCGACTTGTCCCATTTCCTATGTATGACAAATTTACTTCTGATTCATTTTCAAGAAAGAATAGGTCATCAGGCACTTTTAATCGTGATTCATTTTTGAGATTATCTGAAAAACAATCAATTCGTATTTCCTTACCATCCACCTTCTTATCAAGGCACTCGAACAGACCACCGTTCAGAAATGGTATATTGTCAAATTCCTTGAGAAACTGTTCCCTGTCCTTTATAAAACGGCTATAACGATAATATCCCTGTTGTAGATATGCATCGCTTATGATGCCGTGCTTTTGTGCCTCTTCTACAAATATCCTGCTTGCTGAATTATCTCTACGCATGGGTGTATTTAATGTGGCAAAGAAAAGATTTTGTAGGATTGCTTTGTAATAGGTGCTACCTTCCTTATCATTATAATTTAAAATATTGTCCACAAAAGATTTTTCGAATAATGTAGTTGGGATAAGTTTTTTCTCTTTCATGAACCAGATAAAGATGATACGCGTAATCAAGCGAATGAGATTTTTTGCGTTCCGACTTTCTCTGTCCTTATCTTCATCATCGGGGAATACGACCTTGTCCATTGCCCAGAAATACCAGTTTTGGAGTTCGGCATAGAAAGCCTTTGTTACCTTTTCTACACTGAATGCCTCTTTTAATCGTTCTAATGAAGAGAAATCGGCTTGCTGCATTTGTAGGAGGAATGTCTTATTGGTCTGGTCTTTGCTGACGAAGTAGGTATACCTGCGGAAGGAACTCCAATCTCTGTGCCTTCCTAAATAACTGGCATAAATTAGACTGAACCGAAATTTGCCTTCGGAATCGTAGAAGATGAATATCCCTGCATCAGCATCTTCTAATTTTAGTATTCTTTTACCGATTTCGTATTGGATTTTTTTACTGGAGCGTTCTGTTAGGCTTTTCTTAGCTAAAAATGAGCAGACAATAAATGTCTTATCTTCAAGTTCTCCTTTTGCTAATTTTATGCCACTTTCAAAATTGTCAGAAATATCGCTTTGAGGAGGTATTGATTCTTTGGGAAATCTTAATGTATCACATTTCTCACGGAAGAATCTTTCGAATTTGTCTACATTAAAGTTATCAATGATGGATTGTAAAACGCTGTCATTTTCCATGTTTTTATGCTCTTATGTTTTGGTTTTCAATGGCAACAATTATTTCTTTATCCATACTTTTCACTTTTGAGATTTCCTCTTCTAAATAGTTCTCGCCAAGTTCCTTTTTTAGTTGATTTATTTCTTTGATTGCACTTTCAATTTCTTTATCATTCCCACATTGTAATTTAGTTATACGGCGTAAGGTAAAATCGGGTAAAGTGCCATAATTTTTAATATCTTCGAGAAGTGTTTTTAAGAAATCTCTATATTCATAAGGCAGTTTATTGATAAGTGTTTTTAAGTTGTATATTGCTTGTTGTTCCAGACTGTTTTCTGGTATAAGTCGGGCTAAAGGTCTCTTGTAGTTTTTAATTTTTTCGTAGACATCCCAGAATTTATCGCTAAGTGGTAGTGATTTTTCGTCGAGTTTGCAAGAGATTTTATTAAGCAATTCCTCGTCAAATGTAATCAATTCAGGCTCATTCTGTTGGTTATATTTTGCATTGTAGATATATAGTCGTCCTTTTCTGATAAACATTAATAGTTCGTCTTCATTGCTTTTCTTTGCTGTTTTAACGCGGGTAGGATATTTGTCCAATGCTTGAACAAGGTCTGGATATTTTTCTTTTATGTCAGTAAACAATCTAAGTATTTTTGTATAAATACTTTCTTGTTCCATAGTTTCTGGATTTCGCTGGATTCTATCATAAAGTTCTGATGGTGAAGGTTCTTCATCAATATCAAATATTTTTGCATCTTCACCTAATATGTTGTGGATTAAAAACATTTTATTAGAGGCGATTGTTCGGGACCTCACCAGTTCTGCACCTTGCTCGGTTGGGAAGAAATTTACGATATAGAGTTCATTAAAAACCTTTTCGCTGATACGGTTTATTCTGCCTATACGCTGAATGACGCGTACTGGGTTCCATGGTATATCATAATTAATGACCAATCCTGCACGGTTTAGGTTAAAGCCTTCTGAAAGTTTATCGGTTGCAAGTAAAATGTCATAATTGTCTTCTTTCTGGGGGTAAGAGGTGTCAAAATTTTTGTAGATTTTTGACAGGGTATCATGAGACAAATGCTCTACCGCAGTTATTACTCTAAAATGCTTTTCAAGTGAAGGTTTAAGATACTTCACTGTATCAATATATTCAGAGAAAATGACTACTTTCCGTTTCGGCTCCTTTTTGAACTGTAATTTTAGTTCGTCAATAAGGCATTTTGTTTTTGGGTCTTTTTCTAAAAGTTTTAAGTCCTTTAAGGATTGAAGAATTTCATCGAACATTTTAAGGTCGGAATTTATATCTGCTAAAAATTCATCTTTCCGCTTAAATTCAGATATTTTATAAATCTCATTACCTTTAAGTTTTTCTTTTTCATTTATATTTTTAACAAAAATTTTAAGTTTCTTTTCTATCTCTTCAATATCCCAATCATAAATTCTTTCTAAAAGATTTCTATCTAAAATATATTTGCCTGTTTTATCAATGAAATCCTTTACGAGTTTAGTATTATTTTTAAAGTTATTCAGGCTTTTTTCAAAGGAGCCGAAGGAACTTTCAAAGCGTTTTACAAGTAAGCGACGCATGAAGTCATACAAATTGCGTTGCAAATTTAATTCAAAATTCTTTTTTTCATCTAACTTTCCCTCTTCTATTTCCTCACGCTGCATTTGATATTCAAAAGGTCGGTAGATGGCGCCTTTGAATCTACCTTTTTCATCAGGACTGACAAAATATTCTTTTATAATTTTATCGTAAAAAGTGGATTGTTCAGGTGTCAATTTATAGAACCATTCTTTGGGGTCTGCGACTTTTGAAAGATTTTTTACTTCATTTTGATAGAATGGATTTCCTTGTAAGTCCAGTCTATTACGCCGAATAGTAACAGGTTCGAGGATATCACGGATTTGTTTGGCAAGATATTTTGCAGAACTTTCTACTTTTATTAAATCGTTTTTTGATGAGAGTTTATTATTAAAAATTGATTCATATTTACTATGGGCAGTGGCTTGTTTTTTTGTATCACTGGAATCCCAATACTTTTTTATATAAGCGAGGTCATCAAAATATCTTTTGAATTCCTTGAACTTAGTGTTTAAATCACTATCAAGGGTGATTGCTGATTTTTTTGGTATAACAAATAGTTTAAGCAAGGACAGGATATCTGAGGGCTTATTATTAAAAGGAGTAGCCGTGATGAGTATAACGATTTTACCACGACATATATTTTTCAGGTATTCATAACTCTGTGTATCCTCGTTCCTGAACCTATGTGCTTCATCAATAATAACAACTTCTATTTCTTTCAACCTTTTATCTGCAATTTGTTTTTGAATTTTGTCAAGTTTACCTAAAGACCTGACTTTCCAGCCATAAAGTCCAAACTGCTCGATATACATATTCCAGCCGGCATCATTTTCTCTTGGGTTACCCATTAAAGTAGGTGGACAGATTACAATTCCCCGCTTGTTTAATTCTCTGGCAATGGCACATGCGATTACGGTTTTTCCGAGACCAACTACATCTGCAAGGACTACGCCGTTATATTTGTCAATAATGGCTAAGCTCTGTTGAATGGCGTCTAATTGATATTGATATGGGGTATATCCATTATTTTTTAAGAGTTCAGTAATTGATTGTTTATTTTTCTTCTTTTCAAATGTATTTAGATAGGTTTTTAATACCAATATGTATGCCTCAAATGGAGTAATTTTTCTAATCAATGTTTCTTTTTCAAGAATTTCAATGAGCCTTTCTTTGTGGACATTGTCCTTTGTAATATCAATTGATTCTGCCCATAAATCGTTAAAATATTTTTCAGCCTCCTCAAAACCATAGTCGCTTATTTCCACATTAAACTCTGCCTGCGTATTAAGCCCAGAACGCGTAAGATTACTACTACCGGTAATGAAGAGTGTTTTCCTGCCTACCTGCTCACCTTGCAATTTGAAGATATATAATTTAGCATGATTCGGTTTAGTTGTCTTTTTTATTATTAAACGATTACTTCGAATAAGTTCAATAAAAAAATTCACCTGCTCATAAAATTCTTGTTTATCAAAATATCCTGTATTTATGGATTTCTTTATAGAGTCATAAAATTTACTTAATATCTCATCATTTGAGAGAGAACCTCGCTGGCTTTCTAAATCTGAATACTCTACCAATTGATAATTCAATATATCTACATTGAGTCCTACCAATACTTTTAAAATAACACCTGGATTTTTAATTAACGATGTATAAAGTTCTTTTAGTCCAGAGAAGTAAAAAAATCCAACTATAAATTTTAACTCATCACTATTTGCTACAAGTTCAGATATGCGTTCTTCTAAACTTCTTGTTTCTCCATTTGTTATAAAATTTCCCATACACATAACCTTTCTCTATATGTTATTGAATTATTTAATTGTCAGGGAACAAGGGAATCAAAGAATCTACAATCTTTTATCAGCTGCCCAAACCTGTCCCTTAGTGTTTTGCCATGCTCATTTACTATAAAAGTTAAATCTGAAGATTGGCTCATAAATTATTTCTCTCTATCGTTATTGTGTTTTATTTTAACGCAAAAAAATTCTCTATATGGGTTGAAGCCAGATGAAGTCAATACCAATATCTTTGCTTTCTGCTCCAATGCCTTTTAGAGTCAAGGTGTGTTCGCCCTCTGTGATTTGTTGTTTGCCAAGGTTGAATTCCCTTGATAGGACATGGAATTCGTCGTATAGGGATATAGGCTTTGTGGTAATTAGTTTATCATCAAATATAACATGGAAATTACCTGATTGCGGAGATAGTGCACAAATAAGTCTAACATCATAATTTCCCTCTTTGGACACCTGTATTTTGAAACTTATTGTTTCTCCTCCTTGTTTCGGTTTCCAGAGACATAATCCTCTGCCAGCCCACATATACGATTTGAGCAATTCTGTCTGCGTTTTGTTAGTGAGGCAATCCTCAGCCTGATAGAATATGGCATTGTTTGCCGCTCCTCTGGGCTCAGGCAACCAATGCCAGTCATCCCGTGCGGACATAGGGTCGTATACGCACTCTGCGATAGGACTGTGGTCATCGGTTGTTTCAGGGCGAGCATAATAGTATGCAATGCGTGCATATCCCATATCAGATACTTCCGAATGGATAAGCAGTTCAAGCGAGAACGCAACATATTCATTGAAAGGTATACGGTCTAAAATGAGCCAGCGGAAATTAGATACAAAGCCACGATTGCCCGGACCATCATTCCGAGGTTGCCCACAGTAGGGATAATAGAAAATGTCTGTTGCTGACCATGAATAGTTATAGAAATCTTCTGAACCTGTTCCAAAAATGGAGGGCACTTTATCCTGGTCAACAAAGATTTTTTCGTCTCCTTCACCCCACCAATTTCCACCGGAAGTAGGTCCTGTCGAAGGATTGAATACATGACTGACTGCACCTACAATGCAACCTTTCCCTCTTGCATAGAGGAATGGCAGGTCGTAAGGATGTTCTGGACGAGCCCAAACCGATTGTGAACCTCTCCATCTTGCACAAAAATACATGGAAGATTCAGGATTCCATTGGTAAGGTTGTGATAGCACCTCTCCTTCTATATATAAATTTCTATCTATAATATTTCTCAAGGTAATGGTCATGTCTTTTTGATATGGCATAGGAAAACGAGATACCAGCCAGCCGTCAGGGGTTATTTCCATTGGCAAGGATTGATAAGGGTTTATGCCCGGTGCAGCGGAGAAGAAATCAATCAACGGGCTATCAACCAACGGTTCCTGTATACCATCTGCATATATGCGGAGTATCAATACACGCAGCGTTTGCGTCTGAACATAATTTTTTATTCGCAATTTCAGATTTATCACAGCACCGGGTCCGGTATTGTTGCTCCATATAGCCACCTCTTGCTTTGGCGGCAATTCATTTTCGATTGTCGTCTTTTGTGATTGTTCCTCTGCCCGGAGCATCTCTGGCTTTTTCAAAATATTACATACCTTAACGATTTGTTCCTTTGCCACTTTCAGGTCATCAGGCGAGAAAGTCTGAACGATTGTCCCCTCCTTATACATCCGCACCATCAAGTGATAGAAATGAATATCCTGTATTTTCCCTATCCACACAATCTTGCACGATTTGGAGAATGGCATTGGACAATATGCGGCATCTCGCTGATACAAACTACCTTTGAGCAATTCCTCCGTGATTCCTGTGCCTGCAATAAACGGAGTATAAGGGTTTCTAAAAAAACTTTCTGCGGGACCTTCATATATCGGCGTGGCTTCATTGTCCAGATAAACCTTCAAGTCACCTTTAATCGCAGCCGTCCAGAAACGGACTATTGCACCCGGACCATCTACTTTCGCAAGTAGATATTCACCATTCTCACCATTCTTCTCCTCTTTCAGCACAGACATAAACCCCGGTATCGGCTCACTGCCAAAGCCATCAGAATTGCTAAACCAATCTGAATGTAGTCTTTGCACACTGCGTCTGTCATACGAGGAAAATTGCACTAATTTGTAACTATTGCTGGGAAATTCCGTCAACTGCCGCAAATCTGCAATTTCCTCAATGAGATGTGCCGTGGTAATTACCGAGTTCGTGTAAGCAAGAGATGGGATAATAAACACTGCGATAATGGAAGAGATAATGCTCATAGTCTTCATAGCCTCGCTCCTTATTTTTGAGTTGGAACATAAATATATTTTAACAGAATTAATCCAAGAAAACTTTACAGGTTTTTAGAATCTAATTAAAAAAGAGATACCAACATCACATAGTAGAGATGGCTTAATTGTTGAATGTTGCCAAATAGGTTTCAATCATTGAAAGTATTTTCATTGTTTTTTAAGTCTGGGAAAAATATGGTATGATGAAACATAAAAAATAGACAAACACAAGCATAAAGGAGAATGCCATGAAAAAAGCCTTTATTATTACTATTACCGTAGTCTTTTCATTCCTACTGATGATACAAGTAATTGCAGAGGAGAAAGGTTCTTCTGCTGACGGTGAATGGATTTCTTTATTTGATGGTAAATCGCTTCAAGGTTGGGTGCAATTTCTGCCTGACCCAAATGCTGACCCAGCCAAAACATGGATGGTAAAGGATGGCGTTATCCATTGCACGGGAGAACCCACAGGCTATATCCGCACAGATAAGAAATTTAGTAATTATGAATTGCAGTTGGAATGGAGATGGGCAGGTAAGCCGGGGAATAGTGGTGTCCTGCTCCATGTTCAGGATAAAGATGAAGTCTGGCCTAAGTCAATTGAGGCACAACTTATGCATGAAAACGCTGGCGACATCTGGGTCATTGGTGGCACAGATTTTGAGGAACATAAGGATAAAAATGAGCGTCGAGTGCCTAAACTTGCTGAAAGTAGTGAAAAGAAAGTAGGAGAATGGAATCAATACGATATATGGTGCGAAGGGGACGCTATTCGTGTGTTGGTAAATGGCGTATTACAAAACAAAGCAACTCATTGCACCGTTAAAGAAGGCTATATTGGGCTACAAAGTGAAGGTGCACCTATTGAGTTTAGAAATATCAGATTGAGAAAATTAGAACCCCAAAAATAGTCTTGACTTTCCAAAAAAACCAATACATAAGCAAGGAATTAAAAATGTCAGGTGTGGTTAGATTGAGTTTCTCTATTGAGAAATCTCTCTGGGAGAGATTACAAAATCTGGTTGAGCATGAAGGATATGCAAATCGTTCTGAATTTATTCGGGACCTTATCCGCGACCATCTAGTTGAAAAGCAGTGGGAAGAGAACGAGGAAGCCATTGGGACTATTACCTTCGTGTATAACCATCATATACCCAATTTGAATGATAAGATACTGGATATACAGCATAAATTCATAAATGAGATTTTGACCTCAACGCATATTCATTTAGACAATCAGTTATGCGCAGAAACCATATTAGTTCGTGGCAAGGCTCATAAAATTCAGGAACTTTGTTCTGCCCTTCGTAAACAGAAAGGCGTATTACATGCAAGCATTTCTATCAGTTCTACTGGAAGGAATCTAATGTAACCTGTTTTAAAATCAAATTCGTTAGAAAATCCGATTAGAGATTTTTCTCAATTTAAAGAATTAAAAAAGAAATTTGAGGGTGCAAAGGTGTTAATCGAAAGTAGTATAATTGACAGAGAAAGGATGATTGTGCATAATATATAGAGTGAAAATATTTTCATATATCAAATAAAATAAATGGAGAAAGAATATGTCAGCAACACCAAACACAGAAGACCAGAAATCGAAAAATAAAGCATTAGAAATTGCGGTCAATCAATTAGAGCGTCAATATGGTCGTGGGACATTAATTCGTCTTGGCGATGACCGTTTTACTCAGGGGATACGCACTATATCCACAGGCTGTTTATCATTAGACCTTGCCACAGGAATTGGAGGTTTCCCTCTTGGACGGGTCATTGAAATATTTGGACAGGAATCCTCCGGGAAAACGACACTGGCGCTTCATGCGGTTGCCAATGCCCAGAAAGAAGGTGGAATTGCCTGTTATATTGATGCAGAACACGCATTAGACCCGGTTTTTGCGGAAAAAATAGGTGTGGATATTAACAACTTATTAGTATCTCAGCCTGATTACGCAGAACAGGCGTTAGATATTTGTGAAAATTTAGTTCGGAGCAATGCTTTTGATGTAATTGTCATAGATTCAGTAGCGGCGTTAGTGCCGAAAGCAGAAATAGAGGGAGAGATTGGCGACCAACACATGGCATTACAAGCACGGCTTATGTCTCAGGCATTGCGTCGTCTCACGGGTTCAATCAGTCGTTCTAAAACATTGGTAATTTTCATTAATCAGGTTAGGGATAAGATAGGTGTTATGTTCGGGAATCCTGAAGTTACGACAGGAGGGAAAGCATTGAAATTCTATGCCAGCATGCGAATTGACATTCGCCGTGTTTCTTCAGTAAAAGAAAAAGAGGTAGAAATTGGGAACCGTGTTCGGGCTAAAGTAGTCAAAAATAAATTAAGTGCTCCGTTCCGTTCTGCCGAATTTGATATTTTATTTGATGAAGGGATTTCCTACGAAGGGGATTTACTTGACCTTGCTATAAATGAAAAACTTATCCAGAAAAGTGGTGCATGGTTTTCTTACAACAACGAGAATATCGGTCAGGGGAGAGAGTTGGCACGAAAATATTTGAAAGAGCATCCAGAGGTATGCGTTCAACTCCGTAATCAAATTTTAGAGAAACACGGAGCCGTAAACACACAAGAGAACAAAGAGAGCTAATATTTGTATATAAATAAGGAGAGTCTATATCGCTCAGTATCCAGAAAGAGATTCTAAACCTATGAAACAACATAAAACCCATCATAGGTTACTTGTCATTTCATTTCTATTTATTTTACTCGGTGCCATAGTAGTTGGTGGCTTTTTTTATGTCCGTTATATAGTTCTATCCTGGAAAGAGGATTTTGAGCAAGAAATAGGAAAAAGAGTAAATGGGACTCTTTCTATTGGCACAATTATGCCCAATGGTCTGCGGGGACTTCGTATTGACGATATTCAGTTTTGCATGAATTACAAGGGATTTAAAGCAGAAGCAATTATTCCTTCCGCCTTTGTGCATCTCAACTGGATTAATCTGATATATGGTGAATGGAGTCTTGACCGAGTTCAAGTTACACAATCGGATATAAAGATAAACATTGAAGACCGCTCATGCTTAGATGAATTGAAAAAACTTGCAGGAGGAAGAACCTCGTCCAGATTTAATAATATTTCCTTCCGTATTATAGGAGAGAGAAATAATATTTCTATTAAAGGGCTAATACCAGAACATGAGGTGCAATTCAAGCAAATAAATTTTGATTGTTATCGCCTTTTTGATTCATCTGAAACCCGTATAAAAATGGATGTAGCCGTTTCCTATTTACCTGAAATTCCTGAAGAGAACAGACTAAATCTCGATTTGCGTTTTCGTTCTATTGAAGATTTTGATTTAAGAACATCTGCAAATAAAATTTTATTCTCACAGTTAGGGAAGGTCATTCATTTCCAGGATTTTATATCTCCAGAAGGGTCAATAACACCTTCTTTGCGTGTGGCAGGTTATCCCAATCAGACATTGATACTGGCATTAGAAGCACCTTTTGAAAATATAAAAATAAAATCGCAGGATTTTCCTTTCCAATCCATTACAGGTGGATTGACCGCTATGGCAGACTTTAAATTAGCCGAAAAACGATTGAGAATAACTACTGCGGATATAACATCATCAGAGTTTGATGGCAGTCTTTCGGGTTTAATATTCCTTGACAAACCAATTCCGGAATTAAACCTGACATTAGAAGTTCGAAAAATACCATTAGAGGACTTAATAACCTCGTTCACACAACAACAAATTAAATCCTATGGTGATTTTGCACTGACTTTTGGACAACTTAACAATCTCCGTTTTGGGATAAATGGCACATTCACAAGTCCCACAATAGAAGCCTTAGCCGATGTAACCAATGGAACAATACAATTTAAGCCGACAAAGCCGAACCTTCCTTCGCTACAAGCAAATCTGGAATTAGTAAAAGTAGGTTGGGTAACCCAAGGAAAATTACCTCAGGGAACATTAGTGCTTAAAGAAGGAGTAGTAGAATACCCGCCGATGAAAATAAAAGTAACAGGTATAACTGCAACATGTGTCTTTGACACTAATGGATTTACCATTGATTCATTATCGGGTATCTATAACGAATCTCAGATAACAGCAAAAGGTTCATACAATATTCAGGAAAAGCTAGGAAACTTTACGGTAAGTGGGACACTAAACACACTGGAAAAACTTCCATTTTTGAAAAAAGAGGATGATGTTTCGCTCTCAGGAAGTGCCACTTTCCAAGCAGTTATTAAATACCTTCCAGAGAAATTAACTGCACAGTTAAATGCAGAATTTACTTCCGCAGATATAAGATATGAATGGTGGTTTAGAAAAAAGCCGGGAATGGGAGCAACAATTTCAAATTTAGATATCACCTTGATACCTCAGAAAAGTTTAATATTTAATGGTTCTGCCATATTAGAATCGTCTCCGCTGGACGCACGGTTCGAATACAACTATTACGGTAAAAAATTCCATTTACAAAAAGTAGATATAACCACAGACGCAATAGACATTAATACTGCAAGCAAGTGCTTCCAAATACCTTATGAAGGGAAAGGGGGAATTGGCAGCAATGGATATTTTCAGTGGGAAAAGAAGACTCGAGATATAAGATATGGAACAATCATGAAGATAGGAGCAGATATTGACTGGGCTTCTTTCCTTGCAAAAGACACAGAAATACCAATAGAAGCAAAGGGGGTATCTGTTCAGGCTTTTATAGATGACCGCGACCCAAATAATCGGACACGAGCCTTAACTATCAATGCGAAGGAGGCAAATATTCCGCCTATTGGTGTAAAGTGGCTTATACCACTTCGTTCTAAAGAAGAGGCAGAAGCAGAACGAATTAGAAAAAAGGAGCCACCGCCTACTCCTGAATATTGGACTTTTATACTCAATGCAGAAAAAATAACCATGCAACCCTGGGAAGCAACTAATTTCAAAGGAATTGCTTATGACAAGCCGAATGCCTCTGGTTTAGACCGTTTCTCTGCACAAGTAGGAGAGGGAACTATTGAAGGTAGTTATTCCGTTACTTCCCCAGAGAATCTGAGTTCATTAAAAGCACAATGGAAAAATATACCTGTCATCTACCTTATTCGACATTTAAAGTTGCCGGAAATTATGGAAGGGACTTGCACAGGCAATGTAGATTATTCTCTTGACCTGGATGATTCCAATACACTTTCAGGCAAAGGTTTATTCCAGGTGGTAAATGGGAAAGTAAAGACAGACCTACTGCTATCTCGCTTTGCACCGGATATGTCCCCTACGGGTTTCCCTTCTACCTTGCCTTTCCATTCATTCTCTTCTGATGTTCAAATGGAAAAAGACCTAATTAAAACACCAAATGCACAGTTTCGTTCTGAAGGTTTGCAAGTCAATGGGAGTGGACAATTTATTATTGACGGTGATATGGACTATGATTTGTCTGTAACCCTTTCCCCACAATTGGCTTCTCAAATAGCAGTTATTCGCGACAGTTTTAACATTCGTGGGCATCAAATTATACAGAATCCAATCCAATTAGGATTCCGTATCCATGGTCCTTCATCTAATCCCAAGGGACAGGTAAAGGAACTACCACCTGTGGGTATTACATTGGTTAGTGGTGCTGCTGAAATTACTACCGAAGCCTTCCGCGTAATTGACATTCCAAGACGAATATTAATAGATTTACTAAAAATCGGAGGCGGCGTCGTCGGCTCGACAACTACATCCCCAAAATGAACTATTCAGATATAATTTGCGATAATTACTATTAATGGAGATATATCTAAATGGAAATTAAAATTAGCCGAAACGCTATAAAATGTTTTAATTGTGAAAAAATCTTTGTTCACGAAGAATGGATTGGCTCTCAAATCATAGATACTGGTAAAGAGTGGCAAAGGCAAGATTTTTGTATGTCTTGCTGGGAACAAGAAAAAAGACAGGACTCACTATCACAATGGCGACACCAATTCATTGATGTAAAATTACAGAAGAAAGAACAAGAGGTCATAGATTCCCCATTGCGAATACTATTCTATGAAGCAGTTGAAAAGGAATATTCTCGAATAGAACTGGCAATAGCCTTTCTCGCCGCACAACTGTTAAAACGAGAAAAGGTATTTAAGAAAATAAAAGAAATGGCTATTTCATCAAAAGATGAACATATCATCATGTATATTGACCGTATTGACGACCGTGTCATTGAAGTAAGAGACCCAAATTTCACTCTGGCAGAAATGGTAGAAGCAAAAAAAAATGTTTTAGAACGGCTAGGGGATAAACCTGAAACTGAAAATCCTAACCAACAAAATAGTATCTATCATGTCTGATTATTTTCCATTCCCACGAAATAAAGGCAAGGACCCGGAGGGAATTTACCTCTCCTCTAAATCATTAGTATATACCATAGTTATTTTGATTTTCTGTTTTATCTTCGTGTTTCTTTTAGGAGTCTATTTTGGGAGAAGAAATGTTTTAACAACATTATCAAAAAATGAAACAACTATAACTGCAACTCCAGAAGCAACAACAAGTACAGAAACAACTGTAAAAACTGATTCAATATCCAGCGATAATCAGACCTCAATGCAAACATCTCCAACAACGAATAACGCCCCGGCAAATGCAATTCCTGCATCCACGACAAATGAACCTTCTGCTGTTCAACCTGTTTCACAAACATCTATTGCAACTGATACCACGACTATTCCGGACCAACAGAAAACACCTGCTGCAACTGATATTACAAGCATACCAGAACAACAAAAAACTACCACTACAACTGAAACCACAGATAGTCCTTTGCCAACAAAGACAACAATTGCTACTTCTAAAGGCAAACCACAAGACCAGGTATCTACTGAATTGACGCCAATAACTCCTCCTATTGACCAGGATATTAACGGTTCTGGCAAAAGTAAAAATGTTTCCGACAAAGCATCCACAAAAACCACCGTGAATCAGAATCCGAAAACTTTTAGTATCCAACTTTCAGCATTAAGCGGAGATGACGCAGAAAATAGAGCCAGAGTCCTTGTAGAAAAAATGAAAGAAAAATATAGCCAATTCCAGTTCAGAATTCAACATGTAGAAAATCTTTATAAAATTAGTGTTATTAACTTACCTGATGAAAAAACTGCAAAAGAAGCCTTGAAAATCCTTTCACAAGAATCTAACTTTAAAAAAGCATTTATTGTAAAGCCGCAAAAATAATTTTTATATAAATAACTTTTAGTCTATAATATTATGCGATATAAAAACACAAGGAAAATGAAATGAGTAAGGGATATGCGGTAAGTGTAGTGGGTCCGGGTGCATTAGGTTGCTTATTTGCAGGTAAAATAGCAAAAGCAGGTTTTCGTGTGCATTTGATAGACTATAAGCAAGACAGAATCAATCGTCTAATGAAAAATGGAATAGAAATACAAGAAGGAGACCAAACCGAAAAAATTAATGTCCATATCGCTGGACATATCCCAGCAATACAGGATTTAATAATTATTTTAGTGAAATCCTATTCCACATCAAGTTTGACTATTCCTCCGGATACCCCTGTCCTTACTCTACAAAATGGACTTGGAAATGTAGAAGTGCTCTGTCGAAAAACAGGAACAGAACATATCCTTGCAGGAATAACCACAGAAGCGGCTACACTGCTTGGAGAAGGGAAAACAAAATATGCGGCACACGGCACAACCACTTTCGGAAGTTGGACAACTGCTTCCGTAAAAGTTGCAAAAGAAATTCTGGAACAAGCCGGTTTCAAGGTTGAAATCACAGATAGCCCGAGCCAAGCCATCTGGGAAAAAACAGCCATTAATGCAGGTATCAATCCATTAACGGCTATTCTAAATGTCCCTAACGGCATGCTTCTAAAAATTCGTGAGGCACAAGAGTTACTCCGGGACCTTGTAGCAGAAGCATCCAAAGTCGCAGGCACAGAAGGCTACCGCTTCTCACAAAGCCTAATCGAACTCGCAGAGGAAACCTGTAAACAAACCGCAGAAAATATCTCATCTATGCTCCAGGATATACGCGCCGGTAAGAAAACAGAAATAGAGGCAATTAGTGGTGAAATTGTTAGACGCGGAATGGCCGCATTTCTACCTACACCACGAACAAAGATGATATATCAACTTGTTCGGAGTTTAGAACAGCGTGAGAATCTCTGACATATCATATAACAGCCCCTACTCATTCACATTCTCGCAAAAGATACTTTTAACAACACTACCACCAATTATATCTTTTGCCTTAAAAACACTCCTTACCCTTTGTGAATGGAAAGTGTTTGATAAACAACATTACGAGCAAACAATTGAAACAGAAGGGCGTATTATCGTTGCATTCTGGCATGAGCATATACTATATGGTGCATATCTGTTTCAAGGAACACATTATCATACCCTAACAAGTTATAGTTACGATGGAGAATTAGCCGCACGAATAGTGCGTCACTTTGGAATAGAAGCCGTTCGTGGTTCCAGTTCACGAGGTGGAAGCGATGCACTGAAGGGACTACAAAAAGCATTAGAACAACTAGGATGTGTCGGCTGGACATTGGACGGACCGAGAGGACCACGCCGTATCGCAAAACCAGGTATTGCAGTGTTATCTGCAAGAACAAAGACCCCAATTATCCCAATGGGTGCAATTGTAAACAAATCCTGGCACTTAAATTCATGGGACCACTTTTCTATACCAAAACCCTTTGCAAAAATATATGTTGGCTTTGGTCCCGTCATATCCCCACCAACATCCGAAGACAAAGAAAAAATCGAAGATACCCGTCAAGAAGTAGAAACGGCACTCAATAACCTCCTCAATCGTTTAGAAAAAGTTAGCGGCATTCAAGAAAAAACTATGTAACACTATTTTAAAAATGTCTATTCAAAGATTTTAAACCCTAACTTCCCATGAATTAAGTAATAGGTAGATTCAGTTGTTTGATTATAATTTTAGTTTGTTTAGGGAGTTCTAGGTTTTGCCAATCATTGGCGATTTTTATTTTCCTGAATTTAGATAACAACAAGAGAACATCAGATACACTATATTTATCTAACAGTTTCTTCTCTATCAACTGATGGTATATCTTATAGTAATATACGAGGGAAAGGTAGTTAATAAACATCCAGCCCTCTAATGTATAGTCATCGTGCATATATGTCCTGTCTGCATTTAGGATGTTCTTGAATGTGTCAAATAGTTGCTCTATCTCCTGCCTACTCTTGTGATACTGGTATATCTTCTCACACGATAAATCAGAAAGATTACTTATTTTATTTAGTTTATATATGGGATTAAAAAAATACCTTTGTTAATACAATTATAAGAAAAATTAGCCTAAAAAAGAATCCAACGCAGAGACAATAACCGCTTTCTGTGTTACACCCACAAACCTTTTTACTTCTTCACCATCTTTTATAATCACAAGAGTGGGAATACTAGAAACGCCAAATTGCTCTGCCAATTCCATTTTTTCATCAACATTTATTTTCCCAATTTTCGCTTTGCCTTCAAATTCCTTTGACAATTCATCAACAATAGGAGCCATCATACGACAGGGTCCACACCACTCTGCCCAAAAAATCAACAAGGCTCACACCTGAATTCGTTTCTGATGAAAAATTACCTATTGTAAAAGTTAATGCCATCTTAAACTCCTTTGGGTATTATTTTTTTTTCTATTAAAACATGCATAATTATAACTGTTATTTCCTTTTTTTCAACATCAAATAAATTAGAGCATTTTATTAAATATCTGTAAGAAAAGATTCATCTCCTTCTTTACTTTTTATAAAATAATATCTGCATTTGATAATAATACTCAAATTTATATTGACAAAAACAAGTATTTTTGTTATACTATAAATGGATTTGATTAAGAAAATTTAACAATTATAATCTTTTATTGAAAGGATGAAAGGAGGTGATTAAAAAAATATGAAATGAAGAGTTGTTTTTACTTTATAATGTTTTAATTGAGAGAGTGTTTTTATGAAAAAAGAAGGTTTTACTTTAATTGAACTGCTGGTTGTCATAGCCATTATTGGCATCCTCGCAGCAATATTATTGCCAGCCTTAACATATGCTCGTGAAGCGGCATGCCGTTCAAGTTGCAAGAACAACCTCAAACAGTGGGGATTAATATATAAAATGCATTCAGGCGAATCAAAAGGAGAGAAAAATGTCTAAACATGCAATGCTCACGGCGTTCTTCACGGTATCCTTTGCTCTCATGTGCATGAGATGTGAAGCGGGGCCAAGCAAAGCATCTGATCATGTCTTCTTAGGGCGCGTAGCCGGATGCGCGGAGGCCGTGAATGGGAAGATAATTGTTGCCGGAGGTATGACCCTTTCCGGCGATGTTCGCGAAGTGGGTTCTTATGATCCGGCGACAAAATCATGGACTTCTTGCGCACCCATTCCAACGCCCAGATCTGCGGCCGCGTCGGCTGTCCATGGTGGCGCTATGTTCGTTATCGGCGGGAGAAACGATGATGGAGTTCTATCTTCTGTCGAGAAGTACATCGTAGCCGAAGACAAGTGGGAATCTTGTGCCCCCATGCCCACTCCGCGCTGGTCGCTAATGGCATGTGTTGTTGGAGACACTCTATACGCCTTTGGCGGAATTGCTGGAGTTGGGGACAACAGAAGAACGCTAGACGTGGTAGAAGCTCTGGACATAAAGAACAATACATGGCGGTCTTTGGGTGCAATGCCTGAAGGACTACATTCCGCTGCCTCCGCCGCAGTAGATGGACGGATATTCATCATCTCTGGCAAAGCTGCCACATACGTGCAATCCACGCCAACCAGCCATAGACCGGAACGTGTCTATTGCTTTGATCCAATAGCAGATACATGGACCGTGGTGCAAGACATCCCGACTGACCGAACTGGCGGAAGAGCCGTTGTTGCAGAGGGCAAGATTTTCGTCGTTGGCGGAATCTGCAAGACCGGAGAATTCCCAACACAAATCGACGTATTTGATCCTCTCTCCAATGAATGGAGCATCGGACCCAAGCTACAGTCAGGTAGAAGTGGCCATATGTGCGCTGTTCTCGGCAAGTCGATAGTGGTATTTGGAGGTTCAAGCGTGATGGGTACCACAAGTCCGTCAATTAATGCCACAATGGAGACGATTCAGATTCATCCTTCACCCTCACAAAATGACCCTTTGGAAAGCACAAGTCAATGACGAACCCAAAGCGCACGATGGCGGATATTCTGCTAGACTCTCGAGTAGAAGAGTGTTTGGCGTTCCTTGAATCGCGTGATGGTCTGGCAAGACAAGCGCAAGGCGTAGCGGAGATTAAGAAAACGAAGGCTCTCGGCAACTTCGGCATTGCAATATTGATGCTCGTTCTCGGAATCCTTGCCTCGGGATACGGCGCAGCAGATGTCATCGGTAAAGAAATACTGCCTATGGGGCCATTGTTTCTTATTGGGGGACCGATAATGGTCTTGGGAGGAGTGTACATGATATTCTCGAGCCTTGTGCGTGCCGCGACAGCCTCCCAAATTGAGTTCCAGACTAACCTTGAGCAACTTTGCCGAGATTTCTATTTAAGCGTATTCTGCAAGAAGACAACGGATTTTGGAACCAAAGCCAATCAGATCGTCGATGTCTGTCAGGCTATATCCCTTCCGGTTCTGGAAATGTACAGGTCACGCGGATGGGACGCACTCTTGGGCAAGCAAAAGGGCTGGTCAGAATCTCGACCGATTGAGTGTAGTCGCTGTCAGAAGAAAGCTGAGCACAGTAAGACTCACTACACCTCGATTCCTATATATACAAAGTTTCGCGAAGAATTCAGACACGAGGAATCGGCAGAAACACAGCATCTCATAAGGAATCTTTATCTGAGATGCCAGAGTTGCGGCATCGTGACCTGTTACGAATGTGTGGCTTACTCCACGCCGAAGCACGAACGTTTTCTTTGTCCATCGTGTGGCAAGGGCACGAATGGTTGGGATGGCCTTGCCGATCGCTGGATGAAAATACGATACGCCATTACGGATCAGGATGTTGATTTTTTACTGTCGTCAGTAACTGTTGATACCAAGCCGCGTCTTGCTGACCGTGTCTTTGATGTGACAATTCATCTTAGAGGAAGTCCATTCGGAAAACTAAGCCTGAAAAATATTGCCTTCCACATCGAAGGACGTTGGTTTCTTGCGACGCTGGAGCCAGTATTGAGTAACAACAAATAACAAACGGCCGAACAAAAAGAAAGGAGGTGTATCGTGAGCTGGAACAAGTACTCGATAGCAGGATCCGCGATCGCATGCGTGGTCACATGGTATGTTCTGGGTTTAAATGGATATCTGCCCACATGCGTGGCGGTAGCTGTTGGGCATTTTGTTGGGACGGTCTTGGGAAAGATGGAGACAAAGTAATCCTGGGAGGACTCTCATGATGATGCATCGTCTCACATTTGCTGGGTGTGCCTTGCTTCTAGCTCTGCTACTCGCATCGTGTGCCAGCGAATCTGAAAAGAAGGCGTCTGCACTGTACAAGAGAGCGCAGACGGACTTCGCGAATAGGGATTATGAAAAGGTAGTCTCTGGCCTGACTGAAGCTCTGTCGCTGGCAGGAGATTATTGGGTCCCATTCACAGACGGATCTGTTCACTTTCTCCGCGGTCAAGCGAATGATGCATTGGGAAGAAGCGATGCGGCGATTGTAGATTATACAGAGGCCATTAACCGCGGCAATAATTATCTCACCAGTTGGGACCTGAATTCGAATCCAAAGCCGTATGCAAAAAACAAGTTCATGCGCAATCAACTTGCTCGGTATTACGAAGCGAGGGCCAAAGTCTATCGGAGCCAGAATCGAGGCACTTTAGCGGAAGAGGACCTTTCCGTTGTGGAACGCATGAGCAATCTTCCGACAACGACCAAGGAGCGAATGCGGGAATTACTTCCCGGGCAGAGCCGATGAGAATCCACTCTGCGAGTTGAGGGAAAGACCCGCGGCCTCGGCGTAATGTACCGACGCCATGAATGTGGCGAACTGTTCCAGCCCCGCGGGGAGGACGACCTTGCCTACCTGCTCCTCGATGAAGGCTTTGGATTTCTGGAGCACGGTGCGGGCGGATTTCTGTTTGGCTTTCTGCGCCAGTTCCTGCTCCGCCGCCGGGGAGAGTGATGAACAGAGAAGACTGAATGATGAATGCAGAATTGCATCACATATCATTCTACATTTTCTAGCTCCATAATCGTTCAAGAAATCGCATAAACAAACGTGCCCTCTCGAATCGTTTTGCCAACCTTCCCCTTTGCTTCTAAATAGCGCAAATGTGCAGCTGATTCCCCCATAGCGAACCATTTTTGCATTGTCGGGAAGCGTTCCCAGGACGCGGCGTCGAAATTCCACGTCATTCGCGCGGCCACTTCATACGCCGTTCTGGACCCTGCGTTCAGAATCCTCACAACCTACTCCTCTCGTTCCTGATGGTGTCTCTTCAATTCGCGGATGCGCCTCCGGAAATTATTGAACACATGCTGATGCCCCGGCAGCACAAGCGCCACATCCAGGTCATGCACCTTGTCCAAGCTTGCCAAATACGTCCCCAGCGTATCATTTTCATCTGCCGTTGCAAAGTTGTTCGGTGTAATATCCCCCAGCACATGATCACCCGATAGCAATATCCAGTGTTTCGATTCATACAGACACAAATGCCCCGGACTGTGCCCCGGCTGTGGACCAAGCGTGAAAACCGTACAGCGCACTTCCGACCAACACAAACTAAGCAGGATTGGTCTATTCGTCGTGCCGCCGTAGATAGAATCAGTAATCAGTCGCTTCTAGCTGAAATTGCTGTCAATGCCACAGATAGAGCCGTCCGCCGTGCCGCCGTGGAAAGGATCACCGACCAAACCCTTCTTGCTAAGATGGCGTTTGATGGGAAAGATCTGAGCGTTCGTCGCTCTGCCATCGAGCGGATTACTGACCAGACGAGCCTAGCGAAAATCGCTATCGAGGAACAGAATCCCTTCTTACGTCGCGTCGCGATTGAAAGACTCACAGATCCGGAATTGCTGGCGGAGATGGGCATGTGGGTTAAGCCTGAGTTGACACAGAAAGTAGACGACAAGCCTTACTGGCGAAAATTGCCATCGAGGCTAAGGAACGGGATGTCCGGCGCATTGCCGTGGAGAGGCTTTTAGACCAACCGACGCTCGCTAAGGTTGCCCTTGATGATAAGGACTCAGAAATCCGTCATGCCGCTTTTGAAAAACTCACGGACCAGGCCGCGCTTGCTAAGATCGCTGTTGAGGCTCAGGATTCGGACATTCGCCAAAGTGCCGTAGGTAAGCTCACCGACAAAGCGGTATTGGCGGAGATAGGAATGTGGGTGAAACCCGAGCTAACGCAGAAGGTTAAACCCTAACTTCCCAAGAATTAAGTAATAGGTAGGTTTAGTTGTTTGATTATAGTTTTAGTTTGTTTTGGGAGTTCTAGGTTTTGCCAGTCATTGGCAATTTTTATTTTCCTGAATTTAGATAACAACAAGAGAACATCAGATACACTATATTTGTCTAACAGTTTCTTCTCTGTCAACTGATGGTATATCTTATAGTAATATATGAGGGAAAGGTAGTTAATAAACATCCAGCCCTCTAATGTATAGTCATCGTGCATATATGTCCTGTCTGCATTCAGGATGTTCTTGAATGTGTCAAATAGTTGCTCTATCTCCTGCCTACTTTTGTAATACTGGTATATCTTCTCACACGATAAATCAGAAAGATTAGTGATTAATGCAACTGTCCCAAAACTGCTCTGCTTACTATGAAAACCCTCTATTGTATACCCAAACTCAGGATGCGTCTCTATCCTGCTCAAATAATCACTCTCCTCTTCTAATCGCAACTTCTCATCTAAATATACACATATCTCTGAACCTTTATTCTCTATCATGTAATACCAGATATACCTATCCATATACCTAAAATAACCATCAAATAAACTCTTATCTCCCTCCTTTATCCGACTATAATCTATTAACCTACTGTCCCCCTGACAAGTAGTATTTAATAAATATGCTGAGGTAGTAAAATGGTCTGAATCAATGAAAGACCATTATAATAGGCAGGCTATTGATGAGTTTATGAAAGAAGATAACGCTGATGCATAGTTAATTGCATTTGCACTAACAGAACAGCCATATCTTGAAATTGTAACATTTGAAAAATACAATCAATACAAAAAAATAAAAATACCTATACCTAATGTGTGTGAAAAATTCGATATTAAGTGGTGTAATTTGTTTGAAATGATGAGGAGATTGAAATTTAATTTTAATGACTGGAATGAAGTAGAGTGAGTGATTATTTCACAACTTCGATGTTCCAGCCACGAGCACCAAATTGGGGTTGGACATTTTCTGAGAGTGCATCCAGAGGCACTTTTGCTTGAATCGTTATATCTTCTACTGGGCGTAAGATGATACCGCCTTCTGACCAATAGATACGAGGCAGTTCGTAGCCCAGTTTGTCAGGTGAATATAGTTCAGGAATAAGCATGAACACTATACTCTTTCCTTCATTTTTTATATGCACCTCAAATAATCGCTCATTGTTTGTTTTTGAAACTTCCTTACCTGATATTCTAACCTGTGTCTTTTCCAGGTCATTCAACTTTGTAAAATCTGCTTTCGATTTTGGCTTCGTATAAAAGATACCTTGTATATTATGTCCACTAACGCCTGGAATATCCGGACTTGCAGACAGCCAATATGTATTCCTCGAAATCAATTTATTTGCTTCATCAAATAATTGGAGATGTAAAAAGAACATAGGTTTTCGCTGTTCTTCAGGAATATCTATTTTGAAGATTTTTGTCTTACCGTCTTTATCCACAGAGACATTTTCCTGTGTTTGAGACCATAAGGTTTCATTATTGAGATTAAACGCTTCCGCAGTGACGCGGAGGTTCGAAAAATTTTTTCTATAACTGTTCACAACCCATATAGACTCGTCATCATACGCAAACAAGACATGAATGGGTTCGCATGCTTTTTTTGCGCCATAGTAGGCAGAGGTGGGTCGTAGATACCAATCTACATATTGCCAGGTGAGTGCTGCTGGCCATGCAGTATCATATTTCCATGTTGTAATGCCTGTGGCATCATACTTGTTGCGAGCATACGCCTCGAACATACCCCTCGCACTATTGAAATTCATGGTCTCTACTTTTTTTGAGAATTCATTTATATTGTTTGCGGGACCATAACAGTCATTCATAGCATCGCGAATTGCATAGAAATAACTGCCTCCCTGAGCAACTGTATGGAAAGACCATGCTTCTGTATCTAATGCAGGCCATAACTGTTCCGCAGGAAGCATCTCTCGCAGGCTGGTAGGGCATGCAATCACTCCACCAATTCCGCCTGATTGTGCGAATCCCCATGCACCATCATACTTGCGTAGATAATAATGTGATGGCATTGCATAAGTCCATAGTTCGCGTGTGCCAGTTCGTGTTCCACCAGTGGAGAGTCTCATTGTGACAACAAAAGCGCCAGAATGTGGCTGATAGGTTCGGTTTACACGGTGCTTTGCGATTAAGTCCTGATACGCTTTATCCAATTTATCTGATGGAAAGGTTTCATCATGACCTAAAAAGTGCACTAAACTTGGGTGATTGCGGATACGCAACATGGTGTCTTCTGCACATTGTATTGCGAGGTCTTCGTCTAAAATGGTTCTACCAAAAATTTGTTGCGTCACCATTATGCCATATTCATCACATAGGTCATAGAACATATCTGTCTCGCGTATAGAGAAGCCTTCAGAACGGAGCATATTCAATCCTGCTTCGCGTGCATAACGGACTAACGCTTCATATCGTGTCTTCGTCAGACGCAAAAGCATATCAGAGGTCATCCATGCACCACCTCTAATTAGAATCTTTTCTCCATTCACATAATAAACACGCCAATTCTCTGCGTTCAGTTCTGTATGAGCCTCACGAATACCAAATCGTGTCTGGGCTATATCAGAGATTTTATCATTTACAGTGGTTTCTAATGAAAGTGAATACAAATTCTGCTTACCCAAAGGATAGGGCCACCAAATACGCGGTGATACAATGTGTAAGGCGGGATAATCTTCAGGTTTAAAAATAATTTCTCTTTTCTCTCTGGGTTTTAACTGAACCTTTTGCTCAATACCAATATTTTCAATTGTCCCTTTTATTGTGACTTCCACATCCTGTTCTGTAATATTGTTTGCCCAGACAGAAACCGTCAAATTGGCACTGTCCATTGCAGGTAAACTCAATTGTGTCTCGACATAGGGATTTCTCAAAGCAACAGGACCCTGTGATTTAAGATACACAGGTTGCCAGATGCCCATATTCAAATCAGGTGGTTGCGGATTATGGTCATCCCAGCCTGTGGTTGCTTCTATTTGCTTTGTATCATAATCCTTTGCAGGTAAAAGACCCGGTGGATAAATCTTCACTGCTAACGCATTTCGAGCACCATATTTCAGTTTATTCGTAACTAGAAATTCAAAGCGACGAAACATTCCACGCACTTCTGAACGGTCTGCAATTTTATTCCCGTTTAGCCAGATTTCTGCCTCGTAATTAATCCCGTCCAGATGTAGAGTACATTCTGTTCCAGACCATTTATTGGGGACATCAAATTCTGTTCGATACCACCACGGGTCACGGAAAGGACTATTCTCTGGCATAATCAGCCACAAATCATCTTGAAAACCCGGCACTTTCTTTAAGTTTGTGCCATAATATAAATTTGGATAAACCCCTGCATCTTCAAGGATGGCGAGCACAGTATTTGGCACTCTTGTTGCATACCAATTTTCCGTAGCACAACCAGGTGAAGACCAAAAATCACCTTCTTTCCCTAAATCCTTTGAACTTTGCACTTGCCAATTTTGTTCCAGAGACAGGACATCAGCAAAACTTACTACTGAAGCCATCAGTGTAAAAGCGATTGATAAAAATGATAATTTACTCAAATATACCATATACTGTTCCTTATTATTATTTTTCATCTTCTATTTATAATAAGTGTGTTGTCTACACAAATAAAGGAATGTGATATTTATGTTATACTAATTCTCATAATTTTATCAATTTGGTAAATTAAAAAATAACCTTAATCAGGGAGGTATTCTTATGGCGAATGATGGTGTAATTAATGCGTGGCTTTATGGAACAGAATGCAAAAGTGAACTTCCGAAACCTGCCAGACCTCTGCATATAGTTCTTTTAGGTGCTCCTGGCATAGGGAAAGGAACGCAGGCAGAATTTCTCAGCAAGAAATATGGTGCTGTTCAACTGTCAACAGGCGATGTTTTTCGTGCAGCGAAAAATACACCTGAGGAATCCCTCAGCCCTGCAATGAAGGAAGCAATGATAGCCATGAAAGCAGGCAAACTTGTCTCAGACGATACAGTTATCAATCTTGTGCGAGAACGGAAAAATTGTTTATGTAGTGGATACGGATTTTTGTTAGACGGTTTTCCGAGAACCGTTCATCAGGCAGAAGCATTAAAAGGCTTGTTGAAGGAATTGAGCATTAAGTTGGATGCTGTGTTAAATTACACATTGGATACAGAAGAAGTTGTGAAACGGTTAAGTGGTCGTCGCACCTGTAAACAATGCAAAAGCACGGCTCATGTTATTTTCAATCCACCTAAGGTAGAAGGTGTCTGTGATAAATGTGGTGGTGAACTTTTTCAGCGTGAGGATGACCGTCCAGAAGCGATTCGTGTGCGATTAAAAACCTACGAGGAAAGCACAGCTCCGTTAGCAGATTATTATGAAAAAGAAGGACTACTTATTACTATCACCGCTGATGGAACACCTGAAGAAGTATTCCAACTTACAGAACAACTTCTAAAACAACGACTCGGCATATAAAACCACATGATTTATTTTTGAAACATATCAAATTACTGTTTTAAAAAATGATGAATTTGAAACAAAACCAATTTGCTTTTTACATTAGAGAGAAGGCGTGAGGCTTTATATGAATAGGTTTAGACATCCAAAAACAATTCGACGATGGATTTTAGAAATGTTGTATGAGCGGTATCTGGAAAATCCGACAGAAATGTTAGGTCCTGAAGATTTTCTTGAAACAGGTCAGGTGGATAAGAAGCAGTTGGCTGTAAATATACATTATTTATATGATAAGGGGCTAATTGAACTTATTACAGGCTATCGCCCGCCACTTTTTGCAGCTACGCGAATTACACCGAGAGGAATTGATTTAGTAGAAAACCCGATTGAGTTTAACTTACTATTTCCGGCACATCCTGCGGGGATAGAAGAAGAGACGGCTGAAATGTTAGAAATTATGGAACAACTTGTACTTGAAGCAGATTTGACACCTCTGGAAGGTGAGGTCAGGAAGAACTTACTCCGGGATATTCAATATTTGCGTGATGAACTATCTCGTCCTGCGAAGCGATGGAGGCGACATGTAATTGAGCAGGTAATACAATGGATTGAGGAGTCTGTAAAAGGTCTGGACAGAGAGGAGTATATGCCGTCGTTAAATTTAATGGAAGAACAACTACGCAAATTTTTCCCATAGAAAATGCTTTGCGTTAAGGATTAGAATATATCATTATTTCTTGTATGCAAATATTATTGGTTTACATCTTTTTATTCAGGTAATTTAAGTTATGAATAAGCAGAATGAAGTGGATATTAGTATAGTAATACCCATCTACAATGAAGCGACAAATATCTCTTCTACGCTTGATGAGATTATTGAGGTGATGGAACAGTTAGGGCGTCCGTATGAAATTATCGCGGTAGATGACGGGAGTAAGGATAATACATTTGAGATATTGAAGGACTACCATGAGAAGAAACCACAAGTTCAGGTAATTCGCCTTACCCGCAATTTTGGACAGCACCCGGCAGTCTATGCGGGTTTTAATTATGCATGTGGTAAGGTTTTACTTTCAATTGATGCTGATGGTCAGAATCCACCACAGGAGATACCTAACCTGATAAAAGTGTTAGAAGAGGGTAATTATGATTTTGTCCAGGGTTGGCGACAACAACGGCAAGACAGGGCCTTTCGCAAGATTTTTGCTCGTTTTGTAAGTTGGCTTATTTCAAAAATGGTAGGTTCACCGATTCGGGATGCAGGTTGTGGAATGGCGGCGTATAGCCGTGTTGCGGTGAATCGTTTACTTCAGGCAACGCATCATTCTAGATATATTCCTGCGGAAATTGGATGGATGGGATTGAAGATTAAATCTCATCCTATTTCGCATCGGAAAAGGGAAAAGGGTAAAAGCCGCTATCGCATCTGGTCTCTTTTTTGGATAAATTTTGATATAATCGCGAGTATAAGTACTTTACCTGTGGAAGCGATTGGATTTGTTGGTCTGTTTTTTTCTTTTCTAGGATTTCTTTTAGGTTTCTTTATTTTTATTCGTTCACTCATATTGAATCAGAGTTCTGATACCTTAGTTTTAATAACTTCATTACTTCTTATATTTGTTGGAATACAAATACTTTGTTTGAGTATTATTTGTGCATATATAAGCAGGGTGTATCGAGAAGTCCAGAGCAGGCCTTATTTCATGGTTAAGGAAATTCTTACACATGACACATTTCAAAATTCAACAGATTAAAACCCTTGATAAAGAAAACCTAATTAGACTTGTTCAATGTCAGAAATTTTTCCCTTATGATTATATACGTGGGATAGAGAAAGAAACTTTTATATCATATTTATATACAGAAATCTCAAACTTGTTAGGACGGGAAAATATTACGATCTTTTGTGCAATAGATGATAAAGATAAAATCTGTGGTTTGCTTTTTTTTGAAACTTTAAAATGGGATTCTGAAATTTTCGGTTTTCCTTGCGGTAGAATAAAATTTTTAATAACAGAAGAAAATAAATTTGCATATCAAATAAAGTTTGCCCTTCTATCTGAAACTACAGCATGGGCTAAAAATCAAAACATAAAATACTTTGACATATATACACATCCACTTGACCTAAGCCAGATGAAAGCACTCGCGAGAAATGATTTTGATTTAATTGCTACGCATATTCATCATGTTTGGGATTTGCGGACGAGTTTTAAGTTGGATTACAAAATTGTAGCACCAATTCGTCTTGCAACAATAGACGATCTTCAAAAATTAGAGAACCTTGATTTTTCAATCTTTCCAAAACATAGCCGGTTTTACCTCGATGAAAAATTAATGTCCACACAGAAAGTGCCTTTGATGTTTAAGCATTGGTTAAGAAATTCTTTACTCGCCAGGGCAAAGGGTGTCTGGATAGTGGAAGTAAGTGATAAAATTATTGGTTATGTTACTACTGTTGAAGATGAGTCTACAAAGAATACATTAGGTATCCGAATTACAAAAGGAGATATGGTTGGTGTACTTCCTAATACACGGAATAAAGGTATATATACTGACCTGGTAGCAACAATAATATACTGGGCTCAAAATTATGGTGCTGATATATTAGAAGTAGCGATACATGTATGTAATGCACCAGCAAACTCACTAACTTCACAGTTAAGGTCGCGGATATGGGGTGCACATCATAATTTTCATTGGCATGCGGATTAGGTTAGTGAAACTCGGGTAGCCAGTTTTTGTGTGCTTCTAATAGTTCATCGCACAAGTGAATAATCTCGTCAATGGTCAGTTCGGCTGAGGTATGTGGGTCTAACATTGCTGCTTGATAGATATGCTCTTTCTTGTGGGTCAGAGCCGCTTCGATGGTTACCTCCTGAACATTTATGTTTGTCTGATTCAATGCAGCACATTGAACAGGTAAATTGCCCAGATAGGTCGGTGTAATTCCGCTGCGGTCTGCAACACACATTACCTCAACACAGCACCGATACGGCAAATTTGGGATAAGCCCATAATTTAATACATTCCCACCAAAGGTAAACGGTTTACCTGTTTCAATCGCCTCGAGAATATACGACGCATACTCCTGTGTCCGCTCATGAGGTAAGGGCTTGTCCATATTAGTCAGTTCATCTCGCAGATATTCCCACGCCTCAATCTGGGCTATGCAGCGTTTCGGATATTCATCTAACGGAATATTAAACTCCTCTATTAGTTGTGGAGCACGATTTTTTATGAACCACGGCACATACTCTGCATTGTGTTCGCTTGATTCTGTTACATAATAACCAAACCGTTTCATAATCTCGAATCGCACCGTATCCTTCCAATGATATTCTGGCAACTCTGCTCGCCTTTTGATTTCTGGATATAAGTCCTCGCCATGCCGTTTTATTTCCAATAGCCATGCCTGATGATTTATCCCTGCGATTCGCCATTGCAAATCATCATCAGGTAGTTCCAACATCAAACACAACTGCGGAGCACATACCTGAACACTATGGCACAGCCCAACCGTCCTTACAGAAGTCGCCTTCAAAATTGCACCTGTTACCATTGCCATCGGATTGGTATAGTTCAAAAGCAGTGCATTTGGAGATACCTTCTCAATAATTTCACAATACTTCAACATCACAGGTATTGTTCGCAATGCACGGAAAATACCGCCAATCCCCAATGTATCACCAATTGTCTGTCGCAATCCATACTTTTTAGGTATCTCAAAATCAATCACTGTGCAAGGTTCATACCCGCCAACCTGAATAGCATTGACGATATAATCTGCATCCTTAAACGCCTTATCCGCATCCTCAGCCAGATACGATTCTATCCTGGCTTCTGAGCCTAATGTCCGATTTAGATTCTGAACCATCCGTTCAGATTCGCTCAACCGTGTTGTGTCAATATCCAAAAGGGCAATAGTCGCATCACGCAAAGGCTCTACATAAAAACAATCGCCTAAAACATTCTTTGCAAAAACAGTACTCCCTGCTCCTAAAAAGCAAATTTTACTCATATTCTTTACCTTTTTATGTTTAGTTAAAAAAATAAACAAATTGATAAGGTCATAATATTAAAGACATACTCCTTTATCTCATAATTTCAAAAGTGAAAGCAAATAGTATTTCTCTTTGAGACTTTTTACAAGTATTTCTGGTATTACTGAAAAAGGTCAAGATTTAAAAAGGGAGTGAAACATTTTCAAAGAGAATGTGGTGTAAATAATAAAGATACAATTGAAAAAGCAAATAAGATATCTTTAGGATAGTAAGAACGAAAAGTAATAAGCATAGTAGTTGAACATTTACATGAAAGTTTGGAAATCTTGACCTATTCATTCCAAAACATAAAAATTATTAGTTTATACTCTACTTGCATTTTTTCAAACAAGACGAGATATCTTTATGCAACTTGAAATTTCAAGTGGATTGTTTTGTTGTTTTAAGATTTAAATAACAGCAGTAGTTTACTAACATTTTTAGCAGACAGTGGTAACTTCTATTATGGTCTTTCCTAAATTAGATAATACCCCCTATATTTTGGTATATTTATTAACCAAAAAAACAGTAAATTATCTTTACAAAGGAGATTATTTATGAATTTTCCAATTGATGTTGCAAAGTATAAACCCATTGCTGTTGACCCATTTAAACAAGAATTTACACCAGAACAACTGGAACAATTGAAAACAAATATTCAGGTAGTCCGCGATACCATTATATTTTATACAGCCGTAGCAGGAATACGCGGTTTAGGAGGGCACACAGGAGGAGCCTATAGCATTGTTCCCGAAGTTCTGATTTTAGACAGTTTCATGAAAGGCTCTGAAAAGGTTTACCCTGTTTATTTTGATGAGGCAGGACATCGGGTGGCTATTCAGTATGCTATGTCTGCATTCAACGGTGCTATCCCCTTTGACTATCTCTTACACTACCGGGAAGCAAATTACGGGTTATATGGACACCCCGAGATTGAAGAAGAATTGGGTATTAAATTTGCATCAGGAAGACTGGGACACCTTTGGCCCTTTGTGAATGGGGTTGCATTAGCGAATCCAGATAAGGTCGTGTTTCTTTTAGGTTCAGATGGTTCTCAACAAGAAGGAGATGATGCAGAAGCCGCAAGACTCGCCGTTGCCCAAAAGATAAATATCAAGTTGTGTATTGATGACAACAATGTGACCATTTCTGGACATCCATCGCAATATTTACCAGGATATGACATAAGCAAAACATTAGCAGGGCACGGACTACAGGTAGATGTAGGGGCAGGAGAGGAATGGGGAAGTCTGGCACAACGAATGATTCAAGCCGTACGGACACCAGGTCCTGTTGCCTTAATTAATAAACGAGTCATGGCACCGGGTGTGCCCGGAATTGAAGGAAACCATGCCGGACATGATGTAATTGGTAAAGATAATGCTATTGCCTATTTTGAAGGTCGTGGGATACCTGAAGCCATCGAATATCTAAAAAATGTGACTAAAATTTCAAATGGCAAGTCATATAAGGGTTCCGCAAAAGAGCAGGTAAGCAATCGAACAGAATTTGGCAATATCGTCAAAGATTTACTTACAGCCCATCCTGAAGAAAAAGCGGAACGGAAAATTTTAGTGGTTGACTCTGATTTGGAAGGTTCAACCGGGTTAAAAGTAATTCGTGTAGCACATCCAGACATATTTATCAATGGCGGTGTCCAGGAGCGTGGCAATTTCTCTGCGGCTGCAGGGTTCGGATTTGAGAAAGGGAAACAAGGGATTTTCAGCACTTTTTCAGCCTTTTCGGAAATGATTGTTTCCGAATTGACTATGGCACGACTGAACAAGGCTAATGCTATCTGCCATTTTTCACATGCAGGCATAGATGATATTGCTGATAATACTTGCCATTATGGTATCAATATTTTCTTTACAGATAACGGCTTGCCTGAAGGTGACACAACCCGTTTATATTTTCCTGCTGACGCCTTGCAGTTAAAGGCAATGGTTCATCGAGTATGGAAAGATGAAGGCATCCGTTTTATCTTTACTACGCGTAGTAAAGTGCCTTATATTTGCAGAGAAGATGGCTCAAAATTTTATGAAGGTGATTATGAATTTATTCCTGGTAAAGACGAGATAATTCGCAAAGGAACAGCGGGATATGTGCTCTCTTATGGTGAAATGCTTTATCGTGCTCTCGATGCAGTAGAACAAATCCGTGAGCAGGGCCTCGATGTGGGATTAGTTAACAAACCTACACTGAATATGGTAGATGAAGACATGATGGAAGTTTTAGGGAAAGCACCCTTTGTATTGGTTGTTGAAGCACAAAATATTAAGACGGGATTGGGCTCTCGCTTCGGTAGTTGGTTACTTCAAAGAGGGTATGCACCTCGCTATGATTATATGGGTGTGAGTAGACCGGGCAAAGGCGGATTGTCCGAACATATCACCTATCAAGGTTTAGACCCTGAACATATCCTTGGAAAAATTAAAAACTTCACAGGATAAACAATTTCCTTCTGAAATTGTAAATACAATCAGGCCAATATTTTATCATAAGAGAACTACAGTAAAATTTACTATGATAATCTACCATTGTGTTAAATGGTTCTATCCAATCTAAAGTGTCCTTTCCCTTCTTTTAATCCACCATCCTACAACCTACCGTCAACCTACCGTCTTTTGACAACTATATATTATAATTTCTAATTTGTATATTTTGTTCTACTGTTTTAACAACCACATTTCACAAATTTGAGATTGGTATTCCCAGTCCTTATGAATATCTTCAGGAGGGAAACACCATTTTACAGTAATCTCTCTATCTTGCACACTATCTTCTGGCACTATATACTCTTTAAATTCCCCTAATTTCATTTCCTTCTTATCCAAACTTATCGCCTCTTTCCCATCAATTGTAATAGTCGGTTTCCCGACTCCGGAAATGCGTAGGAGATACTTACTATTTGTGTGAAGCCCTTGATATAAGGCTTCACCTCGTTCCAATGAACTTAACCATGAGATTCGTTTTCTACTTTTTCCTTCGTCAAACCACCAGAAATTAGATTCAGGCCATGCCTCTTTCGTAGGATTAGTGTAATGGACTTCACATCGTTTAACATGCGGCGATTTTGCTGTATTTCCAACATCATCATAAAAAGAGCCGATACCAGGATTTTCCCAGAGGGCAATTGCGTTTAATCTTTTTGTTTTCTCCTTTTCCGAACTCAACTGCTGTATCGCTTGAAATTGGTCTTCCAGCCACCAGCGGTTATTTAACGGGATATCAATATAATCTAATGAAGCACCTCGTTTACCACCACTTGCACTATATTTTTCCACACTCGATTGTAAACCGATGCTCCTAAAAAGGTCATCATATAAATTTATAATCCTTTCCCTTAAATCTGCTGGGACCGGTTCTGAAACTGCCTTGTTTAGAATCTCGCTTGCTTTTTGAATTGCCTGCTCAGAACCTATTGCGTCTGCACTCTGTAAAATTTGGTTAGCCTGTTCTTCTAATTGTTGTTCATATATCAGTTTTTCTCGCACATAAGCGTCATAGTATGCACGTACTAAACACATTTGCCAGCGCCAGTTATTTTTTAGTTGCGGTGCTGTTTGCTCCAGATTTTGCCATAATTTCAATGTGCCTTCAATTGCACCGTTATCTATCGCACTGCCGCGCCAGTTATTTTCCAATGCCAATATTCCATCCGCCGATTGGACAGATATATTTGAGCCAAAGAAAACATTTGCATATTCAGTGAGTACATCTCTTATCTTTTGCTGTGGATTCCACGCCATCGCACTCCATATCACTTTGTTTACATCGTCATGCACACCATCTGAATAAGAAATGAACCCATCACAATATGGCTGAAACCAATTATGGATATATGCAAACTGCACAGGACGAGGGTTTATCCCTTCCCTTCCAATAGTCATGGCAAAAGCAGTATCCCACCATGGCACAGGATATTGACAAGGTTTGTTATGTGTTATATCAGGATACATTCTAAGGCGGTATGGGTGCGGTAAATTTTGTCGCAGATATGGTATCGGCGGACTCGAAGGACCTTCACAAAGTCCACCAAACCATTTCGGTTGCTCTTTGTTCAAATAGTTAAATACATATCTTGATTGTTCCAACGAAAAATTTTGTAGTGATAACCATATCCTTGCTTCTGGATGATACCGGATTGCTAATTTTGACAGGTCTTCTAAAAATGGTATAACTAATTCAGGGGGATTGTCGCCCGGGTCTCCACCGGGGAAAAAGATACCTGTTAAAACAGGACAATCTTGATATAATTCTTCATGGCGTTTCAACATATCGGCTCGTTTTGCTTTATCATTTAAATTAAAATCGGCTGGAACCCAAATCCAATAATCTAACCCATACTTCTTGCAGATTTCACTCATTGCACGATTCATCTCTCTTCGTGGGACTGGCATGAGCGGTGATTCCTGCTCATCCTGAAATGGGATATTCTCAATGCTATTCACACCCCAAAAAGTCAGTTCCCGTATAAACTGGTCAAATTGTGCAACATTCCACGCATCGTAGGAGTTTGCCCTCGCGCGATAGCCTAATTGATGTCCGCGTATTGAAGATATAGGATTCTCAATAATTTTTATCGGCTGTATTAATTTTATTGAATCTTGTGAATAATTTAACATACGCAATAGTTTTCCTACTCCAAACAAAACGCCACGATTATCGTTCCCGATAATCCATAACCTCTCTGATTTACTTGATTGCTGGCTTGATAAAATTCCAAATCCCTCTGCTGCTAAATGTGTCCCAATCTCTTCTGAAAACAGACCTATTTCTGAACATTTGTTAAATAAAGATGGCTTTTTGCTTAAATAATTTTTTGTAGTCAGTATTATGCAATTTTTATCTTTGGCAAATTTGGTCGCATATTTTAATTGAACACCTGTGCGGTTTGCTAACTCTTCTATGAGGACTTGTGCAACAGTGCTTAAAATATCATTTTCGGTGCCATCGGCAATGTAAACCACAAAATCTTTCAGTTCCCAAAACGATTCGGGTATTTCAGAATTCGCAAAAATCTGGAAATTAAACAAAAGACATAAAGAAATAAGTAATAAATCCTTTTTCATATCCGTTTATCTCTCCTTATCTAATAGAAGTATTTGGTAAATTAGTTTTGACTATTATCACATATTTAAATCCATTATTCTATTTCATGTTATTTTAGAATAAATAAGTTTACAAGATAAATACATCATAAAAAAATAGAAAAGGTAAGAGGTATACTAAGGCTTAAGTCACAGTCAACTTGCAAATACATTTTCTGCGTTTCCACTATGCCAAAATTATCTGATACCTGACACTAATACTGCCTGTGTCGTCAATTTCTAAGCCATCAATATAGAGTTCATTTACCAGAGTATAAGTGATAAAAGTTGGGTTAGCACAGTTATAATTTTGTCAATAAGCAGAGGGTATTAAATAACAAAAATCCTATTGATAAAGTAATAGAATGGTTTCAAAAAGATAAAACTATCTTTAAAAACTTTTTTAGTTTATTAAACTACAATCTACCGTTCCTCGACGCCATTTATAGCAACTATTCCTTGTCCAATATTTTTATTCGGATGTTGCGGAATTGAACCTTCATCGGTGGTCCGGGATGCATTTGGAGGGCGATGAAACCTTTACTGCGAGCAAATTTTTTATCATCGTCGAACACTTCACACATTAATTTACCATTAATATAAAGTTCTATATGGTTACCCACACATTTAATCTCATATTCGTTCCAATCCTTAGGTTTGAAGGTGGATAATAATTCTTTAGGGTCTTGCAATTGTTCTTCTTTACGGTTGCCATCGGCATCAATCCATGCACGATAGCCGCGTTTAACAACTGCTCCACGGTCATGCTGATATACGCAACCTACCCATTCACCTGTATCGTCCATATCCGCTTGATAACCCCAGATGTCATAATTTGGTCGTTTCTCACTACGAAACTGAATACCTGAATTGTTATTTTCCAGTCGAAATTCCAGTTTCAATATGAAATCTCCGGGCTGTTTCCCTGTCCAGTATAAGTAATGAGCATTCTTACAAGGTTTCTCCGGAGTGCTTTGGCTCGTAATTGTGCCATCTTCAACCCGCCATTCGCCGGGTAAACCATCCCAATCTTTCAAAGTCTTGCCATCAAATATTGGAACAAACCCTTCTTCTTTATTTATATCAGGGGCAGTAATAAAACTTTGCAAAAGCAAAGATAGAATAAGTGTAAGATACATTTTTTATTCCTTAACTTTTATAGTTTTGATTATACTGGTAATTCATAGCCTTTTCTACGCGGACGGGAAAGCATGACATTCCCTTCATCACTATTTGTAAACCTTTCTTTTTCGGGGTCCCACTTCAAAACTTCGCCGACTTTACCTAAATCCCGAGCAATATTAACAAGGATACATAAGGTATTGCTACGATGTCCTATTTCAATATCTGCATTGCATTCTTTACGCGTTTTTATTGACTGAACCCAATTTTCGAGATGTGGCTGTGTTTCTGGCACAGAAAGTTTTTCGGGTCTACCTTCCTTTTGCAATAATTCAGGCGGATTGGAAGCAATTGCGTCACGGTTTATTTCGATACTACCTTTGTCACCTACAAAGATACAGCCTAGTCCGGGACCACGGTCAGAATCATAATATAGTTCCAGTTCGACACCATTCCCATAGCGCATGCGCACTTTGGCACGAGGTCCTTCTACTCCTTTTGTCATAGGATAATAAGAGGCACCCGTTTCTTCTGGTTTAATTTCGCGTTGTTCGAATAAGCCAGCAGGCATATTTTTCACAGGCTCTTCCAGAATAACTTCTACGGGTCCTGTGGTATCAGTTCCCAATCCTCTCTGTATCTGGTCGTAGGCATGAGCACCCCAACCGGTCACGCCGAAGGAAAAGCCTCCACCATCATAATCCCACCATTTTGCCCACATTCTATGTAATTCCTCATGATATGGACGGAACACAGCCTGATTTGTCCACAAATCCCACCATGGTTCTTTTGTGTAAGTAGAATCTGGATATTGTGTATTTTCATCCCACCGGAACGGACTCACAAAATTCGCTGATATGACTTTTTGGAGTTTACCAATACCACCGTTTTTAACTAAATCACTTGCCCAATTATTTAGGGGAATAGAGCGTTGTTGTGTCCCTACCTGTGTGACACGGTTATATTTGCGTGCTAACTTTACGAGGGTCCTGCCTTCTTCTACTGTTAAAGCCATAGGCTTTTCCATATACACATCTACATTGCGTATAAAAGCGTTTGCAGAAATCCACGCACGCGAATGCGTGGGAGTAGCCACAATAACACCATCTAACTTCTCTTTATCCAACATCTCTATTGGATTTGTATAAGCATGCCAACCATTCTGTTCTCCGATTGCCTTCATTGCGGAGTCTATTCTTGGCTTAAAACAATCACATGCAGATACAATCTTTGCAGATGGAACCTGAGATATAGTTTTGATTAAGTCATGGGCACGACCACCAACACCAATAACGCCGATAATTACCTGTTCGGAAGGAGGTGTCCCCTGTGCACCCAGAACAGAAGATTTGACTATTAGTGGACTTGCTACGGCTAATTTTAAAAAACTGCGTCTTTTCATATTTATATTCCTTTTATATCATTTGATTTTTATTGGAATTATATAATAAATTACACCTTTTATAGGCAAATAAACAAATTTACTTTTCAAGTTTTACAGTTAACCGACCGTGATATGCCGTCTCTGCCCATACTTTTACAACCTCAGGGATAGTTATCTCTTGTGGCTCTTTTGTTTCTCCTGACAATCTGCCAACGAGTTCAAACACAAAAGAACCATAAGCAGGACCCACTTTTTGCCATTCTGCAATTAGTAAATACCACTCATCTCTTATATGATTTATATTCACACGCCATTTATTTGTATCATCTACCCTTATTTCAGGGGAAATTTGTCCTTTTATTCGAAGTAGGAAATTAATTTCCTTAAATGTTCCTCCCTTTGCTGGTGGCATAATTTGAAACTGTAATAGTGGAATTGTATCAACATTGAGGTTCTCTGTTTGTAGAATATTTGAAATCTTTACTTTGACCTGGCTTCTTTGAGTATATAGGAAAGGCTTTCCAGGCACTGATTTTATTCTTTCTCTTGCTTTTGCTGCGTAAACGGAGATTTCCCCACCATTATCCAGATGAAATTCAGGCACAATTACTATGGCAAATTCAGGTGAAAGTATCCGAATTGAAGGTGAGCGGCGAGAGCCAAACCAAAATTGGGTATCATTAGTAAAATTCCTTCCCTGAACAAACACAAGAGAGCCCCCTTCCGCAGCCGCTTCCGCAGGGTTTATCCGAGTGATAACTTGCTTTCCGAAAGTAGGAGTGGGATAGATGTCTGCACCATCCCAGATACTGTCTCCATTGCTATCTGGACAAGTTGGGTCTGTTTCGTCTTCATCCCATAAACCGTTACGGTTTCGGTCCTCTTTCCCATCGGGGATTCCGTCTTCATCACTATCTTTCACATAAGGATTTGTCTCTCCTTCGTCTACAATACCGTTTCGATTTCGGTCTTCTAACATATCTTGCAGTCCATCTCCGTCTGTGTCTATATATTGAGTCCTTGAATAACTCAGCCACTGAAACAGTTGCATTGCAAATGTCTTGTTCACTGGGTCGGACAACTTTGCAGAACTTAGAGGTGTTCGTGCAGACAAAATAGATATTTTCCCATAATCATAATCCCTTGCAATAAAAGACACCTGTTTAATAGTTGGTGAAGTGTTTTGATTTGCTGGATTAGAAGTAGCATTAGTTTTAGATACGGATTTAAGAGTCCCACCTCCTATTATTGGAATCTCTTTCACATTTGAGTTTATCATAGTTTCTGTATCAATAGGGATAACACCGTCTACACGCTGTTTTGGGTCATAAGATATGCCAATTGGAGAAAGCCAATAATTGAACAGAGTTGGGTCGCCTTCACGCCAATAATCACCCAACATAAGGACATTTCCCCCTCCGGATATATAGTCCAATAAATCTTTAACACTAACTATTCCCATTGCAATTGCCCTTGCTTCAACAATAACAATGCCATAATAAGAAAGGTCATTCCCTCCAATAGGTTCAGATATTTCTTCCATTGAGAAATAGAAAGGTGTTTCTGCCAGCAAATCTCCAAAATGCTTCAGTTCGCGTGGGTCTTTTTCACTACGGAATGATTCTGTTATAGTTTGAGCCCATACAAAAAGGATTCTACGGGGGTCTTTTATGTTTTTGATAACCCGCGCACGAATATATTTGCCTGAAGGCATGATGATATTATCAACAAGTTCATTATTAACAATAGGGTCAACTCGTAGCCATACTGAGATGCTATTTTCTACCCATGAATAAGGGAGTAAACCGAGATAGAGAAGGTCGTTATCCAGATGTTTATCTCGATACCATATCAACCATTCTGCAGGTTCTCCGACAAAAGATACATCCCAATCAATAATTGCAGGATGCGACTTACCCAATAATAGTCCCTGCACATCTTTACCTGCCCGTTCACCCTGAAATTGAACCTCTTCAACAAACATTTCTTTATTCATGTTTATGTCTGAATTGCAAGGATAATCTAAAAGGTCTGGAAAAGCGTTAAATACCCAACCGGAGTTTGTATGAAACCATTTTTCAACTGTTTTTTTGTTAAGGTCTAAACGGTATAACTTACCAGCGCTACCTACAAGTAGTGAAGTATCGGAATACCATTCAAGATAGGTTATACGCTCTTCTAATTTTTCAATCCACGACTTTTGTAAAGGTTCCCCAACTATCTCAATGCGATTACTATAAGCAACAGCCATTATTTCTTTAGATGGATGAATTGCTGTCTGCCAATCCTGTTCAATTTCACTGAACGAATATTCCAGTTTCTTTTCCCAGCCATTTACAGAATCCCATATTGCATATACTAAATATCCAAAACCCTCCTCCATTGATGTTGTTTTTATCCAGAAACCTTTATTAGTGGGGTAAACATTATCTTCTTTTATTGTTCCTTCACCAAATAGCGACATAGGTTCTGTCGTTATAGACATAATTTTCATATCAAACACATATACCTCGCTATTTCTTCCTTTTTGCAACTCTCCTAATGCAGAAGAAGCAATTATAATCAGGTAATCATCTTGAAATGGAAGTATATCAGTGATAGTGCATTCCTTCTCCAAATCATTTATTAACAGAGTGCGACTCATTTTTAAGTATTCATCTACAATACAAAACTGGGGAGGTCTAAAGAGATTTGATTTTACTGCTACCCACATACCATTTTCATTTAATGGACAAACTTTATCCGCAGCAAACGGTAAAGGAACTTCAATCTGGGGAGTCTGCAAAAAATTATCATTGTCAAAAGTAAAGAAGAGTGCCCTTCCTAATGAGAGATTCCCTGTTTCCTTCTTCTCAAATATTGCATAATGAGGGAAATCTATTCCTGGCTTCTTACAAGGGAGTATTTTAACTATTTCCCAATTTGACTGTGTGATTAGAAAACGAACATCTTTGACTCTCCCATCTTTTCCAAACACAGTATAATAGATACCTTCATCCTGTATTTTTCCATCTACCTCTGGAATCGTGGCTGTAAACAATACAGTAAAAACATCATTGTTATTATTTGCTGAGAAATAATCTACTATCCTGTTTCCAGGAATAACGCTCATGGAACGGCTTTTGAATACTTGCTCACTGTCAGGACAAAAAACTTCACCACAGAGACGAACTGTCTCATTAAGATTCGTTTTTGTAGCACTTAATAAAAATATATTTTCTGCTTCCACTACTATTGGTAATAGCAGAACAATTTTTATTAGAATGAAAATAATATTTTTGTTAATAGACATATTCTTATCTCATTTTAGACTATTATTAAAATATAAACACTTTATACAAATAAAACAAAATGACAGAAATGGAAAACAAACCCAAACACCCGGATTGGAAACAACTACAGGAACTTTTGAAGGAGTGTTCAAACTCTGAAATTGATTCCTTACCTGTGGATACCAACTCCTCTTGTAGTGAAGATGAAACATGGATTCAAAATAATCATCATGAGGAAAATACAGATAAGCTTTTGGATAAGATTAAAAAATTAGAGGGGATCATTCAAAAGCAGAATCAGATTATTAAGGCGAAGGATATATACATACATATTTTAGAACAGAAGTTAATAGAATTTGAAGCAAAACAATCTAACACGCAGAATACTATTCATGCACACATTGAAGAACTTTCCAATCCTGATAACGAAACAGAAAAACCTTTACAGAAAATTGCTAATTTAAGTTTACATATACAAAATTTACAGGAGCAAATCAAACTTATAAAGAAAAACAGAAAGATTTAGCAAGAATAGATATATCCTAATCACTCTTTCTTCATATCAAAATGGCTTTATACTATTCTTATCCTCTTGAAGAATATACCCATCCCTTTGTCTTGCACCAAATAGGTTTATCTGGTTGCCTCCAAATTCAATTGTAATACCGCCATAATAATCGGTTCGCCATAGAGGTATGTGAAATTGATTCAGCAACTCTTTTGTTTCCTTTCGCACTCCCCAATTGCGAGTATACCCATTAACAGAAGCCACAGCAACTTTTGGATGTGTTATTTCAAGCATGTCTCGATTTATCGAATTTTTCAAACCGTGATGAGGAATTTTTAATACTGCTGCTGAAGAGTCTTTAACATTAAGTTCCCGACGCGCCAAATCGCATGGAAAATCACCTGTAAGTAAGATAGAAAAATCGTTGTATGAAAATTTTATAACGAGTGAATTTGGGTTTGTCTCAGTATAATAAGTTCTACCTGCGTAAATTACATTTAACCTTGCTTTCTTCAAGTCTATCTGTTGTCCATCTTTTACTTGCATGACAACAGTATGTTTTAAGCCTACTTTCTTTAACATTTCCTCTCCCAATGTAGAATTGTTAAACCCTTCTCCGTATATAAAATTTTTAGTTTTTATATTTTCCAGAACAGGAAAGATACCGCCAATATGGTCTTCGTCCGCGTGAGATACAATGATATACTCTAATAGAGAAATACCTTTACTTCGTAAGAAAGGGACTACTGTAAAATTGCCCATCTTTTCTGTTCCACCATCAATTAGAATATTTTCACCTTCTGGGGTTGCAATTACAATAGCGTCTCCGTGTCCAACATCAAGAATATACACATGCCCTTCTTGTTTGAAAAATGGACTGAACCCAACAAAAATTAAAATTACACATCCTGCTAGCAGCAGATATAAATCTCTCCGTTTCCACGAATGTAGATATTGATATAGAAAATAGCAAACGAGGCAATACAAAGTTATAGTTGCAATTGAAGGTCGAGGCAATGGGAATATAATCTCAGAAAGGGAACCAAAAAATGCACATATCCATTGAATAAGGAGTAGAAACAATCCACCTGAATAGAAAAAGATAATAGAGATATAAGGTATAAATATTATTGCTAATCCACAAATACTAATCATCAAATAAAAGCCAATCAATGGGACAACCAGCATATTAACAATAGGTGATAGTAAGTTCAATTGTGAATTAGTCAGAGCAAGAAGAGGAAGTAAAAGAATCTGTGCAGACAAGGAAAGAGATAGATAGGAACGAACAATCTCAGGAAGAAAACGGAAAAGTTTTGAAATGGGCTCATGAAACAATATGATGGAAGCCACACTAATAATAGACATTTGTGTTCCAATGTCCCATAAATAATCTGGACTGAGAGTGAACAGAACTATCACTGTCAAAGAGAGACAAGATAGGATGTCTTCATTCCTTTTACGGTGCATATATATTACATAAATGCTAAGCATCAATAGTGCCCTTAAGGAAGAACCATAAGCACCACTAACAAGAGTATAAAAACTACAAACAAATAAGGCAAAGATATTAGGAAATATTTTTCTTGATTTAAATAATGCCATTCCTATCATCTGGGCGAACCAGAATACCAATCCAACATGTAAACCTGATATGGATAAAATATGCACCGTGCCTGTGCGAATGAAGTTCTGCTTTTCTTCATAACTTAATTCAGTTCTGTCTCCCAACCATAATGCCTGTGCCAAATCCCTTACTGATATAGGACAGTATTGGATAAATCGTTCATAAAAATATTGCTGCAACTTAGAAGTCCAGAAAAAAGGTGAGAAGAAATATGAACTAACAATTTCCATATTTTTAGAGGTGGTATAAATCTTTGTATAAATTCTTTGAGAATGTAGGTAATCTTCATAATTCCATAGCGACGGATTTTTAGAACTTAAATAGGTAGAAGATTTGCCATATAATCGGACACGGGTGTGCCTATAAACAGGAAATCTGGCTTCTTTGCAATAGACAAGGGTTTTCCCATCTATATTTATCCATTCGTTATTATTTTTTACACGAAGAATATGAAGAACAAACTGGAGATAATTTTCTGATGGGTCAAACAAAGTATTTTCTGTTACATACCCTTCTACTTCCACATAGGTATTCGGTTGCAATTCCCTGAGCCAGAGAAAAAACTGGTCTCCTTCTCTGGGGAAGGGATTTATAAAGTAGGCAATAGAACCTACAGAGAAGAAAAGAATGGTAATCTGTATCTTTTCAAGATATTTAAATCTCTTGTTTAAAAAAAATACATAAATTGCAAAAGCAAACAGCAAAGGGGAAAGATAGCAAACCATACCTTGCATTCTTGCTACTACTATCCCCAGTGTCAATCCTACTGCTGCAACTACCCAATGGCGATTTAATAGCATTTTTAAATATTAACTTTAAATAAAGATTATCCCTTGTTTATGCCGTCTTGTCTATTTTTCAGAAAGCAGGTAACCTAAAACTTCAAAAGGTTTTATGCCTATTTCCCTTCAGCAATTTGTTTTTCCGCAGTTGCAATAACTTTATCCAACCGAATCGGTATTCCTCCCTGCCGTTTACTTTCATCAGCAGATTCCATAAATGCAAAGATTTCTATAGTTTCTTCCGGACTTACCGGTGGAACACCAGTCATAAAAAATTTAACGACTTCTCTGGCTAATGGTGCATAATCGCTTTCTTCTTCCTGATATGCAGTTCCCTTTTCACCAAAGGCTATTACTTGATGAGGTAGAGTCCCCTTCCTTAGCCCGACAAGCACACCTACTCGACCATTCTTCCAGACACCTGTTACTACATCTGTATCAGGAGTGTTGACGCGTGAGACTGTTTCACAGCCCTTCCCTAATACTGTAAATAGTGCCTCCGTAGGATGAACACCATACCAGAACAAATCAGGATGATGTGGTTCTATGTGGCAAGGGCCATAAGAAATAACTGTATTCACCGCTCCAATATCCTGCCTCAGTAGTTTAGCCATACCTGTATAAAAACGGTAAGACGAACTTGAAAACCAGGGGACATTATTCTCTTTTGCTAACTTTGCAATTTTAAGAGCATCAACCAGTGAACCTGCTAATGGCTTATCAATAAACACCCGCTTCTTCGCCTGGAATACAGGCTTGACCTGTTCAAGATGGACTCTGCCATCTACACTCGTCAGCATTACTGCTTCAACCCGCGAACAAAGTTCCTCTATTGTATCTACAATCTCTACACCAAATTCTTCTTTTAACTGCCTTGTATAACCATCCACGCGTGAATAGCTCGATTCAATATCTGGACTTCCGCCCTTGTATCCTGCTATCACAGTCGCTCCTGGTATATGGTTAGGATTTTTAGGGTCATTAAACAGTTCCGTAAAAGCGATAACATGTGAGGTGTCTAACCCAATCAATCCAATCCTCAATTCTGGTTCTTTGGTTTGCGATTCAGTTCCTGAAACATTTCCTGTGTCTGCACTTTGTGCAACTATCGTAAAAGATACGGTTAGAATAATAGATAGAATAAGAAAGTGCCCTTTCATCTTCTAATTCCTTAACTTTTGTGTTATGATTTAAACCTTAACCTTATAATAGTAATTATTCATCTATCCCGCAGTCAAACAGACAATATAAGACATCTAAAAAAATAAAAATTTAATTTACTATGGCAATTACCACAAAAAAAATAGAATGGTAGAAAAAGTATTTTTACTCATTTTGTTACACTACAACAATTCTTTTGTTTTCCTGTATACAATATAATTTTATCTCCCATCTCCAATATGCAATGATATAATTAAACACAAATAATTTAAATAGTTATTTCTATAAATGATGGAATGAGAATGCTTAATATAGTTATTTTATTAACTTTACTTTGTTCTGGGGATATGGCATCAAATCAGGATACCTTCAAGCAGTTGAAAACCGAGCATGCAATAATCTTCTATACTGAAGCAGAGAGAAAAGAGGCAGAACTTTCGGGAAAAGTTGTAGAGTCGGCATGGACAGAATTTTCACAATACCTGCCAATAATGAATACAGAACCAGTGCAGGTCTGGATTGTCCGTAAATCGGAAGATTTTGTATCTATGTCGTATGGTCGTTCTCCATTCTTTTTTGGTGGTGTAGCAAGACCAGGCTCTGGAATAATTATTGTAAAGGCATCCCGTTTGCGTTCGTGGGGCGAGGATTTTGCGGGGACAATACGCCATGAACTTGTCCATGTGTTTTTAAGCCGTGCTGGACTGGATGACCGACTTCCCTTGTGGTTTAACGAAGGTCTTGCAATGTTTCTTGCCAATGAATATTATTGGAGCACTGGACTTCGCATGTCGCAAATCGTGCTGACCTATCGTTTGATTGAATATCGCAACTTAGACCGCGAACTTATGCTTACTACTTCACCAGATACCACTGGTAATGCCTATACTCAATCTTTATCCATGGTCCAATACCTGTGGAAACAATTAGGCAAGGAAAAATTCTGGGAAATGATAAAAAGTTGTAAAGAAAAAAGTTTTGTTGAATCGTTGCGAGAAGTTGGTGGGATAAGTCTGGACGAGTTCTGGAATGGTTATACCAGGTCTTTATGGATTATTACACTTATCAGCACTTTTGCAACAGGTTCTATCTTTACCCCAATTGCCGTTCTTGCAGTAATAGTATTTTTGTGGATATGGCGGAGAAATCACAAAAAGTTGAAGGCATGGGAGGAAGAAGAGGAGGAAGACGAGAGATTAGGAATACATACAATTCCCTGGGAACATCTAACTCAGGAACCTTATGACTGGGAAATAGATGATGATGACGAATAGCCTCTTAATTACTGCCCGCTATAATAAATCCAACCGCAAATATTGAAAAGGGTGTTATAATAAAATATTACTTGAAACTCGTACTCTTATTAGGAATTTCAAGTTCATCTACTTGCAATGGAAAATTTGACTCTTACTAAATATTCATTAAACAAAAATGAAGGAAAAAAGATGAATATAAGAATTGGAATTATAATTTTATCTCTTTTATGTGTATCGCTAATGGCAATAGGTGAAGAGGCATGGATGGTTGGTGTTGCAGTTAGTGATATTACACCCCCTACAGGTATCTGGTTAGCGGGATATGCTATGCGTGAACATCCCGCAGACGGTGTGATTCATTCCCTATGGGTTAAAGCCATGGCAATACAAGACGCACAAAAGAAAACGGTTGTAATTATAAGCAGTGATATTCTTGGCTTTCCTGCGGAATTATCGCAAAAAATCAAACGAAGTATAAAGGATAAAAAGGGGATAGAACCTGCTGATATTATCTTGAACTCGTCACATACACATTCCGGTCCCGTTATTTATAAATCTCTCCTATCTCTCTATCCGATTGAAGAAGGTTCAGAGGCGATGAATATGATTAAAGATTACACAAACGAACTTGAAAATAAGGTTGTAGATACAATTGTCAATGCAATTGACAATATTGAACCTGCAAAGTTATATCGCGGAAATGGGATAGTGCGTTTTGCCGTGAATCGTAGAAACAATAATGAATCCAAAATAGAGGATACTTATGATTTGAAAGGACCGATAGACCATACTGTTACTATCATTGTTTCAAAGAATGCTCAAGATGGAAGCGTTCAGGCGATTGTGTTTGGCTATGCCTGTCATGCTACGACATTGTCAGGATATCAATGGTGCGGTGATTACCCCGGCTTTGCACAGATAGAATTAGAAAAGATTTATCCAGCCACAAAAGCCCTTTTCGTTGCAGGCTGTGGTGCTGATATTAATCCGCTACCACGAAGGACAGTAGCATTAGCACAACAATATGGCAAAGAACTTGCCTGTGCAGTTGTCCGTGCAATGGAAGATACCCTTCAAGAACTAAAGCCCTCAATCAAAACATGTTTAGAGACCGTAGATTTGCCATTAGAAACACCCATTACAAAAGAAGAACTCATGCAAATATACAAAGACAATAATAGAGAAGGTTATATTCGTCGTTCTGCAAATGATATGCTCAAAGATTTAGAACAGGGTATACCTCTTCCGACCTCTTATCCCTATCCAATACAGGTTTGGAATATCGGCGGACTGCCAATGATTGTGTTAGGAGGAGAAGTAGTTGTAGATTATGCGATTAGAATCAAACAAGAAGTGGCAAACAAGGCTATGGTGTTAGGTTATTCAAATGACCTTATGAGTTATATCCCATCTGCTCGAATAATCAAGGAGGGAGGCTACGAAGGTGATACATCGCAATTAGAATACAAAATGCCTGCCAAATGGAAAGAAGAAATAGAAGAACTAATTATAAACACAATAGCACGCCTCTGGAATCAGATTAAATAATAACTACCCACTAATTAAGTAATATGTAGATAAATCTGAAAATCATTACTGGCAGATAAAATTTAAACAGAAATTATTAGTTCTTGTAATAGACAATACATACTGCGAAAAGGTGCAGACTAAGTATGACAAAAAAATTCCTCTTCTGAGAAAGGGTGGCAGGCGTAGCCTGAGAAGGTAGTCTCTAAAAATATTTAGAATAAGAGAAAACCCTGTCCCTGCTGGACACCCCTCTCCTAGAGGGGAATTTTAAAACTGCAAAGTACGGAACTAATGTTCAAAAAAGTTTTTTTGTTATAACTGAACCATGCCCTTCTGGCAAAACTTATTATCTCAAATAACGATAGAAAAGACACCACGACCGCTATAACTTTGGTATGCGTTTACAGCCTCGCTGTATGTATTTATGATTATGACAATTTTATGAGTTGATTATTTCTTCTGAGATGGGGATTTCTGTCTCTAATTTTTCTCCTGAATTTATCATCTCTTCCCAGGTAACAGTTTTATTCTGATAGGCAGACATTCTCCCAAGAATACAGGTCAAGACACTGTTGGCAGATTCTTCCAGATTGTTTAAGTATTTCCCAGATTTAATTGAGTTGTAAAAATCTTTTATATTGTTCACTGCACCTTTTTCATAAATATCGGAACTCTGTCCCCCCTGCCAGGTGTCTGACTTACCTTCAATTGTAACTATGCCTCCGTAATGTGTGTCTGCCGTTCCTAATGAACCATAAAGTCGCATACATATATCATCGTATCCATAAGTGAATTGTCCGCTACTAAAATCAACAATGACATCTTTGGGATAATTAAACTGAACGCAAAAATGGTCCCAGCAATCGCCCAAATCAGTGCGTGCTTTTCTTCCACCAGTCCCTGTGGCTTTTAATGGATTGGATTGTAGATACCAATTTGCGACATCAAGAACATGTATGTTTTGTTCAACGATTATATCGCCGGAAAGGATTTTATCGAATGCCCAATTTTTCAGGCGTGCTCCCGGTTCATTGGGTTCTGCTTGTTTACCTAACCTGCTGCAATAATAGTAAAACTGTCCAATAACAGGGTCGCCAATCATTCCCTCATGTATTCGCTTTGCACATTCTTTAAATAAATCATAATTGCGAGTTTGAAAATCAACAAGCAAATTTAATTTGCCGTTGTATTTTTTTGAAATATCAATCAAGGATAAACAGCCATTAACATCTACGGCAATGGGCTTTGCCAGATATACATGCTTTCCTTTTTCCACAGCGGAGAGAACCTGTGTTGGATGGAAATAAGGTGGACTTTCAATGGCAACGGCTTCAACATCTGTCTCAAGCAATTGTTTGTATCCATCTAAACCTACAAAGACATTTGAGGTCGGAACATTGCATTCTTCTGCAACACGCATAGCCCGTTTACGAAATACATCATGAACGGCTGTTATTTTGAAGGGTGCATTATTTTCAAACAGATGGGCTATCCAGCGGCCTCTGCCACCACAACCAATTAATCCCAACTTTATTTTTTCATTAGTCTCGCTCCCAAAAGCAATGTGTGGAGAGAGAATACTCAATGCACTTGTTGCTAATATTGTTGATTTCATAAAATCGCGTCGTGAACTATTTCCTACATTTTTCTTATCCATTTTAAATATCCTTATTTTAATATTTTACCCAAACAACTCTTGAAGGAAAGCCAAATTTTTCTTAAAATCATTTATTTTGTTCATTGTCGGAAGACCTGTCTCTAACACAAACCAACCTTTGTAGTCAATCTCTTTTATTGCCTCTGCAATGGGTTCCATCTTCACCTTACCTTTACCAAGATAAAAAGCGCCGTCCTTAAAATGTATCTGGCAGATTTTATCTTTCAGCAGTCGAATTTCCGCAGGGACATCATAGCCACTGTAAGTTGAGTTTCCGACATCATAATAGACTTTACAGGCATCGCTCCCTATCCTGTCTAATATCTCCATATTTTGCTGGGCAGACAGGGTATTCTCTAAGCCCAATATGATACCCGACTCTTTTGCTTTCGGTACACACTCTTTTAGTTTGTTTACGACTTCTGCCACATCATTATCTTTTAATTTGCCTTTATCAATTAAATCACCTTTACTGAAAAAGGCAAGAAGAATAACCTTAGCACCCAAATCTTTCGCTGCATCAATAGTATCCAAAACCCAACCTGTTGCCCGTGGTTCACTGGCTAATGGTGCATCATTGAACAAACTCATAGCAATTGATGGTATTTGAATGCCTGTTTCTTTTATCTTTGCCTTATATTGTTCTCTCAAATCCGCATTAGCAATAGCAATCTTGTCTTCAGGTTTGTCTGCGGAAATTTCTACGCCATCCAGACCTATTTGTTTTGCAATGTCCAGTGCGGCTGTTCCTTCTGTCCACATTGACCAGTCACACGCAGCAATTGGAAAACTACATTTCTTTTCCTGACCGAACATAAATGACGATGTCCCTAAAACAGGGAGAGATATTCCCGCTATCTTCATAAAATCTCTTCTTGACAAATACATTTTTATTCTCCTTCTTTTATAGTTCAGGAATTGCTATTTCACAATATTAAATAGTAATTTCTATAATTCTATATAATTGAGTCCGTAGAAAAAAACTATGTTTCAAACCAAAAGAAAGGAATAATTATGAAATGGGCAAGAGTAAGAAATGAAGATGGAGATATTTCTTATATTACTGTTGGTTTAGACAATAACTATTATGAATTGGAAGGTGAACCATTAAAAGGGATTCTAAAAATAACAGATAGAAAAATATCTCCTCAAAAATGGCTGCCTCCGGTTGAGTCGCCAGCGATATTTTGTATTGGTCTAAATTATCGCGGACATGCAAAGGAAACAAATAAACCTATTCCAGAGTATCCCGTCGTTTTCATGAAAAATCCGTCTGCATTAACAGGGCATCTTGAACCTATAAAGATTCCAGCGGTCTGCGACAATGAGGTGGATTATGAAGGTGAGTTAGTGATTATCATAAAAAAAGAGACTTTGAATGTTAAATCAGAAGAAGCCCATAAATATATCGCTGGGTTTACCATCGGCAATGATATATCTGCAAGGAAATGGCAGAATGAATTAGGAGGCGGGCAATGGGTGCGTGGAAAAAGTTTTGATACCTTCGCTCCGATAGGACCTTTTGTTTTGCCAATACAAGATTTGCAAACATGCCTTTCATTTCAAATAACAACAAGAGTAAATAACCAAATCATGCAAACGGGAAATACAACGGACATGATTTTTAATCCGTTTGAATTGGTATCTTTTTTAAGCCAGGACACAACCTTAAAAGCAGGTAGTCTTATTTTTACAGGAACTCCATCTGGTGTAGGCTGGGCTCGTTCACCAAAGATAGTTCTGAATAAAGGGGATACAGTAGAAATAGAAATTCCACCTGTTGGAATCTTAAAGAATCCAGTTGTTTAACTAAATCACTTTATTAGCAAAAAACACGCGGATTTCTGTTCATAGATGTTTTAAGAAATCCGCGTGTTTGTGTTCTACAAAGGTTAAAATTGTTTTATACTATTCTGCAATATCAAAAATACGCATGACACTAGCCAGTTCTGGAACCATTGGAGGTTCTCCCCCTTCAGGAAGATAACGAACAAATGCAACATGTCCATCCATATACAAAATATTGCTTCCGCCGGGAATATGATTAAACTTGGCTGCCTGGTCAGAAACATTGTCCCACATCACGAATATAGAACTTTGTGCTTTAGCACTTGAACCGGGATTATTGATGTCGGTAATTAAGAATCGTTCTATACCTTCTTTTAGACGATATACTGTGGTTCCGCCACCGTTCCCTAAACCTTCAGATACTTTTCGGTCATTATCAGCCTCTTTCTTAAAGCCGTTCTCATCGTTTGCAAAAAAGTAGGGCCTTAATTTATCAATCATGTCTTCTATAACTTCAATAAACTGTGCTGCGCCATCATTAATTGACGGGTCTAATGGATTTCCAATTATCTGGGCTAATGCCTGTAATGCAGCAACAGATTTTTTAGGATATTCTTTGCCACAACGGTCAAAAACATAGGTAGCATAAGTATAACTTGCATCTATTCCTTCTACACCTTCCTGACGATTGCCCTCTATTTTCCGCAACATCGTGAATTCTTTTGTTTGAGGGTCAATAAAATTATCTAATCGGTCTTTAGCGTCCGATGGACAAAAAATAATTGCAGGGTCAGTCAGATATTCAGGATAAATTGCACTAATAAGAGGACCAAATGCTATACAGGGTCGAATACCGCAACCCATCTCTACTTCTCCTGGTGGAAATTTTTCTCCCGGAGATTCATTTGCATACATTTTAAAAACGAGTCCCCATTGTTTTAAATTATTAGCACAAGAAGAACGGCGAGCAGCTTCACGAGCACGAGCCAGAGCCGGAAGTAGAATTGCCGCGAGGATGCCAATGATAGCAATAACGACTAACAATTCAATTAGTGTAAAACCAGTTCGTTTCATTTTCTTACCTCCTCACAGGTTAAAATGTTATAGTGTTAAATTGTATAATTGGTTCAACCAATTGTTATAATATAGCATAAAATAAACTTAATTGTCAACTAAAATATATGATTGGTCAAACAAATATGAATAAAGAAGAAAATAAACCAAGTTTCATTCCAACCCGTTCTAAAAAAATCGCTGACACCTTATCAAGGAAAATTGTCAACAAAGAGTATAAGCCCGGTGAAAAATTACCAACTGAGCGTGAACTTGCAGAACAATTTAAAACAACGAGACATAGTATTAGAGAAGCATTAAAAAGATTAGAAGCGTTGGGCTTAGTTAAAATTCGACAGGGTTCAGGTATTATCGTTCAGGACATTGATTTGATTGGCGGTCTGGAATTGTTTGATATAACTATTCGCGACGAAAATGGAAACATAAACTTTCCGTTAGTGAGGGATATTCTGGAATTCAGAGACAATATGGTTCGACAAATCGTTTATCTTGCTGCAAAAAATCATACTCAAGAAGAATTAGATGAACTTCGATACTTACTCCAGAAACGGAAGTCTGCAATATATAATGCAGACGAACTACAAAATATTAATCAGCGTTTTTTCCGTGTATTTTCGCAGGCAACACGCAATCAAATTTATGAACTTCTTTACAATACAATGTGGCAAGCCTTTTTAAAGATAAATGTATCAGTGGATACTTTCCTCATTGGTAAACATGAATTAGACCGGACTGCTGAACGTCTTTTAGAAGCCTTTGAGCAACGGGATGGAGAATTGGCTGAACTGCTTGTAACAAGACATCTTGAAACTATTCGCAAACAGTTTGAAATCCAATTAAAAGGTGAATCCAACCCTTCTTAATACATTTCATCCTATTTAACTCATTCTTATCTGACAAAAAGGTTTGTGAAATGTCTTTAGATAATTACTAAATTTATTATTGAGCAGAGTGATTAAATATGTTGGGTAAAATCTTTAATTTCTTTGCGTGGAGGAGTAGAAGGGATTTTAGCAGGATAGCCAAGGGGCATTAAAGCTATTAGAGCATAATCATCACTCAGTCCTACAATCTGCCTTGCTAAATCGTGGTCTAATAATCCAACAACCACTGTGCCTAATCCTAAATGATATGCGGATAAAGCAATGTTTTGAGCAAAAACGCCTATATCAAATAACATCCAATCGCCATAAGAGGTGCAAGCCTGTCCTTTATAGAAACCGGCTACTTTCTTTTTAGCACATAGGCATAAAACAACAGGTGCATCCATAATCGCTTGATGAGAAGGGTTGCTTGAAGGAACTGCTTTTTGAAGTTCCTTCTTCTTGTTCGTATCTCTAACTACTACAACTTGCCAGCACTGTGTATTTCCCCAGGATTGTGCCCACCGTCCAGACTCCAGAACAGCATTTAATAGTTCGTCTGAGACAGGCTTATCTAAATATTTTCTAATTGTTCTACGTTCTTTAATTAATTGAAGAATATCACTCATAACACTTCTCCTTTTATTAAAGGCGTTTTTTTATTTCCTATTTTCTATATTAGTTGAATACGAAAACACATCTGCGAGCCACTGCAAGAAAGTTGGTGTGCCCGGATATTGTGGTAAGTTACGCACTATATCCTCTAACTCACCACGGTCAAACCAGAATCCATGAAAGTTCGGACAGGTATCATAAACAATTTGATTACCTTCAATCATTCCAACTTTCCGCATTTTCGCACGACATCGTGGACAGTGTTTCTTTTTTTCTGGTGTTTTAAGTTCCTTAAATAGAGACTGCTCATCAAAATTGCCTTTCAGTATCCATCGCAATTCCTCTGCATCCAGCCAGATACCCAAACATTTAGGACAAAAATCTATTTCTGTCCCGTTATACTCCATTATTACCAATATTTCTTTTTTGCAATTTGGACAAAACATAAGTAACTCTATATATAATTTTTTTAAATAATATATATCTTTTCTTTTAATGAAACAAAATTGATTTTATATCACCTACACAGTGTAAAGGTCGAAAACCATACAGAGAATCATTGAGTTATAATTGAAATATCTTTTATTATATTTATACGAATAAACACACATAGAGGTTTGCAAGATGGTTAATGGTTCACTTACAGAAACAGCCTTAAATCGGCGGGATTTTTTACGAGGTCTAATTGCATCTAGATTGGTTTTTCCTAATTTACTGTTATATCAGACAGAACAAGAAGCATATAATGTCGTTCTCCTCATGTCAGATGAGCATAACCCAAAATATTCATCTGTGTATGGACATCCATATATACAGACACCTAATATGGAACGCATAGCCCGTGAAGGGGTTGTATTCGAAAATGCGTATTGCCCATCGCCATTATGTATGCCAAGCCGAAGTTCAGTTATGAGTGGTCTGTATAATCACGAAACACAATGTTATAGTAATTGCACTCTGTTCCTTGATGAATTTCCAAACTATGGACAGGTGTTATCTCAGCAAGGGGTATATACGGCTTATTTTGGGAAAGCAGATGTATATAGGAGAATTGATGCCCTGGGCTTTAACGAAATTGCGTTGGGGATAAATCGTGGAATACCAGGAGATATTTGCATAGAGCAAAAACCATTATATATACGCAAAGGTAGTTCAACAAGGAGCAAAGAATGGGGTTTAAGATGGAATGCCTGGCAAAATGATATTCGAGTTGTAGATAAAGCAATCACATGGCTAAGATACAAAGCGTCTAAAATGCAGAAAACATTTGTAGCATGTATAAATATAGAGGCACCTCATTTCCCGCATTACGCACGGCAAGAATTTTGGAATATGTATGATGAAAGTAAGGGGGACTTACCCCGTTACGGTCCAGAACAACCATCTGCTCAACATCCGTACGCAGTGGATTTGCGACGGCACTTTGAAACAGATTTGTTTCAGATAGACAATATAAAAGGACTTCGGAGAGGATATTATGCCTGTGTCTCTTATGTGGACTCTGTAATAGGACAGATTCTGGACACACTGGAAGAGACTGGACTCAAAGAACGAACTATTTTCATTTATACCTCTGACCATGGCGAAATGTTAGGCAAGTTTGGTATGTGGTGGAAATGTTCCATGTTTGAAGATTCGGCTCGTGTGCCTGTGCTTGCCTGCGGGCCGGGATTTGGTAAAGGATTACGAATCAGTGCCCCGATAACACTTTTAGATGTGCAAAGTTCACTATTCCACGCTACAAAACGCGAACGACCGGGTAATTGGAAAGGTTCTCCTTTACAGGAATTGAGGGAAAGTGATAGGGAACGATTCGTATTTGCGGAATATCATGGACACGGCACCCGGGGCAGTAGTTTTATGGTTCGCAAAGGTGTTTGGAAATTGGTCTGGAATTCCGATGCACCACATCAACTTTTCAATCTTGATGAAGACCCAGATGAACTCAATAATTTGATGAAGAACAGTTTCTCCAATTCACCAGGTATTGCTCGTGAACTTTGCGATTACCTTTATTCTATTTGCAACCCTATTGCTGAAACACAAAAAGCCGAAACTAAAATTCAAAAGCAATTAGAAAAAGCCCGAAAAATAGGGTATATTCATTAAGGGTATTGACCAATATAAATCGTATCCGATAATAATTTATTAATTGGCTTAAAACTTCTACTGGACATAGATACTATCTAAAAACGCTGATGAACAAAAAATGATGTAGACATATCTATACGCTTATTCGTCGTCGGAAATTAATCTTTGAGCGTTTAATAGTATTACAATCGGTCTGATTTTGTAGTATTATAATGGTTCTTTGTAAGATGTATGATTATAAAAATAATAAGGTTTTTAATAATGAAAAGATTTATTAAACAGCATTTACTCCTTCCAATATTTTTGATACTTCCCATTTCTATTATCTATTCGCAAACAACACAAACGCAAGTAGTGCATGAGGCAAATACTAATCCATTAGGAATACATTTATCACGACAGGTTCCCAGAGAATATACTCCAGGGACAAACATGGAGGTTGTTTTATCCATTTATTGTGATGCCCCTGACCCAAATTATCCTGTAACTGCGATTGGTTTGTATGAGATGCTACCTCCCGATTGGGTTTTTGTATCTATGCGTGGCATAACAACAGAGCCACCACCTATCGCTCCTGCACCGGGGACTGTAGGAACATTGCAATTTGCATGGATTACTCCACCTGCTTTCCCCTGCACTTTCGCTTATACTGTTCAGATTCCAGCAGGGATTACCGGAGTGAAGACAATCTCCGGACAGGTAGAATATCGAACAAATGGACCGCGATTGGTATCACCTCCTGAAATAACAGAAATAAATGGCATGGACCGCGAACCGCCTGTAATCACACTATTAGGTGATAATCCTATAATCATATATCAAGGCTCAGTATTCCAGGAACCCGGCTATAAGGCACAGGATAATGCTGATGGAGATATAACAGAGCGTGTCCAAATTACGGGGAATGTGGATACAAGTCAAGTAGGAGAATATTCACTTACCTACACGGTACGAGATAATGCTGGGAACAATGCAACTGCGAATAGAACCATTCGTGTTCTGGAAAGAGAAGATACGCAAACATCTACCGGAGGAACAGTTCCAGTTAGTGGCGGTGTTATTGTTCCACCATCCGTGCCTACGACTCGTTCAACTCAACCTATTAATACATCAACAAATCAATCTCAAAATTCGTCCCAATCTTTACCCTCAACCCAACAAGAAACAGGCAAATCTTCTAAACCAGAAGAAGTGACATTTCCAGGCTCTGAAAGGACAGCGATACCATCTCAGGAAAAGGTAAATCAGACTCCTGAAGGAAAGAAAACTGACCAGTCTCCACAAGGAATAGCAAGTGGTAAGCCCTTAAAACCATTTGAAATTCCTAAAGAAATCAAAGGCGGTGTTAAACCGCCACCTTCTTTTGAAGAGAGAAAATATTCTCAAAGAATAACAGAATCGCCCGTTGCAGGAGCAAAAACTGAAGACACAGCGACTACCTCTGCCATTACTACAAAACCGCAAATAGAAACTACTGTAAAGAAAGAAGGAGAAAGCCCAACTGTAGTAGAAACGAGTAAAGAGAACACAACACCATTACAAACAGCATCAGAAAACACTTCCGTTGTGGGGACTACAACTGATACCGGTGATGGAAAACCTTCATCATCTTTTCTCTTTCAATTTGTAAATTGGTGGTCTAACAAAAGTCAGGCAGAGCGTAGAAATTTAATAGGCATGCTCGTTTTGCTTGTTTTACTCACTCTACTTTGTTTCATAACAGGTAGAACAGCATACCAGGGGCTAACTCCCCAACCCCGTAGAAAAACTAAACAAATCAATACCACAGAAAACATTTCAGAAAAATAATCAAAGATAGTAATAAATGTTCAAGTCATATAAAGAAAGAATTCCGGGAACTTCAGGCTATCTAAATGTGATGGCTATTTCTGACTATACAAAAAGAGTATAAAATCCACACTTATATAACTTCCTAATTTCTTATTGTTTCGTTCCTTTAATCTTCTTTCCTAATTCGAGGAAATTTTTTAATATTGTTTTTCCATGTTGGGTTAAAATACTTTCTGGATGAAATTGGACACCCCAGATAGGAAACTCATTATGGGTGACTGCCATGATTTCGCCTTCCTTTGTTTCGGCTATAATCTTTAATACTTTGGGACATGTTTCCCTGCGTATGATTAAAGAATGGTAACGAGTCGCTTCAAATGGTGAAGGAATATCCTTAAACAGTGGGTTGTTATTGTGGTAGATTTGACTAATTTTCCCATGCATAATACGGTCAGCACGTACAATCTCTCCACCAAAAGCATAACCGATACTCTGATGTCCAAGACATACACCTAAAATAGGATACTTATGTCCTAATTGTTTGATGACTTCAACTGATATACCTGCTTCTTGTGGTGTGCAGGGTCCAGGTGAAATGACAATATAGTCAGGATTGATTTCTTCAATCTCTGGTATGGTTATAGCATCGTTACGATGAACCTTAATGTCAGGGTGCATCTCACCTAAATATTGGAACAGGTTGTATGTAAACGAATCATAATTATCAATGATTAAAATCATGTTTCTAATCCTTTCTCAGCAAATTCAACTGCACTAAACAGTGCTTTTGCTTTATTTACAGTTTCTATAAATTCTTGTTCTGGGTCGCTGTCGTAGACAATGCCAGCACCTGATTGCAGATAGGCTACACCTTCTTTGATAATCATGGTGCGGATTAATATACATGTGTCCATATCGCCAACGAAACTGATGTAGCCTGCACCGCCAGCGTAGGGTCCGCGCCGTTCAGGTTCAAGTTCATCAATAATTTCCATAGCACGAATTTTAGGTGCACCTGAAACAGTGCCCATAGGGAAAGTTGCCGGTAGAGCATCGAAAGCATCACATTCAGGACGGAGTTCACCTTCTACTTCGGTTACGATGTGCATGACATGAGAGTATTTCTCTATAATCATAAAACGATTGGGAACAGGTTTTACACTACCAATTTTGCAGACACGGCCCAAATCGTTTCTACCCAAATCAACAAGCATGATATGTTCTGCGCACTCTTTTTCGTTGGCTATCAATTCCTTTTCGAGTGCAGCGTCTTCTTCTGGGGTATTTCCACGAGGACGGGTCCCTGCAATGGGACGGAGCAGACAACGCCGTTGTTTTACCTGCGTCATAACCTCAGGACTGGAGCCGACCAGAGATAATTCAGGGAATTGCATAAGCAACATATAAGGTGAAGGGTTGATTCGTCTTAATGCACGGTATAGGTTTATTGGACTGGCATAGACAGGTCTGGAAAACCGTTGGGACAATACTACCTGGAAGATGTCTCCTGCACAGATGTATTCTCTGGCTTTGACGACAGCATTGCAGAAATCCTCTTTGCAAAAGTTGGACTTCATTGCGGGTGCTTCACTAAATTGGTGTAACCGTTCCGTGGATACGGAAAGAGGTCCACGAAGGCGTGCCTCAATTTCATCAATTTTGCGTATGGCTTCGTTGTAGGCGTGTTCTGCATTGGAACGAACATGGGCATTAGATACAATCATGATACGATTATTTAAATGGTCAAAAATGAGTAGGGTGTCTGTTATCATGAAATATAGGTCAGGCAGGTTTAATATGTCAGGATTTTTGTCAGGGATGTTTTCAAAGTAACGAATTGAATCGTAGGAAATGTATCCAACTGCACCTCCAAAAAAGGAGGGTAATCCCGGAACTATTACAGGAGGGTATTCTTTCATTAATTTTCGTAATTCGTTCCATGGCTGGTCTGAACTGTAAGAACCTGTAATACCATTGCGTGTAATACTAATATTATTTCCGCGTGCTTGAAAAATAACTGAAGGATTGGCACCTAAAAATGAATACCTGCCAATGACTTCGGCATGTTCAACACTTTCGAGCAGGAAAGAGTATGGGTAACCACGCGATATTTTTAAATAAGCACTGACAGGCGTTTCTAAATCGGCTAATAATTCTTTGTATACAGGCACGATAGAACCCTGTCGTGCTATCGTGCGAAATTCATCATAACTTGGATATATCATTTTAATATCTCCTTATTTTAGTTTTATTCTTTTGCAACACCATCACCATCTAAAACAATAGTTCCATCTTCTTCTACTTTTCGGTAAAAGCATGAAGTCTCGTTGGTATGACAGGTAGGTCCTGCAGGGTCGCAACGAAGCAATAGTGCATCGCCATCACAATCAATGCGAATTTCACAAACTTTAAGGATATTCCCGGAAGTTTCTCCCTTACGCCAGAGTTTCTGCCGTGAACGAGACCAGAAACAGGCAATACCTTCATTCATAGTGATTTTTAGTGACTCTGAATTCATATATCCGACCATCAAAACCTGTCCCGTTTCTGCATGTTGAATAACTGCTACAATTAGACCTTTTTCGTCAAATTTGATTAGTTCGTTTAACTGCATTTGTTTTTCTCCTTATGGTTTAGTTTTTGTATAGAATAGGGAAATCTTCTACTACGATAGAATTATAAAGAAAGGTAAAGGGAGAGAATAGTGAATTATAGAAGGTTATGTATATTTCACCATCGAAATATGCAGGCAGGATGAGAGTGTAGAGAAACACTGGTAAGAATAATGTCGTTTTGTATCATTGTTATATTCATGAAATCATCCTGTTAAGTTTCATGTAATTATACTCAATCTCTTATTATAATCGCACAGGCACACCATGCTTTGCAAGAAATTCTTTTGCTTCACGGATAGTATATTCCCCGAAATGGAAAATAGACGCAGCAAGAGCAGCATCTGCCTTGCCTTCTTGTAAAGCGGCACGGAGATGCTCTAAATTGCCTGCACCACCGCTTGCAATGACAGGAATATTGACAGCAGAGGCAACAGCACTGGTCAACTCGATGTCATATCCTCCCTTTGTGCCATCTGCATCCATAGCGGTTAACAAAATTTCGCCAGCACCGCGTTGCTCGACTTCCATAGCCCAGGACACGGGCTCTAAATCTGTTGGTTTACCTCCATCCCGTCCTCCATGGCTTTTTACTATGTATCGGTCGCCAACCTTTTTTGCGTCAATTGCTACAACGATACATTGTGAGCCGAAGCGGCTTGCAGACTCATTGATAAAGTCTGGATTAAGTATTGCAGGTGTATTAATTGAAACCTTGTCAGCACCAGCACTGAGTAGAAGTCGAACATCTTCTATCTTTCTAATTCCACCACCGACACATAGCGGCATAAATACCTGCTCTGCCGTTTTTTGAACTACATCTAGCATAGTTTTACGATTATCTGTAGAGGCGCGAATATCGAGAAACACAATTTCATCAGCACCTTCTTCATCATAGCGTCGAGCAATCTCAACAGGGTCACCTGCGTCGCGTAGACCCAAAAATTTTACACCTTTTACTACACGACCATCTGCAACATCTAAACATGGGATAATACGCTTACAAAGCACGCTCCAACTCCTCAAAGATTAGGCGGTTGTTCATCATTCTTGTTCGGTTCTTCAATCTGCTTCATCAAGTCAGAGAGATATGATTTGTCATTTTGCAGTGAAGTATTAGTATCATCTTTTTTTTCTGTTCCCTGAATTTCACCTAAAGGAGGTAAAGTTTCCATCTCAGGTTCGTCCATTATGTCTTCAGGTTCAGTTACATTTATCTCTGAATTCATGCTAGAAATATTTTCAGAAGAAATTTCTTCTGTCTTTGGAGTTTCAGTAGGGCACGGGGCTGTAACAGATTCCTCCTTTTCCTCTAATTTTGGAGAAATATCAAAAGATGGTGATGATAAATCAAAAGCGGACTTTCCTAAAGAGGAATAAATTTTATCCCCTTCCAATTGGATATTGTTTAATTTGATTACAACAGGAGTAGCAATTGATAAACCAAAATAGGTATTAATAAATTCTTCAATACGATGAATGAGCATTTCCTGAATATCAGGCAAATTTTGATTTTCAGTTAAAATAACCACAGGATTTATTTCTACACATACCTTTTTCTGGTCTTTACTCGGAGTTAAAAAGACTGAAACCTGTTTTAACGGTGCTACTTTTTTCAACATGGCTTCACATTCTTTTTCTAATGTTGTAAGGTTAATTTCTGAAATGCCATTTTCAAGATTTTGTTTGATAACCCGAATTGCAGGCTTTTTAGGCGGTAATGAAGGTAGAAAAGAATAACCTCCAATCAGGATGAGCACAATCCCTGTTGCCAGACGGAATGAACCAGGGAAAAGGACATCTAGCGAACCATCACTTACCTTAGCAATGTAGGAACATACATAAGGGCAACTGACAAATTGACCAACTAACACTATACCAGCAATAAGGAGCAATAAACTTGATAGTTTCAAAAAAATGAGTTTTATATTCATAACATATTCCTTCCTTTTTTAATAATATTTATAATTCTACCACGACAGAGACAAAACTTTCATATAGAAAAGCACTTAATTAAATTTCTAAATAATTAGTCTATAAAAAATCGCTCTTATCCGCTAAGAGATCTAAGAAAGGTTTTCAAATATTGAGATAGACAGTAAAAAATTTCTTTTAGTAGAGTGGTAATTTTTTATCATACTTTGTTTTTCACGCTTGTTATTTAACAATTCAACATAGACAATCTAAAGCATATTTAATGGGCTATAAATATAATTTAGAGATATATTAATGATAATTGTTGTAGTGCCTAAAAATAGAATCTTTATACAATTTTTATTGTCTTATGTTGGCATAATTTGATATAATAAAATATCTATTTTCCCTTCCTGTGTAAGGATTTTTCCATTAAATTGAAAGAAAGGTATAGCAAATGACTGAAAATAATTCTCACGAGTATACAGCAGATTCTATTGGTGTTCTTGAAGGACTTGAAGCCGTTCGAAAACGCCCTGCAATGTATATTGGTGATACAGGGATTCGTGGATTACATCACCTCGTATATGAAGTTGTAGACAACAGTGTTGACGAAATTATGGCTGGCTACGGTGATACCATATATGTGACTATACATATTGATAACAGTGTAACTGTAATTGATAATGGTAGAGGTGTTCCTGTTGACCCGATGAAAGAGGGACCACACAAAGGAAAATCCGCTCTGGAAGTTGTGATGTCTGTTCTACATGCAGGAGGAAAATTCAATCACAGCGTTTATAAAGTATCTGGTGGCTTACATGGGGTAGGTGTCTCTTGTGTAAATGCCCTATCCAAATGGATGGAAGTTGAAGTAAAACGCGATAATAAAATATATTTTATGTCTTTTGAACGGGGTAAACTTGTTACACCTCTGGAAGTTCGGGGAGAAGCCAAAGGAACAGGGACTCGCGTTACCTTTCTCCCTGACTCAGATATTTTTGAAGATATTACATTCCAATCTGAACTTTTAATCAATCGTCTTAGAGAATTAGCCTTCCTCAATGCAGGAATGAAAATTGTTTTTACCGATGAACGCTCTGATGAACCTCCTATAACTTTACTATATAAAGGAGGTCTGGAAGAATTTGTTAAATACTTAAATAAGGGAAAAGAGCCCGTTCATCCAAAACCTATCGTTATATCTAAAAGTAAAGATAACATAGAAGTTGAAGTAGCCATTCATTATGTTAAAACCTATTATGAACAGGTGATTAGTTTTGCAAATAATATTCATACGCCTGGTGGTGGCACACATATTTCAGGTTTCAGAAGTGGCTTAACTCGTAGTATTACTGACTGGATAGAAAAGAACAATTTGAACAAGAAGAAAAATTTCTCCATCTCTGGCGATGATACGCGTGAAGGACTGACGGCGGTAGTCTCCATTCGTCATCCTAATCCTCAATTTGAAGGACAGACCAAAGACAAGTTGGGCAACAGCGAGGTCCAAGGTCTGGTCAATTCTATTGTATACAGTGCCTTACAGGAATATTTTGAGCAGAATCCGCGTGTTGCAAATCAAATTGCAGATAAAATAATGGAGGCGGCTGAAGCCCGTGAAGAATCGAGAAAAGCCAAAGAGCGGGTGCGTAGGAAATCAGCACTGGATATATTGGGCCAAGCCTCAAAATTAGCGGATTGTTCTGAACGCAATCCTGAATTATGTGAATTATTCATTGTTGAGGGGGATAGTGCAGGTGGCTCTGCTAAACAGGGTAGAGACCGGAGGTATCAAGCCATTCTCCCACTACGCGGAAAGGTTTTGAATGTAGAAAAGAGCAGACTTCACAAAGTGCTCGAGAATAGAGAAATTGCTTCCTTACTTCGTGCCCTGGGCATTGACATAGCAAAAGATGGTGAGGAAATTACGCTAGATAATTTACGCTACCATCGCGTAATCATTATGACCGATGCAGATGTTGATGGCTCACATATTAGGACTCTCTTATTGACTTTCTTCTTTCGATATGCTCCAGAACTTATTCATAAAGGACACCTTTATATTGCTCTGCCACCTTTATATCGAATTACAAAGGGTAAAAAATCAAGATACACTCACTCTGAATCAGAATTTGAATCGTTCATACTCGAAACAGTAATGGAAAATGTTCGTGTCGTTTCAAGCAATGGTGAGGTAAATAGTGAAGAAAAATTAATTCAAGTGCGGACACTTATGAAAACGATAGAAGCCATTCGCAACCTTGAAAAGGTGATTAACAGATTAAATAAAATATATGGCATAAGCGTAGACGAACTCAGAAGAATCAAAGACCTACCGCGTGAAAAGATAGTCTATCCTGAAATAATTACTATGGATGAGTGGAAAAAGATTCTTGATAAAGGAAAAGAAATAATCAATTCCTCAATACCTGCTAAAAATGAAAATGATAATTCCGAAGCAACAACGCCTACTAAAATAACTCGACTTCCAAATCAAGTTGATATTGCTTTCATTAAAAGCCCTGACTTCTCCTCCTTCTTACATTGGTACGAATCTGCTAATGCACTAGGAACCCCTCCGTTCCGTGTCTTTAGTAAAGAGAATAAAGATAACAATCCACTCTTTGAAACAGATTCCCCAATAAAATTAAGAAGTTTCCTGATGGAATTAGGCAAAAAAGACCTCGTTATTCAGCGATACAAGGGCTTGGGTGAAATGAATGCGGAGCAATTGTATGAAACGACCATGGACGCAGAAAAAAGAACACTATTAAAAGTTGAAATTGCTGATGAAAGTTCTGTGGAACAAATTTTTACAATACTTATGGGAGATGAAGTAGAGCCGCGTCGTCATTTCATAGAAAAACATGCCCTTGAAGTGCAAAATCTAGATATTTAAAATCCAAACTTTATAAAAAATCCTTAGGAGAATAATTTGATGTCTGTGAATGAAAATATAAAACCTGTGCCTATTGAGCAAGAGATGCAATCTGCTTTTCTCGATTATTCCATGAGTGTAATTGTGAGTCGAGCCTTGCCCGATATTCGAGATGGGTTAAAGCCTGTTCAGAGAAGAATCCTCTTCGTGTTGCACCAATTAGGATTAACTCCCAATCGCCCATACCGCAAATGTGCTACGATTGTCGGTGAATGTCTGGGTAAATATCACCCACACGGAGACCAGGCGGTTTATGATGCTCTTGTCCGACTTGCACAGGACTGGAATATGCGATACCCTATGGTAGATGGGCAGGGAAACTTTGGTTCCATTGATGGCGATAGCCCCGCAGCATATCGTTATACCGAAGCACGATTGACTCCTATTGCAATGGAGATGCTTACTGATATTGAGAAAAATACGGTTGAGATGCGTCCCAATTTTGATGGTCGCCTTGAAGAACCTACTGTCCTGCCTTCAGGTTTTCCAAATCTGCTTGTCAATGGCTCTTATGGTATCGCAGTAGGTATGGCAACCGATTGTCCACCTCACAATCTTACTGAAATCTGCAATGCCATTATTCATTACATTGACAATCCTTCAGCACCTATTGAGGATTTCATCGAAATTGTGCCGGGTCCCGATTTCCCTACGGGCGCTATTATTTGTGGTAAAGAAGGTATTATCCGCGCTTACCGAACAGGCACAGGACAGGTTAAAATCCGTGCAAAAATTAAGGTGGTCTCTCAGGAGAGGACAAAGAAGAAGAGCCTGCTTGTAGAAGAAATCCCTTATCAAGTTACCAAACAATCTGTAATAGAATCCATTGCCAGAGCAGTTGAAAATAATAAGGTGATAGGGATAACTGACCTTAGAGATGAATCGGACAAAGAAGGTATGCGTCTGATTATTGAACTCAAGGGTGATGCCAATCCGCAAGTTGTATTAAACCAGTTATACCAGCATACCCAATTGCAAAACACCTCACGAATCCATTTCCTCGCTCTGGTTAATAATATTCCGCGTGTCCTGAATTTGAAAGATATGATTCAACTCTATGTTCAGTATCGTGCGGAAATTGTTGAACGCAGAACCCGTTTTGATTTACAACAAGCAGAACACCGCGCCCATATCCTTGAAGGGCTATTAAAAGCCATTGACCAGATTGACGAGGTCATTGCACTAATCCGCAAATCCGCAAATGCAGAAGAAGCACAAACAAAATTATGTAAAAGATTAGATATTTCTGTGGAACAAGCGAAGGCTATTCTCTCCATGCCTCTACGAAGATTGACTGGACTGGAACGGAAGGAACTACAAGAAGAATATGATAACTTGCAGAAAGAGATTGGACGGCTAAAACATATCTTGTCCAGCCATGAAAATATCCTTGAAGAGGTAAGGAAAGAGATTGAAAGAATACGGGAAAAATACGGTGATGCGAGGAAAACGGAAATCCTGGAAACAATTGAAGATTTCGATATTGAAGACCTCATTGCCGATGAAGCAATGATTATCACCGTTTCCAATCAGGGCTATATCAAACGCATGCCTCAAACCACATCGAAGAAACAGAGACGGCGCGGACAAGGTGTTATGGGCATGGAGACTCCCGAAGATGATTTTGTCAAACATATCTTTACTGCAACTGCCCATGAATACCTCATGTTCTTCACAAATGAGGGGCGTGTCTATTGGAGAAAAGTCCATGAAATACCTGAAGCAGGAAGAACTGCTCGCGGTAGAAACATCAAAAATTTACTTGAACTTGGTGATAGGGAAAAGGTTACCGCCTTCTTATCTATTAAAAACTTAAAAGATGAATCCAAATACCTTTTCATGGTGACCAGAAAAGGTCTTGTCAAAAAAACACCACTTACCGCATATAGCAAGCCTCGTTCCACAGGAATACAGGCAATAACATTGGAAGAGGGTGACGAACTTATAGATGTGCTTGTAACCTCCGGCAACGATAATATATTGCTTGCGACTCACAATGGGCTCGCAATACGCTTCCCAGAAAAGGATGTCCGTCCTATGGGAAGAACGGCTCAAGGTGTAGTTGGTATCCGTTTAGATAAAGATGATTATGTCGTCGGCGTTTCCATTGCAAAGGATAATCTCACTGTCCTGACCATAACTGAAAATGGTTATGGGAAACGAACAGAAGTAAAAGAATATCGTATCCAACATCGTGGCGGCAAAGGTATCATAAATATCCAGACACAGGAACGGAACGGAAAAGTAGTCGCCATGCTATCTGTAAGTGATGATGAAGACATTGTTGTCGTCGCAACTGATGGCAAGTTGCTCCGTATCCCTGTTAAAAGTATGCGCGTTATCGGAAGAAATACGAAAGGTGTCCAATTAATGAACCTCCGCGAAGGTGCCAAAGTTGCCTCTGTAGATAGAGCCATCAAAAAAGATGAATCGGAAGAAGAAACTATCGAAATTCAAGAGATAAACGATGAAGAAGAGACAGCCGATTTATTTGAGGAAACAAACAACAATCAAGAGGAATAGATAAAACCAATTATCCAAAATCCCTATTTAAGTATCTTTCTATTAAATCAATAGTCTGCGTGGTTTGTCTATTCATCTGCTTGTTCGTCAAGTTCAAAGAACAAGTCCTGAACCAAATCGTTTTTTAATATCTCCTGTATTGAGTTTAGAATCCTTTCCCTTTCAAAAGTAAGTCGGTGCATAATTGTTGTATTTTTGACTTTAATGTAAAGCACCCCTCTCTTGAAACCTGATAACTCTGTAACTGATGAAAACTCTTCTCCGACAATCTCCTTCCACTGTTGCCAGACAGGTAATAACTCGAAACCTAACTTCACAGCACTGGGTTTAGATAAGCCCGAAACAATATCCGATATTTTTTCTGGTTTATTTTTACGCTTTCTCAATATTCCCTTTCCTTATCCGAAACATGTCATATTTATTTGCCAAATTTTTACAAACTGCTTCATCAACCGCAGTTATCACAACTTGAACATCAGCAGGAATAACCTCTAAAAATCGCTTTCCCCGTTCCAGGTCTAAATCTGAAAATAATTCATCTGCAAGCATTACAGGTAATTCCTCTCGCCTTTCTCTATACAGGCAAATCTCCGAAATTCGTATTGAGTAGGCACAGGTTTTTTGTTGCCCTTGTGAAGCAAATTGTCGGACAGAATATCCATTAATTTTTATCTCAATATCGTCCCGATGAGGTCCATTTTGCGTCTGTCCCCTCTGAATATCTACACTCCGATTCTCCTCCAATCTTTTGACAAAATCATCCTCCATAACATTAGGAATATACCTGATTTCCAATTTCTCATCCGCCATAATTTGCGAATGAATATTCGTAGCATAAGGCTTAATATTTTCCACAAAATCACGCCGCTTACAAATAATCGCCTTTGCATGTTCAGCCATCTGAACTTCCCAGACCCACAACTCCTCTGATGAAATATTTTTCCCGCGTAACAATTCATTCCGTTGTTTCAGAGCACGCTGATAACCTTGCAAAGCATAAAGATAATCCCTATCCATCTGCGAAACCTGAATATCTAAAAACCTTCTACGAAAACTTGCACCTTCACGAACCAAATCAGAAAAATCACTTGCTAAAAACACAATCCTTAACTGCCCAATCAATTCACTAATCTTTTCAAGTTCAACTCCATTTACACTAATTTTCTTATTCCCTTTCCACCACTTTGTCCCAATAACAATCTGACTATCAGAATATAGTTGAGATTCAATATCACCTTTCAGCAAAAAACCATCTTTCCCATATTGGACCAACTCTTTCTCATTATTTGTCCTCAAACTGCGAGACAAAGATAAAAAATAAATACCTTCCAATAATGAAGTTTTCCCCTGAGCATTAGCACCAATAATTATATTCAAACCAGGAGATAATTCCATTATCAAATCAGTTATACAACGAAAATAACGAGCAGAAAATCTTTTCAAATACATATTTATTATTTTTCTAAAATATTTTTATATTTATTTCATTTTAACACGATATATCACATAATTTCAGAAGGTGATTTATAAAAACACTAAACATTCATTTTATTAGAGATACAATGAGTATCCTATCAGTACTCAAAATTAACAATGGTTCTAATCTTTCCTAAACAGCCTTATTTGTTCTATGATTCCTTTTTTCTGGTAAATCATCATAATAAATAAAACAATATTTTTCAGACAATTTTATATTAAAGAGGTAAACAAGTAAATATCATTTACTAATCTCTGTCAACGAATTGCTAAATATCAGAAATATTTGTCGAATATAAATTATCCTAACAAGATAGTAATTAATAGCATTAGATTCTATGTTAAGAAAATAAATTATTTTATTATAATTGATATATGAATATTTGTTAATAAATTTGATTTTCTAATTTTTTTGTGCTATAATATTAGTTAAAGATTAGGTTGTTTAACTTTATTTAAAACTTTTTATATAAAGTATGTAAACAAATGAAACTTTTTGAGCGTTTATATTATATAATATAATGATGATATGCTCTATAAAAATTGAATATTTTCTGTGGGGAAAGTGAGCTAAGTTTAGATAAGATTTACCTTTCAGAAGTTGTACTTCCTCTCAAAAGACCACAACATTCTATTGATAAATATCAAACATTTAAAATACCACACACACAGCCCTCACTACCCTGCACAGTACCCTCCCCAGCGCACGGGCACCTATCCCCCCCTCCTATGCCTGTTCCGATAGAAATGCCCGTGCGCATCTTTTTTAAAATTAATAATTTCTTATATCCTATCTTTTTGAAACTTTTTTACTTAAAAAATAATCTAAACTTTAAAGTTTCTACTTTTCCTTTTGTAATTTCAAAAAGATTCAAGACTAAAAATTAAAAATTTTAAAGAAAGGTAAAATCTATTATGGAGAGAAAATTTTTTTCTAATCTTTATTTTGTTGTTTTCTTTATTTGTTTTATTAGTGTATTAAATAGTTTTACTTTTGCAGACATTACTCTTGAGAAACCACCTGAACGAGAAACCTCCTTCCCTGCTTCACAAACACCTGCACAAATTACTCTTACTATGACTGAGAGTCCGACAGATTCGATAACTATTCAATGGAGTACTTCAACGGATATAAAAGAAGGCATGGTAGAATATAAGAAAAAGACTACAAATGCGAATGAGCCTGTCTTTAGAACGCACGCACAATCCTTATCTATCATAGACCCTCCTTTGAAAAATAATCCTGAGATTCTCCGTTGGTATACAACATTGAAACCATTAGAACCTGAAACAAATTATGAATACAGGGTAGGTTCACCACAGCAAGAAATATGGAGTAATTGGTATACATTTAAGACTGCACCACCTCAAACCAATAATTTTTCTTTTATGTATCTGGGTGATGCTCAGGTTGGATGGGAAGAATGGGGAAAACTATTGGCTACAGCAATAGAAAAGAATCCCGAATGTGCATTTATTTTAATGGCAGGCGACATCTCAAATCGTGGGAATGAGAGAGATGATTGGGACCTTTTCTTTCATTATGCCGGAGAAACATTTGCAAAATATCCAATCGTCCCAACAATTGGTAATCATGAATACAAGTCTGGTCCTTTAACACCTAAAATGTATCTTGATTACTTTGTGCTTCCACAAAATGGTCCTGAAAATATGCCTGCTGAATATTGCTATTCTTTCAAGTATTCAAATACAAAGTTTGTAATTCTAAATGGAAATCATAATCCAGAACTTCAACGACCATGGTTGGAACAACAACTTGCAAATAGTGATTCTATCTGGAAATTTCTACTATTCCATCAACCAATTTATAGTTCTGGTGTCCGGAGAGATAATAAACATCTTAGAGATGCGTGGTTGCCTGTTATTGACCAATATCATGTGGACATAGTTTTTCAAGGACATGACCATTCTTACTGGCGAACATACCCACTAAAAAATAACCAGAGAGTTTCCTCTCCATCAGAAGGGACTTATTATGTCATTTCGTTCTCTGGAACAAAAAGTTATGAACAGAAAGAGCCGGCAGAAATTATTGAAACCGCCTTTACAAAAATACCTACTTACCAAATCATAACCATCGAAACTGGAAATAATAATCGTTTGATTTATCGTTCCTTTGATAAGGATGGAAATATCCGTGATGAGTTTACAAACAAGCCAAATAAAAATCAACAATCTCAACGATTTAATATTCAATGGATAGTAAACCCCAAATTACTTGTCTCAACCGCTACGGTTCAATAAAATTATATTAGATATTTCAAAATAGTAATAAATTAAGGTGTTTTAATATTACTATCAAATTTTGAAGCCGATTGTAATACATCTGTGAAATTATCTATCCATATATTTGTTCTATTTATTCTGTGCAAGAGAGGTCAATAACAAAATTAAATGATTAAAAAGATATAGGCATAACTTAATCACATTAAATACTTTTAATTATCAAAGATTTTCTATAAAATAGCAATTAAAAAAAAATAAGAACCAATTATTCTTGCTTTTAACTATAGAAATAGGTAAAATATAAATTGTAATATGGAGCAGTTTGATACGATACTATTGGGTAAAGTGGAAATGTGAGAATTCAAAATGTTTTATAGCAATAACAGAATATTTTTTCAACACAGAAAAAATACTTAGAGGAGGATACTGGTATGAAAAAACTGTATGTGAATTTGTGTTTAATTACTGTATTGTGTCTGCTGGAAGTATATCTTTCATCTTGTGCAACAGGCATTTATTCCACAGATATAGTTAAGGGTAATAATATCTATTCTACTAACATTTTTACTGATAAAAAGTATTACCCTTACGATATAGTTAACATAATTAATCGTGGCCTTGCTTATTATAAAAAAGGTGATTATGAAAATGCAATAAATGAATTTAATCATGCATTAGAAATCAACCCGAGATTAGAAATAGCATATCTTAATCGTGGTCTTGCCTATGACACAATGGGAGATAATGAGCGTGCATTAGCAGATTATAATCGTGCAATTGAAATTAGACCAAATTACGCAGAGACATATCTTAATCGTGGTAATGTCTATTATGAAATAGAGAATTATGAACAAGCCATAGCAGATTACAATCGTGCATTAGAAATTAACCCAAAGTATGCGGATGTATACAACAATCGTGGTTCTGTTTATGCTGCAATGGGTGATTATGAGCGTGCAATAGCGGATTATAATCGTGCATTAGAAATCAACCCAAAGGAAGTTAAGGCATACTACAATCGTGGTATTGTCTATAGCACAATGGGGGATAATGAGCATGCCTTAGCAGATTTTACTCGCGCACTGAAAATTAAACCAAAGTTTTTTGTATACAACGGTCGTGGTTCTGTTTATGCTGCAATGGGTGATTATGAGCGTGCAATAGCAGATTTTAATCATGCATTAGAAATCAACCCAAATTTTGCAGAGGCATATCTCAATCGTGGTAATACTTATGCTCTCATGGGAGATAACGAGCGAGCCACAGCGGATTATAATCGTGCATTAGAAATTAACCCAAATTTATCGCAGAAATATAGTAGTAATAATACAACATATTCAGGACAAGGCAATAATGAGCCTGCAATAGAGAATTACAATCAGCCATTGGAAAATAACTCAAATGATGTGGATATACAGGATAGTAATGATACATCAAATTCTGAAATGGATAATAATGAGCCTGCAATAGAGAATTACAATCAAATATTGGAAGCCAGCCCTGAAAATGCAGATTTATATAACAATTATGGGCTTGATTTTTATAAAATAGGTAACTATGAGCGTGCCATAGAGAACTTTAATCGTGCATTAGAAATCAACCCAATATTAGCAGAAGCATATAACAATCGTGCACTTGCGTATTATGCAATGGGGGATAATGAGCGTGCTATAGCAGATTATAACCGCGCATTGAGGGTCAATCCTGAATTCGCAATTGTATATTTAAATCGTGGTCTTGCTTATTGTGTAATTGGAGATAATGAGCAAGCCATGTCAGATTTTAATCGTGCACTGGAAATCAATCCGAGTTTATATGAGGCATATTTTAATAGAGGCGTTGTATATGAACAGATGGGAAGATTTCAAGAGGCGGTGTTAGAATACAAGAATTTTCTCTCTCATGTTTCCATTGGAACTATTAATCAAACACAGAGAACAGATGATTTGGTAGAAAGAGCAAAGCAGAGAATTAAACTGTTAGGGTACGAATAAAAAAGCAATCTTTTATTAAGCAATATGTATTATCAATCCTAACTTTTTGATTTCTTATTCGTAAAGTAGTAAACTATTACAATACCCTTGCTCTCTCACCCTGAAAGAGTATTATTCTATCCCAATGAAAAACCTGTTTTCCTTTTTATATTGAGGTTTATATGCGTAGAAATATTGTTCATGAAGGTGCTCGTAATTTAAGTTACGAAATCAGAGAAATTGTAGTCATTGCAAATAAAGTAAAAGAATTGAGTCAACCTATCACATGGGAAAATATTGGAGACCCTATTGAAAAAGGCGAGGAAATTGCTCCGTGGATTAAAGAAATTGTTCACGAAACTATTGATGATTCCCGCACTTATGGCTATTGTGATACCGCAGGTGTGCCTGAAACACGAACCTTCCTTACTGAAATGATTAATCAGCGTAGTGGCGGAACAAAAATTACACCTAACGATATAATCTTTTTCAACGGAATTGGCGATGCAGTTGCGAAAGTTTACGGTTTCTTAAAACGCGAAGCAAGGGTGTTGGGTCCTTCTCCTGCTTATAGCACTCACTCGTCCGCCGAAGCAGCACATTCTGGCTATAACCATCTTACATATAAATTAGACCCATACAATAGTTGGATGCCTGACCTTTACGATTTAAGAAACAAGGTCAAGTATAACGATTCTATTGCGGGTATCCTTCTCCTCTCTCCCGACAATCCAACAGGCGCAGTTTATCCCAGAAGCGTTCTCGAAGAAATATTAAAAATTGCTCGTGAATACAATTTATTTATTATCACAGATGAAATATATAGCCACATTGTTTATCCCGGCTATCCGAAAATACATTTGAGCCAGTGGATTGAAGATGTTCCGGGTATTGCTATGCGTGGAATCAGCAAGGAGTTCCCATGGCCAGGTGCAAGATGTGGCTGGATTGAAGTCCTAAACCGCAAGAAGGATTCCAATTTCTCCGAATATGTGGACAGCCTTCTTGCCGCAAAACGATTAGAAGTATGCTCCACTACATTTCCACAAATAGTTATTCCTAAAGTTATGGGAGATTCACGGTATCCTAAACACCTTCATCAGCGAGCCTCAATGTTTAATTCTCGTGCAGATGAACTCATGGATACTTTTCGTGGTTGCCCACATATTGTTCTGAATAGACCCGGAGGTGCTTTTTATGGAACGATTATGTTCAAAGATGGTGTCCTGAATAGCCATCAGAACTTACCTATTGAAAACAAAAAGGTAAAAGAGTATATAGAAAGCATTGTAGAAAACGCACCACCAGATAAACGATTTGTATATTATCTAATGGGCTCTACCGGGATTGTTGTCGTTCCTCTCAGTGGCTTCCAGTCCAATTATCCCGGCTTCCGTATCACCTTATTAGAAACAGATGATACAAAACGAAATTGGATTATGAAAACACTACGCCAATCCGTAGACAATTATGTGAACACTTAAAAAACACACAAAATTATATATCAGAGTTCTGTTATTCTTAAAAAAGACTATGTTTTATTGCATATAATTATTCATAAAATTATAAAAATATAGATGATGGTTAAACCTTAACTTCCCATGAATTAAGTAATATGATTATGAATAGAGGTAGAAATAAGATTGGCTATGTTTTAATTCCTATGGAATAGATAGGACATGAGAGGATTGAAATGGGAGACTTTGAAATTATTTGTATCTACATCTATAAAAGAAATGATATTGCAGGGGATATCACAATGTCTCAAAAATACTTCTAATACTTTTAGCGGACAGATACCTGTATCTTATCAACATATCAACTTTTTGTGGCAGTGCTGACTATTTAACCCAATCTACTTTGAGGGTATCCTGAAAATTTCTTGCCTGTTCGTTGACCTGAGCGTCCTTTACATTTCCAGAATGTATATACATCCGATAATGGAAAGTTAAAGTATCGCCTTTTTTGATTGTATAATCGCCATTTTCTGGCAGATTTTTATTATATTCTTTTTCACGGAAATAGGAATAACCAAAGCAGTTTGCACCAAACAGTCCATACTTGCGAACATGCCAACTTGTGGGATAGCGAAGGTTTGAAGGGTTATCAAAAATGGCTAAACCTCTCCAACCCACATCCTTCATCTCTGCGGAATAATCACACCAGGGTGTAGGTTTGCCCCAGACATTATTTTCGCCCGTTTCGCCATTGGCTATAGTTATTATTCCCTTAGACGAAATTTCAGGGTGCATTCTTGCTGCTACGATTCCACCTTCCTTTGTGTCTTTAAATACAACATCATTTTCATCTGCAACAAATGAGACATAAGCATCAAAAAGGCGACTCTTTTCTGGTGTGGTAAAGAAACGATATTCACGATTTTCCTTAACTATAAGATTCCCATCCTTATCTAACCATTTGTTATTGCTTATTATCCATCCATAAGCGTCACCAGAGCCATAAGATACATTTTCAACTTGCTGGCATCCTGTTTCTTTACTTTCTTCCCAAACATTCACCCCGTTTATATCTCCGTAGGCAGACCAGAAAGACTTATGATGTGGATGGTCCTGAGCAAATTTAGGCGTTCCTTCGGATTCCATAGGATAATCACGCGTAATGGATACCTGATTCTCCGACATCAATGGCCAGAGAAAAGGTTTTTTCCATTCTTTGCCATAATAATAAACCGTTAAGAGTTTATCATCAACAATAACCTTCAAAGTGTCAGGTTTGTCTCCCGGGATAACCTGCACATGAGGAACATATTCCAATGGCTTATCTACAACCTTAACATCGTAAGTGTGTTCCGTATTGGCTAAAGCACCTTCTGGGATACAAACAAATTCACCATTTCGAAGTGTCGCAGGAAACTCTTTACCTGTTTTAGGTTCGAAGATAGAAACAATCTTATTATCAGGCAAGGTCGCTTGACAGGGCAACGAAATGATAGGATTCACCAGATTGTAATCTCCTGCTTTAAGTTGAATTTTCATCTGCTCTAAGGATTCCGAAGAGGCGTATATATTAAGCAGAATCATAAATATTACTGTAAAAACTAAAATCGGCATACAAAGTTTTGCATTCATTGATTTAATTCCTTATATTTTAATGTGGCTAGAAGAGAAATAAATTGACCATATTATAAAACTTCCTTGAAGTTTTTTCAAAAGTTCTATCTATTAGATACTTTGAAGAGATACCTAATTTTAAATATGTAATGCGTTTTTAGTATTCTTATACTAAATGTAAAGAAATAACCAGAGGAAAGACTATGGAAACGAAAAGACGAGATTTTATAAAAACATGTGCATTAGGCGTGTTTGCTGCCGCATCTTATCCGGCTATATCTGCGGAATCACAGGAAATCAAAGAGGTTCCCAGTTCAGATAAAAAATATCAAGGAGGAATAAGCCCCTGGCAACTTATATTAAACACAAGCACAATAAGACCTGCAACCTTACAGGATAAAATACGAGTTGCCTCCGAGACCAAATGGGATGGAATTGAGCCATGGAGTAGTGAACTTGAGGATTATGAAAAGCAGGGTGGGAACTTGAAAGATTTGGGCAAACAGATTAAAGATTTAGGGCTCATTGTGCCGAATGTCATCGGTTTGTGGGAATCTATGCCAGACGGTGAAGATACATTCAAAGCCTCATTAGAAGCAACGCGAAACCGGATGAGAATGGCTTCGGATATAGGTTCAATTCATGTGGCGGCTATTCCTGCACCTGACAGAGAGAACATTGACCTGAAATGGTGCTCCCGTTGTTATAAAGAACTACTAAAAATCGGTGAGGAAGAGTATGGAATAAGAGTTGCCATAGAGTTCGTAGGTTTTTTCAAAGGGGTGCATCGTTTTGGACAAGCCTGTGCCATTGCAATAGATGCAGATGACCCCCGAGCCTGTATTATTGCAGATACTTTTCATCTATTCCGTGGGGATTCAGGTTTTTCAGGCATTGAATTAGTTCAAGGAAAACTTATCGCCCACTTCCATTGGAACGATGTGCCGGGTGATGTGCCAAGGGAAAAACAGGGAGATGAACACAGGCTTTACCCGGGAGATGGAATCTTGCCACTTAAAAATACAATCAAAGTCCTGAAAAAGATTGGATACACAGGTTGCTTATCTCTAGAATTGTTCAACAGAGAACACTGGAAACAAGACCCTAAAATAGTAGCAGAAAACGGACTAAAAAAGATGCAAGAATGCGTTCAGGGAGCAGGAGTATAAAATCGTGCGTATAGCCTCAAAAAAGTCAATTACTATCACTCTTTGTTTACCTATTCTTGTTTTATCTGGTTTTTCATGCCAGCATAGTAGAGGGATAGAAACAGTATCTGAACAGTCAACATCAACTTCAATAGATAGCCCTGATTTATCATTCGTAAATATTTACTCTGGTGAAGAGGAAGAGGAAATAAAGATTACATTCAGTGAATCCGATAGTTTGCAAAAGATGGAAAATCCTCCTGAGGAAATAAATTTTACTCAGGCAGTTCCCCATCTCTGGCCTGTAAAAGAAGACCTGGGATATATAAGTTCGTGGTTTGGCAATTTGAGAAGTAAAGGTGGTGGAAGGTCAAGGACTCATAAAGGGGTAGATATTATTATTCCCCAAGGAACACCTGTAATTGCTACTGCCGATGGAACAGTGCGTCTATCGCGAACAATGAGTGGATATGGACAATTAGTGGTTATTGAGCATATTGATAGAATTAATAGTGCTTATGCCCATTTGAGTAAAATGCTTGTCAAAGAGGGAGATGTCATAAAGGAAGGTGATGTCATTGCTCTATCAGGAGCCACAGGAAGAGTTACTACCCCACATCTGCATTATGAAGTAAGAAAAGGAGAAACTGCAATCAATCCTGTCTGGTTCTTGCCTGCGGTTGAGGAATAAACTCACTCTTATTGTTCAAAATACCTTTCTCCAAAAAATAAGTCTTTGGAATTATGAATATTTTAAAAGTATAATATTATAATAATGTTTGACTTTTGATTAACCTTATTATCTAAGGAGATTGTATATTCTAATAGTTGGTAATATACATGGTCTAAAAGCAAATCAGATAAAGAGGTTGGAATCTCTTAAAAATAGAAAACCTGTCCCAACCCGAATTATCTCAGTCGAATTAAGTCGGACCCTCTGTGAAATATCGCATGAAATAGAGCGTCAAATTGGGATATTAATAGACCGTCGTGGACGCATAACTCATATATGCGTTGGGAATGCGCAGTCTATTCCTATGGTAGATATTGAAAGGCGTGCTTTAAATCGCCTGTCTGAGGTTCGGCTCGTTCATACACATTTACGAACCAATTCAGGTCTGGATAATGAAGACCTGAGTTATCTGGCTATCTATCGTCTGGATGCCGTTGCTGCAATTGAAGTGGATGAAAATGCTTTACCCAGAAAAATCCATTATGCACACCTGTTACCTGCAAATGAGGAAAATGAACCCTGGCAGATTTATCCCCCAACTACTATCCATGAACTGAAAGATGACTTTTTAGAGTTAATTGGCTCTCTTGAAGAAGAATTAGAACGGAATCGCACTTTTAATAAGCCCAATTTAAAGGGCGATAATGCCATTCTGATTCATGTATCAACGCAACCCATATCTACCATTGAAGATTCTATCCAGGAACTGATGGAATTGTCTCAAAGTGCAGGTATAAAGGTTCTGGACAAAATTATCCAAAGAAGACCTCCTGACCCTAAATATGTTATGGGACAGGGTAAATTGAAGTATATACTTATTCGTGCAGTCCAATTAGGGGCAGACATGCTCGTTTTTGACCAGAATCTGACCCCTTCTCAGGTAAAGTCTCTGTCCGATTTCACTGACTTGAAGATATTAGACCGAACTCAGGTGATATTGGATATTTTTGCTCAGCATGCAATAACACGCGAAGGGAAGATTCAAGTCGAATTAGCACAACTGAAATATTTATTTCCATTCCTCGGCATAAAACAAACGGCTCTTTCCCGTTTAACTGGTGGAATTGGCGGTAGAGGTCCCGGTGAAACAAAACTTGAAATTGACAGAAGACGAGCCCGCGACCGAATTGCACTATTAGAACGGGAAGTTAAGGAATTAGGCAAACGAAGGGAATTAAGAAGGCAAGTCCGAACGGTTCGCCGGGTTCCTACGGTTGCAATTGTTGGATATACCAATGCGGGCAAATCCACACTTTTGAACAATCTTACCAATAGTTCCGTAGTTGCCGAAGATTTTCTATTTGCAACCTTACATCCTGTTTCGCGAAGATTGCGTTTCCCACGCGAACGAGAAGTGGTTGTAATTGACACAGTAGGCTTCATTCGTAATCTACCTAAAGACTTGATGTCTGCCTTCCGCACCACTTTTGAAGAAATTAACGATGCCGATTTGCTAATCCATGTTTTAGATGTGTCATCGGAAGATGTAGAAGAAAAACATGATACAGTCATCAAATTATTGAAAGATTTAGAACTTGACAGTAAACCTCGTATCAATGTGCTAAACAAAATAGACAAAGCAAACCCTAATATAGTTCAAGGATTGATACAGCAATATGAGGGTGTGCCAGTATGTGCATTAGACCCTTCTACTTTTGCACCCTTACTCGAAAGGATGGAGATGCTTATATGGGGAAGACCTGTATTACACGAATCCAAAATTTAATTCTCATTTCTTTGATATGCTGCGTCTTGAACTGTTCAAAAAATGTAGATACGGCTACTACCATAACCCTTGCAAAATCTAAAATAAATGAGTATCATCAAATTCAAGAACAGATGAAAAGTCTGCAGCAGTCCCCTAATCAACAGAACCAATTACAAGAATTGAGAATCAGGAGCCAGTCCTTAATAAATGATGTGCGAACCATGTTAGAACAGATAAATATTTTAAGTTTAAACTATCCAGAAGGTATTTCCACATACCTTGATGCACTTGAACTGCAAGGGAATTATGATTTAGCCGTAGAAGCATTAGAAAATCTTGTTAGAAAAGACCCAACCAGCGGCGACCTGTGGGTGCGTTTGGGACTTGACAATATGAAGAAAGGGAGAAACTGGATTGAAACGGCCTACCGTTGTTTCGAAAAGGCAGCAAAACTAAAAATTTCTGACAATCAAAAATTAAAAATGTGGCGAGCACTGGGGGATATTTATTGGGAATTGCGGCAAATTGAACCTGCGAAAGAGGCATATTCAAAGGCATTAGACATTAGTAGCGATGTCTGGTCAAAAGTGGGACTGGCAGGGATTGATGTCGTATACGGCGATATGAAAGAAGCAGAAAATAAACTTACCTCATTAGGTAAAGGACTTCAAGAGTATGATGTATCGGTGCGTTTAAGGATGCGAGAAGCATTAGCCCTGTTTGAGCAGTTGAACAAGAATATAGATACCAGTTCAGAAATGTTTATGGTATATAGCCATATCTTATACCGTGCAGGTCGCATAGAAGACGCAATTGCAACCGCGAACCATGCCTTATTCCTCAATGCTTCCAACTGGGAAGGTTGGAATTTTTTAGGAAGTGTGAACCTCCAATTTGGCTACTTAAAAGATGTAGAACATGCCTTTTCCGAATCATTAAAATACAATTCAGAACAACCAAGTATCAAACAAGTCCTCGAAGAAATCGCACAGGCAAAGAACAAAACCACCAACAACACAAAAAACTCCCAACCACTTATATTCAAAAAAGATTAAAATAGCAAAAAAACAAACTTTGTATTTAATATTTACTAAAATTATTGTTTTTTTGTAGTAAACAATACCCAATCTTTTACAATGTAGGGGTGTATAGCATACGCCTCAAAAAAACGATACCTCCGCAAACAGACAATATTTCCATAACACCGTCTATTTGGGTCGTATTGCCATACATCCCTACAAAACATGATGAATGGTTAATGCTACCTTTTTTGGTTTAAAAATTACTCTCTTGGAGAGGGGTGTCTCGTAAGAGACGGGGTGTTCTCTTATCTCTGATGTTTTCAGAGACTACCCCGTCAGGCTACGCCTGCCACACCTTCGAGGAAGGAGAATTTTTGTTTTCTCTGATGTAGCATAGACATTCTTGTCTGTGTCTTTAAAAGTTGTAGATTGTCTACCTATGATAGTTTTTGGGTCTATCCAAAAGTCCTAAAAAGTAGGGCTGTATCGCCATACGCCCCTCTAAAATGCAATTATGTTGAATATATCACTTGCAATAATAATAAATTAAACAGTATACAGTAATTATTCGGGATTAAACCCCAAAAAGAACAGACTGGAATGTCTATGCTACAAAATACATACTAAAACCATAGCAGGCATGGCGTCTGCCTTTGCGTTCTTTAAGGTAAAGGTCTTGTCAGACAGGCATTATTTAGTTAAAACTATAAACATTGATAACATTAACTTTTCTATTCTTTGCATTTTTAAATTGGTATTATCATGCAATTTTAATCAAAAAAACAAAAGGTTATACCTTAATCCAAGGTTTACATAAAGAATTATACTGCTTTTTCAATTTATGTTAAGTTAATGCTTAATTTTATTTTTTTTCAATGTGAGTGTAGTAAACTCCCATGGTTCTAGTGTACCTGTGAATTTAGAATTCGACTCATTTGCCGTTTTGCTTAATTCTGCGGGAAGCAGTTGTAATGTGTAATTAGCAGGTGTTTTTATATCTACTTGAACTTTTTCTGATGTGGGATTGAACAATCGGAGTAGATATGTCATCTCTTCTGGAATGTATTTCAAATGATATACGACCCAACTTGGTGAAATCTGAACTGGGTTTGCTGACAATTTAGGAAGATTTGCAATTGGGATAGCAACAAGTTTAGATGTAAGTTGTCTTGAAATTATATCCAGATTTTGAAGATTGCATTTATCATGCGGCACTAAGTAATATCGGAACTTGTGGAGTCCATCCTGGGAAGCCTTGAAGTTGGTTTCCCAGTAATTGTTCATCACATAAGAGAACACAGTGGGTTCTAATAGTATGGCTTTTTTCCAGCCTACGACTTTAGGGTCTACTGTAATTTTGCCTATTTCAACCATTGGTGCGTCAGGTGTAATAAGAGAAATTCCCATCTCGTTATTACTTATATCAACCCAGTCTCGGACTGTCAGATAATTTTTGCAGGAGCCGGGTAACTGTTGGTCAGGTAGATGAATAACCGCAAACGGTGTTTGATAGCGTATTTCAGGATTCTGGATGTTGAAAGCAAATGAATAGTGAACTGCTTCGGGGCTGCGAATATCTTCTTTATCAATGGAATTCACTATTTCAATAAAATCTGAATCTGCGTAAAGGATAATTTCGCTTTTTATCTCTTTTGCACCCGGAGCAGACTGAGAAAGGATGTTTATACTACCTACGAGTGGTCCATTCTCCTTTACGGTTATCTGAATATTACTCGCTCTTTTTAAGTTTTCGGGGCTTCTTCCTTCTGTATACATATATTCATTTGTTTTATAAATGCCGTCTTCTTTGATAAATTCTTTTCCATCGGATTTCCTTTTTAGAGACTTAATTGTTCCTGTTTCTGTGTCTATGGTGATTTCGAGGTGTGAATTCTGTAGTATATTTTCATTGATACTTACAGCGTCTGTGGGTGGTTCTGGGTCGCCTTCTTCCACTGTAAAAAGTGCATAACCCAAGGCAGGAATATCTCTGGCAATAAAGGCAAGTCCGTTGGATTTTAGTCTCTGTGATGGGACGGGTGTTCCGTCTTTGATAATTTTGTCGCCTTTCCTTTTCCAATCCGCAGGTAAAGTAACAATTTCGGTTTTTACAAAAGGCAAGGGGTTAAATATTAATATTTGAGATACGGTATCTTCATTGGATTTAAAGTTTTTAGTAAAACTATTTAGTAGTTCATTGGCAATATTTGCTGCATTTATTGCAAAAGATTGCTTTATTACCCATTGTTCTTTTACGAAAGGAATGTCGGGCTCCGTGATACTGTTATGTGCGCCCCATGTATGTTCATCATAGAGGATTACATTCTCCCATGCCTCAGCAAATTTTTGTGCAGGATATTTTTCAGGTAGCCATAGTGCGAACAGGGTTTCTAAACTCATTAATTTTCTCGCAGTATCACGATTTATTGCTGTTTCCCGTGCAGAAGAGGCAGAGCCGTCTTCCCAGTAAGGTGTAATTTCGCCTGCATAGGTAGGTAATTCTTTCCCATATTTTTTTTCAAAGGTTTTGAGTGCTTCTTCCGCTGTACTTGTTACAAATTTAGGTGTTTTATATTCTTGATTCCATTGTTTTATGAATTCGGGAAGTTTTTCATCAGGGGGACCGTTATCCGGTCTAAAACTATACCTTGAAATAGTTATATCATAAGGGTAATTTCTCTCTACAAGTTTGGCAAGGTATACTTTGGTTTGTGTAGGAATACAATCTGTTCCGTAGAAGAACCATGCGTAGCCTGTTAATCCTATCCAGGTAAAAACTTTATATTTTCCGCAGGGAGATGCCCAGTAAAACGGTTTATCTCCCCAGACATTCAAAAAATTTCCAATGCGGAAATCTAAATTGGGTCCGAGTGAAAAATATTTGATTCCTGCCTGTGCAAATACAGGAATAAGTCCCCATGTATAACCCGGTATATCAGTAATTAATGCGGTGTCAATATTTGTATTAAGTTCTCTGGAAAGATTTTTGGCTTCGTCAAGTAGATGTGTTAATTCTTCGCCATTGGCTAATCCTGTTAATGGATTTGTAAACAGTGCAGGTAATTCAAGTTTACCTTCTTCAACGGCTTTTTTAATTCTTTGCTTTGTGTTGTCATCCGCTTTATTCCAGAAACTTTTAACAGCCCATAAAATTTCTGCGGACCAGTGAAATTGTGCTTCAGGTGGATAATCCTTTGTCTGCTCAATTAGGTCTAATGCTTTTGTAAGATTTTGATGCTGTGTTTTTTCCACCTCTGTTTGAACATTTGTATATCCAATATCATTGTGGGAGTGTGGAATAAGGTAAATTGTCATTGCCTTTGCAGGAGAAATGACAAAATCGCGTGTAGATACGATTTTATCCTCCTTTTTTATTTCAATAGATGAGAAGGTATCCTGCAGTACTTCTTGTATTTCATAATAAATGTCATTCCAGCCTGTATTGAGGTTTATATCCATAGCCTCGTTTCCTGTGATGGAAAGTTTCCCTTGAAATGGTTCTCCATAGCAACGCACAGGTATTTTTATTGTTCGCAACTCTTTTTCCTGGGATAATCTTAGCAGAGACAAGGGGATAGGTTTACCAATTCGTAAAACTGTTTTTTGAGGGGTTTCAAGTTCAATTTTTTCTGGAGTAAAAAGTTGCACGGTGTCATAGATGAACCAACTTCCACTGGAAACGGTGAATTGGATTACATTTTCGCCTAACCGTAGAAAAGAAGATGGGAAAGGGAAGGAAATTTTCTTACTATTAGGTAATGAGCCGTCAAAGGTTGGTAAAAATTCATCAGTTCCATTTCCCGGAGGTAGCCTTACAGGGAAGTTTACTCCATTGACATAGACAGTCAAATTGGGTGGGTATTGCTTATTAAATTCTAATAGGTATAAGTTCAACAAAGAATCCTTTTCTACATCCACAGATTTAAGGAAGAATACGATTGTAAAGATATGGGGTATATCCTGTGCCCATTCATCTTTAGGCCCTGGATGTATATAACACCAATCCTCTGCTGGACTGGACTGTCCGACCATAAAATATGGGTCTTCTCCGTAATTGTCATAATTTGTTGGAGCAAGGGCAAATTCCAGACATTTATTATCCTGTGTTCCGATTTCCCATAGTAGTTTTGGGGGTATGGGTTCAGGCGGTGAACTTTCTCCTCCAAAGATAAAGGGTTGAAATAAAAGTAACAAAGAAGTAAGAAATAAACCGATTACTAATTTTTCCCTTTTCATAGGCTTTTAACTCCATTTTATAAAGTTAAACAATTTAAACACCTCTTGTATTCTCACCCCAGATAATTCGATGTTGCTGAATTTGCAATCGAACGGGGAGTCCATCCTGTAAAATCCAGTGTGCAAATTCTTGTAATGGCATACGACCCAAAATTGGTGAAAATAAGACAGCCCGACATAGTTTTTGTAGTTCGTATTTGTGTAATATTTGCACGGCATACTCATAATCATTGCGGTCTGCAATAACGAATTTGACTTCGTCTAAATAAGGATTCAGGTAGTTTAAGTTCTCCCATAGCATTTTATCTTGCATTCCGCTACTGGGACATTTAATGTCCATAATCTTAATTATATTTGGAGGAACTATTTTTAGTGGGCAGGAACCGTTAGTTTCTAAAAGAACAGTATAACCATTTTCTAACAGTTTCTTTGTCAGTGGAACTGAGCTCTCTTGAAGTAAAGGTTCACCTCCTGTTAGTTCAACAATTTTACATTTGTATTCAGAAATGATTTTGAAGATATTTTCAAAGGAAAAGACTGTTCCAGGTTCACGGGCATATTTTGTATCACACCAGGAACAATCCAGATTACAACGGGATAGACGAATAAAAATCATAGGATAACCTGCCCAGGTGGACTCGCCCTGAATGCTATAAAAGATTTCGCATATCTCTAATTCATCTGAGGGATTTATCTCCATAAGTTTTTCCTCAATAGAGCATTTTATTTGTCTGTTTTTCCAAATATGTTCTTTATTGCTTCAAGATAAGCCAAACCATGTTTGGTGTCAGATTCAAGGTAACTTCCCTCTGTCCATTCGTTCCATGCGTTAATGGTAAGTGTCTTATTACAGGTTGGATTTTTATCCAGAAAGGAACGGCATTTTTCCAGAGCGGATTGGAATTCTTCTGGTGTATTGCCTGATATAATAGGTGTAAAAGGATAGCCTTTGGGTTCAAATGGGTCATCCTGTTGGCAACGAGGTGAAGAATCCCAGCCCATAGTTACATTTGGAAAATATGGGATGTCAAACTGATTTGTATGTTCATCCCATATCTTTTCAATTTTACTTGCAACCTCTGCATAAGGCGTTTCAGGAAATTTATCCAAACCTATATCATGAACCCATACATACGAGGTTACACTATCTATTTTTAAGTATTTTATTAATTCTGGAAGAGACATTTTCCCTTGAACACATTTAGGGATACAACCATTCATGTTAATCATATTAATATGCACTCCCGGAAGTCCTTTTTTTATGGCTTTTGCTTGAAAATTGTCCAGAGCCTTTTTAGCCAATTCCAGACCGCCAATACCATCTACAAAGGTATGAATCTCATAAATGGAAAAGAATGGTTTTCCCTGTATAGTCCAATAAGCCGGGTCAGAAAAATATTTGTCAACTATATGGTCAGTCATACGCTCAAAGGTTTCAAAAGTCACTTCACCGGGATACAAGACATCAGGGGATTGAACCTTTTTCAATGAGATAGGATGGATATTCAACCAGGTATGGTTTGCCCACATAATTGCAAATTTCACTCGTTCGTGATTGGGTGCTTTCAAGTAGCCTTCTTCTAAACATCGCTGTAAGAAAGGTCCATCATTATACCAATACCAATCGAATAGAAATACATCTATGCCATGTTTTGCAGCAGTATCTATTTTCATGCTCATCACTTTGGGGTCGGCTTCATCTACATATCCCCAGAGTGGAACTTTTGGCTGCTGATGCCCTTCAAAACGAGGTTTCGCATTCTTTACTAATTCCCATTCAGTCCAGTTTTCTCCATGGATTTTTTCATTTCGCGGGTCAACATGATAATTGGGGAAGTAAAAACACACAACAGTATAGTTATCAGCAGAATTTTTTACAGGCGAAACCTGTCCCTGTGCCTTTTCATCAGAATAGCACTGACTTCCTACAATATAGAAGAGCAGTGTAATAAAAAGAATGGCTTCAAGGCAGAGATATGACAAAAAACTATTTTTGTAAAGGTTAAACATCAAGATTTTCCTTCTATTTGTTTTTATTCTTTGTTGATTCCTTTTTCATTATAAACAAATAATTAAATCCACGGATAAAATAATTACCTCGAATGGCTTCGGTATGATAGTGTCTCCGTTTTAGTGTGCGGTTATGTCTAACCACAGAAATAATGTCAATAGGGACAAACCATTTTAGCATAATAGAAAACAATCGAAAACCAATCGGAGCAAATGGCTTTTTTTTCTGGAACGAATCGCAGCAATAAAGTGCTGCAAACCGTTGAGGTTTTAGGATACGATATATTTCCAGTATACATGCTTCCATAGATTGGTAATATGCTTCGTCATTGGCGTTAAAGAGTCCGATACAGCGAGGGTCATCAGAATAATGTATATGATTTCCATAGGGAGGGTCAACAAACACAAAATCAGTACATTCATTTCGCAAAGGCAAATGGCGTGCATCAGCAGGGATAATGTCGTTTCGATAAGGACTCAAATCGAAGCCGATAACCTTTCGATTAAGGTCTTTACATACATCAATAGTCGTGCCACTTCCGCACATGGGGTCTATGATTAAATCCTTTTCATGGGTATAGCGTTGAAGTAAGTTCCATATTACATAAGAGGGAGTTGCACCGGGATAATTTTGGTCTCCCTGCATTCGTTCGCCATAGTGTTGTGATGGATAGTCCCATAAAGTAGTGGTTTGTAAATTTAACTCAGGTTTTTTCATATCGTTTTAATTATTTCGTCAATAGTTTGTGAAATGTTCCTTAAAAGTATTAGTATTTTAAGTTGAACTAAGAAAATTTTTGTGAAAAGTCTGTTTTAAATTTTCGCTTATTTATGTTATTATTATATTCAAATGTAGAGTTTTAAGATAAACTTGTGTCTTGAAGTTTTGGGCAATATAAAATGAATAATAATAATTTTGCACTTTGGAGAAATTAAATGAAAAAGCAGTTTATTCTTGTGCTTGTAATAATGAGTTTTTTGGTAGTGTGGAATAGTTATGGTCAATGGACCTGGACACCGCAGACAGGGAGGTTTATCAATGTGAAGCGGATGCCTAAGGAAACAGCAGAACTGCAACTTGAGTATGCTCGAAGCCTATATATGCAGGGAGATTTGAAGAAGGCTCTAAAAGAGACAGAGAAGTTCTCTAATTTTTATGGTCAGGACCCCATTGCAGACCAGAACCTGTTTTTACGGGGTGAAATTAAAATGGCGATGGGCAAGTGGCTGGAAGCGGCAAAGGAGTTCCAGAAATTAATATCAAGTTATCCAAACTCAAAACTCTATGAGCAAGCCATACGGAAACAGTTTGAAATAGGGGATAAATTATATGAAAAGGGGAAACAAAAAAGGAGTAAGTTCTTGTCCTTTTTTAGAGGGAAACCGTTGAAACACGCTATTGAAGTTTACGGGATGGTGGTCAGCAACCAGCCGTTTATGCCAGGTTCAGCAGAGGCACAATATAAGATTGGGTTATGCCACCATGCACGCAAGGAATATATAGAGGCGGCTTATGAATATCGGCGAGTAGTAGAGAATTATCCACAATCCGATTGGGTAGATGACGCTCGTTATGGTTTAGCCCAATGTTATTACGAGTCCTCCTTACCTCCTGCTTATGACCAGAGCAGAGCAGAATTGGCTATCGAGGCTATTGATGATTTCTTGAGAAAGCATCCAGAAGATAGTAGATGTGAGGAAGTCAAAGGATGGCGTCAAGAAATGCGTAAGAATATTGCAGAACAAAAATTAATGGTGGCTCGCTTTTATGAGAGACAGAGAAAATTTGATTCGGCTCGGATATACTATCAAATAGTAGCCAAACAATATACGGATACACCTTTTGCAGAAAAAGCAAATCATTGGCTTGAAGAAAACCCTGTAAAGATGAGTGAGATGCAGACACAATTTGAGCAAGGAATAAAGAAATAATGGGATTTATGAAGAATAAAAAGTCAATATTATTCTATTGTATGAGAAAATTCTTGCTGTGTTTGGGGCTAATTGTTTTTCTATCTATCTTTGATTTAAGTTGTGCCTACACTACTAAAGTTTCTTTAGACCCGCGTTATCAGACAGTAGCAGTTTCTGGATTTTACAACAAATCTTCTGAGTATGATTTTCAGGCACCGTTAACAAATGCTTTAATTCGAAAGTTTATCAATGATGGACGGCTTAAGGTTGTAAAACCAGAAGAATCAGATTTGTTGATAGAAGGGGTAATTCTGGATTATGTGAGGAAAGGATTAACTTATGATAGGAACGATGAGACAACACAGTTCTTGATTGCTGTTACAGCAGGTGTCCGAGTAACCGACCAGCAGACAGGTAAAGTTTTATGGCAAGAGCCAATGATGGTAGGGGAAAGCACTTATTTTACTCATGCCGCAGGACAATCTTCCGATAGACTACGCGGAAATGTAGAAACTTTTTTAGTGCCTGTTCGGTCTTTTGCAAGTGATGAAGAAAATCGTGCTGTTTCTGAAGCATTAGAACAATTGGCTTCGGATATCTTTTATCGCACGATTGAGCCCTGGTAAGGGCAATTTGATGAATAATATTTTTATCTCCTTAAAGGGATTTTTATTAAAGGTAATTGTTTTAAATTCTTATGAACATATCTGAATTAAAAAAAATAATTTCAAAAAAGAAATTGCCTGCAAATTGTTTATTGTTCTGTCCTTCCGTTTCAGGAAGTAAAGAGAGTTTTGAACCTGTTCTTGTTGAAGAAGCAATCGAACAGTTGATAAAGAATTTTATCCCGGAGGGAACAGAATCTATGAGCGTAAGCACCTTTTATGGTGATGAGACCAATCTGAACGAAATTGTAATGGATTGCCGAACTCTTCCTTTTTTTTCACCCAAAAAAGTGGTAATAGTCCGTAAGTTTGAGGCTTTAGACCGTAGTGAAAAGAGTGAGTCGAAAGCAATGCAGAATATGCTCGAATACTTGCAGAATCCAGTAGATGCTACCTTGCTGATATGTGTGGAGGAATCCGTAGACACAAGAAAGCCCATGTATAAAGCCTTTTCAAAAATAAACGGGTTGGTAGAATGTCCTGCACTGACTATAAGTGAGTTAAGGGAATGGATAAAACAATATTTGAAGGAAAAAAATAAGAAAATATCGCCTGGGGCACTTGAAGAATTTGTAGCAAGATGTGGAACACGGTTAAGTGATGTTCAGAATTCATTAGCCCTTTTACTCGGTTATGTTGGAGATAAAGGCACGATAACGATAGAAGATGTCATTACAGCATGTGCAGATGTGGCAGAAGAATCTATATGGAGTCTAACCGATGCAATTGCTCGCGGAGATATGAAAGGTGCATGGCTTGTGCTAAATGATTTGTTTAATCAAGGGAAAGAACCCCCTGAAATTATTAGCGTAATTCATTGGCTACTTGAAAACGCTTATCGCACCACAGACCTTGCGGAAGTAGAACCGAAAAGCAGTTTTGTAATGAAAAAGGTGGCTCCACTTGCTAAACGGTTTGGTCTGAAAAGATTGGTTAGTGCGATGAGTCTTTGTAATGAGGTCACTTTTGCTATGCGACAGACAGGAATGGACGAAAGATTGGCTTTAGAGTTGTTGGTAGTCAAACTTTCTTATGTCCCAACCAGAACACAACGATTCTCATAAATAATTTAGGGATGGCTTTAAGTTTTCAACCGTGCGACAGCTTCATTCAGGTGTATAAATTACCGCTATAATTTGTCCATTCTCTTCACCAGCAGCACGAACTTCGTGAGGTGTCGTAGAATCGTAATAAATACTATCGCCAGGACCTAAAATGTAAACATCAGGACCATAAGAAATCTGAATTTTACCTGTTAGAACATAAATAAATTCTTCTCCCTCGTGGACAGAAAACATACAATCCTCAGAGACCGTTGGATGAACATCAATTACAAAGGGCTCCATATGGCGACCCGCTTTGTTGTGTGCTAATGCGTGGAATTCAAGTGTGCTGGAATCTGAGGCAATGCGGATTCCCGAAAATCGGACAATCGGACTTTCTTTATTTGCGTTTTTGGTAATGACAGGACCTTCATGTGGTTTATCGTCTAAAAGCGTTCCAAGATGGACACCTAATCCACGAGCAATTTGAAGTAATGGGGCTAATGATGGTGAAAGTCTACCTTCTTCTAATGCCTCAATTACTTCTACTTTACACCTGCTTTGTTTTGCTAATTCTTCCCTTGAGATTCCCTTCTTCTCTCGAAGGTGGGCAATGTGTTGACCCAAATTGCTTGAAAGTGTCATAATGAATCTCCCGTTCGATACAAAGATAAGTAAATACTTTTAATTATCATATCATATCACAATTCATAATATTATAAATGTGTTTTCAATATAAACTTATACTATGCTGACAAAAGATGAAATAAAATCTGTTAAAAGAATCCTTGAAAAGATATATAAAGAATACCATTCTTCTAAATTTGCGGTAAACGACCCTGTGCAGTGGTTGTATTCTTATCAATCAGTAGAAGATAAGGAAATAGTGGGACTCATTTCTGCATTGTTTGCTTTTGGTAGTGCTAAAGTTTTTAATCGGAAAATACAGGGAATACTCTCTTTGTGGCAGTCACCTTCACGAGAACTGCCGCAATGGAGTTATGATGAGTTTCTTACTGCAATGAAAGGATTCCGTTATCGTTTTGTGTCAGGAGAAACCGTTGCAAATTTTTTTTATGGTCTTCGTAGAATAATAGAGGAATATTCTTCTGTTGGTTCTTGTTTTTCAAATCACTATGAACAAAATTCAGAAGTCTTGTGGTCTGCCTTTCAGTCTTTTACTGATGAATTGCGTAAATTTGCAGATGACCCATTGCCTTTTTTAGTCCCTAATCCAAAGAGTGGTGGTGCATGCAAACGCCTATGTCTTTACCTACGCTGGATGGTTCGGAAAGATAAGATTGATGTCGGTTGCTGGAATTTTATCGAACCAAAGCAGTTGATAGTGCCTCTGGACACACATATTTACCAGTGGGCTATAATGCTCGGTCTTATCCAGCCTCGTTCTATGAATGCGAGAACCGCAATGTTAATAACAGAGGCTTTTCAGCAGATATGTCCTGATGACCCGTTACGATATGACTTCTCACTATGTCAGACCGGCATGTTGGGGCTAAAGGACAAAATTATATATGATACATTCGGAATAATTAATGTCAGTAAGGATAAAATTCATGGAAAATAGTTCTATTCAAAAGGTAGCAGTTATAGGCCTGGGGTATGTGGGACTTCCTCTTGCATTAGGATTTTATGATAGTGGTTTGCAAGTTTGGGGTATTGAAACAGATAAAGAAAAGGTGAAAAAACTTCAGTCAGGTGTTTCATATCTTGATGATGTTCCTTCACAGCGAATTAAGGAGGCATTGGAAACAAATCATTTTTCTATTACAGATAAGTATGAAATACTGGAACAATCAGATGCGGTTTGTATCTGTGTGCCTACGCCGCTAAATAAGGTTCAGGAGCCAGATTTGTCATTTATTGTTCAGGCGGTAGATGCGATTGAACCTCACTTGCATAATGGTATGCTTGTTGTGCTTGAAAGCACAACCTACCCAGGAACAACCGAAGAGGTAGTTCTGCCACGGCTGGCAAAACAAGGATTACTCGTAGGGGAAGATTTCTACCTGTCATTTTCTCCTGAACGAATTGACCCCGGAAATAAGCAATTTAATATAAAAAATACACCAAAAGTGATTGGCGGTATTACCCCTGCATGCACACAAAAGACAATAGAACTTTATAAACATGTAGTTTCAGAAATTGTCCCTGTCTCAAATGCACGAACCGCAGAGATGGTCAAATTGTTGGAAAATACTTTTCGTGCAGTAAATATCGCACTGGTTAACGAGATGGCGATAATGTGCGACCAATTAGGTGTAGATATATGGGAGGTAGTAGATGCCGCAAAAACAAAGCCGTTTGGGTTCATGCCTTTCTATCCCGGACCAGGACTTGGAGGACATTGTATCCCTATTGACCCCGCTTATCTTTCCTGGAAAATGAAGACTTTGGATTATACCGCACGCTTTATTGAACTGGCGCGTGCCATTAATTCGTCTATGCCAAGATATGTTGTAGAGAAAATTGCAGATGCGTTGAATGAGAAGAAGAAAAGCATTCAAGGAAGTAAAATCCTGCTTCTCGGCGTAACATATAAAAAAGATGTTTCTGATTTGCGAGAATCACCAGCATTGGATATTATTTCCCTACTAATGAAAAAAGGTGCACAGGTATATTTTTCAGACCCATATATTGAACAGATAGAAGTGGAGGGAGAAAAATTTTATCACTACCAACTAACAAATGGCTTATCACAATTTGACCTCGTAGCAATTATTACCGAACATTCAAATTATGACTATGAGGCAATAGTGAAAGGTTCATTACTCGTTCTAGATACACGAAACGCAACAAGGAACATCAGCAGCCATTTGAAAGAAAAGGTGATTAAACTATAAAATTTTCGGGTAATAAATATTTTAGTAGCAAATATTACTTATTGTAGGTAAATCAAGTAGTTTCCGTTTTATTCTCTTCCGACTTATATTCCCTATTATTTTATAGTCAGAATTTTATGATTAGCCACTAAAAGTATTTGTTTGTATATACGGTTCTTAAAGGTGGAATTCTTTAGTCTTCTTTGGTTTGTGTTCCCCAGACCTCATCTTTTTCTCTCTGGCACTCTTCTTCCAATTTTTGAATTTCTTGGCTTAATTCTGCTTTTATGGCTTCCAATTCTTCATAAGTAGATGCACTATTAAGTCTTGATTCATAAGAAATTTTAATTTCTGCAATTTTTGCCTCATATTTTCGTCTTATCTCAGCAATTTTTTCTTTTTGTTCAGGTGTCAGTTTTTTGACTTCTCCACTTGTTTTATTAAGTCGTTCCATTGCAAGTTCATAGGCACTTTTCATACAATTTCCTCCTTAAAATGAAAATTCATCGTCTAATATAGATGTAATAAACCTTTCGATAGAGATAGGATAATAACGACTATCCGGTGTAATAAACAGACCTGTTGTTATATCTTCTTTCCTTTCTAATTCATCTAGATTCTGCGATAAAGCAGTATCTATATTCTCTGCCAGATGTTTCACTTCCAGATATTCCAATTTGCATTCCACAGGTTTGTCAGGGAATCCTAAAAATCCGAAAATACGCCCCGCAATAGATACATCAATTTTGTCCTCACCAAAGAGGTCACTATATTTTGCCTTGTAGTGTGATGGCGTTATAACGAACTGTGGAGTCACCTGTATCTTGCCACGGACATAAAAAGAACCATAAGAAGACTCTAATGCTTCTCCGAGACAAACATAAGGTAATTCATGATAACCTTTAATTATCCCATATCTTGGCTTTTTTATTATTACCGTCTCATCAAAAATTCGATACATTTCTTCTCGATTTAAGGTCATGAAGCATTCCCAATAGTATAAGTAAAATTATATCCTTTTCTTTATATATTATAACGCCAATCCAACAAAAAAATCTTCCTAATGTTCTTTCCTTTTCCTGTCTGTTTTTGAAGACAAACCTTGATTTTACAAAAGTATCAACTTTGTTTAAGGATAGGAATGGAATATAAGATTATTGTTTGATGCCTTGTTCGATTATGCGGAGGAATTCGGGGTTAACAGGGTGATTGGCTTTTTGACATTCCTGGACAAGTTCCCTTGCTTTTTCTATATTACCTAAACGGTGGTAAACAATAGCAATTTGTTCTTTGACAAAATAGTTCTGAGGTTGAAGTTGTTCTAATTTAAGTAGTTCTTTCAACGACCATTCCAATTTTCCCTGTGAGAAATAAAGAGAAGCCAGATTGGATAGAACTGCCGTATCCAAAGATGTGTCTTTACCCTGAACCTCTTTCAATAACTGCTCTGCCCGGTCAAATTGATTTTGTTGAATAAGTAAACTTGACAGATTTATCTTTATATTCAATAAATTTGGGTCCATTTTAAGTGCTTTTTCCCAGACAGCAATAGCAGACGCCGTATCGCCCAAATGTGCATAAGCCGTTCCTAAAACAACATACCCTTTAACTTCCTGTGGCACTTGTTGAATTAACTTCTTTGCCCAGGTCACCGCTTCTGCAAAACGATTTGCTTCAATCAGTGTTTCGGCTAAGACTAAGTATGCTTCATTAAAATTAGGACGCTCATTAACTATCTTTATTATTTCTTCAATTCCCTTATCCACCTGTCCTAACTCAGTCTCTTTTATAGCATAACCTAAACGGCGGAAATAGGGCGTTTCTTCTGTTAAGGAGACCATTGGTGCTAAAAGATTTTCCACAGGTGCATATCGGTCTGTGAGAACTTTGGGCTTATTTTTTGCAATTAACTCTTCCATCTTCCCGTCAGGCAGGTAATAAGCATGCACTCCATATTGTTCAACAACCCAGTTTTTAACCTCCTCTGGCTGTAATTCTTGTTTTGAACTTACGATAATAATAGTGTCCCTTGATGTTGGGTCGTTTGTTGTGTAAAAAACATATATATATGGGAATACTTCCTGACAAGTTTTGTAAATAGTTGTAAGGAAATGTGCATAAGTGAGGCAGTCAATTGTGTTGCACATATAGATACCGTGTGGAGATAAAATTTTGCTTATCTTCTCTACGAATTCCTTTGTCGTCAAATGGAAAGGAACAGTGTAATCGCTGAATGAATCGTTAATGACACAGTCATAGAGTTTTTTATCACCCGTATTTGTCATCTCCTTGACAATATCTTCGACACGATTCCTTCCGTCTTGATGATAAATGGCTAAACGCGTATCCTCTGGTAAACCAAGTGCAATATGAGCAGCCCTTGTTACTTCGGGGTCTATCTCTGCTACTTCAATTCGACATTCTGGATATTTATGTTCCAAAAAATTACAAAAAGTATAACCACCTCCACCAATCACTAATATTCGTTCAGGCGGTATCTTTTTAAACGCAAAGGTTAAAACTGAATTAAAGAAATATTCATATACACCTAATAATTTGAGGGGCTGATTCATATCTTTGCGATTATGAATCATTTTGTCCAGAATTAAATCTCTCAAATATGGTCGTTCTGGGTCAGGTGCTTGAACTTTTATATAGTTATAATGGCTCTCTTTTTCATAGATGACATTTTTAGGATGATACGGTTTCAAGGCTAATTGTAGTGCAAGTGAATCCCATGGGTAGTTCGGTGCAACTGTGCTTAAAAAGAGAATAATAACCAACAGTGAATAAGAAATTGTAAGTAGTGACTTTTTTGAAAACCACAGGAAGAAAAAAGTAGTGAGCAGCATGACAATTGCAAGTGTAAGGTTTGAGCCGAGGTATGCAATTGCATAATAGCCTGTGATTAGAACGCCTAAAATCCCACCGATAGCATTCATGGCGTAAGTCATGCCTATTTTTTTACCTTGCACTTCTCCATGTTCGTTAGGTGGTATTAATTGCACGAGTAATGGAGATAAAGCACCAAAAGCAACACATGCAGGTCCAAATACGATAATTGAGTGAGTTAATATTTGCATTTGCCAGGACAGATTCCACAGTATAGGAGACATGGGTAAAAGTGTGTTCATCAGGGGTATGAACAAGGTGCAAACACTTGAAAGGAACAAAAAGAATACAGAAACTTTTCGCGGATTAAGATGTTGTCCTAAATAGCCACCTATATATCCGCCGATGGAAAGTGCCCCTAACTCTACGCCAATTATTCCTGTCCATGTATATAAAGAGTTTCCAAAACTCCGTGCAAGCAATCTGCTTGCTACGGTTTCTATTACCATTACACTTGCACCTGCCCAGAATGAGATGATAAGCAATTTATAGAAAGGCGGAAAATTCGCTATATCAATCATTCTATTTTTTTCTTTATGTTCGGGCAGATATACTTCCTCTTTATACATTAAAGTTGAAGGTATAAAAAGTCCCCCAGCAAAATATGCCAGAGAAATGATAAGCAATAAAGATGATGAGATGGCAAGTAGAGTTGTGTAGGAAAAATAAGCAAGGAGCACATAACCCGTCAGAAATGTCCCGACAAGACTACCCAACAATGAAAAGCCGAAGAAAATACCCACACTTGTTCCATATTTCGGACTGACCAGAATCAAAAGATGTGTTAACACGGGAGATATTGTGCCAAGAACAAGAAATGGCGGTAAAAAAAGGAGCAAGATATGAATAAGTATACGCCATTCCCATACCAATCCTTGTAGTAGTTCCCAATTGCCTAATAATTGATTAATAAAGGGAATAATGAAAATGCTTATAGCAGCGATGAAAAATTGAATAGGGATACTTTTTGTATTGTTATATTTATCTGCGAGAATCCCGCCAATGTGGTTTCCTACGGCAATTCCTGCAAGGGTCGTAGCAATTATACTTGTCCATGTATATAGACTCTGTCCTAAATATTGAGCAATGACCCTACCTCCAACAAGTTGCAAAAACATGATTGCCATGCTGGATGTAAATACGGTCAGATAAACTACCCAGGACAAAATTTTAGATTTCATAAGAATACAAAATAATTGAGTTGCAATTTTTCAAAAAAACTTCTTATCCGATATTAAGCATTTTCTTCTTTTTCCCGGTCCCAACGAATAACAAATATCGTTCCTGTAATAAAATAGACCACCGTAGGAAGAATAAGAGCACGATATAAGTAATTCAAATTTTCTGTAAATCCATTTGTTCCTTTTACAAATACCCAGATTGAAAGTGCCAGGCAGACTACCAATGACAAAGCCGCAAGAATTCCAGAAATAACAATTACAGGGTCACTCAACGGACTTTTCGCTACTTTTTCTGCTTCTTTAGTCGCAGGTTTTTGTATCTTTTTTGATTCTGCGGTAATGATGGTTTCCGTAGCATCTGCAGGCACATCACGCGCACCCATAAACATAGAAAGGACAATATATAGAACAGATGTCAATATCCAAACAGGTATAAACAAGAAAAATAGATGTAAAATGCCTGCTCTTTCCAGAACAATCGCAATAGCAATAGATATGACCCAACTTAAGAACGCAGGCCAGTTCATAGCCATCTTTTTCTTTTCTATCCAGTATCGTGTTAAACCTATTTTTGGGAAAATCCAATATTCTGTAAATGCCACAGCACCCAGAGGCATAAGTAATAAGCCATAGATTCCGACAAAGTCAAGTAGTTTTGTAAACACAAAAGGTGAACAAGCAATAATAGTAGTAACCGTTCCTGCTATTAATGTTACAAGCCAACGAGGCCAACCGGGTGTCACTGCTTGCAATGCCAGTCCTGCACGATACAGTGTTGGATTAGAAGTTGTCCAGCCTGCCAATATCACGGCTAAAATACCAGAAAGACCTAATGCCATAGTAGCGACGGCACCAGAATCTAATTCAGCAATATTTTTCTTCAGCATTAAAGCGGCCATAGCACCCATAACACCTGCACATATCCACGCTAAATAATGACCTAAAAACATACCAAAAGCAGAGTATAAGCCATAAGACGAAGAGCGAGCATAACGGAATATTGCCATATCCGAAAGTCCCGCGTGCATTGCCAGGTTACATATCCAGGCAAATGCTGCAACATGCCAGAAGGAAATTGGCTTTTCACCTGACGGAGAGACTCCTGTCCAGATAAATTTTGTTGCTACCTGCCAGAAATCATTCCAACTGTGAATATCTACCCCTGCAGCGGGAATCAGGGCAATTGCTCCTGCAATGAACATAAGAAACATCCATGGAGAACATACGACAGAAAACTGTGACAATCGCTTAAACCCCAAAATAGCCAATGCAACAACCACTGCCCCTACAACCAGCACTACCAAAACAAATCGAAAATCAGTAGGTATCCATTGTGTTTGAGGAGGTATTCCTAATGGCACTCGCACCGCCGACGCTGAGACTGTTATCATGCACCCCGCTAATATACAGAATAAGAACGCATTACATACATTGTATATTGCTGTAACTACTGGTCCTGCCACCTTACGGAGAAACCAGTAAAGTGTTAATCGTGTTCGAACAGCGATAGGTGCACACATAAATGTCCATGTCAATACTGCCATAAGATTGCCCAATAGCAATCCTACGAATACATCGAAAGCATTGACACCCCAACTTACAAAGGTAGCACCTATTACAAATTCTGTCCCTGCTACATGTTCGCCTGCAAATAAACCTGCAAAATATCTACCAGGTTGAAGTTTATCTTCACTTACAGGCTCACGCTCAAATTCATATAATAAATCCAGTGCTTCTACTGCTTTAATTGTTTTGGCTTCGCTCAAGGTAGGACCCTTTCATGATAAGGTTATTTTTAATCAAGTTAAACGCAAATCCAAAAAACATATTTAACAATATAAAACTTATGACCTTATTTTCAAATGATAAGATAATGCCTCTGATACTCTCAGCGTATAGCACTGGAAAGAAAATACAAATATCCTCTGATTTCTACTGTGTTTTTTACGGTTTATCTCTTAAACTCAAATGACAAAAGTAGAGACTTATTACTTTTTATATCAACCAAATTATTTTTTGATGTTTCATTTTAAAATAGGATAAAAATCAACATCACACTTTAATTTTGGATATAAAATAAGAACCCCGCAAGGTTAAATACCTTGCGGGGCGATAAGGGAATTAACCCTTAATATTCAATCTTAGATTTGAAGATTAGAAGCTGATTTCAGTTTCGGCGAATACATAGTTGAAGTCTTCGTCTTCAAGCAATTCATCACCAAAGAAGTGAGAATAACCTGCACGGAATACCAAATCTTCACTGTAGTTGTAAGCACCTGTTAACTGAAGTTCCCAACCTAACTTGTCATATTCTTTACTGCAGAAGCAATGACCAACACGAAATTCTTCGTCCAATTCATAATATAGCCCTTCAAGAGCAAGTTTTACTGCTTCGGTTGGCTGGACACCTATTCCAAGACGATAGATGAAAGCATTGGTCAGCATGGTATTATCTATAAAATCACTGTATTCCCAATTAGAGAACAGGCGATTTAATGCAAAGTTGTATTCATCTTTTTCAAACCATTTTGTGTCGCATTCCGGACCACCAAGGTATGCAAAACCGGCATAGACTCTCGGCTGCCATGCGATATCGAAGGTATAACCTAATTCAAGGTTTACACCCCAATTATCGTATTCGCGGTCAACACCAAAAATCCACCAACCTGTGTCTTCGGCATCACCCAATTGATAAACTGCTTCGGCTTCAAAGTCGAAGGCACCAACTTTGCCAGCGCCACGAAGACCAAGTGTATGAAGGTCAGATTCAAGATATGTTGCATCATCGCGTAGATACATCCAGTAAGCGTCAATGACGACATCTTCAAGACCTGTATAACTACCATAAATAGAATAGAAGTCAATATCATCTTCACCAAAATCAGAAAAGGATTCTGCTAATTTGGCTGCGATGGCATCAACCGTGATTGTATCTGTCACATAACTTAAGCGAGCAGCGTCCCAGGAAAGCCCTGTGAAGGAATAGCGCTTGTCATTTGTTCCAACAAGCCAGCCACTACCTAATGTGATTTCCTGACGACCAACTCTTAAGCGAAGGGGAGTTCCCCACATCTCACGGGCTTCGATGTATGCTTGATAAACTTCTACATCGTCACCGCTTGCTGCACGTGCGTCCACGCCTGTGATGTAGTCTACGGAACGAAAATCTTCGCCCCAGATGTCATAACTATCTAATTCGATGAACGCAGTCACTTCATCAGTAAAGTCTGCTTTCACATTTAAGCGTGTTCTCTGCTCAATGAAACTCTGCTCACCGAAATCATCAAAATCTAACCAATTTGCACGAATGCGAATTTTACCGCCGACTTCTACATTCTGAAGTTCAGCATACGCCATTGTGCCTAAAAGTGCTATTGCTACTGCCATAATTAATATGCTTTTACGCATAGTCTTTACTCCTTTAATGTTATAATTTAATACTAAAGTTTTTATTGCTTCTCGTGTCTGCCCTCACAGACACTTCCATCTTAATATATTTATCTCCCACACCATCTCCGTCCAATTCCAACGAGTTATCCTCATTATTTTTCATTCCTCCTTTCTGCTCGCAGATTTCGGAATTGACGGCGATGAACTTTCATATTAAATTTGAATTGATTTTAGCAAAAAGCAAAACCCATTGTCAAATCAAAAATACCCATTTTCAAAAAAAATTTCTCTATTCTATAATTTTAGAAAGAATTAAGGATATTCCACTATATATTGTGGTAACAAAAGAAATATATCATCATATAGGATAATTACCAAATACTTCGCGAATCTTCTTATTCTTTTCAGCCTTATTATCCCCCATTTATCATGTTGTTTTTCTATAAAATTTTAACAAACAGAAAATAAACAAAAAACGAACATTAAACAAAATATTTTTTCATGGTTTACTTTGTAAAATTCCCTTGTATTTTTAAAACATAAAAACAGAGGAGTATTACCATGAAAAAAGACCTATTGAAAAAGAGCATTCAAGGAACATTAAAAGCTAAAACATATAAAGACAGAGAAGAACCTTTTAGAAATACTGTATTGGTATCTCAACATTTTTTAGAACAGATACCCAACAGTCAGTCATTATGGCATGAGACTCCAGAAGAGATTGAGAGAAAACTTCAATGGGGTAAAGAGAAGGCACATTTACTACAATGGATTCAAAAACAAATTCAGCGAAAATTAACAGTCAAAGAAAGGAATTACATTGAACTTTACTATTTTCAGGGATTAACCCTTGAACTAATATCAAAAAAATATCATAGTAATCCTGCAAACATTTCTCGCACTATTCGACGAGGAATTAAGAAACTTGTTCTATTAACAAAAAACGAAGAGATTTGTTTCCAGCGTGTTCACATGAGACAAGCCAAAGGGGCTAAACAAAAATCTTCTCATAAAACAGACAAATCTTTCTGACTCTTAACTAATTTTACTTTTTATTGTTTTACTAACATAAAATATATATTATTCTATTGAAAATAGAGAATGGTCGTAAATTATTATTCGGAGCAAAAGAATGCAAAAATCAAATATAGTGCTTATCGGTATGCCATGGTCAGGTAAGAGCACAGTTGGCGTGTTATTAGCCAAGACCCTTTTATGGAACTTTATAGACACGGACTTGCTCATTCAAACAAATGCAGACAAATCTCTTCAACAGATTATCAACGAGAATGGTATCAACCAATTCCTCAAAATAGAAGAGGAACATGTGCTCAATATCAATCCAGAGAAAAGTGTTATTGCCACAGGTGGTAGTGTTGTTTACAGTTATAAGGCAATGGAACATTTGAAGAATATTGGCACAATTATTTATTTGCAATATCCCTTTGAAGAGATTCAACAAAGAGCAAGGCGAGTTGAAGAACGGGGATTAGTGCGACGCAAAGGACAAACCCTTTTTGATTTGTATCAAGAACGGATCCCTTTGTATGAAAAATGGGCAGAAATTAAAATTGAATGCAATAAACAAACCCATGAAAAAGTAGTCGAAAAAATTCTTTGCACTATCAAGAAAAAGGCATAATAAAAACTTTCAATTTTTCTTTGCTTGTTTTTGTCCATTTGATATACTTACAATTAAAAGAAATAAATATAAAACAAAAGTAAAATAAATAAAAGATGAGGATAAATCTATGACTGAAATTTTAACGGTGATAGGTATTTTTCTTATGGATGCAATTCTGCTACTTCTTGGTATCTTTGGTTATAATGAACTTTTTTAGGTTGACCCAATCCAAACAAAGGAGAGCAAAACGGTGGAAGTTTTAGATGACCTAGCATATATTGGTTTATGGATAATGGGATTTTTATTAAAAGTGCTTGCTGCATTATTCGGCGTTTTTCTTTTTACCTTATAAGTAAAGACAAGAGCCAAACAATAATTTAGAGGAAAATTATCATTGCCTCAAACCTTCTTCCTTACGGGTTGTGCCAGTGGAATGGGACGATATATGACTACCGTTTTTGTCAGGCAGGGGCATCGTGTTGTAGCAACAGACATAGCAGGAGAACAATTGGAACAAGCCGCTACGGAAGAAGGCTGGGATCCTTCACAGGTTCGTCTTTTCCAGTTGGATGTAACAAATTACGAAGCATGGGAAGAGGTTTTTAATAAGGCAGTCAAGGAATGGGAAGGAATTGATGTTACTATCAATTTCGCAGGCTTATTGCTTTCCTCATGGGCGATAGAAACACCTTTAAAAGAAATCCATTCGCAAATTGATGTGAACTTAAAGGGCACTATTTTTGGCACACAGATTTCTGCACGCCACATGGTAGAACGCGGACATGGGCAGATAATTAACATATCGTCTATTGCAGGTGTTATTCCTGTACCGGGCTTATCCATTTATGCTGCAACCAAACATGCAGTTCGTGCTTATTCCCTTTCAGTCGCAATGGAACTACGCAAAAAAGGAGTCTATGTTACGGTAATCTGCCCCGCAACTGTTCAGACGCCTATGTTGGACAACCAACTCGATGTGAATGCCGCAGAATTATATTTTTCAGGATTGCGAATCTTAACAGTTCAAGATATAGAAAAAGCGATTATTAAACGAGCACTTCGCAAAAAGCCGATGGAGATTTTCTTGCCTCGGTTCAAAGTTAAACTTTTTCAATTTGTATCTCTAATGCCTGCATTAGGACTTGTTATTTCTCCTATTTACCAGTGGGCAGGCAGATGGCGACAAAACCGCAGACGGGAAAAAACACAAAAATAACCTTTCCATCTAATATTTTTACAAAACGAGAATATGTATGCTCGAAAGAATTATAATTACAGCAAAGAATTTTCTTTTCTGTATAATAGGATATTTCTTTGGAAAATAATGGAACAAGTAGTTTTTATGTCTATCAGAAAATTTAAACATAAGGTTAAACGAATTATGAAATTTTTGTATTTTTCCGTTATATTTTTTGTTTCTCTTTTATTTCTTTTATCTTCATGTATACCGAGCACACCAAATCAGGAAAAAACAACCCCAATAATGGAAAAAACTTCAACAGAGACGACTGCGTCTATTCCTGCTGTAGTACCTAACTCAATCCAGCCTCCTACCCCAACCACTGAAAATAAACCTGTGGAACAAAAATCTGATATATCTTCTAAATCAAAAACTGCAAAGGCGACTGTCCGATTTGGTGTGCCAGGTGCAGGTTTTCCATTCTCCATACAGCAGGCACCTCTTACAGGTCAGGAAGGCTTTGCTATCAAAGGATCCTTTGGACTTAGTGGGACTATTACGCGTCCCGACCCATCTAAGGACCTCTGGGTGTTTGCAGGGCAATTTGAATTGCCATCAGAGGACTATGAAATTGGCGAGATTGGTTTCGATATTCTTAACGCACCTGTCGAATACTATACTCAAAAACAGCCATTGCCACCTTCGTTTATCCCCCATGTTATGATAACTATCCAGATAAAATTGCCCCCTAATCCAAAAGATGAAAAGGGAAATTTCAAAGTGCCATTCCGACTTGAAATTCCTGTGTCTGCAAAGGCTCAATTCAATCTTATAATGACTGATAAACGCTAATACCTATTTATGGAAAACAAAAAAGTAAACCAGGAATCGTCTCCTATTATTGTAAGAGGACTCCCCTTAGAAAAACCTCGACTAAAAGATTTATGCAAAACCTATAACATCCATTTTAAAAAACGACTGGGACAAAATTTACTCCTTGACGATAACATACATCGTATTATGGTAGAGGCAGCTAATTTATCGGAAGAAGATTCTGTTATTGAAGTAGGTGCAGGTTTAGGTGCTCTAATCTGGCACCTTGTTCAATATGCAGGCAGAGTGCTTGCAGTAGAAATTGACCCATCTTTTATGCCCTGTTTAGAACACCGATTTGGACATTTACCTCATGTAAGACTATTTCGAGGGGATATATTAAATCATGAATTGGAAGACCTGGTAAACGAGTTTATACCTGGTGGACTGCATTATAAAATGGTTTCCAATTTGCCTTACTACATCACAACGCCGATTCTTTTCCATTTTTTAGAATCATCTGTAAACTTTGAACAAATTGTAGTTATGGTTCAATATGAAGTAGGTATGAGAATGTCTGCTGTGCATGGGACAAAAGAATATGGAGTATTAAGCCTTGCTGTTCAATCATTGTATCATGTAGACCTTGTGCATTCTGTTCCACGAACCTGCTTTATTCCACGGCCAGAAGTAGATAGTTGCATCGTCCGATTACGCAAGATAAATCCACCAGCAATATCTATGGAAAAGCGCAATAAAATTATGCAAGTAGTGCATGCTGCATTTTCCCAACGGCGAAAAAGTCTCAAAAATGCTCTGAGCAAATCCTCTTTACAATACCCTGCTTCACTTGTGATAGAGGCATTACAGTTAGCAAATATTGACCCAAGCCGGCGTGCAGAAACATTGAGTTGGAATGATTTCGTTTCGTTAACAGAAAAACTTGAAATATTGAGTTATAATCAAGGAAAATTATAATATACTCACATAATCAACACAACCGATACTTAATTTTTTTATGAACAACTCAATAAGTCAGATTGCACTAAGGGTTATACAAAATTTAGAAAGTGGGGTCCTTGTCATTGATAAGGAAGGGACTATCTTAATTGTCAACCCTGCCGCTTCAAAACATCTTAAATCAGGATACAAGATGCTATTGCCTGGAGAAAATATATTCCAGCACAAAGAATTAACCCCATTTGCAGACATTTATAAAGAACTACTCAACAAAAAAGAACCCATCTCACGCCGAAAAATATCCATTGAATTTGGAAAAGATGAGGATGAAAATATATTAGGTTTAACAAGTTCTTTAATAAAAAAAAATAACAAGATAATTGGTGCTGTTTTTCTATTCACAGATTTGACACAAATAAAAAAACTACAGCGTGAATCGGAAATTAATAAACAACTTGCTCAAATCGGAGAGTTGACTGCAGGAATTATTCATGAATTTCGTAATCCACTTGGCATTATTTCAGGAATGACAGAACTATTAATGCAAAGAAATTCGGAGAGACCTGAGATAATAAATGACTTAAAATTGATTTTGAGAGAAATAGACCAATTGAACATGTTGGTAAACCAATTTCTCGGCTTTGCAAAACCACAGGAGATTCAAATCCAAAAACAGACGACAGAATCTATTATTAATAAATCGCTTGAGATTTGCTCACATTTAATTGATAAATATTCTGCAAATATAGAATTGGGCAGTATTCCAAAATCTCTTCAAATCATTTATGCTGACCCGGACAAATTGACAACAGCCATTGCAAACCTAATTCGGAACGCCATTGAAGTTCAGGGAGAACAGAAAAAAATATGGGTGCGGTTGTCTTTACACAGAGAGGGGAAATCTATCGTTTTTTGTATTGAAGACAATGGTCCGGGACTCCCTGAGAAAATAAAAAAGAATGATTTATTTAAACCATTTGTATCAAGTAAAAAAGGTGGAACAGGATTAGGCCTATCTATCGTTCAGCGTATTGTTATAGCACATCACGGATGGATTAACTGCTCTAATCGAGAACCAAGAGGTGCAATTTTTGAAATGGGCATACCATTAAAACCTGTAATTGACTTTCCTGAAACAAAAGTAGAGAATATGCAGAAATAAAAAAATGAGTAGTCCATCCTTTGAAATCTTGTTCTTCAAAAATCCACAGGATTATAATTTGATTTACCAGTATCAAATCGAACGAAGGGAAAAATTGCAACAGGGTTCTGCCCATGAGTGCCTCTATTTACTTGAACACACACCTATATACACAGCAGGGCGACAGTTCCACCAAGAGCATCTGCTACTGCCTCTGGATGTCTGCAAAGAGCGGGGCATTTCATTTGCAAATACTGACCGAGGTGGCGATATAACCTATCACGGACCCGGACAATTGGTTGGCTATCCTATTCTCAATCTTGCCATACGAAATATGACCGTCCACCAATATTTAAGAAATCTGGAAGAAACAATTATTGAGACACTTCATTTTTTTGGAATCACTGCACATACTATAAAATCCCTCACGGGCGTTTGGGTTCAAGACCGTAAGATTGCTGCCATTGGTATTGGTGTAAAGAACAGTATTACCTGGCATGGATTTAGTATTAACATTGACCTTGACCTGAGCCCTTTCCAATGGATTATACCCTGTGGCATCTCCGATAAAATCATAACATCATTACAAAAAGAGATAAACAATAACTATTTCTCCCCCAACAATAACTACCTCTGCCCAACAATAGACGAATTCATTCAAGTATTCCTCCCAATTTTCTTCAACCAATTCAATATTAAAGACTTCTCCTTTTCCCAAATTGATTCTATCACATGATACAATACCTATCACCACTTTAAAAATATTATGAACCCATTATTCACTGAATATATACAAATAATTAGAGATTACTTCTATAAATAAATTTACTTTGTAAATCCTTTTACCACTCATCCCAAAAAACTTACTAAAAACAAAACAACTCAATAGATTTAATTACTTCTCCTCCCCTTTTACAATTGATTACATCAGAAGCAAGCAATTATAATTAAAATATCTAAAATATGATATGAAAAAATAAGAATTGGGAAATTGCATTCATACAAGGGAAAGATTCAATGATGAGAACTAAATGAATGATTTTTTATAAGAAAGAGTTTAAAATAGTATCTACATTATTGATTATTTATGATTTTATTCTTTAATATAAAGTTTTAGAGGATAAATTATGAAATATAGAGAAATCGAGAAAAAAGTTTTTACCATTAAAGAAACAACTAACGAAAAAAAAATCAAATATCATGCTTTTAATGGACTTACTCCAAAGGAATGGGCTTCGCTAAGTAAAAATATATGGAATGATATAAGTTCTCCACGAGATAAGCATCATATAGAACATGGGGCAACTTTCCCAGTTGCTTTACCAGAGCGTTTAATAAAAATGTATTCAAAAAAAGGAGACTGGGTTTTAGATCCTTTTTTGGGAGTCGGAGCAACTTTACTCGCCGCTCAAAAACTTGAAAGAAATGGGATCGGTATTGAGTTGAATCATAGATTTGTAGAAATTTCGAAAGAACTGTTGTCTGCAAATTCTACTTTTTTTAGTTCAAAATATACATATAATATATTCGAAGATGATTGTCGAAATATGAGGAAATATATGCAAGACGATTTTATTCAACTTACAGTAACTTCCCCACCTTATGCAAATTTTATCAGACGGTCAATTAAAGACCGCAAAGAGACACATACAAATTCCCTTATAACGAAAGATAATAACTCTTTTATAAAACCCTACAGTGATGACCCTAGAGACTTTGGAAATTTACCATATAAAAAGTTTTTATGCGAATTACTATCAGTATTAAGAGATAATTATATAGTTACTAAACCCGGAGGTTACTCTGCCTGGGTAGTAAAAGATTATCGAGATACTTACAATGGTATACCATACATTGCTTTTCATTCAGATTTGGCGAAAATAGGAGAAGAAGTAGGTTTTAAATTTCATGATTTAATAATTTGGGATCAGACTGGACAGAGAAAACTTGTTTTATTAGGATTTCCATCAGTATTTTATACTAATCAAAATTGTTCATTTATAGTTATATTTAGGAAACCAATAAGGTAAAAATATGCTTGCACAACTCAAGTTTAATTTTTCTAATGATGCATCATATTTAACACATAAATTTCATACTTATCCTGCAAAATTTCCACCGCAATTGCCAAGGACTATTCTAAGTAATTACTCTAAACCTGGTGAAATTGTTTTGGATCCCTTTGTGGGTTCAGGAACCACATTGGTTGAAGCATTATATGGAGGTATTAATTCAATTGGGATTGATATAAACCCTCTTGCATGTCTAATAAGTAAAGTAAAGACAACTCTTATTGAACCACATAAATTATTTTTGATTGATACTCTTAAAAATAATATTTCTCAAGACTTATTTTATTGGCAGATGGGTAAAAAGATAGACAATATAGTTCCAGAAATCCCTAATATAAAGCACTGGTTTCAACCCAATGTAATAAAGGAATTATCACTAATTAAAAAAAATATCCTTGACTTACCAGACCCGGATATAAGAGATTTAGCCTATGTCGCTTTTTCTTCAATTATCGTAAGAGTATCAAATCAAGAGAGTGATACTAGATTCGCGGCAATAAACAAAAATATTAAAGATGGTGACACAATTAACTTTTTTTTTGATAAGTTAGCAGAGTCCAAAAAACTAATGATAACACTTTGGAATAACATTGTAGATAAAAAAGTAAAAACGAAAATTATTAACATTGATGTCCGGGATTTAACACAATTTATCAATAATTCTGTAGATATAATAATAACTTCTCCTCCATATGCAAATACCTATGATTATTATCTATATCACAAATTCAGAATGTATTGGTTAGACATGGATGTTACTTCTGTCCAGTATGCCGAAATTGGGTCTCGGAGAGAGTATTCAAGTCTAAAAAAAGGAAAAGAAAAATGGGAACAAGATTTAATAAAATCATTTAAAGAGATGAAAAAAATTTTGAAAATTGGGAAGTTCGCATTTATAGTAATTGGAGATTCTGTTATTAGAAAAGAAATAATAAAAGCAGATCAACTTATAGAAGGACTCTCTGATAAAGTAGGATTTAAGGTTATTGATATCGTTTCATCTAAACTTTCGGAACACTCTAAAACATTTAATCCATCATTTACTCAAAAGGAGAAGAGAGAACATCTTATAGTGTTACAAAATGAATAAGGAAGAGAGTTTATGGAAATTAGGATTTTCTATGAATGTCTTGAACAAGCAAGGCATTATATTCTTCCAGTTATTGAAAAATCGGTAAGAGTTTTGAAGATAAATTGTGAAATTAAACTAGTAAAATCTGTTAGAAACACTAATTTTTTCTCAACTTCAAGGCTGCAAGGAATACATAGGTTAACAATCCCAGATTTTTTAATCACAATTATAAACAATGGAATAGAAAAGCCACTTATAATAGGGGAATTTTCTGAGGCAGTATCAACTGAAGACCATGAGTTACAACGTGAATATGGAAGCGTAGCAGCATATCTTTCAAATATTATTTTTTTAAAAATATCAGGAAATAAATCCTCTGAAAAGGAACATGGTGGCGCAAATTATAATCGTTATACAACTCCAAAAATATATAAAGAACAATTTGATTATTATGGTTATATTATTGCTGAATGGCCTACATTAAAAGATAATGCTAACTTACTTAAAAGAAATAGTAATTATTTATCATGTCCTCCTCGAATTAAATTAGTTGAAGCAACAATATTAAAGACATTAGAGGCATATGTTAAGAATCCGGATTCAACTAATATTGTAAATAACATTATATGTTTATTAAATACGGTTGATTGCTACAAAGAGTTTTGTGAAAAGGTTCATAATGCTCCAGGGCTTATTGAACTTGAGCAAAATTGGAGAGGAAGAATGGTTTCAGAAGCAAGAAGAAGATACTGGATAGAGAACGCTTGTGTCAAAGTTAAAATTTACCGGTTTAGTCATGCGATGGACCCAGACAGGGGAATCTTGACTTTTATATCATTAATTAACTCGTTCTCTAAAAACGTATTCATTGTCTACAATCTTGAAGGTATAGGACAGCAACGAACAATAAATACTATTCAAGATGTTAAACTTGAATTTATAGAAAAACTTGGAAAAGATAAAATGCCTAATTGGTTCATTTCTGAAATGAGGAAAGTTATGGACAAAAAAGAATTAGCAATGTCCGATGAAATAGATATAACAGATATATGGAAACAACGGATTGATAAGATTAAATATAGTAAAGTATTGACCACTATTATATATTTTAGTGACGGTATGTATCTAAATAGAAACGGTCCGTTATTACGCTGGGATAGAAGGACTCTACTAGGTTCCGAACGGCCAAAATTTGTTGAGACTTTACGAAAAATTTGGGGATTTGACACAGATATTTATAAATGCAAGCTCGTTAAAGTTTCAAATACAGTAGATGAAGATGAAGTTACTTATACTATTGTCCATAAAATATTACGCCCAAATAATTTCAAAATAATAGGCGTAAGTTATCCGGGAGCACAAGGTAGCACTGTTATATTACCAGAAACTGACAAAGGCAGGGAACAGAAACGCCAATATTATGATATTATTGCTTTACCTCCTTCTAAATCAGAAAAAATAATCGAACCTTTGATTGAAGAAAGTAAAGGTATGTTTAATGAGAATAATCTTTCGCAAGCAATAAATAAATTGATTGAAATTAGGAAATCTTCATCGGCAAAAAATACTCTTGAAAATATGTTTAAAAGACTAAATGCAGAATACAGAGATAGCCAAATATTACATATTTTGATAGGCGTAGGTTTTGGAATAAACTGTAAAATCAAAACGATATGGAATCCAGGGATGGTCGACTTTATTGTCAGGTTAGAGAACAGAAAAAAATGGTCAATAGGGATATTTAACCAAAAATTACTACAATATATTCCAAAAATATCTGGGAAAACAAACTTGCCAGGTGTTTATGAAATAGCACCTGTTTGCAAAATCAAAAAAATGAAAACTTTTTATGGGAAATAAAGAATTCTTTGAGAGTTTAGTAAATAAGGTTGTGCAGGGGAATTGTTTGGAAGTGATGAAGAAGATTCCAGACGGTAGTGTGGATATTACTTTTGCAGACCCACCATTTAATCTAAAAAAGAAATATAATAGTTACTATGATGAGCATGAAGTTGAGGAATATCTGTCCTGGTGTAAAGATTGGCTTACTGAGATGGTTCGTATTACTAAGCCTACAGGTTCAATTTTTGTGCATAATATTCCAAAGTGGTTAATATACTTTGGTTCTTACCTGAACGAAATTGCCACTTTTCGCCACTGGATTGCATGGGACGCAATGAGTTCACCTCTGGGCAAGACGCTTCTGCCCAATCACTATGGGATTTTATATTATGTTAAGTCTAATAAATTCAAGTTTTATGATATTAGAATGTTACACAAGCGTTGTAGAAATTGCTATTACATATTGCAAGACTATGGGGGCAAGAAGAATCTGCTGCATCCGTTTGGTCCTCTTATTTCTGATGTCTGGACAGATATTCATAGGATTAGACATAAGAAAAGGAGAGATGAACATCCCTGCCAATTGCCTATACCTCTACTTGAGAGATTATTGCTTATGAGCACAGACGAAGGGGACATTGTCCTTGACCCATTTGTAGGAACAGGAACGACTGCAATTGCAGCAAAAAAGTTGGGCAGGAGATTTATTGGGATAGATATTGACTCAAAATATGTAGAAATCACAAAAAGAAAATTGGGGGAAGTTGAGCCAACACAAATTAACGGGTGCTATGTTAGTAACTTCCTCAATAAGATAATGACCATCAGAGATAAGGACTGGGAAAAGATAAAAGAAGCCTTTTTTATCCCAAGAAACTCTATTGAATTGGAAAAGAGAGAAATTTATTTATTGCATAGAAACGAAAAAAGTAAAATGCCTGATGATGGAAAAATTTATTCAAAACAATTATGTTTCTTTACTGAGCAGAAATAAATGGCTGTGACTTTATGTAGCAAAACATACTTACAACAGTTCATTTATACTCTTTAATAACTTTTCAAATTTATGTCTAATTAATGATTTATATAATATAATTAAGAACACTGAGACAATTGGATATGCTTTGAAACTTCCGTGTTGGATATAGCCTTTCAATAGTATTTTATATAAACATAACACAAGTTTTAGTCTTATTCCTGTTTTTTAGTGGACAGTAACACGGTTATACAAAACTTTTTGTAAAATATCAAAAAAATTGTTAGGGAAATAAATGTTTATGCTAAACTTGTATATAGATTTTTATATGAGTAAGTTAATTGTTTTTTTAGATAGTGCAAAAGTAAAAAATGATAATCAAAAGATTTAATTTATTTGAAAAGGGATTTAATTATATTAATAAAAATTAAGCATATTCTTTATATGAGGTAGAGCAATGATAAGTTTAATAGAAGCGAAATCATATCGCTGTATTCGATATATCAGGCAGAATTTACAGCCATTTCAGATATTAGTTGGACCAAATGGTAGTGGCAAGACTACATTTCTGGATGTAATTGCTTTTATGAGAGACCTCATTAATGAAGGTCTTGATGATGCCCTTCAAAAGCGTGCAAATATACTAGATGAGTTGTTGTGGAAAGGAGAAGGTAATGAATTCGAGTTAGCCGTGGAAGTTAAAATTCCACAGAAGTTACAAAATAATGGAGGTGGAAAATATTCTGCTTGCCGATATGAAATTGCTATTGGAGGAAGAGAGGGTAAAGAAATCGCTATCTTATCTGAAACATTATGGCTTAAAGGGGAAAACGATGGTGAATTAAAAAACATGCCGGGTGAATATTCCCTGTTCCCGTCAGAAGTAGAACCACCCAAAACTATATTAAGGAGAGGCGGACATAATTGGCGTAGAATCATTAACAAAACAGAAAGAGGGAACGATTATTTTCGTTCAGAAAAGACAGAGTGGAATAACATATTTAAAATAGGTCCCACAAAGTCTGCACTGGCAAACCTACCTGAGGATGAAGAAAAATTTCCAGTTTCTACATGGTTTAAAAGTATTTTAATGGATAAAGTTCAAACACTTACACTAAACAGTATCCTGATGAAGCGTCCTGCTTCACCATTGAGAAAAAAGGGGCTATTTATTACTGATGGCTCAAATATACCTTTCATAGTAAAAGCCTTGAAGGAAGAACATAAAGAGAGGTTTAAACTGTGGATTAAACATATTCAAACCGTTATTGAAGATTTGAAAGATATTGATGTAGTGGAAAGACCAGAAGATAAGCACTTATATTTGGTCGGGGAATATAAATCGGGAATTCGTGTGCCTGCGTGGCTGTTATCGGATGGAACATTGCGACTCCTGGCTTTGACGCTTTTAGCCTATTTCCCTGCTGACAATCATATTTATTTGATAGAAGAACCTGAAAATGGAATCCATCCCCGGGCTATAGAGGCTGTATATCAATCACTATCATCAGTATACGATTCGCAAGTTTTCCTGGCAACACATTCACCAATTATTCTTGGTGTAGCAAAACCTGACGATGTGCTTTGCTTCGCAAAAAATTCAAGTGGCTCTATTTCAATAATTAGAGGGACAGAACACCCTGCATTAAAAAATTGGCAGGGAACTCCTAATTTATCTGTCCTGTATGCCTCTGGAGTATTAGGATGATGGACCCAGAGAAAGATGTAATTATTCTAGTAGCAGATACAAATATGGAAAAAACTGTATCCGCGATTTTGACAAGGCAAGAATCATTAAAAATTCATGAAATAAAATTTGATGTTTTCGTCCATCCAGAGCATGACGCAGGTGTTTTTAATAATGCACACGAATATTTGCGTTATTGTCAATCTCAATCTCAATCTCAATATAAATATGCAATGGTTCTTTTTGATAAGAAAGATTGTGGTTTTAAAGGAAATAGAGAAGATATTGAAAAAAAAGTTGAAGACAATTTGATAAAATCTGGTTGGGGTGATCGTTGTTCTGTTATTGCCATTGACCCGGAATTAGAGATTTGGGTATGGAGTGAATCTCCTCATGTCGCTACCGCATTGGGCTGGAAAATGGGAAAACTTAATTCGTGGTTGAAAAAAAATAATTTTATATTGTCAAATGAAACAAAGCCACGCGACCCTAAAGAAGCGATGGAATCTGCACTTGCTAAAAAGAGAATCCCTCGTTCCTCATCTATTTATGCTGAAATAGCCCAAAATGTGTCATTAAAATTTTGCACTGACAGTAGTTTCTTAAAATTTAAGAAAACTTTACAGCAATGGTTTTCAAATCAATCTGAATAAGGGAGAATTTACTCCATGTAGATTTTATAGGTATGGATTAGGTTGTGTGGAGGTTTGTGCTTTTTGTAGTGCATAATAATAGTTCATATTAATATAAATAAAGTGTCAGGGGGCAGTAGGTTGTAGGAACTGTTATAATAAGTATCGATCTATAAGATTAAGTGTAGTAAAAATTATGTTATAAAAGCAAAAAAGGAGATATATATGCCAGTTAAGTATCACACCAATGCTAAGACGACAGTTCAAACACGGAAAATAATTAAAGAGTCAGATGAGACTATTGAA